>Ga0302326_10014314_pt1 | contig 16774 bp, 13 predicted proteins | sample Palsa_T0_3_FD_202264 | JGI IMG/M metagenome (GOLD analysis project Ga0302326, IMG submission 202264) | Peat permafrost microbial communities from Stordalen Mire near Abisko, Sweden - Palsa_T0_3 | ecosystem: Environmental > Terrestrial > Soil > Palsa > Peat permafrost | place: Sweden: Abisko...
ACAGACCGGGCCGAGGCCGTACGCGTTGTGCGGCGCGCTGTTGAATTGGGAATCAATTTCATCGACACCGCGGATTCCTATGGCCCCAACGTGAGTGAAGAGATCATTGCCGAAGCTTTGCATCCATACCCAGCAGGCTTAGTGATTGCGACCAAGGGCGGCTTCGAACGGCCGGGTCCCAACCAATGGGTCGAGAACGGCAGGCCGGCGCATCTGGAGGCCGCCTGCGAAGGCAGCTTGCGCCGGTTGCGTCTGGACCGGATCGATCTCTATCAATTGCATCGGATCGACCCGAAGGTTCCGGCCGAAGACCAGCTCGGCGCTCTTAAGCATCTGCAGACGCAAGGCAAAATCAGGCACATCGGCTTGTCGGAAGTAAGTGTCAGCCAGATCCAGCATGCGCAAGGGATAGTGCCGATTGTAAGTGTTCAGAATCGTTACAGTCTGGCGGACCGCGGTTCGGAAGACGTTCTGGAGTATTGCGAAAAGGAACGAATCGGCTTCATACCCTGGTTCCCGCTGGCGGCTGGCCAGCTATCGGGCGGCGGCAGCTCAGTCGGCAGCGTGGCCGCGCAATTGAAAACCACGCCATCGCAAGTGGCTCTGGCATGGCTGCTGGCGCGATCTCCGGTGATTCTGCCGATTCCAGGAACTTCCAGCGTCGAACACCTTGAAGAAAACGTCGCGGCAGCCGTTTTGAAAATTGACGAAGACACGATGCGAGAGCTAGGTAAGACCTAGTGACGAACTGGGGGGCACTCTGAATCACTCGCAATTTTCACTTCGAAAGCAGCCCCCAATGGGATTCACGCGCTCCACGATGATCCAGAGTAGCGATAGTAAGAGCGCGGCGAGAGATATTAGAAGTTGGTGGAGCGTGGCGTTCGGGGTATGATAATCTCCCGCCGGCCAAACAGGCGAGCGTCCAGCGACAGCGCTCCTGGCCCCAAGAGCGCGACCGCCACGGCCACAATTGCCACCATGACTGTCAGCGGTTTGCTGTCGAACGGGTCAGCCGGCGGCAACGAGAGCCAGGAAATCGAGAGGCCGATTGCGGCCAACGCCGCCAGCCCGCTCGCAACCGGCGTGAGAAGCCCGATCAACAGCGCGACTCCGATCAAGACAGCCAAGCCGCCGGCCAGCAATGCCGCCGCCGGATGGCCGTTAAACGCCAAAGCGCCTACGCCATCAAATATCGCGACTACGCCAATTGCGGCACGCAGCAGCAGCAGACCCAGGCCCCTACCCCCGCCCGGGAATGTTGAAAACAGCCGGCTCAGATCGCGTCTCCCTGGCATATCCCGCTCAAACACACCCGATCCCAGAGTATGAGCCGCAAGAGAAAAGCGAATCCCTAAGACTTGTAATATTTCGGTAACGCTTTCGTGGTAGACCGCCGGGGAGTGGTGGGCTATAGCCTCTAGAACTGCACTATCCCACGGCGCACGGCGATTGCAACCGCTTGTGTGCGATCGCTCGCGCCAAGTTTCTCCATAATGTGCCTCAGGTGGACCTTCACCGTTTCCTCCGAGATGAACAACTGCTTCGCAATGTCCCGGTTCCGATTACCGCCGGAGACATGCCTCAGCACTTCGATCTCCCGTTCGGTCAGCGCCTCGTCGCTAAGATGTTCGGCGAGGTTAGCGGCCAACTCCGGAGGCAGGCGCTTTTTTCCCGCGCGCACCTGACGAATGGTCTCCACCATTTCGTTGGGAGGCATGTTCTTGAGCAGGTAGCCGTATGCCCCTGCCTTGAGTGCGCGGTGCATTTCAACATCGCCTTCGAAGGTAGTCAGCATAATAACGCGGGCTTCTGTAAATTCACTCCGGATTGCGATCAACGAATCGATGCCGCTCATATCGGGAAGCCTCAGATCCATCAGGGTAATGTCCGGCCGAAGTTCCCGAAACTTTCGAATGCCTTCGGCTCCGTTCGAAGCCTCGGCCATCAGCAGCATATCGGGTTGGCTGTTAATGATTGCGGCAATTCCCTGGCGAAGCAGGGGATGATCGTCTACGCTGAGGACCCGGATGCGGGCTTCATCGCTCATTTTGTTTCCCTCCAGCCTTGGCTTCCGGAACTCCCCCTTCCGTTGCGCCCATCTTGCCGGGTCCCGGTGACTGCAATCCTGCAAACCAGAATCCGCCGCCATTCCACACAGGGCTTAGCTTAGCTTGAGCTAACGACTCTTCGGCGCGACCACCGCCTTCGCCTTCTCGCGCTGAACGACTTCTTCCGCGCGGAACTTCGCGATGCGCCCAATCAACTTCACGGGGACGGGCTCGGACAGCAGGAAGCGGATTGTGCCTTTGTCGACCCGGTACGACGCAAGCTCGTCCCGGAATGCCGCGACCACTGGCTCAGTGGCGGCGTAGATCGAATAATGCTGCTTCCACACAGCAAAATAAAGCAAGCGGCCACCGCGCAGCGTGTACGTCGGCATCTTGTACGAGATGACTTCCTGAGCTCCCGGTACGGCCTTACGGATGGTGCTGCGCACGCGTCCGAGTACGCCCCGCACGGCCTCGGGTTGCGCGGCAATGTACTCGTCTACGGACTTGAAGTTGGGCTTGGACATCACGGACTCCAGTCTCCTGGCGCGACTTCAGGACTCTATCGACGATGAAGGAACAGCAGAGCAATACGAATTATCTCACGAGGAATCCGTCTCCAGCTAGCGGCAGTTCTGAAGATCCTGCGACTGACCAATTCGAGCTACCGCCGCTGTGCCGGAGCAGGTAAAGCGCTATGTGGCGGCCAAAGTCAAAGATGACCCCATGCTTGCAAGGGGTTACGAGCCAAAAACGCAGACATGCGCCAGGGCGGCAACGGTGATAGAATCAAACTCTTCAGGAAGCGGAGGTGTTACCTTGAGGCATCGCGAATCCGCCTTAACAAATTGGTTTGCCCGCTTTCCCATAGGCGTTTGAATGACGATACATACAAAAACCCCTGAATCGCTACCGGAAGTGCATCCGCCCGGCCAGCATGGATCTCCGCCACCCAGCCCCGAAAAACCAAAGAAACGCGGACTGATCTGGGTTGCCCTCCTGCTGATCATCGGGGGTGTCGCGGGGTATGCGGTCTGGCGCGCCGGCCAACCGTCCGCGACCCCTAAAGGCCAGGGCGGCGGCGGGGGCGGCTTTGGCGGCGGCGGTGGTGGTGGCCGTGGCGCGCAACTGGGCCCGGTGCCGGTTGTGGTGACGAAGGTCGCACGCTCCAGCATCCCGGTTTATCTGAACGGCCTCGGTAATGTGAGTCCGTACTACACGGTTACGGTCAAGTCGCGTGTGGACGGCCAGTTGATGAAACTGGACTTCAACGAGGGCGATTTGGTCAAGGAGGGGCAGGTCCTGTGCGAGATAGACCCGCGGCCCTATCAGGTGCAACTCGATATTGCAGTAGCTACGCTGGCGCACGACCAGGCTCTGCTCGACAACGCGAAGGTCGATCAAAAACGGTACGTGGAATTGGTGAAGACGGACGCTATTCCAGGTCAGCAACTGGATACGCAGAACGCGCTGGTGGCGCAGTACCAAGGCACCATCAAGCAGGATGACGCCAACATCGAAAGCGCCAAGCTGCAGTTGGTTTATTCCAAAGTCACGGCTCCGATCACGGGCGTCGTAGGGCTGCGCCTGGTGGATCCGGGCAACATCGTCCACGCGTCCGACGCCAACGGCATGATTACCATCGCCCAGCTGCAGCCGATAGCCGTGCTGTTTACCGTCCCGGAGGACAGCCTTCCGGACGTGGTGCAAAAGCTGCGGGCAGGCGCGCATCTGCCGGCGGACGCATATAACCGGGACAATTCCAAAAAACTGGCATCCGGCACGCTGGTGACCCTTGATAACCAGATCGACAATACCACCGGCACCTCCAAGCTGAAGGCGGTTTTCGACAACAAGGACAACTCGCTCTTTCCTCAGCAATTCGTCAATATCCGCCTGCTGGTGGACACCTTGACCAATCAACTCGTCGTTCCCAACGTGGCGGTCCAGAATGGCCAGCAGGGCACGTTCGTGTATGTGGTGGATGCGGATTCGATAGTCCATCTGAAAACGGTTAAGGTTGGAATTACTACCGAGACTTCAGCCGACATTCTCAGCGGCATCACGGATGGGGACCGCGTGGTGGTCGATGGCACCGACAGGCTGATTGAAGGCGCTACGGTCAGAGTAAGGAAAGCCGGAGAGTTGGACAACCCGCCAGGTTACGACCCCGGCGCCGGCAAGAAGGGCGGCGGGAAAAAGGGCGGCGGCAAGAAAGGCGGTAAGAAAGGTCAGGGCGGAGGCGGTCCGCAGTGAGTCCCTCGAGAATCTTCATCCTGAGGCCGGTGGCGACCTCGCTGATGATGGCCGGCGTGGTGCTGGTGGGCTTCACGGCATTCCGGCAACTGCCGGTTTCGGCGCTGCCCCAGGTGGATTACCCGACCATGCAAGTGCAGACGTTTTACCCCGGCGCGAGCCCGGAGGTAGTAACGTCTTCGATCACCGCGCCGCTCGAGAAGCAGTTCGGCCAGGTGCCCGGGCTGACGCAGATGACGTCGATCAGCTCTTTCAGCAGCTCGCTGATTACGCTGCAGTTTTCGCTCGATCTCAACATCGACATAGCCGAGCAGGAGGTGCAGGCCGCCATCAACGCAGCCACCAGTTTTCTTCCCACGAATCTTCCGGTTCCTCCTATTTACAGCAAGACAAACCCCGCCGACGCGCCGATTCTGACGCTGGCCATTACGTCCGATACGGTGCCGCTGCCAAAGGTCGAAGAGCTGGCTGAAACGCGCATGGCGCAGAGAATTTCCCAGCTCAAGGGCGTTGGTCTGGTGAGCATCAGCGGAGGGGAGAGGCCGGCTGTCCGGGTGCAGGCGAATCCCACGGCGCTGGCATCCTATGGACTGAGTCTTGAGGCCCTCCGTACAGCCCTTGGCAGCGCCAACGTGAACCAGGCCAAAGGCAGTTTCGACGGACCAGATCAGGCCTGGACCATCAACGACAACGACCAGCTTGAGGCCGGCGCGCAGTACGGGCCAATCATCGTGGCTTACCGCAACGGAGCGCCCGTGCGTATCAGGGATGTCGCCACCGTTATCGACGGCGCCGAAAACACCAAGCTCGCGGCATGGGTGAATGCCGACCCGGCGATCGTGCTGAATATTCAGCGGCAGCCCGGGACCAATATCATCAGCGTCGTCGATACGGTACAAGGTCTCCTGCCGCAAATCGAAGCTTCCCTGCCGGAGGGGATCCACGTGCAGATCATCACCGACCGTACAACCACCATCCGGGCATCGGTGAAGGACGTCGAATTCGAGCTGATACTTACTACCGTGCTGGTGGTGATGGTGATCTTTGTTTTCCTGCGCAGCGCCTCAGCCACCATCATTCCCGGCATCGCCGTGCCTCTTTCGCTGGTGGGGACGTTCGCCGTCATGTACATGCTGGGGTACAGCCTGGATAACCTTTCGCTGATGGCGCTCACGATTTCCACCGGCTTTGTCGTGGACGACGCGATCGTAATGATCGAAAACATCTCGCGCTATATGGAGATGGGCGATTCGCCTATGCAAGCCGCGCTCAAGGGATCGGCCGAGATCGGATTCACCATCGTATCGTTGACCGTCTCCCTGATCGCGGTGCTGATTCCGCTGCTGTTCATGGCGGATATTGTGGGCCGCCTGTTCCGCGAATTCGCGGTGACTCTGGCGGTGACAATCATATTTTCGGCATTCGTCTCCCTGACGCTGACGCCCATGATGGCGGCGCGAATTCTGAAGCACCATCCGGAAGCCGGCCAAGGCAGGTTGTATCGCTGGTCGGAGTGGTGTTTCGTCAAGACCATCGAAGGGTACGGCAAGATGGTTCGGGTGGTGCTGCGTCATCAGCCGCTGACGCTGCTGGTGGCTGTGGGCACGCTCGTCCTCACGGTATACCTTTACGACATCGTGCCGAAGGGGTTCTTCCCGGTACAGGATACCGGCGCCGTCCTCGGCATTTCGCAAGCCCCCGAGACAGTCTCGTTTTCCGCCATGGCCAAGCGGCAGCAGGATCTGGTCAAGGTGATCCGCCAGGATCCGGCGGTGGAGAATCTCACCTCGTTCATCGGCGCCGATGGCGTGAACACCACCATGAATAGCGGCCGTATCCAGATCACGCTGAAGCCGCTCGAACAGCGCGCCGATGTTTCCGCCGTGGATGTGATCCGGCGGCTGGAGCCAAAGGTGCGACAGGTGGCCGGCATCGAGCTTTTCATGCAGCCCGTACAGGATCTGACGGTGGAAGACCGGATCAGCCGGACCCAATACCAGTACTCGCTGGACGCGCCCGATAAGGCGCTGCTGGATCTGTGGGCTCCGCGGCTGGTGGACCGGATGAAACAGCTACCCGAATTGCGGGACGTCGCCAGCGATCAGCAGAACAACGGCCTCGGCGTGCAGGTGGATATCGATCGCGACACCGCGGGCCGGCTGGGAATTACGCCTCAGAACATCGACGATGCGCTCTACGATTCCTTTGGTCAGAGGCAGGTATCGACGATTTATACGCAGACCAATCAGTTCCATGTGATTCTCGAAGTGGCTCCGCACTATCAGCAGGATTCGGCGGCGCTGGGCGACATGTATGTGCCTATCGGATCGGCTTCGGCCAATCTGGCAACCACTATCGCTTTGGCGGGGACCAATAGCGCTCTCACCGGCGCGGCGGCGCTCGCGCCGGCTCCGCTCAGAGCCTTTGTAAGAGCCAAAATGATTCCGTCCCCGATTACGATTAACCACCAGAGCCAGTTCCCCGTGGTTACGCTTTCATTCAATCTGGCGCCGGGAGCGTCGCTGGGCGCGGCGGTGCAGCATATCAAGGATGTAACGCAGCAACTGGGCATGCCGGCCAGCATCGAACCCAGCTTCCAGGGAACGGCCCACGCGTTCGAATCGTCGCTGGCGAACGAGTCGACTCTGATCCTTGCGGCCATCGTCACGGTGTACCTGGTTCTTGGCGTGCTATATGAGAGCTTTATCCATCCCATCACGATTCTTTCCACGCTGCCATCGGCCGGTGTGGGCGCGGTGCTGGCGCTGATTGTGTTCAAGAAAGATCTGGACGTGATCGCGCTGATCGGCATCATTCTTCTGATCGGCATTGTGAAGAAGAACGCCATCATGATGATCGATTTTGCGCTGGAAGCCGAGCGCAAGGAAGGCAAAACTCCCGAGGAAGCGATCTACCAGGCTTGCCTCCTGCGGTTCCGCCCCATCATGATGACTACCATGGCCGCGCTGCTCGGAGCCGTTCCGCTGGCTTTCGGCAGCGGCGTAGGCTCCGAATTGCGGCAGCCGCTCGGCATCTGCATCATCGGTGGATTGCTGGTCAGCCAGGTGCTGACGCTGTTCACGACGCCGGTTATCTATTTGTTCTTTGGACGGCTGGCAGCCTGGTTCGCGCGGTTCCGCGGCGCTGACAAGAGTGAAGAGACTCTTCCTGAGCCCATATTGACTTAAGCTGGTGCATCATGAGCATTTCCACGCCATTCATTGAGAGGCCGGTTGCCACCACGCTGCTGCTGGTGGCGGTGACTCTGGCGGGCGGAATCGCCTATACGCTGTTACCGGTCTCGGCATTGCCGGAGGTTGACTTCCCGACCATCATGGTCACCGCCAGCCTGCCTGGAGCGAGTCCCGACGTGATGGCGGCGTCGGTTGCGACTCCACTCGAGAAGCAGTTCACGCGCATCGCGGGCGTCACCGAGATGACATCCAGAAGCTCGGTTGGATCCGCAAATATAACGATGCAGTTCGATCTGAGCCGCGACATCAATGGGGCGGCGCGCGAAGTTCAAGCGGCCATTAACTCGTCGGCGGGGTTTCTGCCCGCGAATCTTCCCTCGCTGCCCAGATACCGGAAAATCAATCCGGCCGACCAGCCGATTCTGCTGATGACCCTTGAGTCGGATGTAGTGCCCAGGCCGCAATTGTACGACATCGCCTCGTCGGTGTTTGCGCAGAAGCTATCGCAGGTCAAGGGCGTCGGCCAGGTTTCGGTGGGTGGAAGCTCGCTTCCCGCGGTTCGCGTCGAAGTGAATCCGCAGCCGCTCTCCCGCTACAACGTGGGTCTCGATCAGATCGGCACGTTCCTGCAAAGCGCCAATGCGAATAAACCGAAAGGCTCGCTCGCTAATTCCCAGCAGGAGATTCCGGTTTATGCCAGCGATCAGCTTTTCCTGGCGAAAGATTATAAGGATCTGGTGGTTGTGTATCGGAACGGCGCCCCCGTCCGCCTGTCGGACCTGGGCCGCGTAATCGACGGCAATGAAGATGTCCGGAACTTCGGCATGGTGAACGGCAATCCCATGGTTCAGATCCAGATCAACCGCCAGCCGAATGCCAATATCGTGGAGACCGTCGCGCGGATCAAGGAGTTAATGCCGCAGTTCAACGCTCAGCTCCCGCCCACAGTCCGTTTCAGGATCGCCAGCGACCGCACCATCACCACCCGGGATTCGCTGCGGGATGCGCAGCGCAACGTGATCGTCTCCATCGGGCTGGTGGTTTTGGTTGTGTTCATCTTCCTGCGTAGCGGCTGGTCCACTTTTATTCCGAGCGTATCGGTGCCGGTTTCCATCGTCGCCACGTTTGGCGCGATGTATTTGATCGGGTACACGCTCGACAATCTATCGCTGATGGCGCTGACCATTGCGACCGGATTCGTGGTCGACGATGCGATTGTGGTGATCGAGAACATTACGCGCCACCTGGAAAATGGTTTGAAACCGATGCAGGCGGCGCTTAAGGGCGCGGAAGAGATCGGCTTCACCGTTTTGTCGATGAGCATCTCGCTGATTGCCGTCTTCATTCCCATCCTGATGATGAGCGGAGTGGTGGGCCGCCTGTTCCGCGAATTCGCGGTGGTGCTTTCGGTCGCCATTGGCATTTCCATGGTGATCTCTCTTACGGTGGTTCCCATGATGTGCGCGTGGCTGCTCAAGGAAGACCACGGCCACGGATACATCTATAACGTCAGCGAAAAATTCTACCGGTGGATCATTTCCACCTACGCCTCGGCGCTCAACGTGGTGCTCGATCATCCCGCGTCCGTGCTGCTCACCCTGTTGATTACGATGGGCGTCAACGTCTATCTTTACGACAAGATCCCGAAAGGATTTTTCCCGCAGCAGGATACCGGACGTTTGCAGGGCGCCGTTCAGGGCGAACAGCACATCTCCTATCAGTCGCTGCTTGATAAGTCGAAATGGTTTGAGGAGAAGGTCCGTATGGACCCGGATGTGGAAGCCGTCACCATGGTCGTCGGCTCCAGCGGCGGCGGCTTCGGCGGCGCCAACTCGGCCATGATCAACGTTCAGCTGAAACCGGTGGGGGTTCGCCAGGCCACCTCGGACCAGGTGATCGCCCGTCTGCGCCGCCAGACTTCGGGCGTGCCTGGGGCCACCATGTTCCTGCAGAACTCCCAAGATGTGCGCATCGGCGGCCGGCAAAGCAACGCGCAATACCAGTACACGCTGCAGGGCCCTACATTCGACTCGTTGGCGATATGGGGGCCGAAGGTTCTGGACGTGCTTTCGACGCTGCCGGAGATTGCGGACGTCAGCTCAGACCAGCAGAATTCCGGCTTATCGTCGAATGTGATCATCGACCGCGATACTGCATCGCGCCTCGGTCTCACGGCGCAGGCGGTAGACTCGGCGCTCTATGACGCTTTTGGCCAACGCCAGGTCTCGGTAATGTACAAGTCGATCAATCAGTACCACGTTGTTCTGGCCCTGCAGCAGCAATGGTGGGAAAGCCCCGATTTCCTGAAAACGATCTATGTGCAGACGCCCAAAGGCACCGATGTTCCTTTGTCCACCTTTACGCACTTCACGCAAGGGCTCACGCCCATTTCGCTGCCTCACCAGGGGCAGTTTCCGGCGACCACGATTTCGTTCAATCTGACGGAGAATGTCGCGCTGAGCGACGCCGTCGCCGCGATCAACCGGGCGGAAGTGGAGATGGGCCTGCCCGCCAACATTACCGGCAAGTTCGCCGGCACCGCGCGGGCATATCAGGATGCGCTTGAGAATCAGCCCATCCTGATCGGGACGGCGCTGATCGCGGTTTACATCGTGCTGGGAATTCTATACGAGAGCCTGATTCATCCCCTGACCATCATCTCGACGCTGCCCTCGGCCGGGGTGGGAGCGCTGGTGGCCATGGTCCTGTTCAAGAGCAATCTGGACCTGATAGGCATGATCGGAATCATCCTTTTGATCGGCATCGTCAAGAAGAACGCGATCATGATGATCGATTTCGCGCTGGCGGCCGAACGCGACGAAGGGATGAATGCGCGGGATGCAATCTACCAGGCCTGTCTGCTGAGGTTCCGGCCTATCATGATGACGACCATGTGCGCGCTGCTGGGCGGGATGCCGATGGCGCTCGGCTGGGGCGCTGGAGCGGAGCTGCGAAAGCCCCTCGGAATCTCGATTGTAGGCGGTCTGGTGGTCAGCCAGATGTTGACTTTGTTTACCACGCCTGTGATTTATCTTTACTTCGACAAGCTTCGCAAGCGTCTCCGCTGGCGCAAGCCGAGTTACCGGCGCCGGCCCGATTTTCTGGTTCCCGGCGGGATCGCGGAGAGCGGCGATTGATGACGCGACATTGGAAAATAGCGGGGCAAATCCCGGTTCTTGCTTCTCTCCTCTGGTCGGGCTGCAGGATCGGTCCGCAATATCAGCGGCCCGCGGCGCCCCCGGCCCCGGTGGCCTTCAAAGAGATGGCCGGCAACGACCAGTGGAAGATGGCGACTCCCAGCGATGGCCTGCTCAAGGGCAAGTGGTGGGAGATTTTTGGCGATCCGCAACTGAACCGGCTGGAAGAGTTAGTCGACGTCAATAACCAGAACGTAAAGCAGTCGGAAGCGCAGTTCCGGCAGGCGCGGGCGACGGTTCTCGCCAATCGCGCAAATTACTATCCCACTATCGGATCTAGCCCGGCGATCACGCAAAGCTACCAGGAGAAAAGATCCACCACGAGTTTTTCAATTCCGATACCCGCGACTTGGGAGCCGGATTTGTGGGGCCGGGTTCGCTTGTCGGTGGAGAATGCGGTGGACAGCGCGCAGGTGAGCGCGGCCGATCTCGAAAATATGCGGCTAAGCCAGCAGGCGCTGCTGGCGACGGATTACTTTTTGCTGGCGGCGCAGGACATGCAGCTCAAGGTGCTCAGCGATACCATCGTCGCCTACGAGAAGAACCTGCAGCTCACGATCAACCGCTACAACGGCGGAGTTGCGTCGAAGTCCGATATTACCCTGGCGCAAACCCAGCTTGCGGGCGCCAAGGCCCAGAGTACGGATATACATATCGCGCGAGCGCAGGACGAGCACGCAATAGCCATGCTGACCGGCCAGCTGCCAGCCTCCCTCGAGATTGGCGTTAGCAATATTGGCGGCCCGCCTCCACCCATTCCGATGAGTGTCCCCTCGCAGCTTCTCGAGCGGCGTCCCGACATCGCGGCGAATGAGCGCCAGGTAGCCGCCGCCAACGCGAACGTCGGTATTGCCGAGACCGCTTACTTTCCCACGTTGACTCTTTCCGCAAGCCCCGGTCTTCTGTCAGATAATCTGCCGAATCTGTTTACCTTCGCGAGCCGCAGTTTTTCCACGGGCCCGTCGCTCTCTCAGACGCTGTTTGATTTCGGCCGCCGTGGAGCCGCGTTGGAGGGCGCCCAAGCTGCCTACGACTCAACCGTTGCCGCGTACCGGCAGACGGTTCTCGCCGCCTTTCAGGAAGTGGAGGACGATCTTGCGAATTTGCGCTACCTCGCGGAAGAGGCGGTGCAGGAGCAGGAAGCCGTTGTAGCCTCCCAGCAGGCGCTGAGTCTCGAGATGGACCGGTATAGGGCGGGAACCGATTCTTATCTGAATGTGATCACGACCCAGACCATCGCATTGGGCGACCAGCAGACCGCCATAACCATCCTGCAGCGGCAGATGACTGCGGCGGTGGATCTGGTCAAGGCCCTCGGCGGCGGTTGGGACGCCTCGACCTTACCCTCGGGAAATGTTCTTCGTTCGACCGCGCTGGCCGATCCGAAGAGCACGCAAAACGTGGCTATGCCGGTCAACAAATAGACGGAAGCGGGGAATCGGTCAACTGGTTTTAATTGTCCCGCGGCGGCTGCGCCTTCCCGAGCTGAGGTCATCTGGTGGGTGGACGGAGAAAGTTTTTCAACCACCTTCCCGGCGCGAGTTACGAACGGCGAGTCACTGCAGCTTGCTCCCGCCGGTCCGCGATCGCGTAACCCCGGGAGGGGAATCTTTGTCCATGCCTCCATCCCCGAAATCCGAGAATGCGTAGCCCTGGGACGCGGAGATGGCGCAATCGGCGATTCTGATCGAAGGCCCGGAGACGAAAAAGGCGCGCGTTGCTTTTATTGGGGTCATCGTGGAATCGTGTGGGTGAAAAATGCGGATTCTGATCCCGAAATACCCCTCCCGATGCCCCCTGGCAAGGGTCCGGCCGCAACCGAAGCCCCCCGCGAGAACGGCATGATGCTTGAATGCCCTCCTTTATCAATGGCTCGTCAAGAAACTGTGGGTGGATCCGGTTCGAGCGAGTCCGAAAACACGGAGAGCCCGGAATCCGTAGGATTTTCTCATCGTAACTTTGGCCTTGTCGTTGATCGCGTCAATTCGCCGAAGGCAGTGCGGCGCGCACTACAACAAGCCGGTCGGCAGCGTCGGTACGTGCATCCAGCTTCAGCCCGAGTTGTTGCTGCAGTGCCGTGAAGATCGAAATACCGCCCGCATCCGCCGGCGGCTGGTTCGCACCGTTGTCTGCCGGTAGAGAATTCTGGCTCGTGTCCGGCGCCCACTCCAAATGGAAATCGTACTTGTCCTTCAGACCTGTCATATCCACTACAGGCCTGCCAGTCTGTCCTTCGGAAAGAAATTTCGCCAACGTGGCCATATCCACGCCGACGGCGTTGAGCACTCCATTGCCAGACTCCGCGTTCAGTTGCGGATCGCCGGTGCTCTTTGTCACCGTCAGCTTCTTGGGGCCCCCCTTCGCGACGACCAGGCCGAAGATCGGCATCGGAGTCGCCTCTCTGCGAAGCTCCAGTTGAAAGCGCTCGGCCAGCAGGCGCTGCAGACGCAGTCGCACTGGCTTGTGAAATACCAGGATCTGATCAGGCGCCATGTTCTTCGGATCACCGCCCAGAGGTCTCTCCGGAGTCGCCGCCAGATCGAATCTCTTTGATCCGATCCATCCGGGCCCGCCCGCGAGCTGATCGTCGCCTATGTCGTAAGCGATCTTAATCAGAAAACGCAGCGTGGCATCCGTAATGAACAGCTTCCCGCCGGGCGCAAAATCGACCTTCAGATTACTATCTGGAGCGCTCGGCTTGATCGACGCGACTTCAAACTGAGGCAGCGCGGATATCGCGATCGGTTGCGCCACGGGCTTTGCGCGCTCCTGCGCCCGAATCGAGGGCGGATTCATGACGCCAACGATCAGAGGCACTGTCACCGCCAGGGCTCCCCCGACGATCAATAACAGCTTCCTCCCGATGTTCATACGGTCCGCGGCGCGATTCAGCATGATCGTCTCCACCCTCCGTTTGAGATCTGACCCGGTCACTCCGGACACGGAAACCAATGGCGACTTCAGGTAGAATTTGCAGACGGTGACAATTCCCGCGGCATAATCCTGGGGATCACTACCCATCTGCAGCACCGCTTCATCGCACGCGCGCTCGCGTTCTTCCACTAACCGGGCCTGAATCCACCAAACCATGGGATGGAACCAGAACAGAGTTTCAACCACCATGTGGACTGCAGACGACAAATTATCGCGTCTCCGGACGTGGCACAACTCATGCGCGATGATCGCCTCAAACTGCTCCGGAGTCAGATGTTCGCTCAGACCGTCCGGCAGCAAGAGGAAGGGTTGGAAGAGCCCGAACACGCCCGGCTCTAGGCGCGCGGAGATGGAGAGCGCCGGTATCGGCAGGTTCAAAGGCAGGGGCGATGCGGCGCGCCAGGCCGCACGCACCTGCCGCCAACGCCGCCACCACGCCAGGCCGTTGGCCGCGAATCCGCACAGCCACAAGCTGACCAATACTGCCGGGAACCGGCTCGGCGCCCTCTGCGCCAATAACCGGGCCGGCGATGCCAATATGGCTAACGGCTCACTGATTTGCTCCACCACATTCGACCGCGGCTGAGGGACCACCGGGGCCTTCCGCCATTCAACCTGACTGCCGAGACCGATCAGGAGCGAAAACGGTACGAGAAACTTTATCGATGCGGCCAGCCACAACCCATGCCGCACCGCCGCGCGGTTTCTTCGCAGCATCAGAGTTAACAGTCCCATCACACACGCAAATAGAGTTGATTGCCAGAGGTGATTCGCCAGCTCCGAAATCACTGCCGTCTCTCCTTTCCCGAGGTCTTCGATCGGGCGAGCTTCAGGATCGCCTGCTCAGCTTCCTTCACGTCCTCGAGGGTAAGTTTGCCGGATTCAACTAGCTGCGCCATCACGGGTTTGGTCCGCCCACCGAACAACGCCAGCAAGTCGTCGATGAGTTTCCGTCCCGCGTCGTCGCGCGAGATCGCCGCGGCGAAGATGTTGGCATTGCCGATTCGTTTTACGATCTTGACCGCGCCTTTTCCTTCCAGCAACCGGTAAACCATGGTCTGCACCGTGGTGTAGGCGGGCCTCTTCGATTCGGGAAATGCTTCCTGAATCTCACGGATAGAGCACACGCCGCGATTCCAGAGCGTCTCCATGATCTGAAGTTCGAGCTTGGATAATTTTGGATGGACCATAAGGCAATTAAACTACATTGACTAGTCAATGCTACTACATGGTGTAGTCACCATGCAAGGGCGCCCCACACCCATCGGCTCGGCCTGAATCCAGGAAAGCGATAGGCATCCTCCAGTCGCTTTTTCCTCCCAGGCATTCAAGCATCATGCCATTTTCGCGGGGCTTCAGTTGCGGTCGGACCCTTGCCAGGGAGCATCGGGAGGGGTATTTCGGGATCAGAATCCGCATTTTTCACCCACACGATTCCACGATGACCCTTAGCGGGGGTTCTCGAGTGTGCATGAAGCATGGGTGGGGTATGCTTTAGCTTGCCCGGCGGCCGAGCGAAGCTCACCGCATGCGCCTCACTGAAATCCACAGATAGGGTTTCGCGTCCGGCCAGTGATGGGTAAACAGGTCACAACCGATATCACGGCGCCGGCCGCATGAGCATGCGCGCGTCCGTTTAATCGCTATCTACCAGAGAGCGCCAGTTCCACATGATTGGCGGAATCCATGGCGGCCGAACCCATGCGCGCCAACAGCAGGACGCAGCCGATCTGCTCGCCAACCGTGGTGAGCACTTCCATTTCGCCGCCCGTATACTGGTGAGCCTGGCGGTGCTGCACGTTGATCACGCCCACTACGCGGTTGCGGGCGATGATGGGCGCAGAGAGGAACGCCTCGAAAGTATCTTCGGGTAGCTCGCCGAAGGTCTTGAAGCGGGCATCCTTGTAAGCCTCGCGGGAGATAGCCACCAGACGGCGCTCGCGCGCCACCCAGCCGGTCAATCCTTCGCTCCACTGCATGCGTACCTTGCCGATGGCGCCGGTGTGGGGCGTGTTGCACGCGCACAGCACCAACTCGGAACCATCAAGGAGATAGATCAGGCAGGAATCGCACTCGGTGAATTCCTCTACCAGCGCCGCCACGCCTTTGAGGACTTCGGGCAGGCTCATGTCGCGTACCATGAAGCGGCTGATCTTCTGGAACAGGCGCAGTTGCTGTTCCGTCCGTTCGAGGCGCTGTTCCAGGTCCTTGGATTTCGGCACGTTCCTATTATAGACGGGGTGGGGTATGGCCCCGCCTGCCACGAGCCACAAAGGGCTACCAAACACACAAGCGTCAGGGTGAGCGAGCGGACGTACGGCCCGTTTACCCTCGCGGCTCGGCCATTGGGTACAGCCGCAGTTCCGGCATGGGGAAATGCTTCCGATTATCCGTCAGGAAACCGAGATCGCCCTGAATCGCCACAGCCGCCAGCGTAACATCCGCATAGCCAAGCGAGTGCCCGCTTCGCCCCCAGTCGCGTTTTAGCAGCCCGGCAGCCTTGGCGATGGCTGCGGTAATGGGATAAAACTTTAGCGCTGAAAGAAATGCGCCCGTCACCGCGCTTTCGTGCTCCCGCAGTCCTGCGTACACTTCAGTGATATTCACCGGACAACATGCCAGAATATTGCCCTCCCGAATCAGGTGAGTCAGGAATTCCCGGCGGCCGCGTTTGCCGTTGAGCGCGTCGAAGATCACTGAGCTATCAAGAAGGATGGTTGCCATCAACCCCACCCTGGGAGGCTACGAGTTCCTCGAAGCGCTCGTCATCCTCGCGGCGGAGTTTCTCAACGTAGGCGGAAGCGCCGCCGGCCAACTCAGGGTGATCTTCGTCCTTCCAGGCGCCGGCCGCTTGCTCTAGTGCGGCGAGCTGCTCCCGCCGCAGGATCTCATGTTCGAGGACCTCGACAATGAATTCGGTGCGCCGCCGAGGTCCGGCAATCTGGTCGATTCGAGCGGCGATTCGGGGCGGAATCGCTACTAAGGTTCTTTCGCGCATCGTCATGTCCAATTTACTATACCAGACGCGAAGCCACTCTGGATACCATGATGGCAACTTTGTCGCGCAGCCAATAGCGGTCGTGGCACACGCACTCCTGCGTGCAGCGTTCACACTCGTCTGAACGCTTCGGTAAATCACCCC
>Ga0302326_10014316_pt1 | contig 16772 bp, 17 predicted proteins | sample Palsa_T0_3_FD_202264 | JGI IMG/M metagenome (GOLD analysis project Ga0302326, IMG submission 202264) | Peat permafrost microbial communities from Stordalen Mire near Abisko, Sweden - Palsa_T0_3 | ecosystem: Environmental > Terrestrial > Soil > Palsa > Peat permafrost | place: Sweden: Abisko...
CGGCCGAACTGCGTGCTGAAGTTGCCGGGGTAGAAGTCGATCTTGTCGATTAGCTCGGTGGGGATGACCGAGGAGAGGCCGCCGAAGTGGTAGACGAGCGGAATGACCGTGCCGTCGATGTAGATGCTCGTGTCCCCCGGTGCCGAGCCGCGAACGATCAGCGCGCCGCTGAAAGGGGGAGGGCGCGCGACGCCAGGGAGGTTCTGCAGCGAGCGGAGCGCGTCCCCGTTGGTGCCGGGAATGACCTCGATCTCTTCCTTGCCGAGGGTGCGCTTCGTGACCTCGCGCGGTGGGCGCTGCCCGTGGACCGTGATCTCCTCGACGTCGTCATCGGCATCCGCTCCCGCGTCGACAGGCTGCGCGATCTCCTGCGATGCGAGGCGGAGGGTCAACGTGGTCTCCTCGCCCGGCGCGAGGTCCTCTTCCGCCTCCGTGGGCAAGCGGTTCGGTGCGGTGACGAAGACATGGATGTGGCCCGGGGGCAGCTCCTCGTCGATCTTCCACGAGCCGTCCGCCGAGGACGTCGTCGTGTGATCAGCGCCGCTCGAGTCGTGCACACGAACCTGCGCGCCCGAGATCGCGCGGTCCGTGGCGCGTGTCGCGACTCGCCCGACGAGGCGTGGCGCTGGTGCCTTGAATACGTACTTGAAGCGGATCTTCGCCGCCATGGGTCTGCCGTCGCGCGTTGCCGGCTCGAACGCCAGCTTCTGGGCCGCCGCGATCGCAGCTTCGTCGAAGCCGTGGCCTTGCGGCTCGGCGACGGTGGCATTTCGCATGACACCGCTCGCGTCGATTTCGAGGACGAGCGTCACCGTGGCCGATCCGGTGAAGCGATCCTTGATGGCCTGCTCGGGATACGCCGCGCTCGAGTTGTTCTTCACGTGCGGCGGCACGATCGTGGGCCCGTCGGAGCCGGGCATCTGCTGAGCGAAGCCCAGACGGCAGACGAAGAGCGCCGCCACGAAGAACGCCGAGACCGCGATGCGCAGAGTGGCGGAACCAATCATCGACGGCCGGCACGTTAGCTCGCCTGGACCCACTCGCCGAGCACCAAGGGCTTCGGACGCACGTAAAGATTCATGCGCGGGGCCGGATTTGACTCTCGTGGCGGTTTGCACAAACCTCGGACCATGGGAATCATCGACCACATCACGCTCGTCGTCAGCGACTACGCTCGCGCCCGGACGTTCTACGAGAAAGCTCTCGCGCCGCTCGACATCAAGCCCGTTCGCGATTTCGGCGAAGCTTGCGGCTTCGGCCGCGGTTCGAAGCCCGACTTCTGGATTGGCAAGGGCCCGATGTCGTTTCACCACCCCGACCAGCTGCGCGCCATCACGACCACACACGTCGCATTCGCAGCGCGGACCCGCGAGGAGGTCGACGCCTTCTACAAGGCTGCCATCGCGGCGGGCGGCAAAGACTTCGGCGCGCCGGGCGTCCGCGCGCACTATCACCCGAACTACTACGGGGCTTTCGTCCTCGACCTCGACGGGCACGACATCGAAGCCGTATTTCATGGCTGAGGACGACGAGCAGATCTTCGATCGCGCGTTCGACCCTGGCGCGGGGATCGGCTGGCGGCTCGGGCGCATCGTTCGCGCGCTCCATCCCGGCAAGTACGTGCTCGACGGCGTGGATGCTCCTTTCGACCTCGACGACTTCGCGCGTGAGAGCGGCCGGTGCACGATCGAGCTCGCCACCGCTCAGCACGCCCAGATGGCCACACGGTGGAGGCGTGGGCACGGGCTCGGCACGCACCCCGTCAACGCCGTCTACGACGTCCGGTGGCAGGGGCAAACGCTTCGCGTCGTCGTCGCAGCGTGGCGCATGGGCTTCGAGCACAACGGCTACAGCCTCGTCGTCGCCGATGACGAAGCGACCGCGCGGAAGTTCGCCGACGAGGTGTGCGCGTTCTGCAACGAGCCTCGCAAAGCCGTGCTGCGTTTCGCCGGGGGCTGCTTCAGTCACGACCACGAGCTCTGGCGCGCCATCGCCGCCTCGTCGTTCGACGATCTGATCCTGGCGGCCGATCTGAAGGAGCGCATCGTCGAGGACTTCACGAGCTTCCTCGGTGCGCGCGCGGAGTACGAGCGCTACGGAGTCCCACACAAGCGCGGCGTGCTGCTCCTTGGCCCGCCCGGCAACGGAAAGACGCACTGTCTCCGTGCGCTCATCAAGCTCCTCGCGATCCCGTGCGTGTACGTCACGAGCCTCAAGGCGAACACGTACTCGACCGAGGATGCCAGCATCGACCAGGTGTTCACGCGCGCCCACGAGATCACCCCGTGCGTGCTCGTGTTCGAGGACCTCGACGCGATGCTCAACGACAAGAACCGCTCGTTCTTCCTCAACAAGCTCGACGGGCTCGCCCACGCGCCGGGCCTCGTCACGCTCGCCACGACCAACCACCCCGAGCACCTCGACCCCGCCATCATGGAGCGGCCGAGCCGATTCGACCGCAAGTACCACTTCGACTTGCCCGCGGTACCCGAACGGAAGCGCTACCTCGAGATGTGGAACGGGCGCGTCGACGCGGCGATGAAGGTCGATGCGGCCGTGCTCGCCGAGATCGTCGACGACACCCACGACTTCTCGTTTGCGTACCTCAAGGAGCTCTGGCTGTCGGCGATGGTCCGCTGGATCCACGAGCGCACGCCCGGCGAGATGCGCGCGCACCTGCGCGTCCAGGTTCGTGCCTTGCGCGAGCAAATGACCACCGCCGCCCGCCACATCGAGCGCGCCGAGCCGACCCTCTCCGCACTCCCCGACATGGACGACGACTAAAGGGGTGTGTGATACTGGGCCGGTGAGCCGCAGCGCGACCGCGAAACGCGCCACCAAAGAGACCGACATCGAGGTCACCCTCGAGCTCGACGGCACGGGCACGTACGACGTTCAAACGCCGATCCCGTTCTTGACACACATGCTCGAGCAGATCGCGCGGCACGGCCTCTTCGACTTGAAGGTGCGCGCCAAGGGCGACGTCGACATCGACGGGCACCACACGACGGAAGACCTCGCCGTGCTCCTCGGGCAAGCCTTCGCGCAGGCGCTCGGTGACAAGTCCAACATCGCGCGCTACGGGCACGCCACGCTCCCGATGGACGAAGCCCGCGCGACGGTGGCCGTCGACCTCTCGGGGAGACCCTACTTCGTGTGGGAGGTCAGCCTTCCGAAGGCCAAGCTCGGCGACTTCGATGCCGAGCTCGTCGAGGTGTTCTTCGAAGGGTTCGTGCGGGGGGCCGCGTGCAATCTGCACGTGGTTCTTTCGGCCGGAAGAATCCTCCACCACATGGTGGAAGTGTGCTTCAAATCCCTCGCGAAGGCGCTTTCTGCCGCCTCCCGCGTCGAGCCCCGCGGCATCGGGATCCCCTCGACCAAAGGCACGCTATCTTGAGCACTGCATGAGCGACGACGCGCTGGAGGGTAGAGAAGCGGAGATCGGCGAGGCCGAGCGCGCGCGTCTCGTCTCCCGTTATGGGCGGAAGCTCACGGCTGGCGAGGTCATCTTCCGCGAGAACGATCCGGCGACGGAGGCCTACTTGCTCCAGGACGGCCGCGTACGCTTACTGAAGCACGTTCGGGCGACCGACCGAAGCCTCATGGTGCTGAAGTCGGGCGATCTCTTCGGCGAGTCGGCGCTCCTCGATTCCGCCGCGCGCAACTCCACGGCTGTTGCCCTCACCGATGGGGTGTCGCTCGCGCTCGACCGCCCGACGTTCCGCTCGATGCTCGTGAACTATCCGGGCGTGGCCATCCGCGTGATGGAACAGCTCGTGCGCCGTGTTCGCGACGCCGAGGACCAGATCGAAATCCTCATGCTTCGCGACAGTCAGTACAAGGTCGTCAGCACGCTCCTCAAGCTCGCGTGGCGCAGCGCACCGACCGAGAGCTCCGCGGCGCTCGAGATCGCGGTATCCCCGGTCGAGCTCGCGAGTCGCGTGGGCCTCGACGTCGACTCCGTGAAGCGCGACGTCCAGCGGCTCCGTGACCAAGGCTATGTGAGGATTTCCGGCGAGCGCATCGAGCTCCCCGACGTCGAGGCGCTCCGTCGTCTGCACGCCCTTTTGGCCACGAAAGACGAGCTACGGGGAGACTGACAGGTGGCGGTGCTCGACGACGAAGCGCGGTTCTTTCTCGACCTCTTGGACCAAGCCACAAAGGCTGGCCAACCCGAGCTCCATAAGGTCGATGTGAAGATCGGGCGACCTGCCGTCGACAAGATGTCGGAGGACTCGGAAGACGACCCGCCGGAAGTGGCAGAGGTGCGGGACGGGACGCTGCAAGGTGGTGGAGGCCTCATCGCTTACCGCCAGTATCGGCCTCTGGTGAGTGGCGACGTGCTGCCCACGCTCATCTACTTCCACGGCGGCGGGTTCGTGATCGGCAACATCGAGACGCACGATTCGACGTGCCGACGCCTCGCGAACAAGAGCCGCTGCCAGGTGATCTCCATCGCCTATCGCCTCGCCCCGGAGCACCCCTATCCAGCCGCGCTCGATGACGCGATCGCAGCCTTTCGTCACATCAGAGACGACGCCGGGCGGTTCGGTGTCGATCCCGGGCGCATCGCCGTCGGTGGGGACTCGGCCGGTGCGTCGCTGGCGCTCGTCGTTTGCCAGCTCTGCGTGGCGGCGGGCGAAAAGGGCCCGGCGTTTCAGCTGCTCATTTACCCGGCCACGGACGCCTCGAAGGACAGCGCATCACGCACGGCGTTCGCCGAGGGGTATCTCCTGTCGAAAGATCTCCTCGATTGGTTCAAGGCCGCGTACATCCCGTCGAGCGCTGATCTCCACGATCCACGCCTTTCCCCGCTGCTCTACCCCGAGCTCGCGGGTCTGCCGCCGGCGTTCGTGCTGACGGCCGGCTTCGATCCTCTCCGTGACGAAGGTCGCGCGTACGCCATGCGCCTCGTCGACGCGGGCGTGAAGACGACCTACGCGCACTACCCAGGGACGATTCACGGCTTCTTTTCGATGACGCGCTTTCTCCGGCGAGGCCTCGACGCCAACGACGAAGCCGCTGCCGTGATGGCCGCTCATTTCCACACCTGAGCGACCCGAGGGTTGCGGTCAGGTGCGGCATCATGTACGCACCAAGGTCGATTCATGCGTTCGGTCGGCTTTGGACTTCTGGCGTTGGTATGTGCTGCATGCACGTCCACCACGTCGAATGGGCCTCACGCCCAGAGCCCGGAACGGCAAGCCGAAGCCGAGTACGATTTGGCGCGCGAGTACTTCAACAAGGGTAGCCCACGCGAAGCGCTCGGCCACGTGCTCAAGGCCATCCACCTCGACGATGGCAACGTCAAAGCGCTGTATTACACGGGCGCAATCTACCTCTCGTTCTGCGCTGGAGATCTCGGGCTAAAGGCGCCAGATTGCGAGATGAATCAGGCCGAGAGCTACGCGCGCAAGACGCTCGAGCGCGATCCGAACTTCCGTGAAGCGCGAAACATGCTCGGTAACATCTTGATTCTCGAGGCGAAGTACAAGGAAGCCATCATCGCCTTGGAACCCCTCGTGAAGGATCCCTCTTACACCGCGATCCACCTCGCGTGGGGCAACCTCGGGTGGGCTCAAGTCCAGGAGGGCCGGCTCGAAGATGGCATCGCGTCGCTCCGCAACGCGATCACGCAGCCGAAGTTCTGCGTCGGGTTCTATCACCTCGGGCTCGCCTACGAGCGGAAGGGGGACCTCGCGAGCGCCGAGCAGAACCTCACGAGCGCGCTTCAGGTCGACAGCCCCGATTGTCAGAACCTCCAGGACGCCTGGCGAGAGCGCGCCGAGGTCCGCTTGAAGCTCGGTCATACGGAGCAAGCGTGCGGCGATCTCGGCAAATGCCATGATCTGTCCGGCACGACGGAAGCCGGTCGATCGTGCGCGGCGGAGCTCCTCAGGGTGGCATGCCCGCAAAAGCCGCAAGAGAAGCCGAGCGGTGTGGCCACCGAGCTCGGCCCGACCGGGAGGCTCACGTGAGTGACGTCGGCCTGATGCTCAGGCGCGCGCGCGAGCAAAAGCGCATGAGCGTCATCGAGGTGTCTCGCGTCACGCGCATCCCGGCCGCGACGCTCGACGCCCTCGAGGCCGAGCGCTTCGATGATCTCCCCGGTGAGGTCTTCGTCCGTGGGTTCTTGAGGTCCTACGCCCAAGCCGTGGGCCTCGCGCCGGACCCCATCCTCGCGCGGTACACGTCGACCCGCAGCGCGGTCATCGTCACGCCGCTGCCCGCCACGTCTCCGGTGACGGCCGTGCGCGCGGGCAACCGCCGGCTCGGCGTGGCCATCGCGTTCGTGGTGCTCTTGATTCTCGTGACGCTCGCGCTCTCCATCGTCCTCACGCCGCGTGGTCATGGCGTGCCCGCGGAGCTCTCGGCCGTCTCGCCTGCATCACCGACGTGCCTGGGCGTGTAGGCGCGCGCATCGCACGGCGCGTGGAGACGCGCGCCCTCGTCGTACGGAGCGTCGCGTATGGCGAGAGCGACGTGATCGCGACGTTGCTCACCGAGCAAGAGGGAAAGATCGCAGCCATCGTCCGCGGCGCTCGCAAAGGCAGCCGGCGCGTGGCGGGAGCGCTCGAGCCCTTGCACACGATCGCCGCAACCTACGAGGACAAGGGCTCCGAGCTCGTGACGATGAAGGAGGCTCGCGTCATCAAGCCGCGCACGAACCTGCTGCGCCACCTCGAATCCATGGAAGCAGCCGGAACCATGCTCCGCTGGGCGAGGCACGTGTTTCCCCCACGGACGCCGGAGCCCGCGGCCTTCGCCACCCTCATCGAGACCCTCGATGCACTCGACGGATCCGCCGCAGGCGGGACGTCGCGAACACCAGACGACGGATCCGCCGCAGGCGGGACGCCAGCGCCGATCACGCCGATGGTGGAGCTCGCGCGCGCGGGTCTGCGTCTTTTGGCGGACATCGGCTGGGGCATCGAGCTCGAGCGCTGCGTCCAATGCGGAGCCCGTTGCCCGGAGGATGCCTCCGCACAAATCGACGCGCAGAAGGGCGGCATCGTCTGCCGCAAGTGTGGCGGCGCCCGCGTGCTGCTCCGCGCGCCCGCGAGACGCGCAGCCATCGTTGCGCTCTCCAAACCGTCCGACGCTACGATCGAGCCCCATGCCCGCGCTCTCATCGAGCTCGTGGAGAGCGTGATGGCGGCACATACGGGGTACACTTGAGCCGCATCGAGATCGTGACGTTTGGCGAGGTGCTGTGGGACGTCTTCGAGATCGCCCCCGACACCTACCGGCGTGTCATCGGAGGTGCCCCCGCGAACCTCGCCGTCGTGCTCGCGCGGTTGGGCGTGCGGGCGGCGGTCATCGGAGCCGTAGGCGTGGACGCTTTCGGTGAAGCCCTCCGCGCGAGGCTCGCCGCGGAGGGCGTCAGCACGTCGTCGCTGCTCAGGCCCCCCGAGCGCACCGGCCTCACGTTCGTGCACACGGGCCCGCGAGGTGAGCCGAGCTTTCTCTTTTACCGTCACGAGACCGCCGACATGATGCTGCGACGGGAGCACCTCCGCCCAAAGATGCTCCGCGCGACGTTCGCTGTATGCGGGACGAGCACGCTGATGGACAAGGGGCTTCGCCAGGCGACCCTTCGATTCGTCGAGCTCGCGAGGCGGGAAGGCGCGAGCCTCGTCGTGGACCTCAACGTGCGCGCTCACCTCTGGAAGGACGCGCGTTCGATGCGAAAGCGCATCGCGGAGCTCACCCCACACGCCGCGATCATCAAAGCATCGACCGCTGACGTGAAGGCGCTCGGCGGGACTCGGTTCCTCCAGCGCCACTGCCGAAAGGCCACCGTCTTCTTGACCCGTGGGAGTGGCCGAGCAGAGGCCTGGGGAGCCCACGGGAGCGTCGAGCGGCCCGCCAAGCGCGTTCGATGTGTCGATGCGACGGGAGCGGGCGATGCTTTCCTCGGTGGGGCTCTTGCGGTGCTCGTCGCTCGAGGTGCCGTGCCGGGGTCGCGCGCGTGGACGGATCCTGCCGTTTTCTCGGATGCCCTCGAGGTCGGGCATATGCTTGGCGCGAAAGCCGTTTCAAAGGTAGGCGCCGTCACGGGTGTCGTGGGCCTCAGGCAAGCCAAAGGAATGCTCCGTTGATCGACTCCAAGCACGTGCCAAACGCCATCCGCTCTCCACGGGGCGCCGATAGCACCGAGATCGATTGGGCGGATGGCCACAAGGGCATCTACCCCCACACCATCCTGCGCGGGTACTGCCCGTGTGCCGGGTGCCAGGGCCACAGCGGGACGATCTCGTTCATCCCGAACGTCGGCACCGCGCTCGAGATCGACGACATCCAACCCGTGGGCAACTACGCGCTCCAGATCACGTGGTTCGACGGTCACGGGAGCGGCCTCTACACGTACCTTTTCTTGCGCTCGCTCTGCCAATGCCAAGCGTGCCGAGGTCCGCACGGCGAGACGATCCCGAGGGTCTGAGCGTGCCTGACGTCGCTGGGCGTTCGGAAGGCGAGCGGGAGCGCAGCAAGCTCACGGGCCGCGCTGGGATTGTCGGGCTCGGCACGCTCGTGTCGCGCGTGCTCGGTCTCTTTCGCGACATGACGCTGGCCGCCGTGTTCGGGCGCGCGGAGACCGACGCGTTCTTCGTGGCGTTCACCATTCCGAACGCCCTTCGCCAGCTCCTCGGAGAAGGTGCCGTGGCGAGCGCCGTCGTGCCCGTCTTGACGGCCAAGCTCGCCACCGAGACCGAAGAAGCCGCCAAGGACTTCTTCGCCAAGGTCCGCGCCGTGTCGCTCGTCGCGCTCACGCTCGTGACGGCCCTCGGCGTCGCGTTCGCGGGTCCCCTCTGCGAGCTCTTCGCGACGGGCTACCACGCGCGTGCGAACGCGTTCGATCGCACCGTCACCCTCACGCGCATCGTCTTTCCGTACATCTTCTTCATGGGCAGCGCGGCGCTCGGCATGGCGGCGCTCAACGCAAAGCGGCGATTCGGCGTGGCCGCGTTCGCGCCGGGTCTCCTCAACGTCGCCTTCATCGCGTGCGCGTTTCTCTTGCCGGGCCCCCTTACGCGAGCGGGGATGGATCCCGCGTGGGCGATGGGCATCGGCGCGCTCGTCGGAGGCGCGCTCCAGGTGGCCGCGCAGCTCCCTGCGCTGCGCGCCATCGGGTACGGGGGTCTGCCGCGCTTCAATCTTCTCGCCGCCCTAAGGGATCCAGGCGTGCGCGACGTGCTCCGTAGGCTCGCACCGATGACGTTCGGCATCGGCGTCTATTACGTCGACCTCGTCTTGTCGCGCCGGTTCCTGTCCGAGCTGCCGCAGGGATCGCAGAGCTACTTCTCGTGGGCGATGCGCCTGTGCGACTTCCCGCAGGGCATCTTCGTGATGGCGCTCTCCACGGCTGCGCTTCCATCGCTGTCGACCTTCGCGGCAAAGAAGGAGTGGGGCGAGCTGCGAATGACGTACGCGCACGGCATGCGCCTCGCGCTGTTCATCGCCATTCCGTGCAGCGTCGCGCTCGTTGCGCTCGGCGAGCCGATCGTGCGAGCGCTGTTCGAGCGAGGCGCGTTCGATGCGCTCGCGTCGCGTGAGACGGCACGGGCGCTCGTGTGGCAAGGGGGCGCCATCTGGACGGTCGCCGTCGTCCGTCAGGTCGTGCCGGTCTACTACGCGCTCGGAGACACGCGCACGCCCGTCGTGGTGAGCGCGCTCGATCTCACGGCCTTCATCGTGCTCGCCCTCGTGCTGCGAGGCCCGATGGGCCAAGCCGGCATTAGCGCAGCAGTCGCCGGATCGAGCGCGGTCCAGATGCTGCTCCTCGTGGTCTTCGTACGCCGCAAGCTCGGTGGGCTCGAGGTGCGCGACATCGGCGCGTCGGTCGTGCGCACCGTCGTGTCCTCGAGCATCGCTGGAGTTGCGGCCTACGCTGTCGCGCGTCTTTGCGGCGTCTCATCCCATGTCATTCCGGGGATTGCGGCCGTGGGCGTATTCAGCGCGATGTTCGTGATCGTCGCGTGGGGCGTGCGCTCGGCGGAGCTCGCGGAGATCACGTCCGCATTGCGTCGTCGCCTCGCCCGGTGAATGCTCGCTTCGGCATGAAGAGACCCGACGCTCCGCCCATCCTCGACGCGCGCTACCTCGCGAGCGGCACGGCCGTCGAGCAGCTTCCAGGCCCCGCCCTCCCGGAGATCGCGTTCGCGGGCCGATCCAACGTCGGCAAGTCGAGCCTCCTCAACGCCCTCATCCAGCGGCGCTCGCTCGCGCACACGAGCAAGACTCCAGGTCACACCCAGAAGATCAACCTGTTCGAGGTGAGAGTCGCGCAAGCACGGCTCGTGTTCGCCGATCTGCCCGGCTACGGCTACGCGGCGCGCTCCAAGGAAGCGCGGAAGTCATGGGGCCCGATGATCGAGCGCTACCTGCTCACCCGGCCTTCGCTGCGCGCCCTCGTCCTGCTCGTCGACGTCCGGCGCGGCGTGGAGCCCGACGACATCGAGCTCGTGGAGTTCTGGGCACAGACGAAGAAACCGCTCGTGCTCGTCGCGACGAAGGTGGACAAGCTCCCCAAGGCCCAGCACATCCCCGCGCTCAAGAAGCTGCGGGAGGCCGCTCAAAAGGGAGTCGATGCCCGTGCCATTGGCTTCAGCGCGGAGACGGACCTCGGGCGCGCCGAGCTTTGGGACGCCATTCTGACTGCGGCGAGCCTCCCCGGTCAGTAAGCGAGCGTCGTCGCGTACACGCCGCCCTGGACGGTGTAGGCGAGGAGCGCGGCGTTGAGCGGCCCCGACGTGATCGACGGGCCGCCGCCGATCTCGGGGATGGTGCGGAACGAGCTGATCGCACCGCCATCGGGAGCGCCGGCGTCGGAGCTGGCGATGCTGTAGAGGATGCGCGCAACGGTCATGCCGCCGTTCGTCGCGGTCGCCACGTAGACGTTGCCGGCGGAGTCGATGCCGATGGAGCGGAGGCCGTCATTGCCGTTGGTCGCGCCGAGGCCGGGCATCGTCGTTTGTGCGCCCGGATCGCCCGTCGTGATCGCATAGAGGAGGTCCGTGTCGCCCACGCCGAAGATCGTGCCGTTGGCGATGGTCCAATCGGTGAACCCAGCGCCACCGGGGGGATTGGCAGCGGTACCGAACGTGAGGCCGCCATTGGTGCTCACCGCGAGGTGGTACACGCCGTCCGCCTCTGCGATCGCCCACACGTTGCCGGTCGACTGATCGACGACGATGTCGCTCGGGTTGATGGCGACGAGGTTGGCGCTCGAGAGCGAGAAGCCCGCGTCGTCGACGTCGGCGAGACCCGCGTCGCCAGCGCCAATCCCATCCCGCAAGACGTGGAGCGTCGCGCTGCCTTCGCCGAGGCTCACGGCGACGTAGAGCGTCGTGTTGTACATCGCCATGCTGAGCCCGTAGTTGTACGAGCCGTCGATGGGGGTATCGAGCGTCTGCGGTGCCGCCCACGTCTTGCCGCGATCGGCGCTCGAGCTGAGGAAGAGCGCACCGGCGACGTTGGTGGTTGCCGCGTAGAGCGTGGGCGTCGTGCCGCTGCTGATGATGATGGCGCCCTCCGTGCCGGTGAGCGTCGTCGAGACGGGTGTGCCATACGACAGCCCGCCGTTGGTGCTCGTGGCGACGTACAGCGTGTTCGCGCAGATCATCGCGACGTAGAGGTTGTTCGACGAGTCGATCGCGGTCTTGCGCCCAGCGCCGCCCGAGACCGTGGAGCACGTCATCGTGCCGCTCACGTTTACGGGGCCGACGTTTACGAGGTTGGCGATGCAAGCCGAGCCCTGGCAGGTCTGGTTCGGAGAGCACGCGTTGCCGCATGATCCGCAGTTCGCGGAGTCGGTCGCCGTGTTGACGCACTCGGGGCCAGCGTCACCCGTGCAGAGGGTTTGACTCCCAGGGCACGACGATACACACATGCTGCCCGCGCAGGTCTGCCCCGTTCCGCACTTGTTGCCGCAACTGCCGCAGTTGTTCGGGTCGGTCATCGTGTCGAAGCAGGACATGCCGCACATCGTCGTGCCGCCGCCGCAGGCGAGCGCGCACGCGCCCTGTGAGCAGACCTGGGCCATGCTCGCGCTGCACACCGTGCCGCAGCCGCCGCAGTTGTTCGGGTCCGACTTCGGATCGGAGCAAGTGCCGCCGCATTGCACGAGGGGTGCCGTGCATGTGGTCGTCGTGCCGTCCATGAGACCGCCATCGTTCGTGCCCGCCGAGCCACCACACGCCTCTGCTACTGCCGCGGTCGCGCTCGCAAAACACAACGCGATGAGAATGTTACGAAGCTTCATGGAAGACCCCTTTTTGAGGCCTCCCTTTTACGCCGACAGGACGGCGATTCCGAGAGGTTTTTGCTGCCGCCGCGTGATGCGTCCGGGCACGCCGCCGAGGGGGCGCAAGGTGACGAGCGGCTCCGGAGCGATCTCGCGGTCTACCTCGAGGTCGACCCGAACGTGCTGGACAAGCGTCGCGAGCGCGATGTGCGCCTCCATCATCGCGAAGTGATTGCCGATACAAACGCGCGGGCCTGCACCGAAGGGCATGTACGCGAGCGGGGGCAGCTTCTTCTCGTTCTCCGTCGAGAGGCGGTCGAGATCGAAGCGCTCGGGCTCGACGAACGTGACCTCCCGCCTGTGAATGCCCGCGATGTTGACGAGCACCAGGCGACCCGACGGGATGGGGACTCCGCCGAGCGTGACCGCACGCGTGGCCTTCCGTCCGAGGATGTACGCCGGCGGGTAGAGGCGCATGGCCTCCTTGATGGCCTGAAGCGCGAGTGGGAGAGAAGGCAAGTCGGCAGCCGTCGCGTTGCGGCTCCCGAGGACCGCATCGATCTCGCGCTCCACACGTGCGCGGGCGCCTGGGTTTCGCGCGAGCGAGTAGAGGGTCCACGAGAGGGTGTTCGCCGTGGTCTCGTGCCCGGCGAGGATGAGCGTCATCGCTTGGTCGCGGATCTCGACGTCGCTGAGCGCCGATCCGTCATCCTCGTGCCGTGTGGCGAGGAGCATTCCGAGCAAATCGCCGCGGTCGACCCCGCTCGCGCGCCTCTCGCGAATGAGTCGGTAGACGATTTCGTCGAGCTTTCGAACGGAGTGCCGTAGCCGCAGGTTCCCGGGCGTCGGGATGACGGGTGGCATCGGCACCATGCGAATCATGCCATTCATCATCTCCGTCATCGCGCGCGTGAGCGCTTCGCCCACGTCGTCCGCGTCTCCGCCGAGCTCGGCGTCGAAGAGGGTCTTGCCGACGATCTCGAGCGTGAGGCGCATGATCTCCTCGGCGACGTCCGCGTGCCCCGCGGCCGCGAGCCTCTCGGCGCTCGCGAGCGTACGGTCTTGCATGACGTCGGCGTAGCCCGCGATGCGCTTGTGCGCGAAGAGAGGCGCCATCATGCGGCGTTGGCGCTTGTGCACGTCGCGTTCGCTCGTGAGGAGCCCATTCCCGAGGAGCGGACGCGCGAAGATCGACAACCCCGCACTCTTCACGAACGCGTCGTGCTTCTCGACGAGGAGCTCGTGCGCGAGGGCAGGCGAGCTCAGCATCGTGATGGGGACGACCCCCATGCGCATGTCGACGATGTCGCCATGGTCTCTCGCGACGCGGTGGGAGAAGCCGATGCGGTCACGGCGAAACTCGAGGAGGTGACCTAGGAAAAAGTTGCCCGGGAGTGTGGTAGCAGCGCTCATGCACCATTAATGTGAGCAAACGCTCGCATCCGCAACTCGCAACTGCTAGGCTGTATTCGATGGGTCGTAGAATCGCGCTTGCACCTCGAAAGCAGCCTTCCCAGGCTCGCGCCCAGGCCACCACGGAAGCCATCATGCGAGCAACTGCTCGCATTCTGGTCAAGCGGGGATACGCCGCGACGACGACGAATCACATCGCCGAGGCGGCGGGGGTGAGCATCGGATCCCTCTATCAATACTTTCCGAACAAGGAGGCCATCGTCGCGGCGCTGCTCGACGAGCACCTCCAGCAGTCGATGGCCTTTCTGCGGGCTGGAACGATCGCGGCCCTCGACCAGCCGCTCGAGCAAGCCGCGCGGACGCTCATCGAGGGGCTCATCGCCGCCCACCGCGTTGACCCCGACCTCCATCGCGTCTTCGTCGAGGAGCTCCCGCGCATCGCGAGCTTCGACAAGATCCACGCGGTCGAAAAGGAGACCCTAGCGCTCGTCCACGCGTATCTCGAAGCGCGCATTCCGGAGCTGAAGAAGAAGCGGAAGGTCGATCTCGTCGCGTTCATCATCGTTCATGCCGTCGAGGCGCTCACCCACGGCGTCGTCCTCTTCCGACCCGATTTGCTCGAAGACCCGGCACTGGTCGACGAGGTCGTGCGTCTCGTGGTTCGGTACGTGGAATGAGCACGCCGATGAGGTCGGCGCGGCCCGCCTTGCGCAAGGCTTCGCACGCGAGCGGCCAGTGCTGCGGGTCCCAGTAGAAGAGCAGCGCCTTCATCATGCGTTTCTCGCGTAGGTCGCGCGCGACGTAGACGGCCTTGCCGGTCAGCGGGTCGATGCCGGTGTGGTACATCGCGGTCGCGATCGCCATCGGCGTCGGGATGAAGTCCTGAACCTGCCGCGGCCGCATCCCGCGTTCTTTGAGCCACAACGCGAGCGCGATGGTGTCGGCGAGGGTCGAGCCCGGATGGCCCGTGATGAAGTACGGGACGAGGTACTGCTCCTTGCCGGCCTCCTCGCTCGCCTGGCAGAACGCCTGGGCGAACCGCTCGTAGTGCTCGACGGGAGGCTTCTTCATCTTGTCGAGCACGTCGGGATCGTTGTGCTCCGGCGCGACCGAGAGCTGGCCGCCCGTGTGATGCTGCGCGAGCTCCCGGACGAACTCGGGGCTCCGCATCGCGAGATCGTAGCGAACGCCGCTCGCGACGAAGACGCGCTTGATGCCGGGCTCGGTACGCACCTTCTTCAAGAGCGACACGAGCGGAGCGTGGTCGGTGACGAGGTTCTCGCAGATCCCGGGGTGCACGCACGAGAGGCGCCTGCACGCGCTCTCCGTGCGCTCGTCCTTGCAGCGCATTTGGTACATGTTCGCGGTCGGGCCGCCGACGTCGCTGATCACGCCAGAGAACCCTTCCATCCTCGAGAGGGCGCGCACCTCGCGGAGGACGCTCGCCTCGCTGCGGCTCTGGATGATGCGGCCCTCGTGCTCGGTGATGCTGCAGAAGGTGCACCCGCCGAAGCACCCGCGCATCGTGACGATGGAGTGCTTGATGGTCTCGTAGGCGGGAATGCGCTCGCTCCCGTAGCTCGGGTGGGGGAGGCGGGTGAAGGGGAGATCGTAGAGCCCGTCCATGTCGGCTTCGGCGAGGGGTAAGGCCGGCGCGTTGAAGTAGACGGCTTCGCGACCGTGCACTTGAAGGAGTGGCCGGCCGTTATGGGCGTTCGTCTCGTATTGGAAGGCCCGCGCCATCTTGGCGAAAGCCTCGCGGCTCGCGGTGATCTCCTCGTACGACGGAAGCACGACGACGCCACCGTCGGTGACGTAGCGGCTCGCGTGCGACGCGACCGGCTCCCACTCGCGCGGGCTTCCCATCGCGTACGCCGTGCCGCGAATGTCGCGGAGATCGCGCACGGTCTCACCCGCGTCGAGGCGCCGTGCGATCTCCCACGCCGCGTGCTCGCCCATGCCGAACACGAGCAGGTCGCACTTCGAGTCGAGGACGATGGAGCGCCGCACCGAATCGCTCCAGTAGTCGTAGTGCGCGATGCGACGAAGCGACGCCTCGATGCCGCCGAGCACGATGGGCACGCCGGGGAACGCTTGCCGCGCGAGGTTGCAGTAGGCGAGCGAAGCGCGGTTGGGCCGAGCGTTCGTCCGGCCGCCGGGCGAGTACTGGTCCTCCCCGCGCACCTTCTTTTGCGCCGTGAGCTTGTTGAGCATCGAGTCGAGGTTGCCGGCGCTCACGCCCGCGAAGAGACGCGGCGCCCCCATGCGCGCGATGTCGCTCGGTGAGTCCCAGCGAGGCTGCGCGATGACGCCCACGCGGTAGCCACGCCCTTCGAGGAAGCGCGCGATGAGAACGGGACCGAACGCCGGGTGATCGACGTAGGCATCGCCCGTCACGATGAGCACGTCGAGCTCGTCCCAACCTCGCGCCTGCATCTCTTCGCGCGTCGTCGGAAGGAACGCGCGGGCGTTGCGCGTCGCGGGGCCGTGCTTGCTCGTGCGCAGCTGCGTGACCGTCATGCGTCACCGACGAAGCGCTGAAAGCCAACGGCGAAAATCTTCCCGTCAGGTCGTGCGACGAGCGCACCCCACCGGCACTTCTCGATCAGGCGGCCTTTTGTCGTACCGAATCGGACGTCTTGGCCCTCTTCGAGCGACGCAAAGGTCCGCGCCGCGAGAGAAGCTTTGGCCATCGGCGAGCCTCGCGGAGCAACGGCAGGCGTCACCGAGTCCCGCCTCGTTCGCTTCGTGATGTCTTCGCCGAGCCACACGTCACACCACGCGGCGTCCGACCAGAGGATGACACCGAGCGCGGTCTCCGCGCCGCGTTCGACATGGACGACGGCTCCCGCATCGCCGTGGGAGGTGGTGGGTCCGCCGAGCTGCTTGCGGGCGCGCGCGAGCGTCAGCCGCGATGCAGGCAGGACGACGGGAAGGGACAGGCGGCGCGGCATCGTCAGTTTGCGACGAGCGACACGTCGTCCACGAGAATGCATTGCCCCCCATTCGGCGGGTTAATGGAGAGGAGAATGCTCGTCCCTGCATACTGCGTGGTGAATGGATCGGCGAACTGCTGCCACGCGCCGCTGTCGTCGAGCGTCGGGTTCTGGTCGAA
>Ga0302326_10014317_pt1 | contig 16772 bp, 14 predicted proteins | sample Palsa_T0_3_FD_202264 | JGI IMG/M metagenome (GOLD analysis project Ga0302326, IMG submission 202264) | Peat permafrost microbial communities from Stordalen Mire near Abisko, Sweden - Palsa_T0_3 | ecosystem: Environmental > Terrestrial > Soil > Palsa > Peat permafrost | place: Sweden: Abisko...
TCCTCGGGCCCAACGGCTGCGGCAAGACCTCTCTCCTCAAGTCGATCACGGGCTACCTGGCGCCCACGTCCGGCGAGATCGCCCTCCTCGGGATAAAATACGGCGAGGCGGACTGGCGCGACTTGCGGACCATGATCGGAATCGTGACGAGCGCCCTCCAGGCCTCGATCCCGTCCGCGGAGACCGCCTTGGACACGGTCGTCAGCGGCCGCTACGCGCAGCTCGACCTCTGGGCGCATCCCACCCGGAGGGTTATAGCCGATGCCCGGAGTCTGCTCGCCTTCGTGGGATGCGCGGCGCTCGCCCGCCGCGAATGGGCCCACCTCTCGCAAGGTGAGCGCCAGAGGATCCTCATCGCGCGCGCCCTCATGGCCCGTCCGAGGCTCCTCATCCTCGATGAGCCGTGCGCGGGCCTGGACCCGGTGGCGCGGGAGGAGTTCCTGCGTTTCCTTGACGCGACCGCGAGGCGCAGGCGCGGCCCGTCGCTCGTCCTCGTGACCCACCATGCCGAGGAGATCATGCCGGCCTTCACCCATGCGCTCCTCATGCGCGGCGGAAGGGTGTTCGCCTCGGGCCCGAAGCTGCGGGTCGTCACCACCCGCAGCCTGACCGGTGCCTTTGGCGCGCGCATTTCGGTGCGCAGGCACGGCGGCCGATACTCGGCCGAGGCCGCCCACAGGGCCCGAAACCTCTGAGGCCCCGCCCCGGCGGTCGCCCAAGTGCCCTTGACAAAGTATATACCTGTATGCGTATATACTTCACCGGCATGACCCTCTCCGAGCTGAAATCCCTCCTCTCCCGCGATCCCGAGGCCGGCCTGCGCTTCATCCTTCCGGGCGGCCGCCCGATCCCGGCGGACTTCCACGTCACGGAGGTGGGGCACTCGAGGAGGCACTTCATGGATTGCGGAGGAAAGGTGCGCCTCAGCGAGGCCTGCATGCTCCAGGTCTGGCGGACGGCCGACGACAGCGACCACCGCCTCAAGGCGGGGAAGCTCGCGGCTATCCTGAAGTTGGCCGGCAAGGTCGTCCCGTCCGATAGCCTCGACGTCGAGGTCGAATATGAGGATCAGGTGGTCTCCCAGTACACGGTGGAGTCGTCCGTTGCGGCACCTGGCCTGCTCGAGTTCACTCTGGGCGCCCGGCACACGGACTGCCTCGCGCGCGAGGCGTGCGGCCTCGATGACGACTGCTGCGGCGGGTCGAGCTGCAACTGAGGAGTCCCATGAAGCTCGTCCAGATCTACCAGTGCCTGTGCGACGAGACGCGGCTGCGCATCCTGAACCTTCTCGCGGGCGGCGAGCTCTGCGTCTGCCACATCCAGGGCGTTCTCCGCGAGCCGCAGGTGAAGGTATCCAAGCACCTTGCCTACCTGAGAAGGCGCGGCCTTGTATCTGCGCGAAGGGAGGCAAACTGGATGATCTATGGCCTTCCGGGCCGACCATCGGGGGAGCTTGCGGCGAACCTGGCGTGCCTCCAGGACTGCGTTCGGGAGAATCCCGTCTTTCGCCGGGATACCATCCGCCTCGGGAAGTTGAAGGACATGCCTTCGACCCCAGGCCCGTCCTGCTGCAGGGAATCTGGCAGGCCGGTAAAGGGCGCGCACCGCGCCGGCGTATGACCGGCGCGCGCTACAAGGTCCTCATCCTCTGCACCGGGAACTCCGCTCGGAGCATCCTGGGCGAGTTTCTACTCAGGCTGAAGGGAAAGGGCCGGTTCGAGGTTTTCAGCGCCGGGGCCAATCCGACGGGCAGGGTCAATCCCCTCGCCCTCTGGGTCCTCAAGGACCGCTTCGACATCGACGCCAGCGGCGCGCGCAGCAAGTCGTGGGAAGAGTTCAAGGGCGTCCGGTTCGATTTTGTCATCACGGTCTGCGACAATGCAAGGGAGGCATGCCCGGTCTGGCCGGGCAGCCCGGTGATCGCTCATTGGGGATCCCCTGATCCGGCGGATTTCCAGGGCACGGAAAGGGAGAAGAAATGGCAATTTGTGCAGGTGGCGTCCCAGATCGCCCGGCGCATCGAGCTTTTTTGCGCGCTGCCGGACGCCCAGCTCGACCATCTCCGGGTCCAGGGCATCGGCGATCAGGCGAACATCGAGTCCGAGCCAAGGCCGGCCGCGTGACCGCGGCCGCCTCAAGGCCCGCCCTGCCGGCGTGGGCGGTCGGTGAATTTGCGGGGACCTTCCTGCTGGTGTTTTTCGGCTGTGGAAGCGTGGCCGCCGCCGTGCTGACGGGCGCATTGGCGGGCACTTTCCAGGTGGCCGTCGTGTGGGGACTCGGGATAGCAACCGCGATCTATCTCACCGGAGGCCTGAGCGGGGCGCACCTCAACCCGGCGGTCACCCTTGCGATGGCGACGGTCGACAGGCTCCCTTGGCGAAGGGTCCCAGGCCACTTGCTTGCGCAGCTTCTTGGGGCATTTTCAGCGAGCGCCGTCCTCTACGCAGTGTTCTTCGGTGCGCTGCGGGCATATGAGTACTCGAACCACATCGTCCGCGGCGCCCCGGGCAGCGAGGCCTCGGCGATGGTCTTCGGGGAATTCTTCCCCAACCCGGGCGGCCATCCCTTGGGCGCAGGCGGCCCCACCTTCGTTTCCACCGAGGCGGCATTTTGCGTGGAAGCCCTGGGGACCGCCATTCTCGTCCTCGTCATCCTTTGCGCGACCGACGCCCGCAATCCGTCGCGCCCCGGCATTCTCACCGCCGCGACGATCGGACTGACGGTCACCATGCTTATCTCGCTTTTTGCGCCGCTGACCATGGCGGGATTCAACCCGGCGCGCGATTTCGGGCCACGGCTCTTCAGCGCGCTGGCTGGCTGGGGAAGGATGGTCTTCACGGTCAACGGCTCCGGCTGGCTCGTTGTCTACATACTTGCGCCGCTTGCGGGCGGCCAGGCGGGCGCCCTCGCCTACCGGTTCTTCTTCCGAGGCCACTACCTGGCCATTCCGGAGTCCTGACCGTCGCCGGTCAGGTCTTCGCCGGGGCCAGCACCTCGGCAAAGAACACCCTCATGTCCTCCCATGAGCGGTGATCCGCGCTAGCGCTGTAACCGATGAAGCCCTGGAGGCCGTTGAGGGCGGCCATCTTGTCCGCATCCGGGTTGGTGAACGCGTGGAGCGCGCCCGCGTACTCGTTGAACTGGTAGTCGAGCTTCGAGTCGTTCATCGACTTGATGTACGCGCTGATTTCATCGGGCTTCTCCGAGGGGTCGAGCGCGCCGTGGCAGATGAGGATCTTCGCCTTGGTCCTGGCCGCGGTCTCGGCGGTGGCCGGGATGAGCCCGCCGTGGAAGCTCACGATCCCGGCGAGCGGCGCCCCCGAGTACGCGAGCGCTTGGACGGTCGACCCGCCGAAGCAGTATCCGATGGCGGCCACCCTCGCCGGGTCAACGAGGCCCGTCCCCAGGAGCTGGTCGAGGCCCGCCTGCGCGCGCTCGGCCATGATCGGCTTGTGGTAGAACTGCCCGGCCAGCTCCCCCGCCTTCGCCTTGTCGGTCGTGACGACGCCGGCCCCGTACATGTCGAGGGCGAAGGCGACGTAGCCGAGCTTCGCGAGCTGGACCGCGCGTCCCTTCACGTAATCGTTCAGGCCCCACCATTCGTGGACGATGAGGACCCCGGGGAGCTTGCCCGCGGCTGTCTTGGAGTCGTCGTAGGCGAGGTAGCCCCTGAGCCGGGTGCCGGCGTGGCTGTAGTCGATGTCGCGGGTCACGATGGAGGCTTGGGCCGTTGAGGCGGCGAGGGCGAGAAATAAGGCGGCGGCGAATGTCTTCATGGCGGGATCGGTTCCCCTCCAGCGTGGCCTTGGGCGCGCCCGGGTCAAACGGGACCTGCTTGCGGGCCCGCGCCCGGAGGCCCTCAGGCCGGGAACCCGCCCGTTATGTAGTTCTTCAGGTGCTCCGCCTCCGCGCGGCTCGAGTCCGCCATCCAGCGCGAGATGTCGCCGATCGAGACGAGGCCCTTGAGGGTGCCGTGGTCGACGACCGGGATGTGCCGGCACCGCCTGTCGGCAAAGAGCGTCATCGTCTGCTCGACGCTCGTCTCCGGCGGGATCGTGTGGACGTTTTTCGTCATCACGTCCGAGAGGCGGGTTGTCTTCGGCTCGACGCCGGCGCCGACCACGCGGCGGAGCACGTCGCGCTCGGTGAAAATTCCGGCGATCTGGCCGTCGTCTATGACAAGAATGCAGCCTATGCGCCTCTTGTTCATTTCGGCCACGGCCTCGGCAACGGTGATTGTCGACGCCACGGCGTGCACATCTGACCCTTTGCGCTCCAAGAGCGCCGCTACTGGGGTGTCCATGGGGTAATGGGGTTTTTCCTTCCCCGATCATCTCCGCAAACCCCGCGTCCGCAACCACCAAAAAACGCGCGCGTGCGGCCTTCGGCCGGCGCGGCGAAGATGCTTGAGATTGCCGTCCATCCCGAGGGGAATGGCCAGCCTCGATGCAGCCCCCGAAACTCGTCTCAGAGATTCTCCGCCACGTGCTCCGCGTGGCCCGCTTTGACGGGCTCTCGGTGCTCTTCCTCGCCGGATTCTTCGCGCTCGTCTCGGCCGCCTCAGGCGATGTCAGCGGGGCGGCGTTCGGGCTCCTCATCGCGGCCGCCGGGGCCGTCGAGCTCCATGGCATGGGACTCCTTCGGGCGGCCAACCGCCGGGGCATGAGCTGGCTCATCGGGAGCCAGCTCTATCTCCTGAGCGTCGTCCTCGGGTATGTCGGCTACCGCCTGGCGAACCCGGACTCCGATCCCCTGCTCAAGGTGGCAAAGACCGCGCTAGCCGCCGAGGTAAGGCAGGCTGGCATGGATCCGGACCAGTTCATGGCGGAGTTTCCCCGCGAGCTCCGCCTCCTCTATATTGCGGTCGGCTGCCTCACGATCCTCTACCAGGGGGGCATGGCGGTCTATTACGTGAGGCGCCGCGCCGCGGTCGAGGCGGCCATTGACGAGGACCCAGGGACGTGAGGCGCGCGCCGCCAGGGCGGCGCGCTTGATCCGCTTCGGATTCGGGGCAAACTTCCCGGCAGATGTCCAAGGAACGCTACATCGCGGCAAAGCAGGCCTGGGCCGAGAAGCAGAAGGCGCGCGGCGTGACGGCGAGGGCGGTCCCGTCGGCCGACCGCCTCCCGCCGGGCCAGAAGCTCACGGCCGGATTCCCCGTCCTCGACCTCGGCGTACAGCCCGAGATCGCCCTCGCGGACTGGACGCTCGCCGTTGACGGACTCGTCGAGAACCCGACGGTCCTCAACTGGGAGCAGTTCGCGGCGCTCCCGCAGGTCGAGGACGTGAGCGACTTCCACTGCGTCACGACCTGGAGCAAGTACGACTGCAGGTGGGGAGGCGTGGCCCTCACCACCCTCTACGAGCTTGCCCGGGTGAAGCCCGAGGCGCGCTTCGTGTATTTCACGAGCTACGACGGCTACTCGACAAACGTCTCCCTGGAGCGCTGCCTGGACGGCGACACGCTGGTCGCCACCTCCTTTGGCGGCGCGCCCCTCCCCCGCGAGCACGGCGGCCCGGCCCGCGTCATCATCCCGAAGCTCTACGCCTGGAAGGGCGCCAAGTTTGTGAAGGCCCTCACCTTTCTCGCCGAGGACAAGCTCGGGTTCTGGGAGGTGCGGGGCTACTCCAACACGGCGGACCCCTGGACAGAGGACCGGTACGCCTAGGGCGCCCCTAGGCGGGGTCGATGACCTTCACGTCCTTGATCGCCCACTTCGTGACCGTGAGCCCCTTGGCCGAGCGGCTCCCGAGCCAGACTCCGGAAAGGTTGAAGTCGAACTCCCTGACGCGCGCCTTGCTCCGGCCGTCGAGCGAGATGTGGGCCAGCTTCGGCATGGCCTTCTCCGTCGCGCTCACGTTGAAGTAGACCACCTTCGAGCCCTCGGACTTGACCAGGGGGTAGAGCTTGTCGCGGGTAACCCCCCCGATCTGGAACCGCTTCGCATAGGCCTTCCCGCTCGTCCCGTCCTGGTAGACCATCGTGTAGAACGAGGCGTCCCCCTCCTTCGGGAACACCGCGCAGTGGAGGATCCCGAGGCCCATGAACACCTTGTCGGCCACCCTGGAGACCTTCATGGATCCGTCCGCCATGATGCACAGGACGCTGTCCAGGATCGTGCATTCCTGGATGAACTCGTGCTGGCGCCAGTTGAGCCCGATGAAGCCCTCCTCGCGGTTCACGTAGAGCCTCTGGTTCGCCGACACGACCTCGGCGGCGCTGATCTGCTCGATCTCGTCGTACTCGGTGCGCCGCTTGACGCCCTTGCCGAACTTCTCCTGGAGCATCTCGAACCACTTGATCGCGTGCGCCGTCAGGTGCTTCAGGTCGTGCCTCACGTCCCGCATCCCCTCCTCGACCTTCTTCAGCCTCTCGTCCGCCTCGAACCGGTTGTAGGCCGAGATGCGCTTTATCCTGATCTCCGTCAGGCGGGCGATGTCGTCGTCAACGATCTCGCGGCGCAGCTTCTTGGCGAACGGCCTGAGGCCCTCGCGGATCTCGCCGAGCACGCTCTCCCAGGTCTTCGACTTCTCGATCCGGCGGTAGATGCGCTCCTCGATGAAGATCCGCTCGAGCGAGTCCCAGTGCCACTGCTGCTCGAGCTCGCCCAGCCTGATATCGAGCTCGCGCTTCAGGAGCTGGACCGTCTTGTCCACGCTGCGCTTCAGGATCTCGCGGACGCCTAGGAAGACCGGCTTGTCGTCGTCGATGACGCACGCCGAGGGCGATATCGCGACCTGGCAGCCCGTGAAGACGTAGAGCTGCTGGACCACCTTCTCGGGCTCGGACCCCTGGGGAAGGTGGACCAGGATCTCGACCCTGTCGGCCGTGTTGTCGTCGACCCGCTTCACCTTGATCTTGCCCTTGGCGTTCGCCGCGAGGATGGACTCGATGACGGACTCGGTCGTCGTCCCGTAGGGGAGCTCGGTGATCGCCAGGAGCACCTTGCTGCGCTGCTCAATCCGGGCGCGGACCTTGACCTTTCCGCCGCGCTCGCCGTCGGAGTACTCGGAGAAGTCCGCGATTCCGCCGGTCGGGAAGTCCGGGACGATCCTGAACGTCTTTCCCTGGAGGTGGTTGATGGCGGCGCGGCACAGGTCGTTGAAATTGTGCGGGAGGATCTTGGTCGAGAGCCCGACCGCGATCCCCTCGGCCCCCTCGAGGAGCACGATCGGGAACTTTGCCGGGAGCGTGATGGGCTCCCTGGCCCTCCCGTCGTAGCTCAGCTGCCAGGGTGTCGTCTTCGGGTTGAAGAGCACCTCGCGCGCGAACGGGGTCAGGCGCGCCTCGATGTAGCGGGGCGCCGCGGCCTCGTCGCCGGTCAGCACGTTTCCGAAGTTCCCCTGCGGCTCGACGAGCCAGGCCCGCTGGCCCATCCCGACGAGCGCGGCCCCGATCGAGGCGTCGCCGTGAGGATGGTAGCGCATGGTGGCCCCCACGACGTTTGCGACCTTGTGGAAGCGCCCGTCGTCCATCTCCCAGAGCGTGTGGAGGACTCGCCGCAGGACCGGCTTCAGGCCGTCGTCGATGTGGGGGACCGCGCGGTCGAGGATCACGTAGCTCGCGTAGTCGAGGAACCACCTGCGGTAGCTTCGCTCGAGCGGGGCCTTCCCGGCGGGTCCCGCGGCCTTTGGGTCCTTGGCCATGGCTTCGATCGGCGGCGCTAGGCCGTCACGATGTCCTTCTCGACCTTGAGGTTGTCTATGATGAATTCCTGCCGCTCGGGCGTGTTCTTGCCCATGAAGAACGAGAGCAGGAGGTCGATGTTGTTGACGTGCGCGAGCGAGAGGGGCTCAAGCCGGATGTCGTCGCCGATGAAGGCCTTGAACTCCCCGGCCGAGATCTCGCCCAGGCCCTTGAAGCGGGTGATCTCGGCCGCGGCGCCGATCAACTCGACCGCCGCCCGCTTCTCGTCCTCCGAGTAGCAGTAGCGGGTCTCCTTCTTGTTGCGGACCCGGAAGAGGGGGGTCTCGAGGATGAAGATGCGCCCCCCCGCGATCAGCTCGGGGAAGAACTGCAGGAAGAACGAGAGGAGGAGGAGGCGGATGTGCATCCCGTCGACGTCCGCGTCGGTCGCGATGATGATCTTTCCGTAGCGCAGGCCGTCGAGGCCGTCCTCGATGTTGAGCGCGGACTGCAGGAGGTGGAACTCCTCGTTCTCGTAGATGACCTTCTTCGTGAGGCCGAAGGTGTTGAGCGGCTTGCCCTTGAGCGCGAAGACCGCCTGCGTCTGCACGTTGCGGCAGGCCGTGAGCGAGCCCGCGGCCGAGTCGCCCTCCACGATGAAGATCGCGCTCTCCTCGCCCCGCTCGTCCTTGTCGCCGAGATGAAGCCTGCAGTCGCGCAGCTTGCGGTTGTGGAGCGAGGCCTTCTTCGCCCGCTCCCTCGCCAGGCTGCGGATCCCGGCCAGCTCCTTCCTCTCGTGCTCGCTCTCCTGGATCCTCTTCAGGAGCGCGTCGGCCGCCTCGGGGTTCTTGTGGAGGTGGACGTCGAGCGTCTGCTGGACGAACTTCCCGACGAAGTCCTTCATGGTCGGGCCGCCGGGGCCCATCTCCGTCGAGCCGAGCTTCGTCTTCGTCTGCGACTCGAAGATGGGCTCGATGACGCGCACCGAGATAGCGGCCACGATCGACTGGCGGATGTCGGCCGCGTCGAGGTCCTTCTTGTAGAAGTTGCGCAGCGTGTCGACGATCGCCTCGCGGAACGCCTGCAGGTGGGTGCCCCCCATCGTCGTGTGCTGGCCGTTCACGAACGAGAAGTACTCCTCGCCGTAGTGGGAGCCGTGGGTCATCGCGACCTCGATGTCGTCGCCCTCGAGGTGGATGATGGGATAGAGCGGCTCCCCGGTCAGGTTCTTCTGCAGGAGGTCCTTGAGCCCGTTCTCCGACTTGAACGGCTTGCCGTTCAAGAGGAGCGTGAGCCCCCGGTTCAGGAACGCGTAGTTCCAGAGCATGTCCTCGACGAATTCCATGCGGAACCGCAGCGCCGCCCCGAAGAGCGTTCCGTCGGGGACGAACTCGATCATGGTCCCGTTCTTCTCGGCGCTCTTCGCGACCCTGTGGTCCTTCTTGAGCTTGCCCTTCGAGAACTCGACGACCTTTGCCTCCCCGTCCCGCACGGACTTGGCCCGGTACTCCACGGAGAGCGCGTTCACGGCCTTCTGGCCGACGCCGTTCAGGCCCACGGCCTTCTTGAACGACTCGCTGTCGTACTTTGCGCCCGTGTTGATGACGGAGACGCATTCGAGGACCTTGCCGAGCGGGATCCCCCTGCCGTAATCGCGGACGCGCACCCTCTGGTCCTCGAGGTCTATCTCGATCTTCCTGCCCCCGCCCATCGTGAACTCGTCGACCGAGTTGTCTATGGTCTCCTTGAGAAGCACGTAGATCCCGTCCTCCGCGTGCGCGCCGTCGCCCAGCCGGCCGATGTACATGCCCGGGCGCAGCCGGATGTGCTCGGTCGAGGAAAGGGTTTTGATGCTGGCTTCGGTGTAACCGGATGCCATCGGCTTCTTACAGTTCCGCGCGCGCCCCGAGTGACAAGCGAAAAGCGGAACCTCTAATCCTGCCAGTTCTCTGCCTTCAATCCCGCCACGCGTCCAAACTCCCGGGTGTTGCGCGTGACGACCGTCGCTCCGAGGCGAAGCGCCTGCGCGGCGATCAGCGTATCCATGGGTCCGATTCCGGCGCCGCGTGCCTCGAGGTCGTGGCGGATCGCCGCATAGTGCGTGCTGTCCTCCCGGGTGAAGGGCTCCACGGGAAGCGTCTGCGCCAGCTCCGCTAGCTTCAACCGGGCGTTGGAATTCGAACCCTTGGCCACGCCGAACTCGCGCTCCGCAAGCACGATCACGGAAAGGCACAACTCGCCGAATGAGTTCCTCATCCTTTCAACAATCCGGGGATTGTCCCCGCGCATGTAGGCGGAGACCGCGTTCGTGTCCGGCAGGTACGTCATTCGTCGCGGGGAATGTCGGGCGGCGCGTGGGGCGGGACATCGGGAAGGTCCGGGCACGAGCCGGCCAATGCGATGAAGCGCCGGCGCCTTGCCTCAAAGTCGGCATCCGTTGGTTCAAGCAGGACTCCGCCGCTCTCGGTGCGTGAGATCGCAGCCTCCGTGCCGGGAAGGCGAAATTCCCGGGGCAGCCTGACTGCTTGGGAACCGCCGTGCCTGAAGAGTTTTGCCCGCGCCTTTAACTTCTGCATATCTATATGTAGATACATCTGATAAATGATGCCAATATTTTACATTGATTAAGACACAGGTATTTAACGGATAAATGTTAACAAATGTAATGCCCGCTTTGGAGATCACACGTTTTCACCTGGATTCAGTACCTCCTGGGATTGGTTGGGGCCCATGCCGAGGGACTATGCCCGGCAGCACTTAATTGTGGCGCGCCGGCCCTTGCGTCAGGAATCTCCCCGGATGAGCGACACGCCAGATCGGACCGGTCCCGGGGCCCACACCCCGCGCGCGGCGAAGGCGGAGGCGGCAGCCATCCTTTCGGACGCGCGGCTGGGCTCATCGGAAGACGAGCGCCGGGACAACCTGAGGAGGGCCAGGATCCAGGCAGGCATCCTCAATACGGTCACGGGGGCCGCCGTGACATGGGCACTCTCGTACCCGCGCCCCTACAGCGTGGCCATCACGGTCCTCGCGGTCCTCCCGCTCGCCGGGATCGGACTCGTCGTCGCGACCCGCGGCGCCGTGACGCTCGATTCCGACCGCAAGAACGTCCGGCCGACGGCCGCATATGCGGTCTTCGCCCCCGGCATCACCCTGGCGTTCCGTTCGCTCGAGGACTGGCATATCCTTGGCTGGTCCGGGTTCTGGCTCCCCTTCGCCGTTGTCGCAGGGTTCCTGCTCGGGGTGCTCCTTGTCGGCGCGGGCGCCGATTCGCAAAGGAAGGCGAGCACGGTCGCCATCACATCCCTCGTGCTCCTTGCCCAGAGCTACGGGCTTGTCGTCTTCCTAAACTGCCAGCTCGACCGCTCCGTCCCCGTCATCCATCGCACCGTGGTGGAGTCGCGCAGGATCAGCCGCGGAAGAAGGCACACGAGCTACTACCTGACCGTGAGCCCATGGATAGACGGGGGGTATTCCGAGGAGGTGACGGTCCCGTCATCCACCTACGGCTGGCACCTGGAGGGCAGCACCGTCCTCATCGGAGTCCGCACGGGATCCCTGTCGATGCCGTGGTACTTCGTGCAGTAGGGCCGCGACGGGCGCTAGTTAAGGAACATCGCCTCGTTTGTCTGGAATAGGCCGTGCGCCAGCTTCGTCCAGGCGTCGAGCGGCGCCCGGCTCTTGAAGGCGCCCGCGCCGGGCTCCACCTGCGGGGCGTTCTTGCGCCTCAGGTTCTCGGCCACGTTCGAGGCGAGCTTCGCCTGGCGCTCCGCGACCTCCGACATCCTCTCCGACTGGGCGGTCTGCGCGGGCGTGCTGAGGGAGGACCCTCCCGGGTTTGACGCGACGTACTTCAGGCAGAGGGCCGTCTCCTGGGGCGTCGGGGGGCGCTGGAAGAGGGAGATGTAGAGCGAGGCGACGCGCAGCTCGTCCGTGGACATCGACATGAAGTCCGGGCTGTGCACGAGCTTGCGCGCGGTCTCGATGACCAGCGGGCTGTTCATGAGGAAGAGCTGCTGCTGGGGCACCTGCGTCAGGAAGCGCTTGCCCGTCGGCACGCTCGGGTTCGGGAAATTGAACTGGGTCAGGATCTCGGCAGGGTTGCGCCGGTCGATGAAGGCGTAGACCGCGCGCCGCGTCGCGAAGCCCTCGCTCCCGATCGGAACCGGCCTGCCGCCCATCGTGAGATCGATCGTCCCGGCGATCGCGAGGATCGAGTCGTGCATCTGCTCAAAGTCGAGCTGGCGGATGTTGTAGCGCCACTGCATCTTGTTGTCCGGGTCCTTGTCGGCGTAGGCCGGGTTGTCGGAGCTCGCCTCCTGGTAGGCGCTGCTCAGCATGATCACGCGCTGGATCTTCTTGATGGACCAGCCCCCCTGAATGAACTGCGCCGAGAGATAATCGAGGAGCTCGGGGTTGTTCGGCGGTGCCGACTGGTTGCCGAGGTCGTCGGGCGTCGAGACGAACCCCGTCCCGAAGTGCTGCTGCCACACCCGGTTCACGAGGACCCGGGCCGTCATCGGGTTGGACGGGCTGGCGATCGCGCGGGCGAGCTCAAGCCTGCCGCTCCCGTGGGTGAACGGAGTCGGGTGCTTCGGGTCGGGGGAGAGGATGCTGAGGAAGTGGCGCGTCACCATGGGGCCCTTGCTGCCGGCCTCGCCCCGCAGGAGGATCGGGTAGTCGTGCGTGTTGCGCGCGTCGACGAGGACATCCGCCTTGGGCGGCGCGGCCGGTAGGAACTCAAGGTCGGCCAGGGCCTTGTTCGCCAGGAAGAGCTGCTTCAGGAGCTCGCGCCTCTTCGCCGCGCGGTCCGCCTCGGGAAGCTGCGCGCGGCGCAGCTCGACGAATTCCCGCTCGACGGACACCTTCTGCTGGTCGGCGGCCTGCATCCGGGTCAGGTAGTCCACCAGCTCGGGGGTCTTCGGGACCGCGTGCAGCCAGGCGTCCTCCTTCGGCTCGAAGGTGTTCGCGAAGACGTCGTAGAGGGAGTAGTAGTCGGCCGTCGGGATCGGGTCGAACTTGTGGTCGTGGCACCGGGCGCACGAGACGGTGAGCCCGAGGAAGGCCTTCGTCGTCACGTCGATCCGGTCGTTGATGATGTCGTTCGTGCTGTTCTCGAAGCGGTTTCCCAGCGTCAGGAAACCCATCGCGGCCAGGGCCGACTGGTCGACGGAGTTGGGGTTGGGGCTCCTCCTGCGCGCCTCGTCGAGCAGGCGGTCCGCGGCCAGCTGCTCCTCGATGAACTGGTCGTAGGGCTTGTCGGTGTTGAAGGCGTTGATCACGTAGTCCCGGTAGGTCCATGCGAACGGGTACCTCGGGTCCTCCCGCTGCGGGGTGTCGCCCTTCGTGTCGGCGTAGCGCGCGACGTCGAGCCAGTACCTCCCCCAGCGCTCCCCGTAGTGCGGTGAGGCAAGGAGCCGGTCGACGACCTTGGCCCAGGCGTCCGGGGAGTCGTCGACGAGGTACCGCTGCACCTCGGCCTCCGTGGGGGGGAGCCCCGTCAAGTCGAAGGTCGCGCGCCGGATGAGCGTGTACTTGTCGGCCGGCGCGTTGGGCTTCATCCCGTTCTCGTCCAACCGGGCCAGGATGAAGTTGTCGACCGGCGTCCTGCACCAGGCCGGGTCGGACACGGTGGGGACGGCCTGCTTCTGCACGGGAAGGAACGACCAATGCAGGCGGCCGACGCCGCCGTAGCTCTCCGAGCTCCCCTTTGCGACGAGGGACCTCGGGTCCGGTGCTCCTCGCCGGATCCAATCGGTGATGTCCGCCACAACGTTGTCCGGGAGCTTCGCGCCCTTGGGCGGCATCTGGAGGTCCGCATCCTTGTAGCTGATGGCGTCGATGATGAGGCTGTCCTCGGGCTTGCCGGGCTCGATCGCCGGCCCCGTGTCGCCGCCGTGGAGCATCCCCTCGCGCGTGTCGAGCATGAGGCCGCCCTTGATCTTGTCGGCGTCCCGGCTGTGGCACTTGTAGCAGTTGTCGGCGAGGATCGGCCTGATCTTCGCCTCGAAGAACTGGAGGTCGTCCGGCGAGATCGACTGGGCCGGGAGGGCCGGCGGGGCGGCCTGCGTGAGCACGATCTCGGCCGGAAGCGCCGGCGCGAGGAGGGCGGCCGCCGCGAGGACTCCCGCTGCCTTGCCGATCCCCCTCATCAGGCCAGGATGGGCTGCTGCACCACTCCGGCCACGTCCGTCAGCCGGAAGTCGCGCCCGTTGAAGCGGTACGTAAGCTTGGTGTGGTCGAACCCCAGGGCGCGCAGGATCGTGGCGTGGAGGTCGTGCACGTGCACCTTGTCCGTCACCGCCTCGGCGCCGAACTGGTCCGTGGCGCCGTAGACCAGGCCGCCCTTCACCCCTCCGCCCGCGAGCCAGACCGAGAAGGCCCGGGCGTCGTGGTCGCGGCCGGGATTCTCATAGCCGTTGCGGTCGCGGGTCGGCTTCCTGCCGAATTCCCCGCCCCAGAGGACGAGCGTCGAATCGAGGAGGCCGCGCTGCTTCAGGTCCGCGAGGAGCGCCGCGACCGGCTGGTCGATCTCCTTCGCCTTCTTCGTGATCCGCTCCTGCAGGTCCTGGTGGTGGTCCCAGCCGTCGTGCCACACCTGGACGAAGCGGACGCCGCGCTCGATGAGGCGCCGGGCGAGGAGCATCTGGTTTCCCTGCGGCGTCTTCCCGTAGGCGAGGCGCATCGCCTCGGGCTCCTTGTTGAGGTCGAAGGCGTCCGTCGCCGCCGCCTGCATCTTGAAGGCGATCTCGTAGGACTCGAGGCGGGTCTCGAGCACCTGGTCGCGCGCGAGCTCCTTTGTCTGCATCTCGTCCATCTGCTTCACGAAGTCCATCTGCCGGCGCTGCTCCGCCGTCCCGATGTAGGGGTTGCGGATGTTCTGGATCATCTGCTGCACGTTCGCGGCCTGCGTGTTGACGCTCGAGCCCTGGAAGACGCCGGGAAGGAACGCGGAGCCGTAGTTCGCGGCGCCCCCCGAGGGCAGGCCGCCGTTCCTGAGCGCGATAAAGCCGGGGAGGTTCTGGTTCTCGGTCCCGAGGCCGTAGACGACCCAGGACCCCATGCTGGGCTTCACGATCCGCAGCGAGCCCGTGTTCATGAAGACGGTCGCGACCTCGTGGGCGGGGATGTCCGTGTACATGGAGCGGATGACCGTCATGTCGTCCACGTGCTGGCCGATTCCTGGGAAAAGTTCGCTCACCGGTATCCCCGACTTTCCCATCGGGTTGAACTTGAACGGCGACCCGTAGGCGACCCCGCTGTCTCCGATCGTCTGGCCGTCCATCCTGACGAGCTCGGGCTTCGGGTCCCAGGTGTCGATGTGCGAGGGGGCCCCTTGGGCGAAGATGTGGATGACGGCCTTCGCCGTCGCCGGAAGCGGAGCGGGATGCGGGGCCAGCGGGTTGGCCGCGCTCGGCCCTGCCGGCGCTGCGGCGTCCGCGAAGAGGTCCCTCGGGTCGAGCATGGTCGCCAGGCCGAGGGCCCCGAGGCCCATCCCCACGCGGTTCAGGAATTTCCTGCGGGTGAGGAAATAGTCCTCGATGTTCGTGGACACTCCACAGCACGGGCGCTCGTGGTTCATGTGGGGATTAGACATAGCAATTGTGCAATCTGTTGCAACCTATTGACGCCCCCCGGGTACCCGGGTTTCACCCGGCGCCAAACGATTCCAGTTGATACGCAAGAATGGCTGGCTAGCCTTGGCCCATCCTCGTTTAGGAGAGCCCGGGGTTCCGGGCTGAGACGGTGGCGAGCCATCCGCCACCAAATCCTTCGAACCTGATGCGTCTCACCACGCCGTAGGGAAAACAGGGCCGTCCGCGGCAAGCGGAGGGATCTGTGACCCGGCCGGCGGAGTGCTCCGCGGCACAGAAAATCCTCCCTCCCATGTCACAATCGACCGAAGCCGCTGAAGCCGGACACCGGCTCTTCCCATCATCCCGCCGGGTCTACACGAAGGGCTCGCGCGCCGACATGCGGGTCCCGATGCGCGAGATCGTGCTCTCCCCCACCCGGCTCCCCAACGGGAACGAGGTGCCCAACGAGCCCGTTCGCGTCTACGACACCTCGGGTCCCTGGGGCGACCCGAAGTTCCATGGGGATGCGGGCCTCGGGCTGCCTCCGCTGCGGGCCGAATGGATCCGCGAGCGGGCCGACGTGGAGGAGATCGGAGGCCGCGCGGTCCGTCCGATCGACGACGGATACCTCTCCGAGAGGCACCGGGAGCAGGCCGAGAGCGAGGGGCGGCGAAACCCGATCAAGTTCTTCGACAGGAGCGAGCGCCGGATCCTCCGGGCGCTCCCCGGCCAGCGCGTGTCCCAGCTGGCCTACGCCCGAAAAGGGATTGTCACGCCGGAGATGGAGTATGTGGCGATCCGCGAGAACACGAAACTCCAGAGCGCGGCCGACCTGATGGAGCTCACGGCCGCGGGCCCGAGGAATTCCCTCTGGCGCCAGCACCCGGGCCAGGCCCTGGGCGCCTCGATCCCGCGCGAGATCACGCCGGAATTCGTCCGCGACGAGGTGGCCCGCGGCCGCGCGATCATCCCGGCGAACATCAACCACCCGGAGCTCGAGCCGATGGTGATCGGCCGCAACTTCCTCGTTAAGATAAACACCAACATCGGCAACTCCGCGGTCGCCTCGTCGATCGACGAGGAGGTCGAGAAGATGCGCTGGTCCGTGAAATGGGGCGGCGACACGCTCATGGACCTCTCGACGGGTAGGAACATCCACCAGACGCGCGAGTGGATCCTGCGCAACTGCCCCGTGCCCGTGGGCACCGTGCCGATCTACCAGGCCCTCGAGAAGGCCGGGGGGCGGCCCGAGGACCTGACCTGGGAGATCTTCCGGGACACCTTGGTCGAGCAGGCCGAGCAGGGCGTCGACTATTTCACGATCCACGCGGGCGTGCGCCTGCGCTCGATCCCCTCGACCGCGCGCCGGATGACCGGGATCGTGAGCCGCGGCGGCTCCATCATGGCCAAGTGGTGCCTCTCCCACCACCAGGAGAACTTCCTCTACACCCGCTGGGACGAGATCTGCGACATCATGGCGGCCTACGACGTCTCGTTCTCGATCGGGGACGGGCTCCGGCCGGGCTCCATCGCGGACGCGAACGACGAGGCGCAGTTCGCCGAGCTTA
>Ga0302326_10014318_pt1 | contig 16771 bp, 18 predicted proteins | sample Palsa_T0_3_FD_202264 | JGI IMG/M metagenome (GOLD analysis project Ga0302326, IMG submission 202264) | Peat permafrost microbial communities from Stordalen Mire near Abisko, Sweden - Palsa_T0_3 | ecosystem: Environmental > Terrestrial > Soil > Palsa > Peat permafrost | place: Sweden: Abisko...
GGTTCTGCTGCGCTGGGCTATTACGTTCAGGATATGGAGACGCTGTTTTTCGCACAAAACACAGTAGAGTTTGCCAGAGCCTCAAAGACTTACACACTTCGGCCTGATGTAGTCCGGGTCACGAAGAGTAACTGGAACCGCGCTGAAGTCATCGGGATCGGCGGACACGCGCCGGCGGTCGTGGGACCGAGCATTGACATGGATATCTTCTATCCGCGCAATGACGACGGCATCGATCCAAATAGATCGCTGCACATAGTGGCCATGGTGCGTCCCGAAACTCCGCGCCGTGCGCCGGCTCGGACGCTGCGCATATTGCGCCGCCTTAAGGATACATTTGGCTCTCGCGTATCAATCGGCTGTTTCGGCGCATCATTGGAAGCCATAAAGGCGCTCGGAATTTCGCTGGATGGAATTCGCATCGATGGTGCGCTTCCTCCCGGTAATGTTGCCGAGCTGCTCGGCCGCACCGATATTTTCCTCGACTTTTCGGATTGGCAGGCAATGGGCTTGACCGCATTGGAAGCGATGGCCAGCGGTGCCGCGATAATCGTTCCCCGACGCGGCGGTGCACCGGAGTTTTGCCGTGACGGCGAAGCCGGATTGGTGGTCGACACGAGGGACGAGGATGCCTGTTTTGCCGCCGCTGAGAGGCTTGTGACCGATGCGCAAATGCGCCTGTCCCTTCGCCACAACGGTATGAATGTTGCGGCGGCTTTCCTTCCCGAACTTGCGGCACTCAAGTTGCTCGACGCCCTCTGGGGCGAGGAATGATAGCGCTGCACCTAATATCGGAAACGCCGCCGGAAGGATCGCCTTGGGCCTCCGCTGAAATTCGCCTGTTGCGCCCCTATACACATCGCTCTATGTCTCGCGAGCTTACGGTTTCCGTTGGAAATTCACTCCCTAACGGGCCGGTTCATGCTGCCGTGTTACAAAGAGGCGGCCCGGTTGGATCGACGATAGGAGAAATCGTCGATTTGGTATCCCGGATCAAGGCGCGGGGTGCGCGGCTCATTTACGATCTGGACGATGATCTCCTTGCCGATCACCCTTCTATGTCGGTCGAGCGCTTTCTTGATGGCATTCGACCCAAGGTCCGCTTTTTGCTGCGCGAAGCGGATGCGATTACCGTTTCCACACAAGTACTCGCCGATCGTCTGCGCCGGCACAATCCCAACGTAATTGTATGGCAAAATGCGCTGGACGAAGCAATTGTCCCTCCACTGTCGGCAAAGGGGCGCAACTTCAGTCTCGGATATTTCGGCACTAATTCTCACCTCCAAAATTTGATGGCCGTAATTGGTCAATTGGCCGAATCTGCCGCACAGCACAATGACCGACCGAGCTTTGAACTCTGCGGAATATCCGACGATCGACGCATTGCCGGACTGCTGGGCAGCGGACTGGAGGTCAGGTTGCGTGCTGCGCAGGGAAATTACGGGCAATTCCACCGTACCTTGGCAACAAAGGCGCGTTGGGCAGTTGGCATTGCACCACTTATGGCGGGACCATTTAATGATGCAAAATCCGACATCAAAGCATTGGATTATGCCGCCGCGGGAATACCTGCCATTGTGTCCGACGTCCCCGCCTATGCGAATCTCGCCGACGGTGAGACCGTGCTGCGGGTGCCGATAACTGAATTCGGCGAAGCTGCGTTCGCCTTGCTCCACGACGAAGACAGACAGCGGCAGCTCGCCAAAGTCGCGCACAACAACCTGTTGGAAACGCGCGTCCTTGCCGTGAGGGCCCCGGAACTCCTGGCGATATTGAAGCAAATTCTTGATCGCGCACCGTTCGTGAACGGAGCCGCAGTATGACAAGAAATGAATTCCTGCTTCATGGGCTCGACAAAGGCAAATCGCGAATCATCGAGATCGGTCCAAGCTTCAGCCCCGTCGCGCCCAAGCGAAACGGGTGGCTGACGACAGTCGTCGACCATACTGACCGCGCCGGGCTCGTAAAAAAATATAACCCGTTCGCTCAAGTTGATACGTCCAACATCGAAGAAGTTGATTGCGTATGGGCTGGGGGACCGCTCGACGCTGTTTTCCAGAATACGTCAGACTCATTTGACGCAATCATCGCGAGCCATGTTATCGAACATATGGTCGATCCAATTTCATTTTTTGGGTCGGCGGCACGGCTTTTAGGAGAGCGGGGGCGCGTCATTCTGGCCGTTCCGGACAAACGGCTGTGCTTCGATTGCCTGCGTCCCGTCAGCACCACGGGACAAGTGATAGCGGCGGGACGAGCAAATCGCGGACATCATTCCGTCGCCGCCTTTTTCGATGCACTTGCTTATGATGCACGCCCTTCCGACGAATCCCCAAGTTGGGGGCGCGACGCCCGCTTTATCCCCACTCTGGTCCGCACGCTCGGCGCTGCGGGAGACATGACCGGGGGCTACGATGATCGGCAACCGATCGAGTACAAGGATGTGCATGGCTGGGTGTTCACGCCTGCCTCATTCGAATGCATGATACTGGAACTTCAATATCTTGGCCTGATCGATTTCCGTATTGTCAAAACGGCCGAACAACAGGCGACCGAGTTCCTCGTCGTGCTCGAGCGAAAGAATGGGTCGTCGACTTCAAAAGAAGAGATGGAAGCACGGCGCGTCCAGCTTCTGGTGCGTCAGATCGAGGAAATTCGTGAACAGGCGGATTGGATGCTGGGAGCCACATATGCCTCTCAAGATGGCGGGATCGTCGCTCGTCTAACGAAATTGGAGCGCACTCTCGCCCTGAAAACTGCGCAAATTGCGGATGCCACCGGAATTATCAGCCTTATTTCAAGCCGCTATGCCGCTATGAGACGCAACGTGTTGAAGAAAGGAACACTCTGGGTAGTTCGAAACTCGGTATTCTTTGATGCGAATTTTTACCTCGATGAAAATCCGGATGTGAAGGCAGCCGGAGTTGATCCCGCGCGCCATTACCTGTTGCATGGTGGTTTCGAAGGACGAAATCCCGGCCCTTGCTTCTCGACCAAACACTATCTGGATCAAAACCCCGATGTTGCCGCCGCCGGGGTCAATGCGCTCGTACACTTTGAACGGTATGGCCGCAACGAGGGAAGAACGCCGGGGTTGGTTCCAGGGCCGAAAGAACGGCAAATTTCGTAAAGCGCTTTTCAATGACGGGACAATAGGCTGCAGAAACCCTACCCTACCGCAAGCCACTCGTCACATAGTGTGACTGAGCCGGCTCAGATCGCCACCGAGCGCCACGGTTTGATCCTGCGCGGAGGAAATGCGAGAGCGAACGATGGCGATGCCAGATTCACGTTGAAATAGGGATCCGTATCCAGGTGACCTTCCCACGCGCCCCGGAGGTAGTCGATTTCGCGTCGCACACGTTTGATATTGCCGCGCGCCGTATCGGGCCCGCGTGATGGGGATTCGTGATGGCGCAGAAGCGCGAAAGGAGTCCATACATTTCGAAAGCCCATCGCGCGGATTTTCAGGCACAAATCCACGTCGCTGAACGCGACGGGCAATTCCACGGCATTGAGGCCGCCTGCCATTTGGAACAGCTCCTTGCGGACGACAAGGCATGCGCCTGTCACGGCCGATATATTGGAAGTCAGCGCGAGCCTGCTAAAATATCCGGTCTCATTTCGGCGGGCATTTGCATTTGCGTGGCGTGCGCCTCCGCCGCCCAGGATCACACCGCCATGTTGCACGCGGCCATTCGGATAAAGCAGTTTTGCACCCACCGCGCCATTCTCGGGCAAAACTGCGAGCGACACCATTTCGGATAGCCAGTTCGGCTCGATGACGTCGATATCGTTATTGATCAAGCCGATGATTTCGCCGCGGGCTTGTGCCACAGCCTTGTTGTTCATGTCGGAATAATTGAACGGCCCCTCGTAACGCATGATCCGCACCCGTTCGTCGCCGCGCAAGCGCTCGAGAAGCGCGACCGTTCGCGAGTCGTCGCTTTGATGATCCACGATGATGATTTCGATGGGCCGATAATTCGTCCGGTGCATCAGGCCCTCAACGCACGGACCGAGAAGATCGTGCCTGTTGTGCGTCGGAACGATGAGCGAGACAAGCGGCGCGGGGGATGGAACAGACCGAAGAATGCGTTCATAGTTCTGCACCAGCGGGTTTTCCAAGACCTCGACGGATTCGCCACGGACGAGAAAATAGTCTTTTTTGGCCCGACGCGCCGCTCCGACACAGCGCTGCAATTGCGCCACCGAGAAGGAAGCTGCCTGCGCGCGGTCGCGCCAATGATAAAGCACAGCCGGAATGTGTTTTATTTTATTGTCGCTTGTCGCATTGACCACCCGTAGCGCCAGATCGTAATCTTGGCTTCCTTCCAGGCCGACGCGAAAACCGCCGATCTTGTCCAGGATCGATCGTCGGTAGACACCGAGATGAGAAATCATGTTGTGGCCGAAAAACAGCTCGGGATTCCAATCGGTCTTGAAATAGGGGGAATGGCGCCGGCCGTCGTCATCGATCCTGTCTTCGTCGGAATAAATAAGGTCGGCATCAGGATGGGCATTCAGTTCAACCGCGACCTCGTATAACGCCTGCTCCGGCAAGAGGTCGTCATGGTCCATGAGCGCCACGAATTCGCCGGTCGCGAGCGCCAGGGCGGAATTGCTTGCCGCGGAAATATGCCCGTTCGACTCGCGTTGCATCCATTTGATGCGCGGATCGAGCCTCGACATTTCCTCCAATGTCTCCGCGACTCTCGGAGACTGAGAAGCGTCGTCCGCGATACACAGTTCCCAATTCGTGTAGAGCTGGGCACGAACCGACTCGATTGCTTCGCGAAATGTCTTCTCCGGCGTTTCGTAGGCCGGCATCACTACGGAAATCAGCGGCTGATATTCCAGCATACAAATATGATCCTTTATCCGCCGGCGGTCCTCTCTTGAAATCGTGTCATAAAGTCGAACCCATTTCTGATAAGAGCGTCTGCGAAGTAAAAAGGGCCAGCGAATGTTCTTCCATAGCGCGCGAAAACGGGCGGCGCCCTCTCCCATAAAGGAGCGTTCGATGGACGTTGCCGTTTTCTCGACTTGTGTGCGACCGCGCGAAGCCATGGCGGCACGATATCGATTCACCTTGAGTGTTGCGAGAGCGCGCCCGGAATAGGCAGACTGTCGACGGGACTTCGTCGAAGCCGTACCGCCGCTGGCCGCAACGCCGCCCACTGAGGACGCCGCTCTCCATTTCGGCCTATTCGGCAATTGGTGTTCAGGAATTCGTTGCTGTAAAGTTCCCCCTGCCCAAGGCAAAAGATGGAATTCGCGAGGGTTGGCGATGGCGAGCAGGGAAAAGAAATCCGAAGGCGAACTCATCGAATTGCTGATGGCGGCGGTCGGCAAGATTCCCGAATGCGACAACGTTATCAGTGTCGCCATTATCCGGCCTCTCGGTCAGAATTGGGAGGCTGCCTGGAAGGTGGACGGAAACGAGATCGTTTGCCGCCGCGCCTTCGAAATCGCGCGCGAATTGCAAGGCAAGTTCGACGTGGCCTGAACGAATGCGCGAAAGCGTTTCCCGCGCCTAGCCCGTCGAGGCAGACCGGGCATCGGTCTCGAGCACGGCGTCGGCGAGCTGCTTCTGCGTGAATCTTGCTCCCGTGAAGTCGCATGGCCGCGTTCCGCCCGATTTGAGCCGCAGCGATGTGAGATCGGCCGACTCGAAGCGTGCATGGGCGAGGTTGGCGTCGCGGAAATTTATGCCCCGCAGGTCCGCGCCTTCGAAATTCACATCCCGCAAATCGGCGCCGGCAAAATCGGCACCCTGGAGCTGGGCGCCGGACAGATTCATGCCCACGGCATTGGCGTTGCGTGCCGAGACCGCAGTCAGTTGAAATCTTGCGATCCCCGTTTCCAGCGGCCGAAGATCCTCGCCGTCGAGAACGGCGCTGGAGCCCGAACGCGCATTGCTCGAGATCCAGCGCTGATGCGCCTCGAGGCGCACCAGCAAATGCGGAACCCTGGCTATCGCCGCAGGAGAGGGAGAACGAATGCAGCTCTGGAGCGCCGCTGCAGGCACCTGCAATTCGCTCAGATCGACATCGATCATAACCGCCTTTTCGAAGCACACATCGCTGACGCGCGCGCCCCTGAATGTCGTGCCGTGAAGAAACGCGCCCGTGAAATTGGCGCCTTTCAGATTTGCGTGATCGAACGACGCGCCGCGCAGCGAGCAATAGCTGAAGTCCACGGAATCGGCGGAAGTGCTGCGGTCGATGATCTCGAATTTCCCCAGCGCGCTCATCTCGGCCAGGCGCGCGGCGCGAAAGTCGGCGTGATCGAGCTTGGCAAAGGAGAAATTGCTGTTTTTGAGAATGGCGCCGCGCATGTCGGCGCGCGTGAAGTTCGCGTGGCGGGCGTCCACATTGCTCAGATCGGCGCAATAGAGATGGGCGCGTTCGAGATTGGCGAACTTTAGATTGGCGCCGTAAAGAGTCGCCCCGGTCATGTCGGCCTCGGCGAGGTTGCGGTCGCCCAGATCGGTATTCGACAGGTCGCAGCGCAACAGGCTGGCGCGCTTGCCCTTTGGCAATTGCTGCAGGAAGCGCTCATGCGCTTTCAACGCGCCTTCGAGCTCCTTGCGGTCCATCGGACCCTGGATCGTTCTAAATCGTAGTGTCGGCCAAACCATACCCTGTGATCCAGCAACGCGTTCTGCATGCCTGCCGCTTCGTCGACGGCTTTTCGCACATCCGGATTACCTGAAACTTCTTAACAATCGGCCCCAGTTGCGACGTCCGGCGCCGGGCGATTGTCGGCCTGCTGACAGTTTCAATGCCTTCGCCGGGCCAGCTGGATGGCGTCCTCGGGATCCGCAATCCACGCGGCGCGCAGCTTGCTCCTGAAAAAATCCTGACCGCACGAAAGCAACGGCGCCTCACACGACGTTAGCCCGTCGCATTCCAGTGCGCTCGCAATTCGGCGTTCAACTCGCGCGAGCGCTCTTCAACAAGAAACAAACGCGCACCCTGCAGTTCTACCCGGCGCGTCGTTCCCGGAATCGTGCGTTGCAGCCAGTGAGACCACTCGATCGGGAAATAGACATCGTCCGTTCCCCATACGATCAATGTCGGCGCATGCAACGATTTCAGCTGCCGTTCGACTTCGACGGTTTGCCGGCAATCGAACGCCGCCAGGAAACGCTCCAGATCGCGCAACCTCTGCGGCGAAGCAAGGAACGGCCGCAGATAAATTTCGATCGTTTCGTCGGTAACATCTTCCGGGCGCTCATAGGCCGGCCCCAGCGCGCCGGCCGAACGATAGATGCTCTTGTCCGCCAACAGCGCCTTCAGAGTATCGCCCAACCCGCCGGCCGCAGACATCGCCAAAAACGGCTTGAATGCTTCGGGCGGCCAGTTGTCGTGCGTATCGCAATCCGTGAGTGCGAGGCTGCGAATCCGCTCCGGATATCGGCCGGCGAAGATCTGCGCGATGCCGCCCCCGCTGTCATTGCCGACGAGATCGACCCGGTCGATGTCGAGCGCCCGCAGGAACTGGGCGATCATCTCTGTGTTGGCGACCGATGAAACGTCCTGCTTTGCAGCGATCTCCGTCTCGCCATGCGCGAGCAGGTCCAGCGCGATGCACCGCCTTATATCCGACAATTCGTCCATTTGATGCCGCCAAAGGTGGCCGTTCATCAACACGCCGTGCACGAACAGCGCCACGGGCCCCTCGCCTTGCTCCACATAACCGATTTTGCCCGACGGCGTAGACACACTCATCCGCCGCCCGGAACCCTGTTCCTGACTCATTTGCTGCCTTTCAAGAAAGAGATCTGGGTGCGCTGCCGGTTATTTCTTCGCCGGCGCATGCGCCTCGCGCAATTTGTGCGCGCACTCGTCGCAACATACCTCGACGGCTTTTCCGCCGATCCGCACCGTGATGGAATTCGCATCGAGTTTGCAGTCGCAGGCTGCACAGGTTTTTTCTGCCATGATGGTCTCCGTTGTCGCCGCCAATCGGCTGACCGGATACAATCACGCTGAGCCAAACGCCGCTGTCGAAATCTTTAGCGATCTTGCTTTGCCAGCACGATGTCCTTGAAGGCGCTGGGCGAACGCCCATAGGCCTGGCGAAACGCCGAACTGAAATGGCTGTGATTGGAGAAACCCAGGTCGAGCGCGATACGCGTCAGGTCTGCTTCCCTGCCGAGCAGCTCCAGAGCCTGCGCCAACCGCAGGCGCAACTGGAAACGATAAAGCGGAACGCCTTCCACGCGCTGGAACACCTGCGTGAGATAGACGGGCGATACGCCAACTTCTGACGCGATGTCGCCGAGTGTCCAGCGGCGGGACAGGTCGGCCGACAGCACCAGCTTCGTCCTGTCGACGAGCTTGCGATGGCCGGGGCTGCCGGTGGCCTCGCGGGACGTGCGCCGACCGAGTGTGCGCTGGATCAGTGTGAGAGCGAGACTTTCTGCCTCGAGCTGTTCGATCACGCCGGTCTTCAGGCTGTGACGCAACAGGGCCGCAAGCGCCTGCGCCCGCGTATCCAGCCGCGAATTCTGGATGCGGAAGCGGAGCGGCTCGCCGTCGAGCAGCCTTTCTTTGGGCGCCAGTTCCCGGAGCACGGAGTCTTCGGGTTCCACCACAAAGCTCGAATCGCCCCCGGCGACGGGATGGCTGACGCAGTAACTTTCGCCGGCGTTGAAATAGAGAACCTGACTAGGCTCGGCGACGGCGTCGTCGACGCCGACATGGCGCACATAGACTCCCCGATAGGGATAGACCAATTGCGTTCGGGTCACGCGTTCCGAAGCGCTTTTGTGGCGATTCGCTCCCTCGCAGCGGACGTCGCGGATTCGCACTGTCGGCGTGTCGAGAAGCTGCGTTATCAGAAGATCCGGGAGCGGCGCACTCATACGCCACTATAGGCCCTTGAGTTCGTGCCCGTCACGCTTGCCGGCCTCCGCGGAATGCCTCGACAGACGGCGCGGCGCGTTGGAGGATAGGTGGACTTTCGCGCCGCACCTTCGGGGAAAACACCATGTTCAGCAGATTCGTCCTGGCTGTGCTTGCATTCTGCACCTGCGCGCCTGCGTTCGCAGCGCCGCCGCCGACTCCGGAAGCATTTCTGCAGGATATCTATTCCCATTACCGTGGCAGCGCGTCCAAAGGCGTCGCGCTCGACAAGGACGCCGATTGGCGCCGCTATTTCGCGGACGATCTGGTTGCGCTCATCGTCGCGGACGAGAAGGCGGCGGCGAAATCGGGCGACATCCCCACGCTCGACGGGGATCCGTTTGTCGATGCGCAGGACTGGGACATCACGCATCTGACCGTTCATGTCGACACGCAATCCGCCACCGCGGCAACGGCGACTGTCAGATTCGAGAACATCAAGGAGCCCAAGACGCTCCACATTCAACTCGTCGCAACGCCGAAAGGCTGGCGCATCGCGGACATCGTCTGGCCGGGCACCGAGGGATCGTTCAGGGGGCTGTACAAGAAGAAGTAGGATCGCCTCCATACCGCTCCCGCAGCGGCGAAGGGTGCTGTTGTTGCGCTGACACGACATTGGAGCCGTCGCGGAGCCATTTTGCTTGAAACGGACCTCTATGACGAACATGTACCGATGGCCGCTCATCCCGGTGCTTGCCGGTGCAGCGTTCGTTGCGTGGAGCGCGAGTTCGGCGCCGATTTCCTATCGGGATCTTCTGGCGCGCCCGCGGCCCGAGGCCACTCTCACGCGTCACTACGGTCCCGGGCCCGACCAGGTCGCCGAATTGTTCCTGCCGAAGCGCGAAGGACCCATTCGGACCATTGTGCTGATCCATGGCGGCTGCTGGCTGGCCGAAATCCCGGGCACGGTCTTGATGGACTATCTGGCTGAAGATCTCCAGAAGCGGGGATTCGCAGTCTGGAACATCGACTACCGGCGCATCGGAGAGAATGGCGGCGGCTATCCCGGCACGTTCCTCGACGTCGCGAAGGCGATGGATGCGCTTCGGGATGTCGCGCCGGCATACAAGCTCGACCTCTCCAGGCTTGTCGTCGTTGGGCATTCGGCGGGCGGGCATCTGGCGGTCTGGGCGGCGGCGCGTCCGCATCTGCCGCATGACAGCGTGCTTTATGAATCCGATCCGCTTCCGATTTCAGCGGTCGTCAGTCTTGCCGGGATCAACGATCTCGCGGACTATCGCGATCACGGCCCATCGGCATGCGGCGGCCCTTCGACAATCGACTCGCTTGTCGGGTCGCCGTCCGGCTTGCGCAAAGATGTCTACGCCGACACGTCGCCTTCGCGTTTGCTGCCCATCGGCGTGAGACAGGTCCTCGTTTCGGGTTCGCTCGATCCTATCGTTCCCGCGCGTTTCGCAGAGAGTTATGGAGCCGCGGCCAAGACGTTGGGCGACAAAGTCGAGCTTCTCACCATCGCTCGCGCGGGACATTTCGAGCTGATCGACCCCACATCGGATGCATGGAAACAGGTCGAGCCAATCATCGAGGCTCTCGAAAAGAATTGAAACTTCATCGCGCGCGATCAGGCATTCTACGTCGGAGCGCGGACGCTGCTGCCGGCGCAATTCGGCGCCGCATACGACGCCACTCGCGCCCGGACCCGGCGGCTGTTGCCGTTTGTGTGCTGAAACAGGACCAAGTCTGGGCTTCACCACCCGACAAAAAAATGCCACGGTCCGTTCGGGACCGGTTCGCCGGATGGCTGTCTAAGGGGCAAATCATGAAATTCTCGGGACTCAATGCAACGCGGATGGGCGTTGCCGTTGGTGCGATCTGGTTTGCTTCCGCAATCGCCGCTCAAGCCGCGCCTGCCCCCACCCTCGCCCAGCTTCAGGCGGCCTGGAGCACATCCATTGCGCATACGCCGGTGCCGGGAGAAGGATGCTTCTCTGCCGCTTACCCGAACACCAATTGGACGCCGGTTGCGTGCACGACCGCGCCGGATCGCCGCTACGAACCGGCGCACGGCAAAAGCGGCTTTACGGTTGGCGACGGTAACGACTACGCCGCCGTATCCTCCACCCTCATCTCCTCGTCGGTCGGATCGTTTCCTGTCGTCAAAGGCGTGACGGTGGAAAAGGACGACGGCGTCGCCAACGAATATTCGCTTCAGCTCAATACGCAATTCTTCTCGGGGTCCGCGGCCTGCAAAAAGGCCGCCGTTCCGTCATCCTGCCTGGCGTGGCAACAGTTCGTGTTCGCCGAACAGGGCAGCGGCATCGCATTCATGCAGTACTGGCTGATCAACTATTCAAAGACGTGTCCGGCGGGATGGATACAGTACTCGCCGGATTGCTATCGCAACAGCCGCGCGGTTGACGTGCCCGCGCAAGTGATCAAGCAACTGCGCTATCTCTCGGTGTCGAGCGCCGCAGTATCGGGCGGCCTCGATACCATGGTGCTGACAACGAAGAACAAAGCCTACAGCACAACCGGCAAGGACAACGTCGTGGATCTGGCGAACTTCTGGAACGCGTCGGAGTTCAACATCTTCGGCGACGGCGACGGAACGGCAGCCACATTCAACGCCGGACCGACGATTACCGTGAATATCGACGTGGACGACGGAACGACGAAGGCGCCCACCTGCACGGCAGGCGCCGGCACCACGGCGGAGACCAACAATTTGACCCTGGGCAAATGCAAAGCCACTGCCGGCGCCACACCTTCGGTCAAGTTCACGGAATCGAATTAATCCGAGAGGCGCCATCGATGGAATCCCGGTCCCGGCAGATGCCGGTCATCCGGGATTCTTCGCGACGGCTTTCAACTCCGCGCTCCGCGATGAAGGGCTGATAGCCCTCGATATCGTTGACGATTTCCCAGGCGCGTTTGCATTGAGGGTCGGGTCCGTTGCGATAGTCATGATCGATGGCCGCGAGCTGGTCCGGCCTGTTCAGTTTCAGCAACACCATTTTTTCATCGCCATGACGTGAAGATGAAGGCGCGCCCCATATGGCCCGTGGCGCCTGTGACGAGGATCGTTCAGCCGCTCCCATTTCGCGCTTGACTCATACATATCTCTGCGGTTATGTATCAATCAATAGCCAGCAGGTTATCGATGCCAAACGCTCACGATGTGCTCTTCAGAACACTCTCCGATCCGACCAGGCGGGCCATTTTCGAACGGCTGTGTCGCGAAGGAGAGAAGACGGTGGGCGCTCTGACGGCTCGGGCCGGGGTCTCGCAACCGGCCGTCTCGAAGCATCTTGGCGTCCTGAGGCAGGCCGGGCTGGTGCGCGACCGCCACGAGGGCCGCCAGACGCATTACAGCGCGCAGCTCAGCGCGCTCGCACCGCTGATCGACTGGACAAGCCAGATGGCCGGCTTCTGGCAGAACCGCTTCGACAAACTCGAAGACTTGCTCAAACGGATGGACCAATAGCCGTCGATGGCGGCGCAAATTCGACAAACGGAGGACGACCAATGAAGATCAAGATTACAAGCATCTATGTGGACAACCAGGACAAGGCTCTGCGCTTCTACACCGAAGTGCTTGGCCTGACGAAGAAGGCCGATTTCAGCAACGGGCCGTTTCGCTGGCTGACCGTGGCCTCGCCCGACGATGCGAACGGGATCGAATTGCAACTTGCGCTCAACGACGACCCTGCGGCCAAGGCCTACCAGCAGGCCATGTTCCAGCAGCACAAGCCCGCGATCATGTTCAACACCGAGGACGTCAAAGCCGACTATGAGCACATCAAGGCGCGCGGCGGCGAGTTCGCCATGCCGCCGAAACAGGTCACGGGCGCGACCATCGCTCATGTGAACGACACCTGCGGCAACCTCATTCAGATCAGCCAGCTCGCGAAATGGTAGGCGCCGGCATCCGCCGTGTGCATGCCCGTACGTAAGACGAGGGATCCATGACCGAAACGTCGACCGAAACGCGTTCCGTCATTGTCGAACGCGATATCCCTTTTCCGCCGGAAAAGATCTGGCGCGCGCTCACGCAACCGCATTTGATCGAGGAGTGGCTGATGAAAAACGACTTCAAGCCCGTCGTGGGTCACCACTTCAATTTTCGAAGGGACCCGGTGCCCAACTGGAACGGGATCATCGACTGCGAAGTTCTTGCCGTCGAGCCGAACAGGGAACTGTCCTACACTTGGGGGGCGATGGGCGCGAACACGGTTGTCACATTGACCCTCACTCCCACAGCCACGGGGACCCACCTGCGCATGGAGCAGACGGGCTTTCGTTCGGATCGGCCGCAGAACTTCCAGGGCGCCAAGTTCGGATGGCAGAAATTCCTTGCAAACCTGGAGCAGGTCCTGGCGCGCAACGATTGAGACTCGCGTCGCCGCCGCGTTACGATCGAGGTCGCAGCAGCGGAATTCGAGGCAAGCATGACTTCATCGGAAAAGACCCCATCGGAAAAGATTGACGGACGGATCCGGGAACTGGGCGACTGGCGGGGCGCGACGCTTGCCCATGTCCGCGCCCTCGTCAAACAGGCTGTTCCTGACGTGGTCGAAGAATGGAAGTGGAGAGGCGTTCCGGTCTGGTATTGCGACGGCATGATCTGCACCGGCGAGACCCACAAGAACGTCGTGAAGCTGACGTTCGCCAACGGCGCCGCGCTCAAGGACCCTTCGGGACTGTTCAACGCCAGCCTCGAAGGCAATGTGAGGCGCGCGATCGATATCCGCGACGGCGACAGGATCAACGAGCGTGCCCTGAAAGCTCTCCTCCGCGCCGCAGTCGATCACAATCGGGCCAAATTGAAGAAGAAAGCGCCTGCCCGCGCGAAAGCGGGCAAGGGCAAAAAAACATAAGGACGGCTGACGACCGCATCGCGAAGCCGTCGGCATCGCCGCGCGCGCACGGGGCATGAGCTGAAAGGAAGGGGTGACTTCATGTTGTCGGACGTCGTTGCCGAGCTGGCGCCCACCGGCGTGTTACGCGCGGGCATAAACCTTTCGAATTTTCTGCTGGTGACGGGAAAAAACCCCAACGGCGATCCCGAAGGCGTCGCACCCGATATGGCGCGCGAGGTGGCACAGCGGTTGGGCGTGGCCGTGAAATATCTGCCATTCAAGACACCGGGCGAACTCGCGGATATGGCGGGCCGCGGCGTCTGGGACATCGCGCTGATCGGCGCAGAACCGCAACGCGCCGAGACGATCGCTTTCACGGCGGCCTATGCGGAAATCGAAGCGACCTATCTGGTTCCGGCCCATTCACCGTTCCACGCCATCGCCGACATCGATGCCGCCGGCATTCGGATCGCGGTGACCGGTCGCAGCGCTTACGGGCTGTGGCTCGAGCGCAATATCCGGCGGGCCAGCCTCGTGCGAACGGAAACGCTCGACAGCGCCTACGATGTGTTCGTGCGCGACGGCCTTGACGCGCTTGCCGGCCTGAAACCGCGCCTGCTCATGGACCAGGCGAAACTGCCCGGCGCGCGCATTCTCGACGGGCGGTTCACGGCCGTTCAGCAGGCCATCGGAACAGCCAGGTCCAATTCAGCGGGCGCGGGTTTTTTGCACGACTTTGTCGAAGAGGCAAAATCCTCCGGCCTGGTCGCGCGTCTCATCGCGCGCCACAATGTCCGCGGCCTTTCCGCGGCGCCGGCGGGCTGAGTCCTCTCCAACTGAAGCTTCGGATTGGGGGGAGAAGTAGCTGTCACCTTTCCGATCGCGAGTAGTGGAGCGCGGGCTCCCAGCCCGCATCCCCCTACACTGAAGCTTCGGCGGACGAGTCACATATCCGGCGAAGCCTTGGCATAGCCGGGCCGTATGGGGACGACGTTTGCAGCAGGCGGGCTGCAAGCCCGCGCTCCAAATAACGCGACGCAGGACAGAAGTAGGTGTCACCAGATTTCCCATGCCCGGAAAATCGGGGCGAACCAGACTCTTGGACATTGCCCTGCGCCGACAGATGCGCCGGCAGGCAGCGGCGAAGACGGTCGCTGGGGCTTCCACATTCCTCAGAAAAGTGATATTTCCCGCCTCAACTAGGATTTTTGGGAGATCGTATTTCCGGGGGAACACCATGCGGTATGGACATTATCGGTTACTGAGTTTGGCAGCTGCGATTATCGGAGCAATCACATTCTCAAGCCCGAGCGCTGCTTGGACCTACAAGTTACTCTACACGTTCTGCAAGAACGGAGGTACTTGTCTCGACGGCAAGAACCCCGTTGGCGGACTGTTGCTGGACAAGCACGGAAATATGTACGGCACCACCACGTCGGGCGGCGCTGCAGGCGGCGGCACGGTTTTCGAGTTCTCGCGTGCCACGTCCACTTATAATGTTCTTTATGATTTCTGCTCCAAGAAGAATTGCGATGACGGCGCCACGCCGTCATCGTCGCTTATCATGGACAAGAAAGGCAATCTTTACGGCACGACGACGAATGGGGGACGGACAGTCGGATACTCCGGCTGGGGCGAGGTGTTCGAGCTCGTACATAGCTCGAACGACTCGGCCTGGACTCTGAAAGTGTTGCACGGCTTCGGCGGCGGAGACGGCGGTCATCCCTATTTCGGCGCGTTGACTTACGCCGGCGCAAACACTGGTGCGCTTTATGACGGAAAGTCGACGCTCTATGGCACGACGAGCGGCTATCCCGCCGGTACGCAGTCCGTCTTCAGCCTCGCCCGTGTGAACAATGTCTGGACGCTGACGACAATCTACAATGCAGAAGATTTCGGAGGCGTAATCTTCGACTCTGCCGGAAATTTGTACGGGACAAGCCAGGAAGGCGGTGATTGCGAGGGAGGGGGAGGTTGGGTCTACGAATTGAGCCCCGGAATTTCCTGGACTCCGACTGTGCTGCATTCCTTTGGTTGCGAGAACGACAGCGGTGGCCCTAAGGATACGCTATTGCTTGACTCACACGGTAATCTCTGGGGAACCACTTACGGACAACCCGATCCCACCTGTTATGCGGGCGATTGCGGCACGGTATTCGAGCTTACGCCAAACGGCAGCACGTGGACATACCAGTTTCCGCCGATCTACCTTCAACCGGACGGAATTGCGGCACCCACAGCCGGGTTGATAGAGGCCCCGAACGGCAATTTGTACGGTACGGCCTCTGGCAGTGCTTCCATCTATGAGGTCGTGCCGGGCGTCGGCCTGAACGTGTTGTGGACTGCCTCATGCGGTACATTGAAAAAATGCCGAACAGGAACCAATCCCGTCGCCCCGTTGATTGTCGACAAAACGGGACGTCTGTTTGGCGTGATGTCGAGTGGCGGAGATCGGGACTCGTCGGCAGGAACGATATTCGAATTGGTTCCGTAGTCGACAGGGACCTCATCGGTTTGCCGTTGAGGGCCGGAGTCTGATTTCGCGCCATTGCTGGAGTGGTCCGCTCAACGCAACGCGTTCTGAGGTAGAACTCAGCCCGAAGCTGGTCGCGCGATATCCCTTCGTTCTCGAGCGCACGGATGGTAGCGATCGCGTTGTTTCGCGCGCTCGCCAGTCCCGCTTCGGTGATCAGGTCCAATGCGCCAGACGGGCGGCTCCCGGCAATTTGTAGATCGACGACCTCCTCGATTGAAATATCAAGTTCTGCAAACCGGTCGAATCCGCGAAGGCCTGACGAAGCGCCGGCTATTTCTCCAAAGGCGCCGTCGAAATGGAAAAGATTGGGAAGAGCCACTTTCCAGAGTTGATTTGTTGCCACGCGAGTCCCGCCTGCGAAGGCTGCGCTGCAGTCGATGCCATGTTGCGCGAGGCTTTGAGGCCAGAGATTTGGATCCGAGTCCACGATAAAGGGCATTTCTGCTGTGCGTAGACCATATTTTGCTAACAGTGCTCCCGCCACATTGGCGTCTGGATCT
>Ga0302326_10014319_pt1 | contig 16770 bp, 14 predicted proteins | sample Palsa_T0_3_FD_202264 | JGI IMG/M metagenome (GOLD analysis project Ga0302326, IMG submission 202264) | Peat permafrost microbial communities from Stordalen Mire near Abisko, Sweden - Palsa_T0_3 | ecosystem: Environmental > Terrestrial > Soil > Palsa > Peat permafrost | place: Sweden: Abisko...
TTGATGGCGTTACCAGGCGAACCTCCTTCCAAGGCGGATGGCGCGACGCGTTCCGTCTGCATCTTAATTCGTTAGGAGGATCAGCCAATGGAAAGCCATATACGTTTGAAGGGCGGACAGAAGCCGCCGAACACCGGGTTCGCTACTCCGCACGTTCCTGGCATCGCGGAGGATGAGCCTGACGGAGCGGTGAACGATTCCCTGGGCTCTGTCCACCCTGCCGATACGATGGACACCGATCCGGACAAGGACGCTGAAGCGGGCGGCAAGGGAATTGGAAAGAAGACGTCGGAATAAGGATCGGCCTGTTTGAATAGTTCCTTTGGCCGGTGGCCAAGGTCTCATTGCTCCTTGTCAAACTTCCGACGTGGGCACCCCATACCAGCCCCGCAACCTCGGGCAGCTTTCGCACGCAACTATTTGGATATTTAGGATTTCAAGACTCGCAACGCCGGGGAATTTGTCCATTTTAGCGGTCGGACAATCCGAGAGAGCGAAGGCCGCGCGATCTGTCGTAAAATGACTCCGTTTTGAGAAAACCTTTCCCAGCAACTCTTTGCTGCCCAGGAAGATTTCCATCCGACCACGCCAGAACGCTTGAACTCGAACAGCACAGGGGACCGAAAACATGAAGCTAGTTACCCGCCCAACCGCCAAATCGCTTTTCGCAACCGGCCTGATACTCGCCGGTATATTTACCTCAGGCATTTCAGACATGACAATGCAAGCCCAGCAGGCAAAACTTCCTGAGGTGAACGGCATGGCTGCCGTTACTATCTCTCGCAAGCCCACGCCCGGTGCGACCAAGCCCGAGTTCACCTCGGTGACTCTGCTGCCTGGGCGCGCGCTTCTCGTTCAGCAGATTACCGCCTACTTCCCGGGCAAGGGCGAAGTGAACGTGCTGGCCGCGCCGCTTGGCGACCTCGAGCAGGCCGCCACAATTCTGAACGACAAAGACACGCCAAACGGGGATCTGTCTTACCGTATGGGCGCGACATTCCTGTTTCCCTACCCCAATCGCATTCGCGGCACCCTCTCGGCTGACCGCAAGACGCTCACCACTGAGTGGCATGGGCATACGATCACCCTGCCCGCCAACAGCGTCGGATTAAAACCCGGAGCCGAGCGCCACGCAATGCATGGCCTGATCCTGAAGACCAAAGTCGAAGACCTGAAGGTGAATCAGACAGCGGACGGCGGCAGCGTCTCCGGCATCATTCACGGGGGCGATTTCAATGGCCACTGGCTATCGAAGACCGATCTGGTCATTAAGGTCACCCTCACCGCCGAGGGAGTCGACGCGTCGATCGTCGCCCACAACGTCGGCAACGAATCCGAACCGGTGGCCATCGCGTGGCACCCGTACTTCAATCTGCCCAGCAACGACCGCAAACAGGCTCACATTCAAATCCCGGCCAGCGCCATGGCAGTGGTCGATAACTACGACAACGTATTTCCAACCGGCAAGATTGTCCCGGTCGCCGGAACTGCCTACGACTTCCAGGCTCCCGGCGGAAAAGCGCTTGGCAGCCAGTTCCTCGACGACAACTTCAGCCATCTGGAAAACAACGGCGGTCCGGTCGTGGTAACAATCACCGACCCCGCCGCCCACTACGGAGTCAAAATTGAAGGGCTGACTCCAAATATCAAGACGATTCAGGTCTACGCACCGCCAACCAAAAACTTTGTCGCCGTGGAACACCAGTTCAACTTCGGCGATCCCTTCGGCAAGGAGTGGGGAAACATGGACACCGGCATGGTGACGCTCGCTCCCGGCAAGAGCACGCAATGGCATGTCCGCCTGAAGGTTTTCGTCCCATAAGAAGTAAAGTACCAAGAATATTTTCAGGGAAGTTCTGGCCAATCTCCTGGTGCGCTCCGGCCTTGACGAATCTCACGTCCAGGCCGAAGCCGCCTACCTGTCGTCCCGGTCCTGAATATTTCCGTCTTTTCTATCAGGATGATTACCGCTGCATTTCGCTGTCTTTGCTGTGGCGCGCGCACGCTTTCGCTGCCTGATTCCATGGAACTTTGCCCCGTCTGCTGGTGGGAAGACGACGGTCACGACACTGAAGACGCTTCCGAGGCGCGATTCACCGTAAACGGCGAACTGAGCTTGAAGGAGGCGCGACAGAACTATCAGCTTTGCGGAGCGGCCCACCCACGCTTCGTCCGCTACGTGCGCCCGGCGCTGCCTGAGGAAGAATAGGCTGTTTTCGCTGCGCCAGCTCGCCTCAAAGCACTGTTTGAGACTACGCGGCAGCTCAGCTTGGCGCTTTCGTCCCACGCGCCGGTTTGACCGGCCTCGCGAACCCTCTTACCATTATGAAGAACGTCCTTTGCCCGCAGCCGTCGCTTTGCGGACACACCTTCCAGCCACCAGGAATCGCACCCGGCCGGTTGGAGGCTGTTTCGTCAGGCAGTTCGCAGCCGGCATCGAGGCCCAAGTATCTGGAAGGCAAAATTTTGAGTTCCGCAGAGACAATCGAAAACACCCCCCTATCCGACGCCGAAACCTCCCTCCGGTCCCCGGAAGGCGAAACCTCCACTGAGCATTCTCACGACGATCATGACGGCCACGATCACAACCACGAGGGACACACCCACGGTCCGGTCCTGAACCCGGAATGCGTCCGCGAAGTCAAGATCGAAGCTCCCGTCGAAGAAGTGGACAAAGCCTTTGCCCGCGTGCTGAAGGAGTACAAGAAGCACGCCCGGATTCCCGGATTTCGCGCCGGAAAGGTACCTGAGAGCGTAGTTCGCCGCCGATTCGCCGAGCAGATCAAGAAGGACGTCGTTGAGTCGCTGCTGCCCGAGCGCTTCCAGGCCGCCATCGCCGCTGCCGGAATCGTCCCCGTTTCGCAGCCCCAGTTGACCGGCCTGACCCTCGAAGAGGGTAAAGCGCTGGACGGAGCCGCGGTTTTTGAGGTCGTTCCCGCCTTTTCGCTTGATGGCTACCAGGACGTGATCGTCCCCAAGCCAACCGTAGAGGCCACGGAAGAAGAGTTCCAGCAGGAGCTGAAGCAGCTTCGCGAGTCCCGCGCTACCGTCGAGCCGGTAGAGGAAGACCGTCCCCTGGTCGACGGCGACTGGGCGCAAATCAGCTACAACGGTCAGGTTCAAGCCGCGGAAGGCGAGACCGCACCGCCGCTGGCAGGCCAGGATGCTCTGGTCGAAATCGGCGGCGCCGAGACACTGACCGCCTTCACCGAAGCTCTGCGCGGATCCAAGGTCGGCCAGGAGCTACAGGTCGAAGTGACCTACCCCGCCGATTACACCGAAAACAATCTCGCCGGCAAGACCGTCGCCTATACCGTCGAAGTAAAAGCGATCAAGAAGCGAAATCTGCCAGAATTGAACGACGAATTTGCCACCGAACTGGGCGCCAGTCCGAGCAGGAAGTCCGTGCGGCTCTCTTCGCGGCTCTGATCGAGAAATACACCTTCCCCGTTCCCGAATCCCTGGTGCAGCAGCAAGTGGACGCCCGCCTCGACCGCGGTCTGCGCGCTCTCGCCTCCCAGGGCATGAACCCTGAGATGATGCGCAAGCTCGACTTTACCCGCCTCCGTGCCGCACAGCGGGATTCTGCCGTCAGCGAGGTCAAGACATCCCTAATCCTCGACCGAATTGCCGATACAGAAGATATAGCTGTCACCGACGAGGAGGTTGATCACGAGATCTACGTGGCCGCCCTGCAATCGCGCGAGCCGGTCGAAACTCTTCGGGCCCGTTTGACGGAAGACGGTGGTCTAGCTAGAATCCGGGAACAATTGCGGCGCGAAAAAACTGCGAGCCTGCTTTACAACCGATTGCCCGCAGCTTAGTTCTGCGGGTTTCTTCATCCCACGAAAGACCGGGTGGGGCATTTTGGAAGGACCGGCTAGTTACAGAATGACTAGCCGCAACATAATCTCGAGCTGGGTCGCACCGGACTCCGACGTAAAAGTGAGAGAATAGCGCAATGGCATTAGTCCCCATGGTGGTCGAGCAGACGAGCCGAGGCGAACGCGCCTACGACATATATTCCCGTCTGCTCCGCGATAACATCATCTTTCTTGGAACTCCGATCGACGATCAGATTGCCAACCTTGTCGTTGCGCAAATGCTGTTTCTCTCCGGCGAAGACCCAGAAAAAGACATTCAGCTTTACATCAACTCTCCCGGCGGCTCGATTACAGCCGGCCTCGCAATCTACGACACGATGCAGTTCATCCGCAATAACGTCGTGACTTATTGCATCGGCCAGGCGGCCAGCATGGGCGCTTTCCTGCTACTGGCGGGCACCAAAGGCAAGCGGTTTGCCTTGCCTAACTCGCGTATCCTCATTCACCAGCCCTCAATGGGCGGGTTGAGCGGTCAGGCCACGGACATCGACATTCACGCCCGTGAGATTCTGCGCATTCGCGAAATCACTAACACGCTGATGGCCAAGCACACCGGCCAAAGCCTCGACCGGATCGAACGCGACGTTGAGCGCGATTTCATCATGACCGCGCATCAGGCCAAGGAATATGGCATCATTGACGAAATCATCGACCGGCCCCGCACTTGACCTTTTAGCAACATTCTTTCTGGAGGAAGTAGTCCGATGAAAACGCGCACGGGACCCGAAGATACATTGCGCTGCTCGTTCTGCCATAAGTCGCAGGACGCAGTGGCCAAGCTGATCTCCTCACCGAGTGACTATCCGCGCGCCTATATCTGCGATGAGTGCGTGGGCGTCTGCAACTCCATCCTCGAGGACGATCGCGGCGAAGCTCACCCGACTACTTCCCCGGCACACCTGCCCAAGCCGCAGGACGTGAAGACTTTTCTCGACGAATACGTCATCGGGCAGGACCAGACCAAGAAGAAGCTCGCCGTCGCTGTCTACAACCACTACAAGCGCATTCAAATGAATCATGCGCGCAACAACGAGATCGAGCTTTCGAAATCGAACATCCTGCTCATCGGTCCCACCGGATCGGGCAAGACACTCCTGGCGCACACGCTGGCCAAGATGCTCGACGTACCGTTTGCCATCGTCGATGCAACCACGCTGACGGAAGCAGGCTATGTCGGTGAGGATGTGGAAAACATTATCCTGAAGCTGCTGCAGGCAGCGGACGGCGACGTGGCCCGCGCCCAGACCGGCATCATCTACATCGACGAAATCGACAAGATCGGCCGCAAGGACGAAAATCCCTCGATCACCCGCGATGTCTCCGGCGAAGGCGTGCAGCAGGCGCTGCTGAAGATTCTCGAAGGCACGGTAGCCAACGTTCCCCCGCAGGGCGGCCGTAAACATCCCCACCAGGAATTTACCGCTGTTGATACCACCAACATTCTCTTCATCTGCGGCGGCGCTTTTGTCGGCATCGAGCGCATCATCGGACGCCGGGTCGGCAAAAAGGCTCTCGGCTTTAAAGTCACCACCGACGGCGAGACCGAAGCTACCATCGCCATCCGCTCCCAGCGGGATACCGAGCTGCTGCGACAGACCGAGCCCCAGGATCTGATCAAGTTCGGACTCATTCCCGAGTTTGTCGGCCGTCTCCCTGTAATGGGAGTGCTCGATGAGCTGGACGAGTCGGCGCTGGTCGAGATTCTCACCAAACCGCGCAATGCCATTCTCAAGCAATATCAGCGGCTCTTCGAGTACGAAAATGTACATCTGCACTTCACGCCCGAAGCCACCTGCGCGGTCGCCCGCGAAGCCCTGCACCGCAAGGTCGGAGCGCGTGGCCTGCGCATGATCCTCGAAGAGCTGATGCTCGACCTGATGTATCACCTGCCCAGCAACAAGCGCGTCCGGGATCTGGAAATCACCAAAGATATGGTGGAGCGCAGGGATCTTTCGCTATCGCTGCTTGAAAAAGCCGGCTGACCTATCGGGATTCCTTTCTGCATCCAGTGGGCTTGCCGAGGTCGGCAGGCCCATTTTCTTCCTAATTGAACCGGAGTTGCAATCCGGGCGAATCCCCATCCTGAACTTCTGCAATCCTGCTTGACTTCCCCTAGAGTCTGTCCGCTGTACAATCAATCTACGCCCTAACGATTGGGCAGAACTTCTGCCGGTTGGTTGCGCCCTGCGGAGGATCAAGCGACCTTTCTTTTTCGAGCCATGCGAAGGAAGCACTCGGCGCACGGTTCCCATAACGAAAGCCTCCGCCGAAACGATTTCCGTTGGCGCTTCACAGTTGGAGCGATGCACGTGTGACCGATTGTCATTTGCGGCATCCAAGGAATCAAGAGGATTGAATGAGCACTGCACCGCGGGAAAGACTCGAATCGCGCAAACTACCCATGATGCCCATCCGGGATATGGTCATCTTTCCGTACATGGTCACCCCCTTCGTTGTGGGCCGCGAATCAAGCGTCCGCTCACTGGAAGAGGCGCTGAACGGCGACCGGAAGATATTCCTCGCCACGCAGCACGATGCCAGTGTGGACGAGCCCAAGGCGAAGGAAATCTACCAGGTGGGCACCATCTGCAACATTGTCCAGTCGGTGAAAATGCCCGACGGCAATATCAAGGTGCTGGTAGAAGGCGTCGAGCGGGCTAAATCGACCGATGTCACCGACGTCGATGGCTTCTTCGTCGCGACAGTGCGTAAAGGCAAGAGCAATTTCGAGATGACTCCCGGCCTTGAACAGCTCATGCAACGCGTGACCACTCTCTTCGAAAGCTACGTCAAGCTGCAGCAGTCGCTCAACTACGAAACCATGATCGCCAGCGTGCGCATGGACGAGCCAGCCAAACTTTCTGACGTCATCGCCGCCAATCTACAACTGGGCATCGAAGAAAAGCAGGAACTCCTCGGCATCTTCGACCCGGCGGCGCGCCTGGCCCGTATCGCCGACGTGCTCGACGTGGAAATCGAGAAGCTCGACCTCGACCGCAACATCCAGTCCCGCGTCAAGCGCCAGATGGAGCGCGCCCAGAAAGAGTACTACCTCAACGAAAAGATCAAGGCAATCCAGAAAGAGCTGGGCCGCGGCGAAAAGAACGAATTCGACGAATTGCGCAAGAAGATCGAATCCTCCGGCATGCCCAAGGACGTGATGGAAAAGGCCAATCAGGAGCTGGCGAAGCTGGAAGCGATGCCGCCCATGTCGGCCGAATCCACCGTGAGCCGAAATTACCTCGACTGGCTCCTTGCCGTTCCATGGAAGAAGAAATCCAAGGAAACCCGCAGCGTCGACAAGGCCGAAAAGGTGCTCAACGAGGACCACTACGGCCTCGAAAAGATCAAAGAGCGCATCCTCGAGTTCCTCGCCGTGCGCCAGCTTGTCAAAAATCCAAAAGGCTCGATACTCTGCTTCGCTGGACCTCCCGGTGTTGGCAAAACCTCGCTCGGCATGTCCATCGCCAAGGCCACCGGCCGCAAATTCGTCCGGCTTTCGCTGGGCGGCGTACGTGATGAGGCCGAAATTCGCGGCCATCGCCGCACCTACATCGGTGCCCTGCCCGGCCAGATCATTCAGTCCATGAAGCGCGCCGGCACCAAGAACCCCGTCTTCCTGCTCGACGAAGTCGATAAGATGGCCAACGACTTCCGCGGCGACCCAGCTTCGGCCCTGCTCGAAGTCCTCGACCCCGAGCAGAACACCACCTTCCAGGACCACTACCTCGACGTCGATTACGACCTGTCGGAAGTCCTGTTCGTAGCTACGGCCAACGTCCTGCACACCATCCCGGCGCCCCTCCAGGACCGCATGGAAATCCTGCGCCTGCACGGCTACACCGAAGTCGAAAAGCTCGAAATCGCCCGGAATTACCTGCTCAAAAAGCAGCGCGAAGCCACCGGCCTTACCGAACAGAACCTGACCTTCCACGATGACGCGATCATCGCCATCATCCGCGACTACACCCGCGAGGCCGGCGTCCGCAACCTGGAGCGCGAGATCGGCAACGTCTGCCGCAAGGTAGCCCGCCGCGTCGTCAAAAACGGCCTCAAGCACAAGGAAGAAATTTCCGCAGCAAACATCGCGGATTTCCTTGGTGTAGCACGCTTCCGTGACTCCGAAGTCCACGACAGCCCCGAAGTCGGCCTCGTCACCGGCCTCGCCTGGACCGAAGTCGGCGGCAGCATCCTCACCACCGAAGTCCAGGTGCTCGACGGCAAAGGTAAGCTCACCATCACCGGCCAGCTCGGCGACGTCATGCAGGAGTCGGCGCAAGCCGCGCTCTCCTACATCCGCGGTAAGTCCAACGCGCTCGGCCTGCCGCGCGACTTCTACCGCAACCTCGACATTCACCTGCACGTTCCCGAGGGTGCGATTCCCAAGGACGGCCCGTCCGCCGGCATCACCATCGGCACCGCCCTGGCCAGTGCCCTGGCCAAGATTCCGGTTCGGCGCGATATCGCCATGACCGGTGAAATCACCCTGCGCGGCAAAGTTCTGCCCATCGGCGGCCTCAAGGAAAAGCTGCTGGCGGCGCAGCGCGCAGGCGTCTTTGAAGTGATCCTGCCCAAGGCCAACGAAAAGGACATCCCGGATCTGCCGGAAGCGCTGAAGTCAGCCATGAAGCTGCACTTTGTCGACCAGATGGATGAAGTCCTGAAGATTGCGCTGCAATCTCCGCTCACCGCATTGGTCGAGCCGGATGCTGCGGCCATGGCAGCCATTCCGCCGAATGAATTGACCGGCGGACAGACCGCGCGTCAGTAGGTCCGTCAGAAACGGATTCTCCGCCCTCACCAAACTCGATCCAGTAAGGCGAGGGCGGAGGAGATCATAGATCGAATCGTTTCCCTGAATTTCCAAAGTCCCCAGAGACTGTCGAAATGCTTGACTTCCGCGCCTGGATCATCGCCGGCCTGATTCTCCTCTCAGCCGCCGGAGCGTACGTAATCTGGATAACCCGCCCCCGCGCCGTCTACCACGCACGATCGCTCAGCGCTTCCGGACACCACGCAGACTCCCCAAGCAAACCGGCGACCACCAGCCTGCATGTTGAGGGCTGCAAAGAAGACTTCATCGTCAGCCCGGGCGAACTCGTCGAGCCGACAGTAATTCCCGGCGCATCTCTGGATCAGTTCCGAACCACCTACGGACCGGAAACCAAGCGGCAGTCCCCAGGCATCCGGCAATGGAAGCAGGAGGCTTTCTGGTTGACAGACGGCGACTTCGGTCCGCAGAATCCCTCCAATTTCGTGCAAATCTCCATGAATTCGAGCCACGTAGTCGAGACGCTGGACGGAATCGAACTGGGACTGGATTCCTTCGGCACCATCTTCCGCAAGATGCAGGACAAGAAGGTGGAAATACACGAGCGGATCGCGCAAGGCGACGGCAAGTGGACGCTGATCGTCACGATCTATTCAGCCTGCGGGCATAACTTCCGCAGTGAATACACCCGCTCCATCCCCAGCGATCCACAAGTCGACCGGCAGATCGCTCCCATCCCCGTAGCCAATGGCCAAACCTGCCTCTGGCGATCCGATGTCTTCATGAACAAAGTAGTTTACGACTACGCAATGAAACCATCCGGCGGCACCGATAACTCAAACGTAGGCAGCCCCTCCGAACACGACTGAATCCAGAGAAGCAGGCGGGCCACCGGAGCAAAAGGTGCAGGTGCAGGTGTCTCGCCCCATAGTCGCTAAAGCCTTCGGAGTGCCACGAATCCGGGCCTCCTACTCATCTGCGATCGGATCGAGAGCCAACGATGCCGGAAGCGTAAGAGAACTAATCACTTATAAGAATTTGTACTTGGACGCGAACCCTTCCCCCGCGCGAGACTTGTAAGTGACAGGGCGAGAGGCGACGACGCATTCCGAAAACTGTCAAACGGAGCAAATGTTCTGTGCACTAAAGGATGAACAATCGCAGATTCTTGCATGATTGCCATTACGGTTTTGCTGTTCCCTACATTCAAGGAGGATAAGTTGATGTCGATTCTACGGGGTTGTATTTCTTCATTAGGCGCTCTTCTCGTCATGACCATCGCAGCTATGCCAGGTATTTGCGAGGCCCAGTCTATCGCACGCGAATTAATCGTTGTGCCTGCAAACAAGCTGCCGCAACAGGCGCACCAGCCAGGCCAGGCGATGCACCTGTACCTCGCGGATCCGAGCACCCTCTACCTCTACGTCGAACAGGAAGATGGGAGGCGAATCGCTATTTTCGATGTCTCCGACTCACAAAGGATCAAATTCAAGAGGTTCGTTGAGATGGATGCTTATGCAGCGTTCGACTTCGTGCAACCTGTCGGTGATTCACTTGAGATGGTTCGTTATCGCGATGGGCGAGGAACCGCAATCCTGGACTTGAGCAACCCCAAGAACCCCGTCCTCAAATCCTTTGGCGCAAAGGTTGCCAAATGCTACATCGTCCCAGTGGCAGCCAATCAAGACAGCGCCAACAGATCACCGGTTCCTCAGGATTATCAGATCGTCGAACCCTCTACGTCCCGACCTGTGGCCATAGTAAAAGCCGTCGTGCAGCAACAAACCAATGAGGCAACTGGCACGACCTATCTTCTGGGAGAAGATGGACTGACCGTGATAAGAAATGTCAAGAGTGAAAGGAAACTTGAAGCCATGTCCCCGGCCTTGACGGATAAGTACGATCGCTACTAAGGCCTTTACTGCCAGAAGAATTGGATGGAACCCCGTATCTGCTTGATGCAGCCCTGACGGAGTCTCGCAAAGAGTCTCCGTCAGGGCGGTTCCGTTCTTCATGTGCGAGGCGACGCTCCGTAATGCGAACTTGAGCAGAAATCCCAGCTGATTCTCGCCGTAAAATCAATCCAATGCCCTACTGGTACCGGCGAGTCTTTCTCCTCGCGATTCCCCTGATTCTTTCGAATCTCACCCAGCCATTGCTCTCCACGGTGGACACGGTCCTCTCCGGCCATCTGCCAGGACCTGCAGCGCTCGGCGGAGTCGCCGTGGGCGGCATCTTTTTCAACGGCATCTTCTGGACATTCGGCTTCCTCCGTATGGCGACAACAGGGCTGATCGCGCAATCTCACGGTGCAGGCGATGAGGACCAGTTGCTGCATCACTTCGGACGCGCGTTTCTCACCGCTCTCGCAATCGGCGCATTGATCCTGCTGCTTCAGGGGCCGATCATTTCGATTGCGCTCAGCTTGCTCGGAGCCAGCCCCGACGTGCGCCAAAATGCCCAGATTTATTGCGGAATCCGCATCTGGTCCGCCCCCGCGTCCCTGGCCAACTACACCATCCTGGGTTACCTTTTAGGCCGTCAGCGCGCGCGAATGGCGCTGCTTCTTCAGGCCGCGATCAATGTCGTCAACGTAGCCATAGCGTTGCTCCTTGTCATCGAACAGCATTGGGGCATCGCCGGCATCGCAGCCGCCACGCTCACCGCGGAATGGACCGGCTGCCTGCTCGGCCTTGGCGTCATGCTCGCCAGCGGCGTTCACCCGCGCCACCTGCGCTGGAACGAAATCATGCACGGTCCCAGTCTGCGCCACCTTTTCGGCCTCAATCGCGACATTCTGCTGCGCACACTCAGCCTGGTCGCGGCTTACACCTGGTTCACCCGCACTGGCGCGCGTGCCGGCGATGCGATCCTGGCCGCGAATGCCGTCCTTTTGAACTTCCACATGATCGCCGCGTACGCACTGGACGGCTTTGCCAACGCCACGGAAGCCCTGGTCGGCGCGGCTATCGGCGCGGGCCGCCGTGCGGATTATCGCGCCATCCTGAGAGCCTCATCCTCTTCAGCCTTCGTCGTTGCCGTGCTGATTTCACTCGCCTATCTCGTTTTCGGAAAGCAGATCATCGCCATTTACACCAATCAGGAATCGGTTCGCCTGTTGGCCGCGCAATTCCTGCCGTGGGCAATCATCCTGCCCATTGTCGCCGTCTGGAGTTTCTTACTCGACGGCGTCTTCGTGGGCGCTACCCGCGCTCCCGAACTGCGCGACAGTATGCTGATCTCCTTCACCGGATTCCTGATCCTGGCCATAGTGCTCGGTTCGCGTTTTGGGAATCACGGATTGTGGTGCGCCATGCTTGCCTTTATGGCACTGCGCGCGATCACACTCGGCCTGCGCCTGCCACAAATCGAGCGAAAAGTCTTCGCAACCGAAGAAGCCCCGGCTCGTGCGTGAATTGCCCATCTCTTCTCACGGCGCGGCAGTTGTGCTATCTCCTGTATTCTGAATCTGGTTGACTGGACACTCTCCGGCTTCCACGGAGATCAGGCTCAGTTCGCGATGCGCTACCAGACACAATTCCTCCTTTCGGCCATGGATGCCGCCCAGTTCCCTGCTTCGACCACCCCGGAGATTGCGTTCCTTGGCCGGTCGAATGTGGGCAAGTCCAGCTTGCTCAATGCCTTAGTGGGCGAAAAAGCCGCAAAAGTCTCCGCGACGCCGGGGCGAACGCGCGCCATCAACTTCTTTGCGCTTGGGGAAGAAGGCTCTGCGGGCCGGCACAAACTGGTCTTCGCTGACCTGCCAGGCTACGGCTATGCAAAGATATCGAAGTCGATTTCCGCAGGCTGGCCCGCGTTCATCGAACCCTATCTCGCTCTGCGCGAGCCTCTTAAGCTGTGCATCTGCCTGGTAGACTCCAACATCCCAGCGCAGGAGAGCGACCTGCAACTGATCGACTGGCTGCGCCACGCCGGACGCCGCTTTGCCGTTGTCGGAACCAAGGTCGACAAACAAAGCGGCAATGAACGAACCCGCAATCTGGCGACATTGAAGAAAAACCTGGGCATCGACGATCTGCTTTTTCTCTCCTCGAAGACCGGTTACGGCCTGAAGGATCTTTGGAAGAGAATCGAAGACGCGGCAGAACCAGGGGATGTATAAGAGCGATCCGTTCCCGGCAGAGCTTTGCGAGGCATGCACGAGGCGCGCTTCGATGAGGCTCAACCCGAAATCACCAGCCCGACCGCTTCTTCCCCTTCGTTGGTGTGCCGCCCGATCAACTGCCTTACTTCTGCTTCGAAGCGGAGACTTTCCTCGGCAGTAAGAAATACGCCATGCTGTCTCTGCATCCGTCTTCCCAGGTAGCGTGGCGCGAGCCGAAGCCACCGCCGGCGAATCACGTCTTCGGGAGGCAATATGGCCTGTGCGCAGGCATCGAGGCGAGGCAACCAGCTGGCTGCCTTGTGGGGCGCCTGAGCGGATGGGGTTATCGACCAGGAAATGAACTTGCCCGAAGCAGCGCTGGTTTCCCGTTCGAAAATCGCGATTTCCCTCGATCCCTGGGCCATAAACTTCTCGGCCTGCCGGCGATCCAAACCGGCATCGGCAGCGCTCGACGAATGAGGAAGCAGATCCGGCAGAACTCCCCGTATAAGCATCTGCTCAACTAACAGGTAAGGCTCTGCCGCGACTCCCACCGAAATCGCCTGGCGTTTGCGAATTTCATTTTTCAGGATGCGCAGTGCCTCGTCGAGGGAATTCACCAGGAAATCGATCACCCCATCGCGCATTGCCTGGCGTAATGCCGCCGGATCGGCGGATGCGCCAAGCGAGGCCGCTCCAGCAATGTTCGCTGCGTACATCCAATCGCTGCCCCGCGACAGGTTGCCGATTGAACCTGTATAGAACAGTTTCCCGCCTACTCCGGACTGCGCATCCATTGGGAACGCGGAAGCAAGGATGGAATAAAGTCGAAAAATCTCTGCGACCTTGCCTTGGTCTCCGGCTGAGTCGGGTGGTTGAGAGTTATGGAAGAATTCCGCTGACATTGCCCTAAGTCTATAGCTGTAAAGCGGCTAGGTGTGCGTTCCAGCCGCAGACCCCTTTTACCAGCTGGAATACGGCTGGCCGTCGGTGCCATTATCCGTGTCGCCCGAGTGGACATCATCAATTCCGGGATCGGTCTGGTCGACGGAATGCAGGGCATCGCTCTGGTCAACCACCCAGCTATCCGTAGCCCGGGTCATCGGGTCGGACGGAATCGCTTTCAAATAGCCAGCATCCACCAGGTCTTGCAGCGACTGCGGAGCCTTCTGCTTGTCCATCGTGTAGGAATCGATCGCGTTCCGCATGACGTGGAGATCTTCCTTCAGGACCGACTCCTTGGCAGCCTTGACGGCGGCGATATAGTTGGGCACGGCAATCGTCATCAGCACGCCAATGATGAGCATGACCACCATCAGCTCAATCAGCGTAAAGCCGGATTCCGTTGTCTTCTTCCTGCGCATTGCCCTGTGCCTCACCACTCAGAACCTTACCAATCCGAGTATTTCGTCCCGTCAAGTGCCGTTCCAGTTGACTTCGAGTAGACGTCGAAAACGCTCTGCCCGCCGTAGGAGTCGCTCTTGGGATCGTCCTGCATCGAGTGCAATCCCCACTCCGTGGTGCCGGTCATGGGATCGACCGGAATCCTGCGCAAAAACTTTACTTTCTTTCCCTGAATATCGACGCCTTTCACCAACTCTTCCAGATCGGGCGGATAATTCTGGCTGTCCACCTTGGTCTGGAACGCACCTTTGTCGGCGGCATCCTTGTAATGGTCGATCGCGTCCCGCATCTGCCAAAGATCGTAGCGCAATTCGCGTTCCTTATCCCGCTGCACTTTAAAGCGAGCAATCGGAACCGCCGCCGACGCGAGAATTCCCAGAATGGCGACGGTTACTATCAGTTCGACGAGCGTCAGACCCCTCTGACCGCGCTGGTCGGAATCCAGTCGCCGACTGCGAACAGGTTCAAGCCCAAATCCGGGCCGTCGCCCCTGACCGTGTTGGAAGAACCTCAACATTACTTGAAACGGCTCCTGCGCATGAGCTTCTGCTAATGAACGACGATATGCGCGTTCTGAACGCTCGTCGGAATCTGATGCTGGGCTGAATCCAGAGCCCCCGGCCGGGTGATCGTCAAATTACTTTGACCGGCTTGTTTGGCCTGGAATGTCAGCACACAGACCGTTCCGGAACCGCTTACACCAGCAGCCCCCGGCGGCCGTGAGGCAGCAATCGTAATGAGTCCTGGCCCGTCATCGCGATGCACCAAGGCCACGGCCTGGCCGTCCTTGCCCAGCAGGTCTCCATTATCCACATTAATCAGAGTCAGTTGGCTGGCGTCGTATTGAATCTGAAGAGGAACGGAGGCAACATCTTTGCCGCCGTTAAGAACCACCGGGACCTTGAAATTTGTCCCGGCCGTGGGACTTGTGGCCGGCGGCGCAAGAACGAGGCCGATCGGGCTCGCGCCAGCAACGGCCTGCGCCGGTGCAGCGCCTCCAGTCAATGTGGGAACATCCGACGCATTCTGCTGGCGAAGCTGCTGCATCGCCGACGGGATGGCCGCCTCAGCGGTCTGCCCCTTGAGCGGAGCTACGTTGGTGTTCGAACGGCTCGGAGGCACTCCTGAGGTTAGCTGCGCCGCAGCGTTGGCTCCGCCTCCGCCAGAACCCGGCACCGATGCCTGCCCCGGCCTGAACTCGCCGTCAGAGAGGTGGCGAAGCTCGACCGAGGTCTGGCCGGGGCCGGTGTCGATGCGCCTCAGATTCAGCGGCGACAACTCCTGTCCGCGGACAACGTGCGGAATCAGCACGAAGACCACTTCGTCGTCGATGACCTCGTGCGATTTGGATCCAAAGACATACCTCAGAAGAGGCAACTCGCCTATGCCGGGGATGGCGTTGATGTTGACCAGATCCTGTTTCTGCAGGATGCCGGCAAGGATGGTGGCCTCGCCCTCGCGCATGCGGATCGTCTGCTCGGATGTCTTCTGAGCGATGATCGGCTCGGTGACGCCGCTGATGGTCGAACTGCCGCTCTCGGAGCTGTCTTCAATCTTCAACTTCAATGTGATGTCGTGATCGAAATGGACTGTGGGAGTCATCTCAATATTCACGCCCACGTCGATGTATTGGAACTGGGTGTTGACAAGCGAACTGGTGATGGCTGTGGTCGCGCCTGTCTGATAGGAGCCGGTGGCGATCGGAATCTTTTCACCGATCTTCATCGTGGCCTTTTGCCCGTCGGTGGCGCGGATGCGCGGATTCTGCAGAATCTTGGTATCGGAATCGGTCATCAGCAGGTTTGCGGTAGCTGCTCCGACCGTAATCCCAAAGCTGTTGGCATTGAGATTGGCCAGGTTATCCAGTGTCAGCCCGGCGGTTGTGGTGCCCGTATCCGTGGTAGTCGTCGTCGTAGTGGTGGTGGTGGAGGTCGTGGGCGGCTGCAATGCGAAGCTTATGCTGCCGGGCCATGTCAGGCCGATGTTGCGCAGCTTGTCCTTGTCCACTTCCATGATTGCGACATCGACGACGACCTCAGGCCGCGCCTTGTCCAAATCGTTGATAATCTTCTGCGCCAGCGTCAGTTCATCAGGCGTGGCGCGCATGACGATGGCGTTCTGGCTGGGCACGCCATAGACCTTGGCGTTGGCCATTACGTTGCGCAGCGCCGTCTGGACATCGTTCAGGTCGTTCTGCTGCCATGCATTCGAGAGGTAGAAGGTCTGGACCGCCTGCTCGTCGAGTTCGGTGTGCTTGGAGCGGTTGTTCTGCGCCACAAAAATGGTGTTGTCCGTGACCGGCCGCCAGAAGGTATTCGAAAGCGTGCCCACGATGCGCAGCGCATCCATGAGCGAAACGTTCGTCAGGTCCACCTGGATGCGCTTGCCGTTGTAATCCGGATCGAAGAGCACGTTGATGCCGGCAGCCTTGCCGACGGCCTGATAGATGACCTTGCTGTCTTCGGTCATGTGAAGCGTGAGCGGCTCGCTGGAGATTGGCTTGAGCCGCGCCGGAGATCCCGCGTCTTCGATCTCCTCCGCTCCCGGCTCGCTCAGGCTGGTTTCGCTGCGAAGTGGGGTGCCCTGCTGCTTGGCGCGAAGCTTGG
>Ga0302326_10014320_pt1 | contig 16770 bp, 15 predicted proteins | sample Palsa_T0_3_FD_202264 | JGI IMG/M metagenome (GOLD analysis project Ga0302326, IMG submission 202264) | Peat permafrost microbial communities from Stordalen Mire near Abisko, Sweden - Palsa_T0_3 | ecosystem: Environmental > Terrestrial > Soil > Palsa > Peat permafrost | place: Sweden: Abisko...
GTGACCGAAGGGTTCATCTGGGCCGCCCATAGTCGCTACCTCCTGCGCCGACTCACCCAGCCGCCGATCGCGTGATCGCGCTGGGGAAATAATCGCGACAGTCACTTAGGTCACATCCGAGTCACATCACACGTCCCATCGGCGTCTGGACGTTGAAGCGGAGTGCAGTCTCCGCATCGGCTAGTCTTCTCTATGCGGAGATTTGGCTCCGATTAGCGAGGAGCGATCATGGCGCGGGGCAATCGGAGGACGCACTATCAGGTGACCTTCGCTGTCCTGGTGATCGGTGTGTCAGCGTTCGCTCTGCTCCAGTCACTCGTTCTACCGGTCCTTCCGACGATCCAGCACAATTTGCACACCTCGCAAGACGCGGTGACCTGGGTGCTTACCGCCTATCTCCTGTCGGCCTCCGTCTTCACTCCGATCTTCGGCCGTATCGGCGACATGGTGGGCAAGGAGCGCATGTTCGTGGTCGCTCTTGGTGGGTTGACCATCGGTTCGTTTCTCGGGGCGATCGCACCGTCAATAACGGTAATGATCATCGCGCGAGCCATTCAGGGCGTGGGTGGTGGGGTGTTGCCGTTGGCATTCGGCATCATCCGCGACGAATTTCCTCAAAAAAAGGTCGGAGGCGCCGTCGGTGCGATCGCCGCGCTCACAGCCGTCGGGTCGGGTTTGGGCATTGTGCTTGCGGGGCCGATCATCGATGCACTCGGTTACCGCTGGTTGTTCTGGATCCCCATGATCATGACAGTCGGCGCCGGATTGGCCGCACACCTCTTGATCCCTGAGTCTCCTGTGCGAACTCCGGGCCGGATCAACTGGACTGCGGCTGCCTTGCTCTCGGGGTGGCTCGTGGCGCTCTTGGTGGCGGTGAGTGAGGCCCCGCAATGGGGCTGGACATCGGGACGAGTAATCGGATTGTTCGTAGTTACCATCGTTGTGATGCTTGCGTGGGTGCGCGTCGAGCTGCACTCGAGTGTGCCGTTGATCGACATGTCGATGATGCGCCTCCGTGCCGTCTGGACAACGAATCTGGTCGCCTTCGTGTTCGGTATCGGCCTTTACTCGGCCTTCATTTTCGTGCCTGAGTTTGTGCAGACGCCATCGTCGACTGGATACGGATTCGGCGCATCCATCACCGAATCCGGCTTCTTTCTGCTTCCCCTCACTGTCTTGATGTTCATTTTCGGCCTACTCTCTGGCCGACTGGTCCGTCGATTTGGTTCTCGTGCGATTCTGATCATCGGATCAACCATCAGTATCGCTTCCTTTGTACTGCTGGCGGCTGCGCACAACCAGTCGTGGGAGATCTACGTCGCAATGGCATTGGTCGGCACCGGGTTCGGGATAGCGTTCTCGGCGATGTCTATCCTCATCGTCAATGCCGTTCCCCCCGAACAGACCGGCGTTGCCAGCGGAATGAATGCGAACATCCGTACTATCGGGGGGGCGATCGGTGCCGGGATCATGGCAAGCATTATCACCTCTGGCCAAACGATCCACGGCTTCCCCAAGGAATCCGGCTACACGCTCGGTTTCACGGTTCTTGCTGTTGTGAGCGTGCTTGCGGTGGTTGCGTCCATCCTTGTACCGCCAGATCGCCGAGGATCGATGGCAGCGCAAGCTACGGCAGACGGCCCGCATGCCGAACTCGCAGTCTTGGCGGCGGGCACGATCACGGGTAGCGAGTCCGAATGACGACGCTCTATACCTCTCAGGGCTCAGGGTCAGAGACAAAAGCGCTCCGTCGCGACGCGGCAGAACACCGTGAGCAGGTACTCGATGCTGCTGCAAGGGTGTTCGCTGCTCAGGGTCTTGCCGCGAGCGTCGAAGAGATAGCGCGGGTCGCAGGCGTCGGAATGGGCACGCTCTATCGTCGATTTCCGACCAAAGAGGCCCTCATAGAAGAACTCGTTCGCGAGCAGCTCTCCGACATCATGGCAGCCGCAACGGCCGCGCAACAACTTCCCGGCGGTGCGGGATTGGAGGCGTTTCTTTGGCGTACAGGCGAGCTATTTGCTGCTCGCTGTGGTTGTCTTTCTAGACTTTGGACCGAGGCCAACACCGCGAACCTCGTCGCTGAAATTCGACGCATAATGGGCGAGCTCCTCGCTGACAGCCAGAGACATGGGCTCATTCGTCCCGATGCCGCTGTTTCTGACATCTCGCTGGTCTTGTGGTCGCTCATGGGAGTCATCGAGACCGCGCAGATGGCCGCTCCCCAGGCGTGGCGACGGGCACTTGAGCTGTTCCTCAGTGCCCTTGGATCATCAAAGGGCATCCTTGTCGAACCGGCACTGACGCCAGGGGAGATGCGCAAAGTCGTCAAACAGCGCTCGTAGTCGAGGCCGACTACTGCGAGGTGATCAGGTGCCCGGGGCAGCTCGCCGCGATCCCGGTGGTCTCAGGTTGACCGAGGGGACCATGATTTGACCGAGACTCGACCCGGTTTCATTTATGCAGGTTCGACGGTGCCGACCTCTGACAGGTTCCCGATGTCGCCGGTGGCATGGACTCCGCTCATGCCAAAGAACGCTATGACCGCGCCGACTGCGGCAAACATTGCGCCAAACCAGAACGCGATGGAAAAGCCGTGGTTCAGTCCGGCAATTGCTTCCTGATGCCCCGGGCCGTGCGAAGTTGCAAATCTCGTTGTTACCGAAATTGCGATTGTCGAGAGAACCGCCACCCCAAGGGCTCCCCCGATTTGTTGGGTCGTCGTTATGAGTCCTGACGCAACCCCCGCCTGGTCGGAGACGACCCCACTCATGGCGCCAATGGTCACCGGGACGAAGGAAAGCCCAAGCCCGACGCCGGCCAGCAAGAAGCCCGGAAGCAAGGTGCCTAGATACGTTCCTTGCGGCGATATCTGCGTGAAATAGACCAGTCCCCCGGATGCCAGCACCATTCCGACCGTCATGACGTTTCGAACACCGACTTTGGCCACGAGTGCCTGCGCGGCCCCGGCGGCGATAATGATTGCGCTGGCAATCGCCAGATAGCCGATCCCGGTCCGAAGTGCGGAGTAGCCGAGGACATCTTGCATATAGAGGGACAGGAAGTAGAACATCGAGAAGATCGACGCGCCCAGTGCGAGCGAGACCAAATTGGAGACGCTGAGGCTTCGATTGGTAAAGATGGTAAGTGGTACGAGCGGAAATGTGGTTCGGTGCTCGATCACGACGAACACGGCCAGAAGAAGGATTGCCGCAGCCATTGTGCCAATTGTGTTCACCGATGCCCAACCCCAGCTGGTGCTCTTGACCAATGCGAACCCCATCAGAACAAGACCAGCAGTCAAGGTGAGTGCCCCGGGAATATCAAACCCTCTTCGCTCGTCTTCAGAAAGAGAGGGAGTCAGAATGAAGAAGCTGGAGAGAACCACCAACGAGCCAATCGGAACATTGACATAAAAGATCCATCGCCACCCGAACTCCTGGGTGAGTATCCCCCCGAGCAGTACGCCGAACGCCCCTCCGGCACCCGCGATGGCACCCCATATGCTCAGTGCCTTGTTGCGCTCCGGACCCTCGTGGAATGTCACGGTCAGGATGGAAAGGGCGGCCGGCGAAAGGATTGCGGCTCCGAGGCCCTGTACGGCTCGTGCGGTCACGAGCCAGCCGGTGCTCGTCGCCAAGCCGCAGAAGAGTGAGGCTACCGAAAAGAGAATCACACCGACGACAAAGACTCGTCGCCGCCCCATCTTGTCCGCCACGCGTCCGCCCAGCATCAAGAATCCACCGAAGATGAGCGCATAGGCGTTCAACACCCATAACAGATTCTCCTCGGAAAAATGCAACCCCCGCTGGATCGAGGGCAGTGCCACATTCACAATCGAGACATCGAGGATCACCATGAACTGCGCGACGCAGACGATCGCCAAGGCGAACCACTTCCGAGAATCCGCTTTCATCGTTGTCTTTCCTCAACTCTCGTTCTGAGACCTGACCCGCTGGTCCATTTAACCGGGCGGCAGTCACAGATCATGACACCAGGAGTTGGCGGAGCTGGGCCACCCGTAACCCGCTTTGCGGATAGTAATGTTTGGATCATCCGGTCATGACAGGCCTCAGTGCCGCTCGACGAGCGGTTGATGTGGTGCACTTGCGAGGGGAAATGAACCAGCAGACGACGTGGCCCCATCATGAGCTGGGCAAAGAGCTGAGCAACTGGGGACGGTGGGGCGACGACGACGAGATCGGCACGCTCAACTTTGTGACAGCCGACAAGCGCGTCCGAGCCGCCCAGCTGGTCAAGACGGGTAAGAACTTCGACCTCGGGATGCCGTTCGACAAGGACGGACCATTCCCATCCGGTGGGTTCCGGATCAATCCGGTGCACGTGATGACCTTCATGCCCTCGGATACCGCGAGTTCGCCCGATGGCATGATCTCTGCCGACGACATGGTGACGATGGGGCTCCAGTCGGCGACACAGTGGGACAGCCTGGCACACGTCGGCTACGACGGGTTCTTTTACAACAACGTGCCGGCGAGGGCGTTGAACCACATGGCCGGTGCCACCCGCAACTCGTTCGCCAGGGCAGTCGAACACCTGATTTCGCGTGGGGTCCTGCTTGACATCGCCCGGCTGAAGGGGGTCGATCGACTGGAGGACTCGTACGAGATCACGCCAGATGATCTGTCAGCGGCCGAGGCACGGCAAGGGGTGCGCGTCGAGTCGGGAGACATCCTGCTCGTTCGGACCGGTTTCTACCAGTGGTTCCTCGAAGGTGACCGGGGTCACTTCATGGGCAATGAGCCGGGCCCCGGGCTCGACTGCTGCCGCTGGCTGTACGAACGGGAAGTGGCGGCCCTGGCGCTGGACAACTGGGCGTGCGAGGTCTGGCCAAGCCAGATCAAGGGCGCCAATATCCCATTCCACCAGGTGGCCATCCGGGACATAGGGCTCACCCTTGGTGAGATGTTCAACCTCGAGGCGCTCGCAGCTGACTGCGAACGGGATGGTACCTGGGAGTTCTTCTTCTGCGCTCCCGGTCTGAAGGTCACGGGCTCTGTCGGGTCACCGATCACGCCCATGGCGCTCAAGTAAGCCCGGCAACCGCAAGGCCGGGACCGGCGAGGGTCCCTCACACCAGGTCCGTCGCTGAGCCGTCGAATGCGGCGTCACTGACGGTTCGCCATATAATGCGCTGACCAGTCGTAGAGATCGGTGGGGATGTAGTAACCGGCTTCGTCGTTGATCGTCGTCCAGTGTTCCGCAACGTCCTCGATCGTCGGCTGTCCCGATCGGCGAGAAACGTAGCCTTGCGTCGCTGCGATGAAGATCCGAGCGAACCGCCCCGCTCCGGCCAAGTAGATCTCCCCACTGACGTCGCAGGATTCATGGGCCAGAAAGGCGACCATCGGCGAGACGAGCTCCGGTTCCATCTGCTTCGGTGGGGGTCTTGTCCCCTGCGCCGTAGGGTCGGCTCCTCCCATCCGCGTCCACGCGTTGGGGGCAATCAGGTTGACCCCGATGCCGTGGGCGCGACCCGCCACCGAAAGGCTGCGCGTCATCCCGACGACGGCCGCCTTGGCGGTTGCGTAGCCAAGGTTGTCGACGAGGCCGAACATTCCGGTGGACGTGGTCATCACGATACGGCCATAGCCTCGGTCGACCAGGTGCGGCCACGCGGCGCGGGTCGTATTGAAGGAGCCGCCGACATGGACGGCGAGGTGGCTCGCGAGGTTGTCGGCGTCGGCCTCAGGCAGGCCACCCCATCGAATGTTGCCGGCGTTGTTGATCACGATATCGATGCGCCCGAACTCCTCAAGCGCCGCGTCGATCAGTGCCTTCCCACCGGCAACCCTGGACACGTCGCTTGTCTCGGGAATCGCCGCGCCACCCGCTTCCACGATCTCCTCGGCGACGCGGCCAGCAGGTTCGGGGTCGGCTCCGTCTCCTTCTTTTGTCCCGCCGAGATCATTGACCACGACACTGGCTCCGCGCTCGGCGAGCAGGTGAGCGTAGGCCCGCCCGAGGCCACGACCGGCACCGGTGATGACGGCGACCCTCCCTTCGAAGCTGTAGTTGGTCATGTCCGAACCACGCTCGGTCGGCGAAGACTCGTTGCCATGACCCTCCCTCCGGTGCCGCTCAGTCGTACGACCGCGGATCGCCTGGCGTCAGCCTGGTCGTGAACCCCCACGGGATGCCGAGGCTCGTGACGGGATCGGTGACGATAGTATCCGCTGACCGCATCTGGATCCGCACCCCCTGCATCTCGAGGTGCCGCTGGGCGGACTCGAGGTCCGCCACCTTCCACGTAATCGCGTGGTACGTGTCATTGGGGTCATTTCTTGCCCAGTCGACATGAGCCGACGTGCCCGGGTCGGGCACGGCGTACTCGAAGATGGAATCGGCGAGTTGCACGTACGCACCCGTCGTGCCGCGCAACGAGTCACGGCCCTCGTGGACGACCTTGCCACCAAGAATGTCCACGACGAGCCGCAACGCCCTTTCGATTTGAGCGGTCAACACCGTGTGGTGGGAGCAGCATTCGATCCTTAGGGGGTCATCGTCCGACACCGGCGGCACCGACCAGCCCGGCGCAGTCCGGGGATCGAGGGGAAAGGGGATCTCGGGGAAGAATTCGTAGCGCAGGCCAGCGTCCTCGGGCAGCGAGAAGTAGAGCGGCATCGCCGAGCCGGCCGCAGTCGGGGGCTCGTCACCCCCGGCGAGCTCGTCGAGTTGGCTGATGACCTGGAATCCGTACCGCCTGAGCTCACGGTAGACCTCGGCGGTCCCTTGGAGGTACCAACCGAATCCACTCAGGTGCGGCTGCTCGACAGTCGGGTAGCGCTGTATGCCGAGGAGCACATATCGCTTTGGGTCGATGGTGTCGAACAGCACGTCACTGATCGGCGTGAACGTCGAATAGTCCGTGGGGTACCCAGGGCGAGGCGGCCTGTCACGGCTCATTGACGCCAGGCTTGTGCTCCGCCGCCCGAAGACACGCTCGAACCAACGCTCTGCCTCCCCAAGATCAGGGACGTGATGACTCGGGTGGTACAGCATCTTCACACGAAAATCTCGTTTGACTGTCTCTTCGGGCCCGAAGCGGTTCGTGGTGTTGGACATTGGGCCTCCTTTCCTCTCGTCCCTGGTGAGTGCATGACACGATTTCACCAATGACAAGGGACTTCGCGGTGATCACGATCGGCCCGCTTCGTTTCCCAGAAGTAGACCCTGACCTCTGGTGTCATGGCGCAGCGGGAGGAAGTGCCGATCCCGGTACTCTCACCGATCTTGTTCCGGCTGTCACGACGCGGCGGGTACGAAGCCGATGGCCGCGTAGGCAGCTCGAATGGCGGCTCGCTGGGCTTGCGGTAATGGGGGCTGGGGCGAGCGGGAGCGGGCGTAGCCACCCACGGGAAGGCCGAGTTCCTGCGCCGCCGCTTTGAAGGCGGAGCCCCAGTGTGTGTACACGGCTTCGACATTGGACGCGCCGAAGGCGCCGTGCAGCCGCGCCACAAGGTCATCGAGACCGGACTCGTACCAATGGTCGATGGCCTCTGAGAGCTTGTCGGAGACCAACAGGTCCCACTGGGTGCTGTAGATCCGGTTGTCGGGCAGCTCGTAGAGGTACCCCGAGCCGCCGAGGATCCCGGCGGCCGCGATGCCGCGCCGCAGGAAACCGCCGCGATAGGCCAGCATGTCGCACTCCCAGATCACCAGCTCGGGAACGAGGCGGTGCAGAGCGGCCGTGTGGCTCGGGCGGAACATCCCGTTCTTGACGGCGCAGATAGCGGGAAACTCATCGACCAGGCGGGCACATTCGTCGGGTGTCAGGATCCAGCCGGCGGCGTGAGTGTTGAAGAGCCCGAGGGCGATGTCCGTCCGGTCCGAGACGTAGCGCAAGACCTCCCTGGTCGACTCGTAGCCACGGGCTTCGAAGTACGGCGGGATCAAGAAGCAGATATCGGCTCCCGTCGCGGCTGCGTGCTGAGCGAGGTCGACGGTTTCCAGGACGTTTGTGCTGGCCGGACAGGCCTCGACGACTGCGCCGGGCTTGATCGCCCGGACCTCGTCGACCGCTACTTCCAGGATTCGCTTTCGTTCCGACGTCGAAAGGGCCCAACACTCCCCGACGAGCCCACCCACCCAGATTCCATCGTGGTCCAGGGCACCGAGGCAGTGGTCCACGAGGGCCCGCAGCGCCTGTTCGTCAATCTCCTCGCCGCCGGGACCGCTGAAGGGGGTGTAGAGCGAATCGATCATTCCTCGCAATGCTTCCGGCGCCCAGTCGCGGGCCTCTGCTGCGTGTGCCACCTCTTTCGGCCTCCCCCTGGCATCTGCGCCAGATTGACGGATGCAACATCGCGACATCGGCGCCGAGGGAGCGGCCGTCCTGGCGGCCACTCCGTGCCGACTCCCACCATCATGACATGGAGTCCTCAATCCGATTCACCTCTCGGGGTTCCCCCGCCGCGCTCAGCTGAAATCGGACCCCCCGTCCACGTTGAGATGGGCTCCGGTCATGTACGTGTTCGCCGCCGAGGCGCAGAACGCCACTACCTCGGCGACCTCGGCCGGTTCTCCGATCCTCCCCAGGTCGACCGCCGAGCCGTACTGCTCCGACATGACCCGGTAAGCGTCGTGCGGGTCGTTGGGATCGCCCCGAGCCGCCTCGACCGCGGCCCGGATCGGGCCCGTCAAAATTGGGCCCGGCGCGACGGCGTTCACCAAGATCCCGTCGGCGGCCAAACTCCGGGCCAGGTTCTTCGTGATGCTGGCCAGCGCCGCTTTGGCCGCGGTATAGCCGATCAGACCAGTGCTCTGGTGCTGTACCGAGATCGCCGTGATGTTCACGATCCTGCCCCACTCCGCCTGACGCAGCAGCGGCAGGGCATGGCGGATGCAGCGGACAGCCGTGAGCACGCCCTGGTCGAATGCGCGCAGCCACGCCTCGTCTGAGAGGTCTTCGAAGCGACCGGCCCCGGAAGGACCGGCGGCGTTGATCAACGCGTGCACCTGGCCCCATGTCGCTTTGATCTGACCGAAGGCGGCTGCAACCTGGTCGTCCTGTGTCACGTCCGCAGCGATGGCCAAGACGTCAGCCGCTCCGCGTGCCTCGATAGCCCCTTTGGCCCGCTCGAGTTTTTCACGTTGACGCCCGAGGATGGCAATCCGTCCACCGCCGATCGCGAGTCGCTCAGCTACCGCCAGGCCGATGCCTGCGGAACCGCCGCTGATCACGTTCACAGCCCCTTGAGCCATAGTCCTTTTGCCGGTAGGGTAATTCCTCACTATAACGAATCCATGTTGTTCGGGGAGTGGGAGTACGGGCAACGTTTACCGAATTCGGCTTCATCCCGGGCCGCTCGCCCGAAACCTAGGGGTTATCGGATCGGCGCCGTACAACTGAACCTGGCACCCACGCTTCCGCATCACGGGTAGTACCTGGGGCGCTTCAGCAACCGAAACGCACGCAAGCCAACTCCCGTGTACTGTACGAAAAAGGCGTAACCTGCGCCCTCGTTTGCATGCGGAGGTGCCGAATGACGGAGACGGCGGCCGACCCTTTATTCGATTCCGAGGTGCTTGAGCAGCCATATTCGTACTATGCGCTGCTACGGAAATGTGACCCCGTGCACATGGTCGAAGGCACGAATGCCTACCTCGTATCTCGATTGGACCTTATTCAAGAGGTTGTTGCGAATCCTCACATCTATTCCAGTCAAAGCAGCGAGTTCCTCTACCTCAACGAGTCCAATCAACCCGGCCTTCGCTCACCTGGGCATTCGGGCGGCAGCGACGTCGAAATGCCTGGCGTCCTGGCGACGGCCGATCCGCCTGCCCACGGCCGCCAGCGAAGGATTCTGAGCAGCCTGTTGTCGGCGGGAGCGATCAATGCACGGGAAGACGAGTTTCGAGCGCTCATCAATAGAGCTTTCGAAATCAAACTCGTATCGAGTCGCGTCGAGTGGATGGCTGACATAGCAGAACCGTTGCCGATGGCGATCGTCGCCCGTTTACTCGGTGTACCAGATGACGCGGCTCCAGCATTGAAAGAGCAGGGATATGCGTCGGTCGAGCAGATAAGCGGCTTCGTATCAGAGGAACGGAGTCACCTTTTGCTGGAAAAGATGATGGAGTTGGGACGTGTCATCGAAGCATATGCGGAAGCTCGTTCCAGTGAGATACCCGATTCGTCAACGGTGATTGGGCTATGCGCAAGGGCCGTAGCGGACGGAGAGCTCGATGACATGGAGGCGTTTGGGATTCTTGGCCTCCTTCTGGCTGCAGGAGGCGAGTCAACAACGAGCCTTCTCGGAACTACCGTTCGCATTCTTGCTGAACGGCCTGAGCTCCAGGACCGACTACGGAGTGATCCCGAGCTTATTCCAACCTTTGTTGAAGAGGCCTGCCGATTGGACCCTCCATTTCGTGGTCATTACCGTCAGGTTGCAATCGACACAACTCTGGGTGGAGTGGATATTCCGGCCAGATCTCGGCTCGTCCTGCTTTGGCCGGCCGCCAATCGGGATGAATCCTTGTGCGCGAAGCCCGATCAATTGGATCTTGGACGGACCAATCCTCGGCACCACCTCGGCTTCGGCTGGGGCATCCATTTGTGTGTTGGTGCTCCACTGGCGCGACTCGAAGCGAGGGTTGTCCTGGAAGAACTCCTCGCCCGAACGTCAGCGTTCTCCATCGAGGCGGGAGAACTGCTACGCCACCACAAAAGCCTCATGGTTCGTCGACTCGTGACGTTGCCTTTGGAGATCAACTGGTAGAAACCGCTCGCTGTTCAATGCCCCAACGTCTTGGCGCGACATGTGCGGATGTGATCCTCCATATAGTCATGACGGGGGCGAGGGACGGTAGGTGAGTAAAAGGTTGCCGGAGTCGAACTGCCTTACGCCGAGCAAAGCGAGCGGGACGCGGTTCTTCAAATCCTCAAAAAGGGATCGCCCCTGGCCGAGCATGATCGGGAAGATCATGACTCGAAGTTCGTCGAGGACACCGGCCTGCGCAAGGTTGGCGGTCAGATGCGCACTCCCGAGCAGCAGCACCTCCTTGCCCGGAGCAGCCTTTATCCTTGCTACGTGCTCAGTTGCCTCGCCGCGCATGACGGTGGTCTTTGACCAGTTTGCCTCGGTGAGCGTCGTGGAGAAGACGAGTTTCTCCTCGTCGTTCATTCGCGAGGTGATGGCCGGATCGTTCGCCACGGCCTGCTCGGTCGGCCAATACGCGGCCATGTGCTCATAGGTTGCACGACCGAAGCCGAGCGTGTCTGCCTCGTCGAGTTGCCGAACGGCGAAATCGTCGAACTCCGCGTCCACGTTCGGCCAGTCGAGTTCGCCGTTCGGGCCTTCGTAGAAGCCATCGAGGCTGATGAAGATGAACGATGCCATGGATCGCATTTGGATGACCTCCTCATCATGTGCGTACACACTTCAGGGTAAGGGTCCCCTTGTCAGCCTCACGACGATTGCTGAACATCGAAGAATCGCACGAGTTCAGTTCGGATCAACTGACGACCCGACCCCCATTGACGCCGATGGTCTGACCGGTGACGTAACTCGAGGCCTCATCGCATAGCCACGCGCAGGCGTTGGCGATGTCATCGGGCGCTCCGATTCGACGCACTGGGAGGGTCTTCGACAGGGACTCGGCCCGCTCGGGCGAGATATTCGCCTCGGACATGATCGTGCCCATTATGCTGCCAGGAGGAATGTTGTTCACCGTGATCCCGAGCGGCCCCAACTCCTGCGCCAGGGTGCGCGTCAGTGCGACGATGGCGCCCTTTGACGAGGAGTAGATCGCCATACCACTAGACCCGGTCTGCGCGCTCGAGGAGGAGATGTTCACAACGCGACCCCATTTGGCGGCTTTCATATCGGGCAGCACCTCTTGTGTGACGATGATCGACCCAAGAACATTGACATCGTAGATAAAACGGAAGCGCTCCTCGGTGACATCTTCGAATGGCGTAAAATCCGTGACGCCTGCATTGTTCACCACGATCGTGACGGGACCGAAGGTATCGCGCAGCTTCGCTACGGCGGCCCGGACCTGCTGGCGGTTCGACACATCCGCAGGCAACGCCACGGCGCGCCCGCCGGCGTCGGCGATGGCCTTCAGCGTGTCCGCGCAGCGCTCCTCGTCCAGGTCGAGGACACCGATCGCGATGCCCTTCCTCGCCAGCTGCACGGAGCACGCTGCGCCGATGCCCGCTGCCGCCCCGGTAACGATGGCGACCTTGTCAGTAGTCATTGCATTCCCCCTAGTGACGTCTTGATGGCAGTGGATTCGCCCATAGCGGCCACTCTACTTCTCGGTCCGCAGCTCGGTCGCCTGGGGCTCCTACGACCGAAAGGCTCCTATGTCCCGTGAGCGGCGATATCCAGGTTATTCTCCTCGCCTCGATGTTTTCTGGGATGATGAGGGGAGGGCCATACCGGCACCCTCTACGGAGGTTAGAACCCAGCGCGTGCACCTCGTAGTGCGGCGACGGCAGCGGTGCTCCCGTCGAGGTTGACGTGGGCCGTGTCGCGGCGGCCGCTCAGATACAGCAGCAGTTCAGTTGGTTCGCCGCTCAGAACGGCACCATCCAGTGGCCCGAAATGTCGATGATCTCCTTCAGAACGACGCAACTCCAATCCGTACGGTCGAATCTGGCGGGCGGTACGCCGACCCACGAAGACCATTATTCGCCAAGCGACTTGCTCAAGGTCCGGACGATCGGTCCGGCGGTCCCAACCGTTAGCCCGCCGAACGTCTTCGTGGTGAATGAAGAACTCGAGGCCGTTCATGTAGGTCCGGATTCGGGGCAAGCGCCACGGCACGAATGGAGGGCCGCGGCGCAGCCGATCTATCAGAACAGGAAGACCTTTGGCCTTCTCCCTCGACATTCGCTCACCGGTCCAACGCTTGAAATGCTCGCGCAACACGAGATGCGCGGCGAGATCGAGAGTGGTCCACCCCTCGCACAGGGTCGGTGCGTCCGAGCCAAGCTTCGTCAGGAGATCGCACAGCTCGCGCCGCTCGCGCACGTCTATCGGCTCGACCATTACCTGAGAGACTACTCCTGAAGGGTCCAAAATTCCGACTGGGAAGAATCCGTTGGCGTCGTCCGTCGCTCTGGTGGGCGGTAATTGGGTAAACGATCCCGTCATCGTGCTACACGGAAAACCACGCGACATCGACAGTTGTCGTCATCTGCGGTTCACTACTGTCATTCGAGACGCCAGACGCCAATCATCCTTCAGGTGTCTACGAAACTGCAGGTAGATAAAGCCCTCTTCCAAATATTGCCAAGGCGATGTCAGTTCGGTCCCTCGCTCGCGGCCCTTTCGAATAGATTCATAACGAGTGCCAAGACGGAGCAGCAGACATGACCAGCTATAACCCGGCCGAAGATCGTTACCGGTCCATGAACTACCGCCGTTGTGGGCGCAGCGGTCTTCTGTTGCCCGCCGTGTCGCTCGGGCTGTGGCAGAACTTCGGTGAGGACCGGCCGCTCACCACTCAACGCGCCATTGTGCGTCGAGCCTTCGACGTGGGCATCACCCACTTCGATCTGGCCAACAACTACGGCCCCCCTTACGGCAGTGCTGAGGCCAACTTCGCGCGGATCCTTCACGACGACTTCCGGCACCACCGCGACGAACTCGTAATTTCCACCAAGGCTGGTTGGGACATGTGGCCGGGTCCCTACGGTGACCTGGGCTCTCGGAAATACCTCCTCGCCAGCCTCGACCAGAGCCTGCGGCGCCTCGGGCTTGAGTACGTCGACATCTTCTACCACCACCACTATGACCCCCAAACCCCACTCGAGGAATCCCTCGGCGCCCTACACACCGCAGTCATCTCCGGTAGGGCGCTCTATGTCGGCATCTCCTCGTATTCCGACCAGCGGACAACCGAGGCTGTCAGCATCCTCCGCCAGCTCGGCACCCCACTCCTCATCCACCAACCGTCGTACTCGATGTTCAACCGCTGGATTGAGGACCGATTGCTCGACGTCCTGGCGACCCAAGGAGTTGGATGCATCGCCTTCTCTGTGTTGGCGCAGGGTCTCCTTACCGATCGATACCTCAACGGCATCCCTCCAGGCTCACGGGCATCCCTGGGCGGGTCGCTCACTCATGACATGCTCAACGAAGAGAATCTCGCCCGTATCCGAGCCCTCAACGACATCGCCCACATGCGGGGCCAATCTCTCGCCCAGATGGCCATCGGCTGGGCCTTGCGGGACTCTCGGGTCACGTCCGTCCTGATCGGAGCCAGCAGTGTGGCTCAACTTGAACAGAACGTCGCCGCCCTCGACCACCTCGAATTCACCGCCGAGGAGCTCGCCGCCATTGATCGCTACGCCCTTGACGGTGACGTCGACTTGTGGCGCACTCCAGCCACCTCCTGATCAGAACGCAGTATCGTCTTGGCGTTGAGGAGCGAATTCAGTCGATTCGCTGGAGACTGGAGCCCCAGCCCAGGGGAGTGCAGACAACGCATAGACGGAATCCGCACACGCTAAGGCTGGTTTCGAGCGGGTGTGGGGTTGCGGAACAGGGACGGCAGGTAGCGCAACATCAACACCGACCAGGTCACGTGAGTCAGGATCGGTGCCTGGATACCGCCCGAGGCGCGACGCTGCACTGCGAACAAGAGACCCATTACGCCCGAGGCGAGCACCAATGCCGGATTGCGGGTGGCGCTAGTGGTCAGCATGTACAAAGCCGTCGACACCGGGACTGGATTGTGGGAACCGACAGCGGCGAACAAGGCGCCGCGGAAGAAGACCTCTTCAGCGACCCCGTTGGCGAGTGCGGACGCCAGTATCCACGGATCTGAGCCGCGGTCGGCGTAATGAAGGATCGAGGTGAGCGCCTCGTTCAGCACGGGCAGACGCCTGGCGATGAGTGCGGCACCGAAGAATGCACCGAACGCCGCGGTACCAGTGAGGATCGGCGTGATCACCGGATGCCGGAGGGAGTGTTCGTCGTCGGTACGAACCGCACTCGAATGTTCGGGTTCCGAAACGAGTCCCCCGGCCAGCCATGTGCCAGCGACCGCGAAGGTGAGTACGTAGAACTCTGGTGAATCAGGTTCAGTGGACAGCGACAGGCCGAGCAGTCCTGCACCGGTCACCATCACCGCGGCGAGATTTCGGCGGCGCTGGTGGACCACCATGCTGTTCTCACCCCGATCACGAGGCACTCTCTTGGCCAGCAACGACGTCAGAGTTCGTTTCGGTGGATCATGGGGCGACGCCCACGACTGCGAGCTGGTCATACTCGCCCCCTCATCGTTGGCGCGCCTTTGCTCGTTCACCCAGCGCCGCCAGAACGGCGCTGTCGTAGTCCATTGGATCGAAGGGGATGAGTGTGCGGATGCTGTCGTCGCTCACAATCACCTCATTGCTCATTGAGTCGACCAGCGCTCGCCCCGTCTTCAAATCGACGTTAGTCACAAGCGCCAACCATCGCGAGGACAACGACGGAGTCAGGAACGGGACCGGTAAGATCAGCATGAACCGGCCTTCGATGGCGGCGACTCGGCGCAGCATCTGAACGTATTCCAACACCTCGGGCCCACCGATATCGAAGACGCGTCCAACCGTCTCTGGGACTTCGAGCACACCGACGAGGTAACGAATAACGTCCGCGGCCGCAATGGGCTGAGTCTTGGTGTGTACCCAACGAGGAGTGATCATCGCCGGCAGATGCTCGACGAGCTGGCGGGTTATCTCCCAGGATATCCCGCCGTGACCGATGATGATTCCAGCCCGTAGCACCGTAACGGCGACATCCGCACTGCCCAGCAAGCCTTCGACCTCGCGGCGACTGCGCAAATGCGCGGAGAGGTCATCCGCACTGTTACCCAGGCCGCCGAGGTAGACGATACGGCTCACTCCGGCTTGTGCGGCAGCCTGGCCGAATGCCGTGGCAGCGGCCGCATCGGCCCTGGCGAAGTTCCTCTCGCCCAAGCGATGCACGAGATAATACGCGGCGGCGCAGCCACGCATTGCCTTGGCAAGCGACATCAGATCGCTTACGTCTCCCCGCACGGGCTCGCCTACACCGCGATAATCCTCCGGCCGGCGAGTCATCGCGACCACTTCATGACCGGCTTCTTGCAGCGCTGGGCAAAGTTGGCGCCCCACAAATCCCGATGACCCAGCCACAAGGACTTTCATGTCGGCGTGGTCTCTATTCGTCTGCGCAGTCGGTCGAGATTGCCTCGCCAAAGTGCGGCGAGGACCGGCCGTGCCACCACCGCCCCCATCGTCGCTCCCATCCACCACGGGAACCGGAGCCGCTCCTGCCAGGTGATCGTCGTGGCCGCCCCGGGGCCGTCCGACAGGGTGAAGTCGCCGGAGCCGCCGATGAGACCCGAGTGCCTGACCGACATGCGTGACCCGGGCTCCCAGCCGGTGATCTCCATGACGTCGGTCAGGCGGATCGGCCCCACGCGGGTGGCGCACTCGAAGGTGGTGCCCAGCCCTCGCCGGCGGTCCCCGACGAACGTGATGGCTGTCGCGTCGAGCATCCACTCGACGTGATCTTCGATCTTCTCCAACTCGCCCCACACCACCGGGCGCGGCTCCTCCACAACCGTCGAGACGGTCACCACCACGCCGCGGGACCTCACCGGCGTCCCGCGGTGCGCTCCGTGCGGCTCCGCTCCACCGCCGCCAGCCGGCAGCACTGTCGGGCCCACTTCATGCGTAACCTGTTGTCGTGAGTGCCCAAATCGGCTAATCCATTGCGGGGACAACGCCCGACGTCGCTCCGTCATCGGCGACGAATTGGG
>Ga0302326_10014322_pt1 | contig 16769 bp, 13 predicted proteins | sample Palsa_T0_3_FD_202264 | JGI IMG/M metagenome (GOLD analysis project Ga0302326, IMG submission 202264) | Peat permafrost microbial communities from Stordalen Mire near Abisko, Sweden - Palsa_T0_3 | ecosystem: Environmental > Terrestrial > Soil > Palsa > Peat permafrost | place: Sweden: Abisko...
CGACCCAAACGGTTAAGCGCCAACGTGGACACAAGGCATTCGTAGATGCTGCGGACGTGCCCATATTCCAGGAGAACACGCGGCAATATCGAAGTCACGATTCAGGGGTCTAAGGTGAGACTCATGTGCGGGCGAACGATTCAAATGTTGATTACGGTATGGGTCGTCTGCTGTGTTTGCGCATGTGCGGTTCCGGTGGCTGCGCAGACCGAACAGGGGGAAACGCTCGGCGGCCCGGACAGTCATGAAACTGGTCAGGGCCCGCACGGCCACCTCTTTGGAGATTGGGGCGGTGAGCGAACGCGCCTGGAGGAGCGCGGTGTGAAATTCGACCTTCAGTATGTCAGTGATTCTCTTGCGAACGTTGACAGTGAGCAAAAAGACCGATTTGCAAGTTGGGACAGATTCCGGGCAACGGTGGACATCGATTTTGGAGCGCTGATTGGCCAGAAAGGACTGTATTTTCACGCCACTGGGCTTTGGCAGGGCGGTGGCAATCTCGGCACATACCTGGGTTTGCTTACGAGTCCTAGCGGAATGTCCAGCGAACGGACCGCCCGTCTCGATTCATGGTGGCTTGAGAAGAGATTGCTGGATGAACGCATCACTGTTCGCTTCGGGCAGTTCGCTGGTCAAGATTTCTACGGAACTCAATATGATGCGGCGTCCTTTATCTTCGAGCCGATGGGATACGCTTTGGGCAATCTATTTACGGACTACGAGTCCTTCGATCCTCCATCCACGCCGGCGATGGAAGTCCGCGTCATACCCATTCACTATCTTTATATAAAGTCTATGGTCGAGGCTGAAGACCGCGACCCGTTCGCTCATAACCCAACAGGATTCGTTCCACAGTTTCGCGGCGGACCCGTGAGTATTTCCGAGATCGGATTTACTCTGGGCAAGAAGGCGACCTCCGTCCGCGCATTCGACAGCGTTGAAAGCCGCAAGGGTTATTCCGGGCTATATCAGTTTGGCGCTTCCTATAATCCCGGAAAGTTCACGGCAGCGTCCGGCGTATCCCAGTCGGGTAACTACCTTTTGTACTGGATGGCAAGCCAAGCTCTATGGCGGCTTGATCCAAAAGGAGCAAAGGGTTTGGATGGGACGTTTGCGTGCGACTGGAGCCCAGCGGGCCTAAACCGGAGCAATTCAATGCTTACCGCAGGGCTGCGTTTCAACGAGCCGCTTCCTTTGCACATTCACAACACCATGTCCCTGGGCTACGTACAGAGCCGCTTGAGCCAACAGTTTTTGACGCCGGCCACTCCGCCCTGGAAACCCGAGCACGGCATTGAATTCAATGCGCTTCTCGATCCTTTGCCGATGCTCCTTCTGCAGCCCGTCGTCCAGTATTACGCAAACGTGGGCGGCAGGACGCAGCACTCGGTTGTTTTTGGATTCAGAACGAAAGTGGAGTTCTAGATGAGTCTTTCGGGTCGCAATTGTCACCAGCAGGTGAGATTAGGAATCACTTCGGCATAATTGCCGATCAAAAGGAGAAATAAAAATGACAGACACTCGCAAGGAAACCGACAGTCTCGGCGAAGTCGATGTTCCGGCCGACAAGCTCTGGGGTGCGCAAACCCAGCGCTCTCTCGAGCATTTCAGTATAGGAAAGGATCTAATTCCCCGCGAAATGATCACGGCCTATGCTTTTTTGAAGAAAGGCGCCGCGAATGCAAACTTTGCGGGTAAACGCCTCGACCAAAAGCGGCATGATTTGATCGTTCAGGTTTGCGACGAGATACTCGCGGGTCAGCATTCCGACATGTTCCCGTTACACGTTTGGATGACTGGCAGCGGCACGCAGTTCAATATGAATGTGAACGAAGTAATCTCCAACCGGTGCTGCCAGATTGCTGGCACACCTCTGGGCAGCAAAACTCCTGTACACCCCAACGACCACGTGAACATGTCGCAGTCCTCGAACGACTCATTTCCGTCGGCGATGTATATCGCCGCCGCGATCAATATGAAACAGGGGCTCATTCCAGCCCTGAAGCAGCTGCATGATTCCATCGCTGCCAAAGTCGTTGAGTGGCGCGACATCGTCAAGATTGGCCGCACGCATATGCAAGACGCCACGCCGCTCACACTTGGGCAGGAGTGGTCCGGTTACGAAGGCCTGCTCGCCGATGACCTTGATCGAATTGAAGATGCACTGAAAGGAGTCTACCGCCTCGCGCTGGGCGGCACGGCAGTGGGGACTGGTATTAATTCAGCACCCGGCTTTGGCGAGGCCGCTGCAGCGGAGATCGCCAAGCTCACAAGCCTGCCGTTCGTCACGGCTCCGAACAAATTTACGGTCCAGGGCTCTCACGATGCGCTAGTCCACCTGTCTGGCACACTCCGAACGCTGGCCGTTTCACTCTACAAGATCGCAAACGACATTCGGCTTATGTCCTGCGGGCCGCGAGCTGGTTTTGCGGAACTGAAGATTCCCGAGAATGAGCCGGGCTCGTCAATTATGCCCGGCAAGGTAAACCCAACCCAGGCTGAGGCTCTTGCCATGGTCGCCGTCCAGGTGATGGCGAATGATACGGCGGTGGGTTTTGGCGGGGCTGGCGGTTATCTTGAAATGAATGTTTACAAGCCCCTGATCATTTTCAACGTTACTCACTCCATCAGAATCATGGCGGATTCCTGTACGAACTTCCGAAAATTCCTGATCGAAGGAACCAAACCCAATTTGAAGAAGATCAACCAGTACGTCGAAGAGTCACTGATGTTGGTCACGGCTCTTTCACCAGTGATCGGCTACGACAAAGCTTCGAAAATTGCTCACTACGCGATGGACAACGACCTCACGCTCAAGGCCGCGGCGCTGAAACTCGGTTTCGTGACAGAGGCCGAATTTGATCGCGTTGTCGATCCGAAGAAAATGGTTAGACCCTATGTAGCGACAGCCGCTGCCTAGGGCACCTTTGTATCGGCATAGGCAAAGGACAAGGGTCGGCTTGGACGGTCCAGGCAGCCCCACCTTCACAGTCCGCCCGGTTTGGAGGTTCAGATGACGCTCGCAGTTTCAAAACCATTGCTGTTAGGACGTGATATGACGCGGGTAGAGCGGTCGAATCTTGTGCTCTCTTGTGCCCGAGTTTTGTATGTCAACGGCGAATCAACACAGAAGACTCTGGATACTGCCGAACACTTGGGCAACTGTCTGGGATTTCACACCACGATCTTGCCACACTGGGGAGATCTTGAACTTCAGGCCGAAGACACCGACGGCAGATTCATTTCGGCTGTTGAGGCTGATCCTTCCGGCGTCGATATGGAACGAGTGGTTTCGACTTTGCGAACCGTTGAGGAGTTATGTGATGGTCGCGTGGCCCCGGCCAACGCAATAGAAGCAATCAACGAAGTCGCAAAAGAGGCCCCCGTAAGGGCATGGCTATTCGCGCTCGCGGCAGGAGTGGGTGCCGTGGCGCTAGCAGTGCTCTTCGGTGTTCAGCATTTGCACGCGGCGGCGCTCATATTCGTGAGTGCCGCGGCAGGCGCCGTTTTGCGCCGAACGCTAGCCCGCTACAGCTCAAACATCTTCCTTCAACCGTTCGGTGCGGCATTGGTCGCTGGCGTGATTGGAGCTTTGGCGGTTCGTTATAACCTGAGTTCGGCGCTTCGCCTCGTAGCAGTCTGCCCCTGCATGGTACTCGTGCCGGGGCCGCATTTTCTCAACGGCATGTTGGACTTGATCAGGGGCCGCATAAATCTCGGTGCATCCCGCCTGATCTATGCGGTGCTTGTCGTTGTGGCCATCTCAACAGGACTGCTTCTCGGGCTCGCACTCCTTGGCGTCTCCTTACCCGTGGACCCACCCGCCAGGGCGTTGACCTTGTGGCGTGACGTGATCGCCGCCGGCCTCGCGGTCGCCTGCTACAGCGTTTTCTTCTCAACGCCTCTGCGTATGCTGGCTTGGCCGGTGGCGGTTGGCACGGTCGCTCACGCTCTAAAATGGGTGGCGTTGACATTACTTGGAGCTGGCGCCGCGACGGGCGCATTTGTTGCATGTTTCATCGTTGGGGTGATCCTCGCGCCAGTGTCGCGCCGTTGGCACTTGCCTTTCGCGGCCGTCGGTTTCGCTTCTGTGGTCTCAATGATGCCGGGAGTCTTCATGTTCAGGATGGCCGGCGGCCTCATACAATTTACGAACGGTTTACAGAGAACGTGGGAGCTTGCGGGCGCGACGCTGGCTGACGGCTCCACCGCCATTCTCATTATTTTGGCTATGAGCTTCGGTCTCATCGTCCCGAAATTAGTGATTGATTACGTTAGTGAACAATGGGTGACCAAATCTTGAGCCACGAAGGAAGAGTCATGCCTCCTGTGCAATCAACCGCGATTTATGCCGGAGCTGACGCGTCGCACAACCCAGCGACGCTATCCCGATCGGAACGGTGGCTTCCTACCTTGCTCAGCGTAATTGCGGGCATGGTCGACCTGATCGGATTCCTGAGCCTTGGCATCTTTTCCGCGCACATAACCGGCAACATCGTGATCATCGGCGCTCTCATCGCGCGTCACAACCAAATAAACCCTGCACAGATTCTTGCTATTCCCTTTTTCATTCTCGCAGTCGCCGCAACTTGGTTGGTTGCTAAGGCCTCGGGCAGGCGCGGTAACGGCTTGAAGCGTCTGCTTCTCCTAATTCAGTTTTTGCTGATTGCTTGCCTGTCGATCTTTAGTGTCATCACCAAACCGTCCACCGATCCGCACGGCCCGATGGCTACGGTCGCGGCGATGGTAGCGGTCACCGCAATGGGCTGCCAGTTTGCTCTCTTGCGCTTGACCCTGCCGGTCGCGCCTTCGACCGCTGTCATGACGGGCAACTTGACGAATGCTGTACTGGCATTTGTGGATTCGAGTTCGCGAATCCAGCCATTGATGGAGAGCGACAGCAGGCGATTAAAAGGCGCTCTCCATCTCCTTATAGGCTTCTTCGTGGGCTGCGTTGTGGCCGGGGCTGCGGTTATGTATCTAGGTGATTGGGCTTGGTCGCTTCCGGCCGCTCTCGCCGCCGTGGCCGTCGCTTTGAGCTAAGGGAAGTATTTTGCTCGCTGGCCGAAACGCATGCGAATGCGGAAATTACGCACCCGTTCCTCCCACACCGTTTTTCGATGGGACGTGTCAGTTTGCCAGAATCGGATCTTTTCATGCTATTGGAATTAGCTTTGAGCGAAAAACAGATCCCCAAATCGCTAAAAACACAGAGAAGTCAAAGTAGTTGATGGGCCTGTTGGAGTCGGATAGTGTGCGCTCAAGGCAGGCGCGCTGCACTCAGGAAAAAGAGATCAGCCGCCACTCGGATCACCAAAAGATACCGACCGGACGGGTCCTCCGAGCGTCGTATGACGCCATCTGGGTTTACCTTCTATTTGAGGTCGGACCTGCTACTGTGCGCTAGCGCAAGCAGCGACATGTGATGTAATTTTCAGATGCCCGTTAAGTGCCCAGAATATCCCGTTTTGAGCGGCTTTTGCGGCTGAGAAGAAGGGCTAAGTCGTTTGAATCCGGCAGAGCCAGGTGACGTTCGGAGCGTTATGAGCCCGACGAGCTACCAGGCTGCTCCACGCCTCATAGATACTACGCGACTTGCTGCTCTTCTGCAACCGCACCCACATCAGGTGCCCGATGAATACAACCATCGTAGGATCGCGCGGAAAAGCGTCTTCGCAAACGAAGCTTTAGACTACGACATCAGATTTTCTACGGTCGTCAACACATGACCTTTCGCCGTGAGGTTCACATTCCTTCTGACAAAGAGTGATCTGAGGAGAACAGAAAATGACGAATCGTAAATTGCCGACGGCGGAACAAATTCAGCAGCGAGCGTACGAGCTATACGTTGAACGCGGTGGCGAAGACGGTCGCGATGATGCCGATTGGCTCGCCGCCGAAAGAGAATTAGCGGAACTGTCCGAACAATCCACTTCCAGCACGCCCAGAGCACGGACTGCGATGACTGGTCATTAATCGTCGCTTCGCGATCCTGAAACCCGCGATACAAGACCCGCCAGAAAACGACAGGCGACCCAGGCCCTTGTGCCAAAAGTGAGCTGTTGGAGTCGGTCGGTCCGCGCCCAAGGCAGTTGCAATAAATCTATCTTGATGGTCCGTCCGGCTTTGTTCTACGTCATGCTACACCGTTGCGGACCTAATTTGGCTGTATTTGGACCCAGGCCAGCCAAAATCGGCCATCTAGCTAGATCAAAAAGATTAGCGAATCCCCACAAGCTTTCGCAGCCCAAGACCGAATTGGTTGGGGAAGGCAAGTATGACGAGTACGGCAATCGGCGCGAGCTAACGATCGATTAGCCGATCAGGAACGAGGCCAAGTAATGGTGATCATCGATCCGGTCACCCAGCAGTAATCAATGCCGACCATGAAATTTACGGAAAGGCAGTTTATTGACTGGTTCGTCCCCGTTTATTAGTGGCGTCTTGACTTAGCCTGTTTTCGAGTCAGAATAGAATTCGGACTATTGCTCTGGTTTAAAAACATCCCCTTCCCGTCAATATCCGACCACCAGAGATGTTTATCCACCCGTTGGGGCTGAGAGACAGTCCCTCGGCTACCGTGTCATCGGAGTCGAAGTTATGTCCTCGCCTGAACTCGTGATGGTCGGTTCGTACGACTACCACCTCGTCGCCCTATCTGTTGCTATCGCAGTGCTCGCGTCCTATGCCGCTCTCGACTTTGCTGGAAGAGTAACGTCGGCGAAAGGTGGAATTCGTTTCCTGTGGCTCATCGGTGGCGCGGTAGCCATGGGTATTGGCATATGGTCAATGCACTACATCGGAATGCTCGCTTTCCGGTTGCCGGTTCCGGTTCGATACGACTGGCCGACTGTATTGGTTTCGCTACTTGCCGCCCTCTTCGCTTCTGCCATCGCCTTATTTGTCGTAAGCCGCGAGAAGATGGGGTTCATTCCAGCCATTGTTGGCAGCGTTTTCATGGGCAGCGCAATAGCAGGCATGCATTACATTGGCATGGCAGCGATGCGGTTGCCGGCGATGTGCCACTTTTCCCTTTCAATCGTGATGATTTCAGTCGCTCTGGCGATTGTAATATCTTTAGTAGCTCTATGGCTCACCTTCAACTTGCGAGGAGAAACGAGATCTGGCGGTTGGCGAAAAATCTTGAGCGCAGTAGTGATGGGAGCCGCGATTCCCCTGATGCATTACACGGGGATGGCGGCGGCCACCTTCACGGTTTCCGACGTGGCACTGGACTTGTCGCACGCGGTGAGTGTTTCTGCTCTGGGCACGGTCGGTATTGCGGCTCTAACGATCATGATCCTTGGAATTGCTGTTCTGACGTCGGCCTATGATCGCCTGTTGCGCGAACCTCGTACGATGCGAACGCGTGTGTTGAGCGTCCGGATACGTGCATTAAGAACGGCAATGGCTACTTTCTGCGTCATGTTTGTCTTTGAAGCAGCCAAGCAGGCTGTTCAACCGAAAATCACGATCTGGACTTCTCATGCCTTGACGATTTTGTTTGCAACGTCGCTGGCTGCCGTTCTTAGCTTCATCATCCTCAGGAAGGAAGAGCGATTTCGTTTTGAGCTAGCGTCGAGTGAAAAAGAATATCGGCTCCTATTTGATAGTAATCCTCTCCCGACGTGGGTTTTCTCCCGAGAAACTCTCAAGTTTCTAGCGGTAAATGAAGCGGCGATTCGGCACTATGGTTTTTCAAGGCAGGAGTTTCTGGCGATGACAATCGCGGATATTAGACCCGAAGAAGACATTCCTGCATTATTGGAAAGCGTTGCCAAGCGAATTCACGGCCTTCAGGAAGCCAAGACTTGGAGACATCGAAAAAAGGATGGCACGAACATCGATGTCGAGATTGACGGTCATGAGCTGGATTTTCAGGGAACCGAAGCAGAATTGGTGACATCGCATGATGTCAGCGAGCGTAAGCAGGCAGAGCGAACAACCAATTTGCTGGCTGCTATCGTGGATTCGTCACAAGATGCAATCATCAGCAAGAGTCTGGATGGCATTATTAGTAGTTGGAATAAGGGTGCAGAACGATTGTTTGGCCACTGCTCCGAAACAGCAATTGGCCAGCCCATTACACTTATCGTTCCCTCCGATCGCCGCGACGAAGAAGCAACGATCCTGGAGCGGCTCAAGCGAGGCGAGTGGATCGAGCAATACGAAACTGTCCGCGTTCGCAAAGACGGAACGCCGCTCCATGTTGCTCTCACCATTTCGCCGGTGAAGGACAGCACAGGCCGAGTTGTGGGGGCATCGAAAGTAGCGCGGGACATCACTGAACGAATGCAGGGAGAAAAAGCGCTTCGGCAAGCGAAAGAGAAGTACCGGGCGATCTTCGAGGATGCTGTCGTGGGAATTTTTCAGATCACGCCCGAGAGCCGTCCCCTAAGCATCAACCGTGCGCTGGCGCAAATGCATGGCTACGATTCTCCAGAAGAATTTATGGTGGAAATCTCGAACATGGCGCGGCAGCTATTTGTCGATCCCAGCCGGATGGATGAATTGAGACAGGAGCTCGCCCAGAAGGGCGAGGTGCGCGGCGCCGAACTGGAGATCTACCGTAGAGATCGCACCAAAAAGTGGGTAGCGGCAAATATACGAGAAGTGCGAGACGGCGACAGCAAGGCTATGCTCCTCGAAGGCACAGTCGAAGACATTACCGACCGAAAAATCGCCCAGGAGCGGGTCCAATTCTTGGCCTACTTCGATGAGCTAACGGGATTGCCCAATCGGACTCTTCTCCAAGATCGACTGACTACCGCCGTCGCCGGCGCTCGTCGACGAAAGGACAAAGTTGCGCTTCTGTTCCTTGATCTCGACCGGTTCAAACTGGTCAACGACTCTCTCGGGCACCCGTGCGGCGACCTTCTCCTACAGAATGTTGCCGAACGGCTTAAGGGATGGGCGCGTCAACAAGACACAGTGGCGCGGCTAGGGGGCGATGAATTCGTCATCGTGCTAAATAGTGTGAAAGATGTGGCCGATGCAGCGGTTGCTGCCGAACGCCTCATGGATACAATGGTCGCAGAATTCACCCTTCAAGGCCACTCCTTCAATATCAGCTGCAGCCTGGGCATCAGCATTTTCCCCGAGCACGGCACGGATGTCGAAACCCTGATGAAGAATGCTGATGCGGCCATGTATTGCGCAAAAGATAGTGGACGTGCCAAATTCCGGTTCTTTACGGAGGAGATGAACGCCCAAGTTGTGGAGCGATTGACGTTGGAGAGCAGCTTGCGACAAGCACTCGGCAAAAAAGAGCTCTTCCTGATGTATCAACCGCAGATGGATATAGCCACAGGAAGGATCACAGGTCTGGAAGCGCTCCTTCGCTGGCAGCATCCGGAGCTGGGGCTGGTGCCACCTGATCGGTTCATACGAATCGCTGAAAACAGCGGCCTGATCATGCCAATCGGTAAGTGGGTGCTCCGGACGGCCTGCTCTCAGTCTCGGAAATGGCAAGACGAAGGACTTCCCGCAGTGCAAATGGCAGTAAATGTTTCCGCAGTTCAGTTTCGGCAAGAGGATTTTTGCGAATTGATCAGAACAGTGCTTCACGAGACCGGCCTTGCCCCTAAGTACCTTGAGCTCGAAATCACTGAAGGCCTTCTACTATCGAATGCAGACGTGATGTTTTCCGTCTTTCAGGAATTAAAGGCTATGGGGTTGAGGCTGGCAATTGACGACTTCGGAACCGGCTACTCCAGCCTAAGCTACTTGAAAAAGTTTCCGGTTAGCAAGCTCAAAATTGATCGCTCGTTTGTCCGAGACGTCGCCGTGAATACGGACGACGCAGCGATCACAAATGCGATCATCAGCATGGCAAAGAGTTTGAATCTCAAAGTCATTGCCGAGGGCGTCGAAAACGAAGCGCAATTGTCATTCTTGCGGGCACATCAGTGTGACGAGATTCAAGGATACTATTTCAGTAAGCCCCTATTAGTTGGGGAGGTTACCGAGAAGTTTCGAGGCAATGCGTTAGACGCAGGATTTTTATTAGCCGAGACGCAGCCATTGCCATCATGAGGTCCAGCCGGAAATTCACGCGTTCTGAGCGAGCTTCATTGCTAGATTTCAAAAAGATGTGGGTTCACGGTAGGCCCGGCGCTCATAATGCATAATTCGTCGGCTACTGCGGTTTGCCGTTTTAGGGTTAACGCATTTGAGCCAGGAGTCTGTTCCTGTCGTTGACATGTACGGGCATTAGTTCAGAATTGAATTGGCCGATTTCACTCCTTCCCCCCTCGAAGCTGCTTCCGAGTCGACCTGATGATTGTACGAAGGTAGCCTCCAAACATCATCTCCTGCGATGACAACGACCGCGATTGTGACGGTCTTGGGTACGGTGCCGTGGTCCAAGTGTTGATCGGATCACAATGAGGAGACAGTTTGAGATCTAGCTTCCTCGATGCTTCCATTGGCGACCGAGAGCCCAGGCTAATACGGCGATGTCAAAGATGAATTATCTGTGGAAAGCAGCAGCAGCGGGATCGATTGGACTGCTCGTTACGACTGCCTTCGATGCGACGAAATCAATAGTACTTACCCGCCTCACTCTTTGGCAGTCCCACGGAATAACAATTCTGTTCTGTGCTGCGCTGGTGTTCTTTCTGAGCGCAGTGTTTCTAAGAAGCGAACAAGGTAAGGTCAAAGCGTCGATTGACTTCAGCCAAGGCATCGTCGAAGGCGTGCCGGGGATATTCTATGTCATCAACGAACACGGAGAATTGGTAAGGTGGAACGAAACTCTCAGAGATGTGTCGGGCTACTCGGCCGAAGAAATCTCGCGCATGTCGATTCTGGATTTCTTCAAAGAATCGGATAAGAGCCTCGTGGCAGAGCGCATACAGTTAGTTTTTTCGATGGGTCACGCCGTGGTCGAAGCTTCCTTCGTCGCCAAGGATCATACCGAGACCCCTTACCTGTTTTCTGGAAAACGTGTCCTGTTTGACGGAAAACGCTGTTTGATCGGCCTTGGGCTCGACATCACCGGACGCAAGCAAGCAGAGAGGTTGCTGCACGACAGTGAGATCAAGCATCGCGTGTTGTTTGAGGAAGCACCGGACGCGACCTTGCTGTTGGACGAGCACGGCTTCGTGGATTGCAATTTGCGTGCGCTGCAAATGTTCGGATACGCAACCAAGGATGAACTCAACGCCCTGCGCCTGGCCGATTTGTCACCTCCGAATCAACCCGATGGCACGCCTTCCCAGGCGGCGGCCGAGCAGAAGAATGCCACCGCGTTTCTCAACGGCAAGAATTATTTCGAATGGCTGTTCCGGCGCAAGAACGGCGAGGTTTTTTCGGCTGAGGTCCGCCTGACGGCTCTGACGCTGCATGACCAGCCAGAACTCCTCGGTACCGTCCGAGACATCACCGAGCGCAAGCGCGCGGAAGAAGCGCAACACAAGAGTGCGAAGGAATTCAGGGCCGCCTTTGAAGATGCGCCGTTCGGCATGTGCCTGTCCACCCTTGACAACCAGCTCTTGCGGGTGAACCAAGCCTTGTGTCAGTTGCTGGGATATTCGAAGGAAGAGCTGTTGGCGAAAGGTTGGCAGGGACTCCCCCACTCCGACGATCTGGAGCGCTTGCGTGGTGCTGCTGACGAGATGCGCAGCGGTCGAGCTCCCTCGGCGGAGTTTGAAAAGCGTTACATCCACAAACAAGGGAACGTAATATGGGTCCACATGAGGATCTCGGTGGTTCGAGACCGCCGCGGCGAACCCGCACACTTCATCACCCATGTTCAAGACATTACCGACCGCAGGCACATGGAAGACGAACTGCACAAGCTCGTATCCGTGGTGGGGAGCTCTAGTGACTTTATCGGTACTGCAACCATGGAGGGCAAGGTCACCTTCGTCAATCCCGCGGGAAGAAGGATGGTAGGTCTGGACGGGACTGGGCCGCTTCCAGGCACCATCTTGGATTTCGTGACCGATGGGGAACAAGAGCGCTTCCGCAATGACACCGTGCCAACCATCCTGGAGAAGGGTCGATGGGATGGGGAAACGCAATTTAGACACTGGAAAACCGGCACGCCGATTCCGATGTGGCAATCGATCTTTCAGATTACCGAAGAAAGCACCGGCCGGCCAATCGCGATGGCCACCATCTGCCGGGACATCACAGAACGAAGGCGAGTCGAGGCTCAGTTGGTGCAAGCGAAGCAAGGGGCGGAAGCCGCGAATCGCGCAAAGAGCGAATTCCTCGCCAACATGAGCCACGAAATCCGCACGCCGATGAACGGCATCATTGGGATGACCGAGCTTGTGCTGGACACCGAGCTGAACCATGAACAATTCGAATATCTGAACATGGTCAAGGGCTCTGCGGATTCGCTCCTGTTCCTGCTCAACGACATACTGGATTTTTCCAAGATGGAAGCAGGCAAGATGGAGTTGGACCATCTGAGCTTCAACTTGCGGAAGAGTTTGGGCGAAGTCGTTAAGACACTGGCGGTAAAGGCACAACAGAAAGGTTTGGAGTTCATTTTTGACGTGTCTCCCGAGGTCCCGAATAGCGTCATCGGGGATCCCGCCCGGCTTCGTCAAGTCGTTGTAAATTTAGTGAGTAATTCGATCAAATTCACCGAGAAGGGAGAAATAGAAGTTAGCGTGCAGGTGGAGGCACCGAGCATCGAGGGAACAATCTTGCGCTTCAGCATCCGGGATACCGGGATCGGAATCCCTGTAGACAAGCAACCTCAGATTTTCGCTGCGTTCACCCAGGCCGATTCTTCTACGACGCGCAAATACGGGGGCAGCGGGCTGGGTCTGACGATCTCCGCTCAACTCGTGGGGCTGATGGGCGGAAAGATTTGGGTCGAGAGTGAAGCCGGAAAGGGTTCGACCTTTTACTTCACAGTTCAAGTTGGGCAAGAGGAAACCGCCCTGCCGTCGGAACCGCCCGACGTGCTTCAGCTCGCTGGTGTGTCGGTCTTGGTCGTGGACGACAATGCGACCAACCGCCATATTTTGGCGGAGACGGTTACTCGTTGGAAAATGGTGCCGACCGCTGTTGAGAGCGCAGCGGCGGCGATGAAGGCCCTTGAGGAAGCACACGACTCGGGAACCCAACTTCCTCTTGTCTTGACCGATGCACACATGCCGGGGGTCGATGGATACCGTCTTGTTGAAGCAATTCGCCAGAACCCGTCATTTTCCAGCGTCAAGATTGTGATTCTCACATCGGGAGGCAAACGGGGAGACGCGGCCCGGTGCCAGAGCCTTGGAATCGCCGCGTACCTAAGCAAACCATTCGACAGGCTGGAATTGCGCGAAGCCTTGCTTCAAGTTCTGGCGACTGACCCCGCGAAATTGGAAACCAGAGCGTTGGTGACTCGACACACCGTTCGGGAGCAGCGGCAATCGCTCGCTTTTCTTGTGGCGGAAGACAATGCTGTAAACCAAAAGTTAATCGCCCGGCTTCTGGAGAAGCGGGGGCACACTGTGGTATCGGCACAGAATGGCCGGGAAGCTCTGGAAATGTTAGAGAAACAGAACTTCGATATTGTCCTGATGGATATACAAATGCCAGGGATGGATGGATTTGAAGCGACGAAGCGGATACGTGAAAAAGAAACAGTCGGTGACGCTCACCAGCCGATCATCGCGTTAACGGCCCATGCCATGCAAGGCGACGAAGAGCGCTGCTTGGTCGGAGGAATGGATGGCTACGTGGCGAAACCGATCAAATTAGAAGAACTCTTCTCAGTGATTGAGAAAGTGGTACCTGGGATGAATCGCCGTTCAGATGCTAAAGTCCCGGCCTTAACGAGACGCAGTTTGGCGGGAAACGAACGGGAGCGGCGATGACACAATAACCTGGTCGCTCATCGCAGGTTGCTGTAAATCTGCCTGAGCTCCTTGTACGTGTGGACAACGACCACGAGTTGTGGTGCGAACTGATCGGTCAATTCGAAGAGGAGTTCCCACGCCTCTTGCGGTCCTTGCAACAGTTGGTTGTTTGTGAGGACATGAAGAACGTGGAAGCTACGAGTCACGCGTTGAAAGGCATGCTTTCAGGACTTTCCGTGACGCGAAGGGAAAACCGCGGGGCTGACCGATGCATTAACAGTCCTGGAAAACGAAGCGGTGGACTTGTTGCCGGAGTTGGACGCATATACTGAAGAGGTGAAGCCGTGAAGATCCGTATCGCAGACGATGACGCAATGTCTCGGCGATTGCTCGAGAAAACGCTCGAACGCGAGGGATATGAGGTGATCGCGGTTGACAATGGTCGCTTGGCATTGGCGCACCTTGACCTGCTCTATGCGACGTTCCGGGGCACCTGGTTAAGCAACCTGCTGAGAACGCATCAAGAAATGCGCCATCAACGGAAAAACTGCCAGTGTGTCCGGATAGGTAAAGCGCGCGCATCTTCGGCCGGTTCGCAATCGGTAGAAGGAATCAGTTCGGAGTGGGTTCTAAAGAGCGAGGTTCGACCTTGAAGCTTACCAGCTACTATACGGCGTGCCGTCGGTGCTGATCTGATCGGAACTAGAATGCACGTCCACGATCCCGCTGTTGGTCTGATCGGGACTTAGTGCCAGGTCTCCAAAGTCGGTGTGCCAGTCCTTGGCATGGGTGATTGGATCCATCGGAATTTCCCGCAAGTACGGAGTCTGGGAGTTCACCAGGTCGTCCAGAGATTGCGGCGCGGCCTCTTTGTCCATGGTGTAGTTGTCGATGGCCTGGCGCATCACCTGCAAATCGCTTTTGAGCGAAGCCTCACGAGCCCGATGTACCGAGCGATCGTACCTCCCCGCGGCCATGCCCAGCAGGATGAAAATAATAGTAATGACAATCATCAGCTCGATCAGCGTGAACCCCGCGCCGATGGAGCTTTTCTCTGAGAAACGCCGCCCAGCGCAGTTCCGCCTTGTCCTCTTCGTCCCCGCGCCGGGACGAAGAGAGCGCAGCTTTTCCAAATCACGTTTCGTAAATACGTTCATGCTGCATCCTTAACTACACCTTTGAGTCTTACCCGCCACCGATACTACCAGTCCGCGTATCGTGTGCCGTCGCTCGCAGTCCCCGTCGATTTTGAGTATACGTCGAAGACGTTTTTGCCACCCCAACTTGTTGAGTCGGCATCGTCCTGAACAGCACGTAGGCCCCATTCGCTCTGATTGGTAATTGGATCCTTGGGCACCTTACGCAAGAAACGAATCTTGCGATCGTTGCCCGCGCCGAGCTGTACGCCCTTCACCAAAGTGTCCAGATCCGGTGGATATCCTTCGCTACCGACCTCAACACGAATCAGGTTGCGATCCGCCAAATCTTTATATCGATCAATCGCATCGCGCATCTGCCTCAAATCGTAACGCAGCAACTCTTCGCGCTTGTGAATGATGCTGTACCGCGCAATCGGCAGCGCCGCCGAGGACAAAATCAGGAGAATGGCGCACGCCAGAATCAGCTCGAGCAACGTCATCCCCGTCTGTCGAGTACTGCCTAGGCGGGGAATCGGAATACGATGGGACATATCTTTGGTAACGATTACGGCTGAACCTGCACGGTAGACTCACTGGTCACCAGCGGAATCGCTCTTTGCTGCGAGTCCTTAGCGTTCACCTGCACGATGCTCAGGTTCGACGATCCCGGCGCGATCGCCTTGATTACGATACCCATGATGGTTCCCGTACCGTTCACACCGGCGGTGTTGGGCTGCCGCGTCGCGGAGATGATCGCTTGCCCGTGCTCCTTATCCACGCGTTGCACGATGGCGATCTCCTGATTACCGCCCTGCAGAAATCCTCCGTGCTGAACTTCTTCCACGCTGATCACCGCCGGGTTGTATTGCAGCAAGAAGGGAATCGAGAACAAATCGTTAACGTTTTCGATCACCACTCCTACCGTGGCTAGCTGCCCGGTCTTAAGCGTCAGGCTGCGCGGTTCAAAATGCAATTGCGCCGGAGCGCCTGTCGGGATGGGGCTGGACTGCGAAGTTGGCGCCGGCGTAACCGTCATGCCCGGCGAAGACACCGCACCCGGCAGCGTCACCCCTTGCTGAGGAGCTCCCTGCGGGCCCAGCATATCGTTCGAAGGAGCCCTCACTTCACTTTCGTGGCGAACCTGCACATTGGTTTCCGAACCGGAATAAAGTGGCCGCAGGTTCGCGCGCGTCCAATCCGGCAAGCGAACGATGCGCGGCGTCAAAATAATCAAGATCTCGTCATCTTCAAACTGCTTGGTGTCTTCGGAGAAAAGATAGCGGAGGAACGGAGTGTGCGCCAAGCCTGGCCAGCCATTCAGACCTCGCGTGTCGGTCTTCTGGATCAATCCGCCAAGCACGCTGGCTTCGCCCTCTCTCAACCGGATGTCATGCTCAATCTTGCGCTGGCTGATGATTGGCTGCTGAATCCCGCCAATGTTGGATTGCCCGGTCACCGACGACACCTCCACCATCACTTTCATGCTGACTTCGTGATTGGGATGTACCCGAGGCGTGATGTCCACGTTCACACCAACGTCGATGTATTGGAATTGCGTATTGACCAACGGATTGACGAATCCTGCGCCGCCCGTCGAACCGACGCCCACCCCCGCCTGGAAGCTGCCCGTAGCCACCGGGACACGGTCACCGATACGCAGCTTGGCAGGCTGACCATCCACCGACCGCACTTCCGGCTCCTGAATGATTTTCGTGGTCGAATCGTTGAGCAAGGCATTTGCGGTGAAACTCGGAAGCGTGATGCTGTAATTCGATCCGTTCAGGTGCGCGAGGTTCTGCAACGTCAAAACGTTCGTAGTACT
>Ga0302326_10014323_pt1 | contig 16769 bp, 12 predicted proteins | sample Palsa_T0_3_FD_202264 | JGI IMG/M metagenome (GOLD analysis project Ga0302326, IMG submission 202264) | Peat permafrost microbial communities from Stordalen Mire near Abisko, Sweden - Palsa_T0_3 | ecosystem: Environmental > Terrestrial > Soil > Palsa > Peat permafrost | place: Sweden: Abisko...
CGTAAGCGAGAAGCGCAGCGCGTACGCCTCGGTCGTCGCAACGACGACCGAGGCGACGGCGTGTGCGCCCGTCAGACTCAACTACCGCATCCGGCCTGCGGGTTTTGCCGCGCCGCGGCCGCGAGGCGCGCGTCGTTCGCAACAATCTGGTCCGCTACGTCTTGCGGAACTCCACGCTGGGTGAACGTACAGGCGGCAACCGGACCGTAGATGCTGCTCGAGTAGGTCCGGCCGATATCGCTTTGCCACGCTCCCGAGCCTCTCACGAAAAGCTCGAGGTACCCCGGGTTCCCTGCGGTGTCGGTTACGTCGACGACACCGTAGTTCCCGACCACGACGACTTGCGCGATCTTCCCGTTTGCTGATTCCGCTTGCCACATCGTTCGGAGGGCTTGAACGTCCGAGGCGGGCCCGTAGTCACCACCACCACCACCACTACTCGAGCACGCCGGTACCGCGATCATACCCGATGTCGCCACGACGATCGCCAAAGCGAGACTTCGCCGCCTCATGCCGGCGATTTAGCGACTCTGTCGAGCGCTTCCTCGGCTCCCGTTGGTACGCGTTCCAGGGCGATCTGGTTGCCTGAATTCTCCGTGAGCACACTATCCGGCTCGACCTTCGGGTGCGCCTGCGATTTCACGCTTAGCCGCTATTGTCAAATGTTAGATTGCGGGGCGACGCTGTTGTAGTGAGGTTGCCGCACAGCAAAGGGTATTCAGCCAGGCCCATTGTCCCAACCGCGTAGGACCTCCGAATATTGACTGTTAGGTCCCACGACAAAGAGCTGCAACGGTGTGATTGGAGCGCCCCTGCGAAATGCAGGGGGCGGACCTACCTCTTGGTTAATCCGAATGCGCACATGACCGGCTTGAACGTAGTTTCGTAATGAACGACGTGGCGCGAGCGTCCCCGCTCGGTGATTTGGCACCGGCCCCTAGAGCACGTTGCGACGGTGCCAACGCACCGCTCTCGCATACACAACGTTTGCTCTGGCTCTACGAGCAATCCGTCCCGGGAACACCGATCTACAATGTTCCGTTGTTCTATGACGTTGACGGTGCGATCGACGTCGATGCTTTGAAGTGCGCCCTGAACGCACTTGGCGAACGGCACGAGATCCTCGGCTGTCGATTCGACGAGCGCGACGCCGAGCCGTTTTACGCCGGACGCGCCCATCTGGGAGTCGACTTTAGGGTCATCGACGCGTCCGGGATCGATGCGCGGAGACGCTCGAGTGAAGCCGACCGGCTGATGCGTGCTGCAGCCTACGAGCCGTTTCATCTTTCGCGCGGTCCCGCAGCAAGACGACCCGCCATAGGGGCGCGTGTCGCCGAATTCGGCGGCGGTCGGGTCAATCCCGCGCCGCCAAGAGCCGCGCCATGCGCGCGTCGATCATGCCCGACGACCGCCCATGTTGTCACAAGAATGTCGCGAACAGAGGGTTTCGAAATATTGAGATGACCCCGCCGTTCCTGGACACCTTCAGGCTGTTATTATCCCGTCAGACTGTCGGTTCCATCCGCGGAGGGCGCTCGGTTGGAAGTGCAAGTAACGCCGGTGCATCTGCGAGTTGCCGGCGCCAGAACGCGGCGAGCGATGCCAACGTCTCGGCATCGATCCTTTCCCGCTCCCACCCCGCGTAATCGGCATATTGTATCGGTAAAGGATCGAGTTGCGCCGCTCGGCCGGCAACGGCTGCGGCATAGCAGGCCGCCAGCTCGGATGTGACACCATAACGGGAGTCGGCGGGGTTGGCAAAAGCCGCCTAGCGATCGAGGTGGCCCGCGATATCATCGATCAATTCGACGACGGCGTCTGGTTCGAACAACTCGCGTGGATAACGAACGCCGAGCTCGTTCCAAACGCGATCGCCTCGGTTCTCGGCATTCAAGGATCCGGCGATCGCGCGATGCTGGAGATGCTGGGCCACGGACTGCGACGCCGAAAGCTGCTCCTGATTCTCGACAACTGCGAACACGTTCTGAGCGCCGCCTCCGCCGCCGTCGCATTTCTCGAACGCACGTGCCCGGGCGTCGTCATTCTCGCGACGTCTCGCGAGCCTCTCGCGTTAACCGATGAATTGAACTACGTGCTCGGACCTTTGGAGACACCGCCCGGTGACGTTGTCTCGCTCGAGGTGGCGCTTGCCTTCGCGGCCGTCGATCTGTTTAGCCGTCGCGCAGCCTCTCTCGGCCCCGGGGTTTTCGACCTGACGGATGAGACGACATCCGCGGTGGTCGACATCGTCAGGCGCCTCGACGGCCTGCCGCTCGCCATCGAGTTAGCGGCCACGAAACTCTCCGATCTCGGCATCGATCAGCTGGCGCGGGGACTGCACGATCGTTTCGGGCTGCTCGTCGATGACCGTCCGGCCGAGCTGCCCCGGCACCAGGCCTTGTGGACGCTGATCGACTGGAGCTACGAGACCTTATCGGACGACGAGCGTTTCGTTTTCGAATCTTGCACCGTATTTGCCGGACCGTTTACGGTTGTGCCGTCGTCGCCGTCGCGGCGCGCGATGCGTTGCGCGACTCCGCGATCTATCACGCCTTCACGTCGCTTGTCGCGAAGTCGTTGATCAGCGTCGCCGGTAGAACCGAGCGGCGCTACGGAATGCTCGAGACGATTCGCGAGTATGCGCACGGCAGGATACGGGACGCGGTCCGCGTCGAGGAGTTCCGTCGAAAGCACGCGGCCCACTATCTGAATGTCGCTCGACGAGTGGACGAGGCGTCGGAGGCTACGACGCAGGTGGTTACTCTTCGCACGCTTTTTCCGATCGTTCCAACTTCGATGCGGCGCTGGCATGGTCGCTCGGGACCGGCGCCGATCCCGTCATGGGCGCGAGGCTTTGCGCCGCTCTCGTCATTTTCTTGCGCAACTCGGACCTGCAAACCCGGAACTGGCTTCTCCTCGCGCGTCAAGCCGTCGACGCAGCCGAATATCCCGAACTGTTTGCAGACCTCACGGTCGCTGCAGCTGCGGTCTTCAACTATTCGCCCGACCCCCAAGCATCGTCCCAGGAGATGGCGCGTGCCATCGAGGTGTACCGGTCGGGTGGAAACGTGCTCGGCCTCGTGAATGCCCTCGGCATTACATCGTTCACTCATCGGATGACCGGCGACTTTCGGTCGGCCGCCGTCGCGGCGGAAGAGGCCGTGGCCTTGGCTCGGACCTTGCCGGGAACGCGTCACTTGGCGCAAGTGCTGTACCATTTCGGACAATCGGTAACGTGGGAGGAGCCGGAACGAGCGGCACTACTGTTCCGCGAAATTCTCGAGATATACGATGCGGGAGGCCCCGATCGAATATTTTCCTCGACGCTCTCCGCCCTCGCAGAGGTCGAGTATCGGTTAGGCCGTGTCGATGTCGCCTGCGATCTCGCGAAACGAGCCGCGAAGCTGCTCGAGCCGGAGCCGGACATCTTCGCATTCCCGCGAGCGGTGTTTCTGGGCGAGTATAGCGCGTATGCGCTGACACTGGGCGAGATCGCGGCTGCCCGGGAAGCGGCTCACGAAGCATTGCGTATCGAGCTCGACTTGGGCATGGAAACCTTTGCCGCATTCGTTATCCAACACCTCGCCTTGGCGAGTGCGCTGCTTGGAGACGTCCGCCGCGCAGCGCTCTTGCTCGGCTACTGCACCAAAGCCACGGAGAACACGAGCCTCGGAATCGATAAGGATTTTCGCGAACGCGCTATGAGCCTCGTTCACGCGCACCTTTCGCCGAATGAGGTTCGCGATCTCCTGGGCGACGGTGCGGGCTGGAACCTAGATCGGGCGGCCGAGGAAGCGTTCCGGGTCTAACCGCGCGCGGTCAGCATTTGAGACCCTTGCGCAGTTGCGCCATCGTCTCGGGCTTCGACAACGATGCGTAGACGACATTGATACGAAATCATCTGACACGGAAGGCTTTGCATCAAGAAGCGATGGTCCGTTGGCGGGAGGGTGTAGGGTGCACGGGGGACCCGCATGAAATAAGGCTATGGGAGAGTACGGGCCTGGTGGCTCGCTCGGTCTTCAAAACCGCAGAGGTCTCCGCAAGGGGACTGGTAGGTTCGATTCCTACACTTTCCCGCCATTATGCCCGCGGCCGCGCTCGTGGGATCATTTCGGGTGAATGCTCTCCGAAAAAGCAGCGGCCGGCCCTTCTAAATCAGCTTCCCCGTCCTTGATGTCCATGCGCTCGATGAGGCCGTTCGCAAAGGTATAGACGTGCCAAAGCTCCGTGTCCGACAACACGTCGCCTTTCAGATTTCTTACGAGCTGATGAACCTTGACATCGGTCTTGCCCGCTTCACGTTCGACCACTTCAAGGACGTCGACGCGAGGATCGAACTCCGCCCACTGACGGGTCCAATAATCTCGAATTTCTTGTTTCCCGACGACTCGACCGCCCTCGGAGGCCTTGGGCCAACTGACGTTCGCACTCATTAGCATGAGTGCGGCGTCAACGTCTCGCTGGTTAAAAGCAGAGTAAGCCTGGGCGATCAATTCTTGTGCAGTCATGCTTTGTGTCCAGGCTACTCCAGTGGTGGCTCCCAAAGCTCGATGGCGTTGCTCTCCGGGTCATGCACTCGCGCAAAGCGGCCAGTTTCCGGCGTGTCCCAGCTTGGATCGGTCTTCACCTCAATGCCCGTGCCGCGCAAATCGGCGAGCAGCGTATCCAGATCATCCACTCGTAAATTGACCATGAACTGCTTATCCGCTGCGAAATGATCGGTATCGGCGGCGAATGGCATGAAGACCGTTGGTCCGGCCTGCTGCTGCCAGACTGCCTCGTCGAAGGCGGTGATGCCAAAATGCGTGCGGTACCACGCTGCCAGGGCGTCCGGGTCGCGCGCCCTGAAGAAAAACCCACCAATGCCGGTTACTGCCACAGCTCGTTGCCTCCCACGATCACATCTAGCACGTTTTGCGACGGGCTTTGTGGGACCTACACTTAGCTGCGAGAGACCGAGCCGTCAAGTGGCGTTCGGTTTTTGCCACTCCATGATCACGAAGAACGGCACTCTTCGATAGCGCGCGGCGCCCTCGAGGTCGCCACCAAACCGGAGCCGGTTCGTCGAAGTGACGCAGTTCGAGTCCGCATTCCAAGAACGCCGTCATGTATGCGGAAAGCGGCCGGTACCAATTTTGAACTCGGATGCCGTGCCAGCTCACCCACACCGGGCGTGCTTCCAGATAGTGGTCGATGCAGAAGCGGCGTTGCCCATCGCTGTCCGTGTTCCAACCTTCGGGCATGCCGGCGGTATTGAAGCTCGTGAGGTTCGCGATGAGGAGCATGCCGCCGGGCCGCAGGGCACCGCTCATCTTCGAGGCGGCGAGTGCGAGGTCCGCAATATCGATCAAACTCAAGTAGCTCACGACGAGATCGAATGAAGCGGACGGAACGTCGAGCGTTTCGGCGCGAGCGATGCGGTAGTCGCCGGTGGGGTCCAACTGACGAGCCCGTTCGACGAGAGCGGCGGTTGGATCGATCCCAACCGTCGAAATGCCGGCCGTTTGCAACATTCGGCAGAAACGTCCCTCGCCGCAACCGACGTCGAGCGCCGTCTTGAAATCCTGGCGCTTCACACGCGCGAGCATCGGTGCGTCGAGTACGAATTTCCGGCCGTAATCGCCGTCGTCGCCGATGGACGCGAGCCATGCCTGCGCTGATTCGGTCCAGCCGTCTGATAGTGGCTCCTCCACGCGCCGGTATCCGCCCACGCGATTCGCACCTCCGCCCGAAACCGCCAACGATACGGGCGGGCTCCGTGGGCTAAAAGCCTCACGAAGGTAGGGTGATCCCTACTACCGCCGCCGGCGCCGAGGCCGTACCGTGAGGGCATGATGTGGGTGAAAAGTCCGCGGTCTCTGTTCTTTGGCCTCGCCCTGTGGGTGGCCGCAGCCATCGTGGCAGGCTGTAGCGGCGGCACCGTCGTTCTCACGCCGCAACGAACGGGCCCCGGCGGGGCGTCCCCGACGCACACGCCCGCGCCCGCGAGCGCGGCGCCCACGGCATCCCACTCGGCCACGCCCAGCCCGACGGCCTCCGCAACCCCGTCGCCGGCAGCGTCCGGCCACTTGAACGCGGCGGCGATGAACACGCGGATGACCGACGTCCAGACCTTCTATCAGACGCTCCCGCACACGAGCGTCTCGGCCGACATCGCAGCGGTCGCCGCGCGTATGTCGAGTGCCGACGGATTCAAGAACGTAACGATTTCTCCAGGCGGCATCGGCGCGAATTTTAGCGACGGCACGGCCGCGTTCGTTTTCACCGATCGCGAAGAAGACGTCGGCGGCGGATCGAGCGCGATGAGCCGCGCGCGCCGGCTAGCGCGGGCCGAACCGTTCGGCGTAGGCGTCGGGTCACCATCGCCATCGCCGGTGCCGACGGGACCGCCTCCGAACACGACGCTTGGACCCGGAGCCGCGCACGTCATCGATTTTGTCGTCAACACGGGCGATCCGAAAGCGTTTACGCCATCGCGCCAATACGAGCTGGGCTCGGCATTCGTCGGCGACGGCTTCACCGCGGCGAACGGCTACGAAGTCGACGTGCTCAACGCGAGCCTCGAAAACATCGCGGGGCTGGGCTCGAGCCATCCGCTCGATCTCTTCTCGATCGCGACGCACGGGGCCGTCGACCTGAACCCGCAACCGCGCTACGTGTGGTTCTCGCAAACGCCGGTCACCGATACTTCGTTGCAGACCTACGCCGCGGACCTCACGGCGAACCGGGTCGCGGTCTCCGTGTACCTCGGCATCGGGGAGTCGGCCCAGTTGTCGCAGTTTGCATTTACGCCCGATTTCGTCGCCGAACACGTGCAGTTCAATCCGGGCGCCATTGTCGACAACGAATCGTGTTTCGGGCAGAGCCCGTCGACGGCTGCCGCGGTGGCCGCCACATTGCAAGCCGCCGGGGCCGGCCGTTACTACGGGTGGACCAAAACGGTGCTCGCCGACGACGCCGACGGTTTCGATATTTTCCTGTACGACCGCCTGATCGGCGTCGGATCCCAGGCTATGGTGCAGTCCGGTCTCGAGCAGATGGTCTTTCGCGACTACGCCGCAAATGCCGCACCCCAGCAGCGCCCATTTCCGCTCGACGCGATCGATACCGTCGCCTATACCGAGCCGCACGGCGCCTCGCTCAGCGATTCCGGGGGCACCGCTCCGTTCTCCGTCTCCAACGACGGCGACGTCTACAACGCTCCATTCCCGCCGGTCGCCGACGGCACCGCATCGAAACTCGTCATCACCGATTTCGGCGGAGAATCCGTTGCACACCCACCGATCGAATACGCACTGCCTTCGATCCGCGACCTGCAGATGAAGGAAGACGGGGTCGGCGGTGAGCTCGAGATCGACGGCACATTCCCCGCGACGCAGGGCACCGTCTCGATCGTCAACGCTGCGGGCACGTTCACGCCGCTCATCTACTCCTGGTCGACGAGCAAGATCCTCGTGCGAACCGCCATGGAAGGCGCGGGCTCAAATGGGCTCGTGACCGTCACGGCCTCGGGAATTACGAGCAACGCGGTGCCGCTGACGCAATGGGAGGGCACGTTCACCTATAGCGAAGCCGACACGATCCCGACGCTTGCGACCTACGTCGGCGCATCCGTGCCCTACGCGTTGCCCGGGTCCGGCTCGGGTTCGGTGCAGGCAGCGTTCTCGATCGGCGTTCGCGCGGACGTGCACCCGATCGCGCCGTCGGTCGACACTGCGGCCGAAGCGCAGAATTTGGTCTTGAGCACCTTCGAAGCCGATTCCAGCGCAACGGTCAACGCCGTCTCCGGGTCCTTTGCCGCTTCGAATTCCCAGTACGGAATGCAGACGTTTTCGCTACCCGCGCCGTTCACGTTTCAGGCGCCGGACGCCGGGTTACCACAGGGCTTTTTCACGCTCACGCCGCTCGCCGGCACGCAGGGTTGCAACAGCGGTTCGGCCGATGTCGGTGAGGCGAACGCGAACGTGTTTTGTCCCGAATTCCAACTCTTCGTCGGTCAAGCGCTCCGTGTGAGCTGTACGAGCGTGAACGTTTCGTCCTCCGACGGTGAAATCGGCGATCCGTGCCGCGAATACATCGCTGGTGGCATCTACGTGACGCCCGGGCCTACCGAGTTGTTGAACTTCTCGCTCGATCCGTCGTCGTACGCGCTCACGCTGACCGGCCGGCTCTCACCGGCGCGACAGACGTTGTTTACCGGAAATTTCGTCGCCGACTACAACGGCATATACAATACGAACTACAGCCCCGGAGTACAGACGCCGTCGATCACGAGCGCCGTGATGCAGCCGGTTTCCGCGCCGGAGGCAACGACACCGGACCTGCGCTCACGGCGCCGCTAGGCGCGGTTTTTCAACCGTCTACGCCCTACCGGAGCAGCGGTGCGGGCATCGAAACGAAATGCGGCATGCAGTTCCATCTCAACGGGTTCCGGACCGGCGACCCGGCAATCGGTGAGCTGGCGCGCCGATCAGGTTGTGGCGAACGTCCTGCCGCTGGACGGCGTGTCCCAACTCGCTGCCTTTTTCAACCGGTTCATGATCGTTGCGCTAAACGATCAAGTTGTTCAGCGGTACCCCTAGAAGCGGCGGAGGCGAAACGCGGGTGTGGTGCTTCCGGGAGCGGACTGAGGTGCTTGGAAGGTTCCGCCGAGCGACGCCGTGCCGGTGGAGGGTTCGCCGAAGGGATCCAGATCGAGCGCCTGTTGTGACGAAGCGAAGGTGAGCCTGTAGAAGATCGGGTCCATCGTCAGCGTAAAGCTCGGCGCGAGGTAGTCGACGCCGGGATTAAGCGGAAGTTCGTCCATCAAGGGCCCGTTTGCGATCGAGCAGTAGTTCGCGTTACCGGTACACGTGATCGGGTTGTTCACGTTGTAGTAGAGGAAGCCGCAGAACATCAGAGGGTTGGTGTTGCTTGGCGCCGGGCCGGGGACTCCGGCGTTGCAGTTGGCCGGCGGCGACGGCACGCTAACGCCCGCCGGCGGCGTAGGTCCCGTCTCGGGTAGCACGAAGAAGGCGTTGGCGCTGCCGCTACTCAGCGGTTGTGGCACCATCGTCGGCTGCGGGTTCACGAGGCCCAGGGTGATACTGCAGTTCTTGCACGAGTTGCCCTGCGAGTTGTCGCTCGTGAAATTGCCGCTGCCCGCGGTGAGTGCGCCGCTCGAACCCGGCGCGAGGCCCGTAAAGGCAAACATCTGCGGCACGGGCGACGCGTCGATCGTGACGACTGTCGGGTGGACGTCGGCGCGCAGGATGGCGTTAAACACACCTTGCAAGCTGAACGAGCCGCTCCCGGTGTCCCCGGCCCAGTTCGAAAGCGAACCGTTGGCGGAGTAGGTGATCCGCCCGGTCCATTCCGTCAGCGGCACGGCGTTGCTCGTAATGCCGGCGTCGGTCACGCTGACCATCCCGTAGGAGCCGGCGCCGTTGGAAGGCAGCGGGACGATGACCTCGTTGGTCGACCACGACGCCGGCGCGGGCGTCGCGCTTCCCGAGGCGTTCGTGATCGTCACAGTGCCGGGCGTCGCCGGGAAGGTTCCAAGAATGTCGAGCTGCCCGTTGACTTCATCGGCCACAACATGCGAGATCGAGGGCAGCGCATACTCGATCGGCGGATTGGCGACGCTCTCACCACCATAGTCTGTGATGATGAGATGCGTATAGTAGCGCGGAAGCTTGTTGCGCGACGGGTCCGAAACTGCATACGTGGTGTAGGGCGGCCCAACCAGCGGGTCGTCGAGCGGCCCCGCGCGCAGCTCGTTCGTCATCGCCACCTCCACCTGATCGAGCGGGAAGGGCCGCTGCGGAGGAGCGTGTTGAACCGCGTACGCGTTCAACCCCGTAGTGCTCGGGGACTGTTCGCCAAGAAGCCGGTCCAGCAGGAACGCGTCGGTCTGATCGGAGTCCATCGCCTCGACGGGGCGATCCCACCCGATGAGGCGTCCGACGCCTTGCGAGCTCAACTGCTGGAGTCCCGACGTTACTTCCGGATTCTGCCCGTTGCACGCCATGTCGTCGATGATCGCGCCGGCGTTGAAGGTCAGATGTTCCGCCAAGAATGCCGCGTTGAACCCAAACGTCGGACCCAGATTTCCAAAATCGCCGAGGCTCGGAACTACGCGGCCTGCTTTTATATCGGCGGAGTATGTCGCGAGCGCCGCGTCCGTAATCTGAGTGGTCGACATCATCCAATAGACGCCCGCAGGATTGTAGCCGACCGATCCGTGTGTGTTGATGTCGAGAAAATCGAGCGGATGGCCCGACCCGAGCGCTTGGATGTTGCCGAGCGAAATGCTGAGCGCATCGACCCCGTAGCCGTTGGCTGCGGTGAAGCCAACGGCAGGAAAAGCCGCCGCGAACGCTGCCGTCCGCGTCGGGTTGAACGCCCTGTCGCCCGAATCGTCGACGAGAAAGGCGATCTCGTGCCGATTCGGTGCGGACAGCGGGGCGGGAGCGATCGTCGCGAGTGGGCGTGCGCGAGCTTCTACGACGTCGAACGCGCCACTCAGATCGTCGGGCCGGTCGGCGAAAATCATCGCCTCCATCCCATTAGGGAAGCGCGCGTCGATGCCGCCCTGCGTCACGACGGCGCTCGAAAATGTTCCCGACGCGGTCATCTCGCCGGCGACACTCTGGAGATCGGCAGAGACGCTTACATGCGGAAGCGTTTCGTAGTACGCCCCGACGTTATTGAGCGCCGCGTTGAGTTGGGCCGCGCTCATCGAAGCGGTCGAGACCGGCGTCGGCGTCGGGCTCGGCGTTGGGTGACCGGAGGCCGTAGGGGTGGGGCTAGGATGCGCCGTGCTCGCCGGCGACGAAGGTCCAGCCTGCGGTTGCGGGGTGAGATGGACACCGCTCGACGAGCAAGCCACGAACGCCGCGAACGCGAAAAATGCGAATGGGCACCGACGCATAAGCGACCCTCCGGATCCCAAGACGTAACTGTTACCAGTATCGCGTTCCGTGCGGCTCGGGCGGTATGTCGGAAAACCGCCCCCTGGCGCGAGCGGGATGCCGATTTGTCCGTAGAATGCTGCGTTCGCATGAGCCCGGCGGCGGCCGCGAAGGGCCCGGAACTCGTGGGACGGGATGACGAGGTGCGGTCGCTCGCCCAGGCGCGCAGGCGCGCGGCTCAGGGCCGTGGCTGCTTCGTGCTCGTCGGCGGGGAGGCGGGCATTGGGAAGAGCCGGCTCGTGGCGACGCTGAACGACTCGATGAAGAACGGCCGAGCGCTCCACGCAACCGGGCGCGGGCGCGAATTCGGGTGCACTCCGTACGGTCCGGTGTCCGAAGCGCTACGCGCGATCGGAGCCGACGTGCCGTCGGCAGGCGCCCACGACCGCGCCGAACACCTCGCGGGCCTACTCGGAGCGCTTGCCTTAGCCTGCCGCCGGCGCTTCGTCTCGATCGTGTTCGAAGATCTCCAATGGGCGGACGATGGCACGCTGAAGTTTCTCGCGCACGCGCTTCCATCGGTGGCGTCGCTGCGACTGCTGATCGTCGTAACGTACCGTAGCGAGGATGCCAATGCGGGATCGCCGCTTGCGTCCCACGTCGCCCGCTTCGCACGCGATCCGGCGTGCATTCGCGTCGAACTCGGGCCGCTCGGCCGCCCGGATCTGCGGCATCTCCTCCTACAAGCCCAGCCTCCCGGCCGGCGTCTGCCGCGATCGATCCTCGAGGAGATCGCGCTGCGTTCGGAAGGGAATCCGTTTTTCGCGCAAGAGCTGCTCCGTGCGGCACTCGCGCGGCGCGAACGCGCCGCTCCGGCCGGCGATTTGCCGACGACGATCGCCGCGCTCGTCGGCGAGCGCCTCGCGTTGTTGAGTCCGGAGTCGCGCCGCCTGCTGACGCTTGCGTCCGTGATCGGCCGGCGTTTTGAGGCCACGTTTCTTGCCGAGCTTGCAGAAACGCCGTCGGACGACGTGCTCGAAGCATTGCGAACCGCGCGCGACGCAGGTTTGGTCGATGAACTCCAGGCCGGTGCCTATGCCTTTCGTCATGCGCTGACGCGCGAGTCGGTCTACGCGGGCCTGTTGCTCGCGCAAGCGCGTCCCTTGCACGCGCGCATCTTGCGCGCCTTGGAACGAACGCAGGGCGCCGACGTTCACGATTTGAGTTATCATGCTTGGGCTTCCGGCGAGGCGGCCGAGTGCGCGCGCTATGGCGAACGCGCGGGTGACGATGCGGACGCGGTCCATGCGTACGCGGATGCCGTGCGCTGCTACGAGCGAGCGACTGCGGGAACACGCAGCGCGGACGCTCGCGGCCGGCTCTATGCCAAGGCCGCTGCCAGCGCTGCGCGAGACGGCGATGCTCCGCGCGCCGCCGAGCTCTATGAGGCTGCGGCACACGAGGTGGAACGTTCGCGCGATACGGTTCGCGCGGTTGAGTATTACCGGGCGATGAGCTCGCAAGCTCGCCTCGGCGGCGATAACGAACGAGCGATGCTCATCCTGGAACGAGCGCGCAGCTTGCTCGGCGAGAGCGACGATCCGCAGCTGCACGCGCGGCTCGGCTTGGCACTTGTCGTGCTGTATCTCGATCGCGGCGACGCAGTTCGCGCGAGCGCGATGCTGGAGCGCTGTACGTCGCTCGGTGACGACTTCGACTACCACAACGCGCGTGGATACGCAGCGCTCGTCGCTGGTGACGTTGCGGGTATTCGCGATACAGCTGCAGCCTGCGCGGCGCTCGGCAGCGAGCGCGCCGTGAGTGCGCAATTCAACCTCGCCTATAGCCTGGGCGTTGTCGGCCACGACGCCGAGGCGCTCGCGTGCTTCGATGCGATCCTTCCCGAACTTCGCGAACGGCGCTTGTCCTCGCTCGAAGTGCTCGCGTGCGCGAATCGGGCGATGATCTTGGCGCGACGCGGCCGCCCGGCGGACGCGCGCGACGCGATCGAGCGCGGCTTGGAAATACCCGAGCCGGCGACGACGGGCCCGGTGGCACTGGCGTCCGCGGCGCTCGTCGCGGGCCGTCTTCTGGGGGACGACGAGATCGTCGAGCGCTGCGTGACGCCCGAAATCATCGAGGCGGCGTTCGCAAGCCGCATCAACTCGACGCTGGGCCGTTTCGCAGGGCCGTACGCCGAGTGGCTCGAGGCACGAGGCGCGCGAACGGAGGCTTCAGCCGTGCTCGAACGCGCGACGATGCTCCTTGCAGCCCCGTTTGCTGCGACCGATACACTGCTGGCTGCCGTCCAATTTGGCAACGCAGCGACACGACAGCGCGCGCTCGCGTTCTTGCCGGCCGTCGAGGCGATGCCGGAGCTCGAAATCTATCGGGCGACGGCCGCGCACATCCGCGCCCTCGAAGCCAATGCCGACGGCGACGCCGGCCGCGCGAGCCGGTTCGTCAGAACGGCAGCGGAATGCTACGATGCGCTCGGGTGGCCGTCGCATCAAGCGCGCTGCGAGGAACTTGCCGGGAAGGTCGACGATGCCGCCGTTCTGCTCGAGCGCATCGGCGCCTCCGGTGAGCTACAGCGCATACGCAGAGCGTCGGGCATCGGGGCCGCGCCTTGGCCACTGTCGGCACGCGAACGCGAGATCGCGGCGCTCATTGCGAACGGTACGCCGAATCGGGTCCTTGCCGAACGATTCGGTATCAATCAGCGAACGATCGAGAAGCACCTGACCTCGATCTACGCAAAGCTCGGCTTGCGCAATCGCTCGGAGCTTGCGGCACTCATGGCGAGGCAAGCGCCGTAAGTCGGCGTCTGCACCAAGAAACGATTGCTTTACGGCAGGGGCGCGGCGTTTCTGCTACTGGTTCTACGATGAAAACCGCTCGGCATACTAGGGTCATTTTCATGACTTCCTCTAGCAGGATGGCTGACCTGAATGTGCGTATTTAGCCGGAGCGCCATAGCATCTTCTTCCTGGTTGTGAAGCAACATCTTGACGACGGCAATCTCTTCATCTACAACAATGGCGATCCGTTGCTATTCAACAACTTTGCGAATGCCTTTGCCATAAGTATGATTGTTCTCCAACGCCGTGGATTGCTTCGCCGGGATCACGAGATCGCCAGGTCCATTGCTTTGCGGCCGATCGCGATGATCGCTGACAGTCAGAGCGCACTCTGTGATGAGGGTAAGCGTTTGATCGGAGGTAGGGTTCACGATCTCGTGATTTTTCCCGACGGAACGATGAAGTCGGACTCAGGTGTTGTCTCGCGTACCTGGTCGTAAGAGAAGCGAGCCGCACCTTGGACAACGGGCCCAAACTCCCGCGCGCGTGCGCGGCCGGGCTCACGTGCGTTTTGGTGGTCGAGCCCGTGGCGACTTTCGGCAACCGAACTAGGGCCTCTGACGGCGCCTCGACGAGGGATTGTGACCTTCAGCGACCGACGATGACTCATCCGAAGAGGGTTCGAATCCCACCGCTCGCTCCACTTGCCAACGGCCTCTTGTTTCTTACGTCCTCTTTCACACCCGCTTCTACTGCGGTCGCTCTAGGGCGTTTCAAACATGACGCCAAGCCCGCGGCAATGATGGCACGGCTGCAGGCGTGCCATAATGCTTAAGATCGCGCTCGTAATTACTCCGTCAACGTTCGATTGTTGATGTTCCACGCCAGTCGCCCCAAGTGGGACGTTTCTGATGAACTCGTTAAAGTGTTGTCAGGGGAATAAGAACGCGCCGGCCAACGCGCGCGGACTTGATTTGTTCTTGTCGCACGAGTGTTTTGGCAGTACTCCTACTGACGCCGAGTAGTCGCGCAGCTTCGTTAAGTGATACAGTGAGTCGCTCCATCACGTCTGCTTATCTCAAGTGCGATCGATTACCCAGACCACTCGTCCTCCTCGAGCAAGCCCCTGGACGTCGAGCAGGTAGTTCTCCGCGAATCCGAGCCTCCTGAACGAGCGCGGCCGGATCGTATCGTATGAACGCGCACCCTTGCCGACCTCGCGCGCGTAGCCGACCATGCGTCGTTGGGCACCAACGGGGCACTATGGAGACTTAATGACGCGGAATGACCCAAAACGACGCAACACGGAGACGGCGAGAGAAGCCTTATGAGGCGGGGCTTTTCGGTATGAGACTCGACGACGGGAAATGAACCCCGGGACACCCTACACTTTCCCGCCACCCCTACGATTTTGCGCTTTTGTCGATAAAGCGCACCTCCGTCCGACGTGAGGGCATAGGCACACCTCAGAACCACCCTGGACAAGGTGAACAAGATGCGATTCATGCTCCTGATGCTTCCCGGCGGCTACGGGGAAGCCGCCCCCGGAACCATGCCCGATGCGGCGGCCGTCGCCGAGATGATGGTGTACAACGAGGCCCTCGGGAAAGCGGGCGTGCTGCTGGCCCTCGATGGGCTCCACCCGCCCTCGATGGGTGCCCGGGTCACCTTCACCGGCGGAAAGGCTGCGATCGCCGATGGTCCGTTCAGTGAAGCCAAGGAAGTCGTCGGCGGCTACTGGATGGTCCAGGTTCACTCGCGAGAAGAGGCGCTGGAATGGGCGGCACGCTGTCCTGCCGGTGAGCACGATACGATCGAAGTCCGGCAAGTCATGGAATTCTCCGACTTCCCGCTTGACGTTCGAGCGGCGGCAGGATCGGTGAGCGTCCAACCGCGTGAGTGAGAACGTTGCAGGGCGGGCGATTGACGCGGTTTGGCGGATCGAATCGCCGCGCCTGATCGCCGGCCTTACGCGCCTAACACGCGACGTCGGCGTTGCCGAGGATCTCGCGCAAGATGCGCTCGTGGCCGCGCTCGAACAGTGGCCGGCGTCGGGCGTGCCGGCCAATCCGGGGGCATGGCTGATGGCGATCGCCAAGCGTCGCGCGATCGATCGCTTTCGCCGCGAGGAACTCGGTGAGCGCAAGCGCGACGAGTTCGGTCGCGTCGAGCTGGCGCGCAGAGAGGCCGTGCCTGGCTTTGATGAGTCGCTCGAGGACGACATTGGCGACGACCTGCTGCGGCTGGTCTTTATCGCATGCCATCCCGTCCTTTCGCGGCAGGCGCGCGTCGCGCTAACGCTACGCCTGATCGGCGGCTTGACGACGGCGGAAATCGCACGCGCGTACCTCGCCTCCGAGGCCACGATCGCGCAACGCATCGTGCGCGCGAAACGCACGCTGACCGAGGCACGTGTTCCCTTCGAGATGCCGCAGGGCGCCGATCGCGCTGGGCGGCTTGCTTCGGTGCTCGAAGTGCTGTATTTGATCTTCAACGAGGGTTATTGCGCGACGGCCGGCGACGATTGGCTGCGACCGTCGCTGTGCGAAGACGCGCTGCGCATGGGTCGCATCGTCGCTACGTTGATGCCGAGCGACGCCGAGGTCCACGGCCTCGTTGCGCTCCTCGAGATTCAGGCCTCGCGCACGCACGCCCGGACCGGACCAAACGGCGAGCCCATACTCCTGCTCGACCAAGATCGTTCGCGCTGGAACCGCCTGCTTATCCGTCGCGGCTTCGAGGCGCTCGATCGCGCGGAGCGATTGGGTGGCCCCCTCGGTCCCTACACCCTACAGGCCGCGATCGTCGCGTGCCATGCGCGCGCGAGAATCGCGGAAGAGACCGACTGGGTGCGCATCGTCGCACTGTACGACGCGCTACTCGAAGTCATGCCGTCGCCGGTCGTCGCGCTCAATCGCGCGGTCGCGGTGGGATTCGCGTATGGACCGGCAGCGGGGCTCGAAGCCGTCGAGGAATTGCGCTTCGAGAAATCGCTGGAAGGGTACCATCTGCTCGCGAGCGTGCGCGGCGATCTCCTCGCGCGCCTCGGGCGAGGCGCCGAGGCGGCGTTCGA
>Ga0302326_10014324_pt1 | contig 16769 bp, 11 predicted proteins | sample Palsa_T0_3_FD_202264 | JGI IMG/M metagenome (GOLD analysis project Ga0302326, IMG submission 202264) | Peat permafrost microbial communities from Stordalen Mire near Abisko, Sweden - Palsa_T0_3 | ecosystem: Environmental > Terrestrial > Soil > Palsa > Peat permafrost | place: Sweden: Abisko...
CGGCGTGGCCTCCATGGGAATGCGCTTGGAGTAGGCTTCCAGCTTTTGCAGGCCGGAGATTAGCTCATACGGCGTGCCGGTGTATTTGGCGGACGCGGCGTCGGCATCGTACTCGCGCGAACGGGAGATGGCCATCTGGATCAGCATAGCAGCGATGGGTGCGAGGATCATCATGGCGAGGGCGCCGATGACTCCGCCACCGTTGCGATCATCGCGGCGTCCGCCACCTTCGAAGAAGAAGGCGAAGCGCGCGAGCAAGGTGATGGCGGCCGCTAGCGTTGCCGCGACGGAACTGATGAGGATGTCGCGATGAAGGACGTGGCCCAATTCGTGTGCGACGACGCCTTCGATCTCGCGATCGTCCATGATTTGCAGAATGCCGGAGGTGAAGGCGACAGAAGCGTGCTGCGGATTGCGTCCGGTGGCGAACGCGTTGGGCGAATCTTCGGGGATGATCCAGAGTTTCGGCATGGGTAGGCCCATACGCTGAGTCAGATTGCGGACTATGGGCGCTACGCGGCGGTAGACTTCGGGATTCTGGGTTTCGCTGACGGGTTGCGCGTTGTAGGACATCAGCGCGATCTTGTCGGAGAAGAAATAGCTGGAAAAGTTCATTACCACGGCCAGTGCCAGGCCGAAGTACATGCCGTTATGGCCTGCGATGGCGCCGCCACCGACAACGAGGACGGCGCTCAGCAGGCCTAACAGAGCGGCGGTTTTAATGGTATTTAGGCTCATGGGAAAAACCTCTTAGCCACAGATGAACACAGTAACCGCTTCCTCACGGTCGCGGCTCGGTAACGCATCAGTGTTCATCTGTGGCTTCCTATCTTTTACTTTTCGACCAACGTTGGTTGCTCTACTTTCTTAAACTGCAATTCAGCGGCCCCTGTTTGGGCGTCCACTTCTATGGTGTCGCCTTCGGCGAAATCGCCGCGGATCAGTTGTTGCGCCAGCGGATCCTGGACCAGGCGCTGGATGGCGCGACGCATTGGCCGTGCTCCGAATTGCGGGTCGTAACCTTCGGCGATGATCGCGTCCTTGGCGGTCGCGGTAACGATTATTTTGAGTTTGCGATCTTTCAGCATCTTGCTCACGTTGTCCAACTGGATGTCGACAATTTTCGACAGATTGTCGCGACTCAGAGTGTTGAACACGATGATGTCGTCGATGCGGTTCAGGAACTCGGGGCGGAACGAGTGCCGCAGGGCGTCCAGAAGACGCTTGCGCCGGTCGTCACCCTCGCGATCCTTGCCGAGCGCGGAGAAGCCGATGGTGTTCTTTTCGACCATCGACGTGCCGATGTTCGACGTCATCACGATGACGGTGTTTTTGAAGCTGACGGTGCGGCCCTGGCCATCGGTCATGCGGCCATCGTCCAGCACCTGCAGCAGGGCGTTAAAGACTTCGGGGTGTGCCTTTTCGATTTCGTCGAAGAGGAGCACGGAGTAGGGCCGGCGGCGCACCTGTTCGGTGAGCTGGCCGCCCTCATCGTAACCGACGTATCCGGGAGGCGAACCGATCATGCGGGAGACCGAATGGCGTTCGCCGTATTCCGACATGTCGACACGAATCATGGCCTTGTCGTCGTCGAAGAGATAGCCCGCCAGGGCGCGCACCAATTCGGTTTTGCCGACGCCGGTGGGTCCCAGGAAAATGAAGCTGCCGATGGGCCTGTTGGGATCGCTCAGTCCGGCGCGGTTGCGGAGAATGGCGTTGGACACCAGGCGGACGGCCTCATCCTGACCGACTACGCGGTCTTTGAGCCGCTCGTTCATGTTGATGAGCTTTTGCATCTCGCCTTCGAGCATGCGCTGGAGCGGAATGCCAGTCCACTTGGCAACGATTTTAGCGATGTCGTCTTCGCCGATCTCCTTCTTCAGGAGGGGATTCTCCTCCAGGGTATCGACTTCGTGCTGCGCCGCTTCGATATCCTTCTGGATTTGCGAGAGACGGCCGTAACGGAGTTGCGCCACCTTCTCCCAATCGCCGGTGCGGTTGGCGTTCTCCTCTTCTTTCTGAAGGGACTCCTGTTCTTCCTTGAGCTGGCGGACGCGGTCGATGGCGGAGCGCTCCTTGTTCCACTTCTCTTTGAGTGGAGCGGCTTTGCCGCGGAGGACTTCGAGTTCGTTCTCGACGGCGCGGAGACGCTCGCGGGACGCAGAGTCAGACTCCTTGGTGAGGGCCTGGCGCTCAATCTCGAGGTGCAGGACGCGGCGTTCGAGGTCGTCAATCTCCTCGGGCATGGAGCCGATTTGGAGACGCAGCGCGGAACCGGCCTCATCGATCAAGTCGATGGCTTTGTCCGGCAGGAAGCGGTCGGCGATGTAGCGTTCCGAGAGTACGGCGGCCGCTACGATGGCGGAATCCCGAATGGTCACGCCGTGGTGGATTTCGAATTTTTGCTTAAGGCCGCGGAGAATGGCGATGGTGTCGTCCACGGAAGGCTCGCCGACGAAGACAGTGCGGAAGCGGCGGGCGAGAGCGGCGTCCTTTTCGACGTGCTTCTTATATTCGGTGAGCGTGGTGGCGCCGATGCAGCGCAGTTCGCCGCGCGCCAGGGCTGGCTTGAGCAGGTTGGCGGCGTCGATAGCGCCTTCGGCCGAGCCAGCGCCGACGAGGGTGTGGAGTTCGTCGATGAAGCAGATGATTTCGCCGTTGGAATCGATGATTTCCTTGACGACGGCTTTGAGGCGGTCTTCGAACTCGCCGCGGAACTTGGTGCCGGCGATCATGGAGCCGAGGTCGATGGCGACCAGGCGCTTGTTCTTGAGCTGGTCGGGCACGTCGCCGCGCACGATGCGCTGGGCGAGTCCCTCGACGATCGCGGTTTTGCCGACTCCCGGTTCGCCGATGAGGACCGGGTTGTTCTTGGTGCGGCGGCTCAGCACCTGCATGACGCGGCGGATTTCGTCATCGCGGCCGATCACCGGGTCGAGCTTGCCTTGGCGGGCGGATTCGGTGAGATCGTGAGCGTAGCGCTCGAGCGCCTGGTATTTCGACTCGGGATTCTGGTCGGTAATGCGCTGCGTGCCGCGGACGGAGACCAGGGCCTTGAGGATGGCGTCGTGAGTGGCGCCGGCGCGGTCGAGGAGCTGGCCGGCGGGGTCCTGGCGGTAATCGGCGAGGGCGAGCAGGAGGTGCTCGGTAGAGACGAATTCGTCTTTGAAATGAGTGGCTTCGTCGAAGGCTTTTTCGAGGACCTGATTCATCGGCTGGGAGAGGTACATGCCGGGCGTCAGGCCGGTCTGCTTAGGCAGATTGGCGAGCAGGCGGCGGGCCTCGGTGGTGATGGCGTCGGGGTGTACGTTGCACTTCTCGAGCACGGGTCGGACGATACCTTCTTTTTCCTCGGCGAGGGCGATGAGGAGATGGAGCGGGAAGAGAATCTGGTTCTCCTGCTTTTCGGCGATGCCTTGGGCCTGTTGAAGCGCTTCTTGAGCTTTCTGAGTGAGTTTATCCAATCGAAACATGGGATCCCCCAAGAAAAAAATCGGGCCGGGATGCCCCGGCCCTCACACATATTATGATGCTTGCCGCTGATTTTGGGTGCGGCTCCCGGGCGAGCAAGGCTCGCCTGGACAAGCTAAAGCATGTCCCACTTACGCTTTGACTTCTACTTTGACTTGACGTGGCTTGGCGGTTTCCTTCTTCGGAAGGGTAACGGTGAGCACGCCATTCTTGAAGCCGGCGTCGATCTTGTCGGTATCGAAGGTGTTGGGCACGGCGAAACTGCGCACGAAATTTCCGTAGCTGCGTTCGATGCGATGGAAACCCTTGCTGGAATTCTCCTGTTCGAACTTGCGGTCGCCGGAGATGGTGAGGGTTTGATTTTCGACGCGCACGTCGATGTCTTTGGGGTCGACATCGGGGACATCGGCTTTGAGGACGAGCTCGTTTTCGGTCTCGTAGATATCGACGGCGGGAGACCAGGGCCGGGTAGCCCGGGGCTCGTTGACCATACGGGTAAAGGCGTCTTCGAAGACGCGAATGCTAGCCAATGGGTCGAAGTGGGTAAGCGACATGTTGTGAAACTCCTTGTTTTTCAGAATTTTTGGGGGTCGTTGCCGACCTCATCCAGTCACAATCATAAAACATGAGCGCATACTTGTCAAGTATTTCTAAGCGTCTTGTTTACAGCGCTAAAATTTGCGGGAGAAAAATACCAAACGAACCCATCGTCTGCACATAATTGCTGTCGATTCTGTCGCTTGCGGGGGCAAAAACGAACCCACGACGAAGCCAGCGCGAACCCAATGGGGTTCCCCAAGAAGGCTTGGGGCGAACGGATCCTGTTGATCGCAGCATTTAGCACGTCGATGGGCGAGATTAGGGAGATGGCGTAAGCCTACCTTTGAAAACAAGACAGTTAGAAGCGAAAAGTTCCTGAAATGTCCGATAGAGCGGGACTCAAGAGACCGGTGCGGCTGCGGCCCCGTTGCACGATTTGAGCCTCTTTGAGGGCTCGGCATCTTGCAAGCGACGACCGAGGTTGCCCATGCTTTCCACCGAATGCCGGATAGATAAGCTCCCAAGCTCAGCGGCGAACCCTGGTAGTGCGTCCGACGCGTTGCGAGGTGGCGGACGAACCCAATTCCACCTAACATAGGAATTCCGCCCATGAGACAGTTCAAGCGTTGGCTGCGAAAACCGTGGCGTCGCGTCAGCTCCGCGGTTTTCGTTGGGGTGGTATTGGGCTGCGCAAGCGTCCCTATAACGAGCCTGCCAGTCCTCGAGAAGTTCTGGATAGCGGTGTCCGTAGCGATGTCTATTTCGCTGATTTTGATGTATGCCGCAACCGTGATTTTGTATCTATCGCGACCGATCGAGCCCTTTGGGGATGGGGAGATCGGCATTCTTCTCGACAGTGATCGAGCAGCAGCATTTGAGCGTTTGATTGTGCGCCTGGCGACGGCCACACCCCTCGCCGGACGGCTGGCGTTCCGAACAACCGATGACCCCCTTACCCTACCTGTCGATCAACCCGCGAAAGGCGAGATTTGGAAGGTGACAAAGGCCCGGCTGATAGTGCACGAAAACGAAAGGGGACAGGTACGCCTCATCGTACTCGACGGGCCTTCCGCGCAGTCGAAATCGAGGCCGTTCGTGTTTTATGCCGAGATCTACGAGTGGCTGTTGTCGCGGCGTGACGTGGAAAGCGTCGGCTGCTTTGTGGTGGCATACATCCTGTACCGGAGGGAGTTCTACGAGGGGCTCATGGCGATGGCGCCGCAACTAGGATCCTCCCCCGAAGCGCTGTTTCTCCAAGGCTGTACCGGTCTCCGTATGAGCGACTCGTTGGCGGGGAAGCAGTCAGGCGCCCCGGACTTCGACCGGTTAATAAGTCAATTCGAACTTGCGAGGGAGAGTTGGGGCCGCTGGCTTTTCCCCGATTCTTGGGCGGCAACGACGCACAATCTCGGGATCGTTTGTTTAAGGATCGATCCCAGGCGGGCGATCGATTTCTTCTCTGCTGCCGGCGAGCTCCGAAGCCTCGACAAATACCCCAGCGGCTGGGCATACACAAACAACAACCTCGCTTTGGCGTTAGCGTTGGTGGGTCGACGGGAAGAAGCCATACGACTCCTTAGGGAGGCGCGCGACACCCTGGCGAAGATCTCCTACACGACGGATGCCGACTTGGTCCAGCAGAATCTCCTTGCTCTCGACGAGCCTGACTCGGCCAAGAAGCCGCCGGCCAAGGCTTCCACGATTCCCGCCGAAGTGGAAGCGGCGCGCGCGCAGATCCGCCAGCTCATTGGCATTCCGAATGGGCCTTTCGTCCGATCGGGAATCCACATTGCCCACCGGCTACTGCAGGCAACCACTATCTCGGGGGATTTCTACAAGATTATTCCGCGGCAGGATGGAAGCGTGGGGATTACGCTGGTGGATGTCGAAGGGCACGGCTTAGCGGCGTCGGCCACCGCCTTAGCCGTCGAGAAGGCGCTCTTTCGTGCCGGGGCGAATTGGGGAAGGGGCGACGCCCGTGAACAGCTAATTGCCGCCGACGCGCTCATCTCCGACGAACTGGGCCACGCTGCCGGCGCGGTAACCATGAACTTCCTCGAGGTCGATCCTTACGCGAAAGTCGTCCGCTACGCCGGCGCGGGGATGCCTTTTCCCCTGTTATTCCGTTTTGGGCAGTCTCAGCCGGAGGTCCTGACCGCCGTCGGAATGTACGTCGGAGACGGCTATCGGCGGGTCCGTGTAACTCCGAACCGAACGGAGGTCCGGGTGGGGGACGGCGATTTGGTCCTCATGTTCACCGACGGCATCACCGAGGCGCGGGACCAACGGGGGCGAGTGTTTGGCCAAAATGGAATTACCGCGGCAGTGATCGGCGCCAACCGCGAGTCTCCCGAAGCGGTGGCGGATGCCGTGCTCGCGGCTGCGCTCCAGCATGGAGGCTCGGACCAACCCGAGGACGACCAAGCCCTGCTGGTGATTCAGATCGGCACGCCGACGCAGGTGCTCGCGAATGGGCTTCTCACACTTTCGCAGGTCGAAATCGGACCGGGTGTTCTGGCGTTCGAACTGACAAATGCGAGCGATTCCGGGCAATATCTAGGCAACCTTCGGAGTGCGCTCATGACTTGGGCGGCGCCGTATTTGCCCGTAGAGCGGCGCCGACAGGAGGTCTATAGCTGCCTGGTGGAGGCGATTCAGAATGCTCTGCGCTATGGCTGCGGCGTGGGCGAGGTGATTGGAATCGAGTTCCGTCCATCCCTTCCTTTACCTGGAGTGGAGATCGTGGTGAGCCAGCCGAAGCGCTGGGAGGACTGGGACATTTCGTTGGGCACCCGCCGGCCCAGCCAGGAACTCACTCCCAGAGGTGTGGGTACGCTCACGATGCTGCGTCTTGCCAACGAGGTCACGGTCACCGATCAGGGCCGGCGAGTGCATCTTAGATTCTATTCAGGCGGGCCGGATCCTGGCGGGCGCTTGCCGGACAGCGATCCGCTAGCGGAGCTGCGCCTGAGGTCGCCCCAGGATCTCAACATCCGCATTAGGCTGCATGAAGGTGAACATGGCATCCGGGGGCTGGTGGCGAACCTCATCAATGACCGCTCCACGAATCTAAGTAATTGTATGATCATAGTCCGGGACGCCAAGAGCTTCGATGCGCGCAGGCAGACCTATCGGGAAATTTTCGGGATGCAGGCGAGGCGAGTGGCCTACTACCGGGATGTGCTTGCCGGCGATCAGACTACCGATAGCTGGCTGGTGAGAATTGCCGGCGACCGTTTGGAATTGGGGGATCACCTCGGAGAGGGCGTTTTGTTTTGGCCAAAGGGCGATCCAGCCGAGAGTGAGGTTTGGTTATTGACGCTCTACATTGAAGCCGGTGGTCTCGACCCGTGGATATTTGACCTTCGCGTCGCTTGGTCACGCGGATCGAACGTCCTGCAGGTCTACCCTTTCGAAACACCATAGTCGAGTTTGCGCGAAGGCGAACATAGGTCCACAATGGAACTGATGAGCGAAATGGTAAGAGGTGAGGTCGACCCGACGACCGGCGTGCCCGTGATCACTCTGAAGTATGGGCCTGATGTGATTCTTCAGGGTGGGCAAGCGTTGGGAAGCGAGTTGATGGACGAGTATGAAAGGCTTTCCAAGACCGCAAAAACCAAGTCTGTCGTTCTGGATTTTCAGAGCGACATCGCTGGGAGTCCGGTAGTCCGGGCGCTCATCAAAATGCACGGCTTCCTCTCGAGCGGGCAGGGCCAATTGCTGGTGGCGAATTACCCCCCCGATTTCCTGCCGGCTCTGCAAGCCTTGGGCGTCACCAGCCTGCGCGGGTTCCGTCTGGTCACCAATCGACAGGTGGGGATCGAAGAAGCATCGCGCAGCAAAGCCACTGCCTGATATCATAGCCGGGGCTGGCTGTTCGGCCACGCCGTCCTATGAAGGAGTTTCTCGAGAAATTCGGTCTCACCGAAATCTTAAGCCACTTCTTTCCCGGATTCCTCGCCCTATGCGCGTTGCTGGTTTGGGTTGTTCCCGACCCGACCGCGTTTCTGGGTCCCGATCTGGGGAAAAACGAATTCCTGCTCGGAGCGCTTCTCTTAATTTCTGCTTACGCCGTAGGACTGGTATTGAACATGTGGGGTCTTCACGGCTCCCAGGCGGCCACCCAGACCGTCCCGTGGCCGGGAGGGACCTGGGCGCAGCAACTGCGGTATTTCGGATCGTGGTTGCGATGGAGGTACGTCGTCGTCGCCGCGGGTATTCGCCCGCCTGTGCCGGCCGCCATGCTGGGTCTGCTGGAGATCCATGACCTGCTCCAGGGCGTCTATGGCGCCGCGAACATGCCGTTGCTGCTCTACCCGACAACGCAACTAACCATTTTCCGTGCGGCCTTCTGCGAACGGCTGAAAGAGAGGGTCGGAGTCATGCTGGCGGAGCCTGAAGTGGAGCGGCGCCGGTATGTGTTCGCGATCGGGGTAGCCCTTGCCATGATGGTCCTGTCGTTTTCAGCACTCGCTCGTTTCGCTTTGGCGATGGTGGTTCGTATCCCCGCGGTCGAATTGCAAAGCTCAGCCTCATGGCGGACGAATGTTCCGTTCGTTCTGCTGCCGGTCCTGGGCTTGGTTGCCGTTTTCTCCGCCGCGCAGATTGCCCGGACGAACAGATGGTTCGTTGCTATAGTGTTGGGCGCCACCGCCGCGCTCTGTGTTGCGGTACCGTTTTCGCCGGCTCACCTTTGGTCATGGCTGTCGCCTTCATCGTCCGACACCGCATTGCTGGGTCTGGCGCTGCTGGCCATCGCGTCCGTCGCGGTGTGCTTCTATTTAAAGAGCCGCTTCGGCTTGGCCCGAACCTTGTTAACGCTCTTTGTCACGTCAAGCGTATGTCTGATCGCCGCGGTAGTCGCCCGGTTGCCCCTTCTGTGGGTTGCCGGACTGGCTCGATGGGATGCCGTAAACCAGCGGCGGCCCTTGCTGCTGCTGGCGGGCGGGCTGTTGGCCTGGTTCGTCAGCAGTAAATTGCGGGAGGTCGCGGTCCGGTGCCTGGAGAGGGAACTGGCAAATACTTTGGCAATCGTCAGGCTTTTCGGCAATTTTTTTTGAGGAGGATCAGTCCATGGTTGCGCCGAATTGGAGTGTTCTAGTGCCTGCAAAGGCGGTCAACGCTCCCAAGAAGGAACTCTGGCTCAAGGTGTGCGATTTTGTGCGCGGTCCGCGCCGGCTGTTAGTGGAGGCCAGCGACGAATGGAAGTACGATCCAAACTCCGCTTGCGGTCCGGGGGGCGACCCGAGTGAAGGCTTCGATGACCGCAATCTTCATAAGTTGGCTCTACGCGGCTGCCTGGTCGCCAAGATCGGAGGAAGCGCCGGCGACACGCCGGGGTCTGACAAGCTCTACGCGATCGGTTCCTATTGCATCTTCGAAATCCCCGAGAGTGTCAGCGGTTCCCTGTTTGTGACCATGAACGACGATCCGAAGCGATTCCACTTGCACGAGGGCGCGCTTACCATTAAGGTTTCCGAAGCCCCACTTGCATAGGCCGAAGATTGGCGGTGTTCGTTCTGCCCGATCCGGGGCGGACTCCAACCATCCAAATGTTAAAGGACTCGCCATTACCAACGCGGCGAGTCCTTAACTTTTTGGGGTTTGTTCTCAGCGGTTACGGTTGGACGCTGAAGCTCAGCGAAGGAGTTATGGCCACACCGCCTACATACCAGGTCTGTGTGTAATTACCGGTAAACGCCGACGTCCACGTCCCGCTGACTGTGTACGTGTTGCCATTGATGGCGCCAATGGCGACCGGATCAGACCCGTTCTCGGAAACCGAGACGGCCTGTCGCGCATATCCGGGAGCCGTAATCGTGAGCGTGAACGAGTCGCCTACATGGTAGGTTGTCCCGCTCTGGTTGCCCGTCACTGCAAGGTTGATCGTCGGGGCCGGAAGGTTGAAGTTGAATAGCTCGAACAGGTCGCTAATGGCTGGGCTGTTGTTCGGAACGTACGGGTTCGCCGTGCTCGTGACCGGATTCGGGAAGTTGTCGCGGCTACGGCTGGTTATCGGATTCAAAGTCCAGTTTCGTTCGATGAACTTGAGCACCGAAACATGGTCCGAATAGTTATGCGTAACGGTGCCGGGCGTCGTGAAGGGAGAAACGGCGATCATCGGAATACGCGTGCCGTCGCCGAAGTAATCGAGCGGCTGCACGTAGCCGGAGTCGTAGTAACCACCGCCTTCGTCGAAGGTAATCAGGATGGCGGTGTCACTCCAGAGGGCCTGATTGCCCTGGACGGCCGCCACAATCTTCTGGGCGAAGCCCTCGAACAGATTCAGCTTGGACGATGCAGGGTGGCCATCCACCAGTCCGCTCGGCTTGACGAACGAAACAGCCGGCAAAGTATTGTTCTGGATATCGGAGTAGAGATTGGCGGTGTCCTGAATGTGCGCGGTCCGGACCGAGGCATTGCTCATGATCGAGGTGTCGTACTGGAACGGATTGCAAATGTTGCAGTACTCGTCGCTGTTGGCGCCGATCGCACCGTAGTTCAGCTGATACTTGTCGGTCAAATAGTTGTTCCACTGGTCGCCATAATATTTCCATGAAATATTGGCGGCGATCAGGGAGTCACCAACGCTCGGCACGGACGAAGGTGGAATCGTAAACACGGTGTTGTTCGAATTGGTATCGGTGTAGGCATTGCTTCCATCCCCGAAGTAGCCGGGATTGTAATTATTCAGCAGATAGTAATGGCCGGCCTGGCAGTTCGGGTTGATCGGATGATCGAGCGACTGAAGGTAGGTCACGATCGGCAGTACTCCGGGCTGGGTGGTATCGGAGCAGTTCGTGTAAGAGCCGCCGCCCGAAGAAGCCGCGCCGAAAGAACCGGCGCCATAGCCATCTTCGGTGTACCAGTTATTCGTGCCCGGCGCCGGATTCGGGTTTTCGACTTCATCCACAGTCCCGGCATTGGGCGTGCCTTGTGCAACCATGATGTTGTGCGGAGGCGTCGCCGCGTTGCCGTTACCATCGCTGAACCAGATAGCGTCGCCATGGCCCAGCATGATGTGGTTCGCGCCCGTTCCACCCAGCACGGACTGATGGAAGTTATCGCTCATCGCGTACTGATTGGCGAGGCTGGCGAAGTAGGGCGCATCACCCTTCTGCACGTTGTAGAAGCCCATCGAAGTGGAACCCTCCCCGGTGGTTAGGGCGCCCTGCGCATATTCCGTACTAAAGATGGAAGGCTGTGCGATGCCGTTCGCTCCGGCGCCTTCCGTGACTTCCACCCATGGGAACAGAGTTGCGCTGCAGCCGGACGGGTTTTCGAGATAAGCCTGGCTGGCATTGCAGTTGAGCTGTTGCCACATCTGGTAGAAACGATGCACCGGGCTTGCGGAGTACGAGTTGTAGGTGAACGTACTGCCATTGGTCAGTTGGAAAGGACCGGCCGGCAGCGAATTCACGTTGGTGATTCGCGTATCGGGCACGCTTCCACTTAGTCCGCTTCCACCCGAGATCAGATACTGGTAGTAGTTCGATGCGAGGCCGTTCTCCGACTGCTGCGCGAGGGTCAGGCTATCGCCCTTTACGTAGGAATCCGAGGGCCCGCCGTTGAGCGGCGCGGGCAGAACGTTGCCGGGGAAGGGCATCGGCGAAGGGCTCAACTGGAACGCATCCGGCGCCAGATCGGTAGCGGCACTCTGCGCTGCCTTCCAAAAGTTCGGCCCCGGAGTTCCGTCGGCGTTAACGATACCTTCGGAAAGCAAATTCCACACACTCTGGCCCGTGACAGGCTGGTACGTCGCGAACACATGGTCGAAGCTGCGGTTTTCACCGATGATCACGATGACGTGCTTGATCGGCGTAGTCGTATTGTTATCGTTGCCCTGTGCGAGCAACGAGGTAAATGGAGTGAACTGGAGCAGCGCAATAAGCGCCAGCCCTTTGCCGGTTGTCGGCATCTTATTCGATCGGGATGTTGTCAAGGCGTTCCGTCTCCTCAAGGTGACAATGGAGCTGGTTGGGTATGTTCCAACGAATTATGAACGCCGCAACTTGCAGTCTAATGTCGGTGTGGTGAATTTTGCGTTACTGCGCCGGCCCGGCAGGCGCGTGCAAGCTGGGACCGTGCGATTCTACCCGAATCAGCCCCATCATTCCACCATCCTCGTGTTCGAGAAGATGACAGTGATACACAAACGTGCCGACTGTGTTGGAGTCGCGAAAATCCATTCGCAGCCGAACGGACGGGTAAACGAGCGATCGTCCGTTGTAATAAGGCACGTTCACCGTATCGCGGAGGTAAGGCTCATTCGCCGGCCGCCCCAGATAGTCAAGCAGGAGGAAATGCAGTTGGTGGATGTGAAATGCATGCAGTTCATTGGACCGGTTTTCGACGATCCAGTCTTCGACGGTTCCCTGTTGCGCCACGATATTCGGTATGCCCGACTTCGGATCGAAAGCAACCGGTGTCTGGCCGTCTACCGTGATAAAGAACTCAGTCGGACCGGTCGGATTCGCCGGGTCGGCCGGCTTCTCGGAAAAGAAGAGCCTGCGGGTGCGGACTGGGTTTACATCCCCCAGCCATGGCAGAGAGGGCGGGGGTAAGGGCTGAGAGGAGGCGGCAAGTCTAGATCGCGGCTCTGGCGCTTCCTCTGAAGGGACGATTCTGGCAATGGCGCGATTGGGGTCGTTTTCGCCTGCGGGCCCTGTGTCCACACTTCTTGTCACCAAAAGTGCCTGCGTTTTCGCAGGAGGACCGGTCACAATAAACTCTACTCGAGCGCCGGGCGGTACTCCGAGGTGTGTTTGCCAGTTCACGGTATCTACCGGTTTTCCGTTTTCGCTCAGAGGGACGCCGTCCAGTGCGACGAGGCCAAGAGGCTGCGGCTTACGGTCAAACAATACTTCGAGATTGAGGTAAGTGATAGCCGAGGCGTTCAATACGCGCCACAGTTGGCGCTCGCCTGGTTTCATCACCAGCGCGGCGGGAAGATAGTCCGGCCAAGGAACGGGGATAAAGTTGATGGACAGAACCTTGGCGGGCTTACCGAAGCCGGTACCGTTATTAACTGCATCGCCGTCGCGATCGATCAGCATGGGGGGGAGGACAGGCTCTGATTTCGATGGCGGGGCATCGGGATTGATCAGGTCGCGATCGCGAATCACCAGCACGCGTTCCGGCAGCCCCGCCACTTCCTTGACCGCGCGTTCGATTCCTTCCACGACGATCGCGCCGGAGGCGCCGCCGAGGACTTGCGCTTTACTGAAGCCGTGAATGTGCGGGTGATACCAATACAAGCCGGGCGGTTCATTCGCCGGAATGCGAAAGCGGTACTGAAACGGAGCGTCTTGTGGCTGGATCGACGTGGTGAGCACTTCATCCTGATGGCAAGTCGAGGGGATGGTCAATCCGTGGAAGTGAAGGTTCGTCGACGTCGCCAGCATCAGACCGCTGACGCAAGGATCCGTTTTCTTTTTATCGCCCGCGTGAAGGTTATGATTCGCGGCGGGTCGGGCGCCGCCGAGGTCGGTGAGATCGTTCTTCAGATTGAGAATCAGAAGATCGCCCGGATTCAGCCGCAGATTGGGCGACTCTTTTCCGTCCGGCGTCGTGTAGCAGTAACGAGTCGAACCATCCACTTCCTTAAAGTTGTGCAGAGTCAGGCTGACCGTTAGTTCACCATTTACACTGCGAAGATCATCCGGTTCCGCGATCGTACTTCCCGGCAATCTGGCCGGGCACGTATTTCGGGAGATCTGGCCCTGTGCCGCCCGGTGGGCGCCTGCGCTTACATTCTGCGCGCGAAGATCGCCAATACGCCCGGCGCCGGAAATGGTAAATAGCGCAACTGCCAGCAACCTTGAATGCTTTCGAGGGGCCATTCTTTTCAGTTGACCCGAATTCTCAGCGCGAGTGGTTGCAAAACCGTGACAGTTGAATGTCTCTTTAATGAAATGTCTTTCCCCTGTGCTTGGCCTATCCCCTTTCGGCTTCTGCTCAGCGCCCACAAGCTTGGAAATGAGCGTCTACAGCACCGGCGAATCGTTCCCCAACATGGCCCGCCGCACAATCTTGATCGGTGGAAAGCCCTGCTTCATGAACGAATTGTGGAACTCCTCCAGCGAGAATTGTTCGCCCATCATCTGCTTGTAATCGTCGCGCAGCTTTAAGATCTGCAGCTTGCCCAGCGTGTAATGGAGATACGTCGGGTCGATCGTGCCCCGCTTCGATTCCCGCGCGCTGTTGGCGTGCGTTTGGTAGGCTTCATTCTCAAAGAAATCGATGGCTTGATCATAAGTCATCTTTCCGGTGTGCATCTGAATCCCTACGATATAGCGCGCATCGCGCAGAAGGGCATTCTGCAACTGGCTGAGGCGTAGTTTCAGATCGCCATTGCCGTAACCCTCATCGAGGATCATCTGCTCGTTGTAATGCGCCCAACCTTCCGTGTTGCTGCCGCACCCGATGAGTTTACGGACTTTGCTGGGCACATCTTTGACCCACAGGAATTGGACGTAGTGACCACCGTAGACTTCGTGAATGGCGATATTGAGGAGGTCGCCGCGGTTGAAATCCGCCATGTGCTCGTCCACATGCTGCGCGGACCAATCCGGCTCGGGCAACGTCACGTTTAAGAAGGGCTCCTGGCCGGCATTCTGAAACAAGCCTGGTATATCGAGAGAGGCTAGCATCGTGGCGCGAGCGAGGGGCGGAGTCTGTTCCACAATGGGCGGCGCCTGCGACGGAATGGTCATGATGCGATGCTGCGTGATGTAATCGCGCAGCCCTTCCAGCGTTCCGCGGAAGACTTCCAGCAGCTTGTCTGGCGCCGGGTGATCGCGTTCTAACTCTTCAAGAGTCTGCTGCGGCGTACGTTTGGGGTCGATCTTCGCGGCAATGCTTTTGAATTCCGTCTGGTTCAGCCGTAGGTTCTCGTATCCAATATCGAGCAGTTTATGGAGCGGAGTCTCCACCATTTCCTCATAACAGAGCTTCTTGGTATAGTTTTCCTCGCCAATGCGGAAATCGCCGTTGGAACGCGGCAAGACATCGGTCTTCAGATAGCCTTGATAGGAATTGACCGCCGCGATCACGGCGTCGTTGGCGGCCTTGAATTCCGCCTGTAACTGGGCATCGATGACAGACTTGAACGCCGCGGGAACATCGTTTTGGAAGAAGGCAGCGATGCCAGGGAGTTGCTCGATGGCCATCTCGGTGTAAATCCTCGGAGGGTTGTTCAGGTTCTCACACGCGGATTGGAACAGGCGAGGAATCTGGCGCTCGCGCGCGATGACCGATTTCAGGCGCTCGGCCGCCGGCGCGAAGCTGCGGCTCATGAGCATGAAAGTCGCGTTGGTGGCGTAGGACGAATACAGGTCGGGATTCTTCTCCCATTCGCGACTCGATTCCAACGCCAGAAGCTGCCCTTGAATCTTCGCCAGCAGCAGTTCGCGGTCAGCCGTGGCGGCGGGTGAAAGGCCCAGTGGTTCGAAATTCCGCGTTGCAGTTTCACACTTGCGCAAAGCGGCAGTGAGTGCCTGGATTTCGGCGCGCGAAAAGGTGGGCATCAGCGCATCGTATTGGTGAAAGCCGGAGGCCGTGCCACGCGCAGGATTGTAATGGAACCACAAATCGTGGAAGTATCCGTCCGCCAGTTTGGCGAAATCGGCGTCGCGAGTTTGGGCGAGATACATGATGTCCACTCAGAAGGCAAAGATGCTGCCAGCGGTCTTCTCGCCATTGTAGGAACGCGAAAGCGGCGCTACCGACTTGGCAGCTCCAGCGCCTATTGGCCTTCCCGAAGGGGATCGGCGGATCTTCTAGGTTTCCGTACCTGAGCCGACTTCTGTAGGGCGACAGGCTTGCACGGCGGCCACTGAGGCCTTGCAATTTACGCGAGCTTCTCTATCCGCCACATCCAGCTTCCGGTAGGGTTCGCCATTACCAGCATGCCGTGAACGGGGCGTAAACGCCAGAGACGACGGCATCGCGCGAACGCCGGTTCTTCTTGGTCCGACATTTGGGATGGCTCCTCAATGTTTGGCTGCAGCCGCCCTTGCCGCGGTGTGTTTCTTCGGGAGGTCCACGGCCAGCTTGCGTCCTTGTTCAAACTCCTTCTGGAAAAACTCCTTCACACTCGTGGGTTCGAAGCTCAGGAAGGTCCCGCCGGACTCGAAGTGTTGCACGAATACTCTGCCCACCGCATAGGTCGATGCGCCGCAGAAGAGAACCATCGACGGGGCCCCGATAAGCATACCCACCCCCGGCACAGCCTTCAAAATAAGGCCCAACGAACCGAAGGACAATATGCTCGGAACAATGTAGCCAATAAGGGAAGCAATCACCAGTTGGGCGCGGCACTTCTGGAAATCCTGGCCATAAATTTTCGCGATCTCGGCGAGCATTTTGAGCTGCACGCCTGAAACCGCGACGAGGTCCACAAACGGAACAGGGATGAGGCCAGCGCCGGACGACCACCAAAGGTGTTTGCTGATGACTTCAGAAGCCTTCTGTTCTTTCGGACCCTTGACAGGTGATTCTTCCAGCTTTTGTTCCGGCTTCGCGCGTACCATATCTTATAGTACTCTCATGCCGGAAGGCCGGAAGCACAATTTCACGTTTCGGAGATTGTACTTGTGCTATTCAGTGCGCCGCCGCGGCGGCGATATAGCCTCCAAATTCGATGCTCTGACACCCGTCATATCCGGGGATAAGTACCCTTCCGCAGCTCGAACCTGATGACTCATTTGGAGTACGCCTGTGCCGCGAAATTTGTTGGCTGGGAGCAAAATTGG
>Ga0302326_10014325_pt1 | contig 16767 bp, 17 predicted proteins | sample Palsa_T0_3_FD_202264 | JGI IMG/M metagenome (GOLD analysis project Ga0302326, IMG submission 202264) | Peat permafrost microbial communities from Stordalen Mire near Abisko, Sweden - Palsa_T0_3 | ecosystem: Environmental > Terrestrial > Soil > Palsa > Peat permafrost | place: Sweden: Abisko...
ATTCCACCTTTTTTCGAAACAGAAACCGCGAGTCCGCAACCCGGTCTCTCATCTCCGTGAAATTCTCAATGGCCATATCCGCAATGGCATCGGTATTGACCTTGCGCTCATTCTCGAACTTGGCGAATATCCGCGGCCAGTCCGCACCGTCCCGGTCGAGCAACTCGACAAGACAGCTACAGTCTTCGAATCCGCAATTCAATCCCTGGCCGAAGAAGGGGACGATAGCATGAACCGCATCCCCGAGAAGCAGAGCTTTCCCTTCCACATGCCAGGGAGAGCACTTGATGGTTACCATCGCACCCGTTGGATTGGCGAAGTAGTTTTCCCCCAGTTGCGGCATCAGCGGAACCGCATCCGGAAAGCGAGACTCGAAAAACTGGTCTACCTGCGCCGGTGTGGTCAGGTCGGCAAAGCTGTCTGCCCCCTCGAATGGCAGGAATAGAATGCAGGCGAATGTGCCATCGATATTGGGTAATGCAATCAGCATGTGGTTGCCCCGCGGCCAGATGTGCAGGGCGTGCGTCTCCAGCAAATGCTCTCCTTGTGGACCGGCCGGAATCGTCAACTCCTTGTAGCCGTAGTCGAGATACTGTTGCGAAAAGTTGAAGCGATTCATCCTGAGCATCTCCGCTCGAATCGACGATGCGGATCCGTCGCAGCCGATCACAACCTCAGCTTCGAGCGCCGTCTCTTTTCCGGTTTCTTCATCGCGCAGTCGTATCGCGCCGGTCTTCCAATCGTATCCGGTGCACCGCCGATTGAAATGAATGGTCGCACCCTGTTCCTCCGCAGCGTTTATGAGCGCGATGTTCAACTCGAGCCGGGAAATCGAATTGATGACCTCGGCTTCATTCTGCCCATAGGGTTGGAAGGTAAGTGCACCGGCAACCGAATGCATCATCCGCCCCTTCATGGGGATGATGATGTTCCGCATCCGCTCCCACAGGCCGGCCTGCTGCAAGGCGTGAATGCCGCGGGTTGAGAGGGCAAGATTGATGGACCGCCCCGCACTCATGCGCACCCTACGCATGTCCGGGCGCCGCTCATAAATCTCCACGGCGAATCCCCTCTGCATTAGAAGAATAGCCAGAAGCGGACCGTTCAGCCCGGCGCCGATCAATGTGATTTTTCCCAGTGCGGACTTCATCTTGGAGATTCGACGAACCAACCCTTCGACGCACAAAGGGGAAGAGGTAAGCGCCTTATTCGGTCAGCAACGTCCTGGCCTCCCACAATTCAGGAAAGAACTTCTTGTCCAGCGTGAGCTTCAGGTAGGATGCTCCCGTAGTTCCCCCAGTGCCCATGCGGATGCCGATGATGCGCTCGACCAGTTGAATGTGGCGCAAGCGCCAGCTCACCACCAGTTCGTCAAACTCAGTCAGCCGCTCGCACACATCAATCCAGTCGCGATGGTGATGCTCATCCTTGTAGAGCGCATGGACTGCGCGGGCGCGCGCTTCGAATCGCTCCCGTTCGGTCGCCTCCTCGCGGACCGGCGGCAGTTTACCCATCGCCTGTAGAGCCCCGAAGAACACGTCGCGCAGCGATGGTTCTTCCAACCGTCGCTTCAGGCTCGCGTATGCCTCCGCCGTGGGCCGATGATAGCGAAGCATTTTCTCGTCCTTCAAGCCGCACAGAAATTCAATCTCCCGAAACTGCTCAGACTGAAATCCGCTGGCGGGTTCGAGCAGGCCACGAAAGGCGAGAAAATGCGTGGGCAGCATCGTTTCCAAAATGGTGAACTGCTCCACCAACACTCGCGTGATCTCCGTACAGCGGCGCAGCAACCGGGCCGCCTCATAGACTTCGTCGCGCAATTGCGGAGCCGCGCCGGCACTTCGCAAATTCGCGACCACGGCATCGAGGTCATGCAGCAATTCCTTGAACCATAGTTCGTAGGTCTGATGCACGAGGATGAAGAGCATCTCATCATGGTGCGGTGGGGAAGACTGCGGCTGCTGCAACTCCAGCAGTTCCGGAACCTTCAAATACGAGCTGTACGTGAGATGCCCAGGCTCAGTTGCGAGCGGGGATGAATCCACAGCCGCGCCAGACTCCCTATCCCCGGCCGCACGCGGCTCGACTTTAAGTTCCAGGAACTTGATCGCATTCGCGCTCAGAAGCTTAGTCTTGGTCCGTTGCGGTAAATTGCTTTGGCGGATGAGCGACCCCACGCGTTCTTCGCCCAGGGGAAAAGGATAGTCCGAGCCAAGCATCACCTGATCCGCTCCCATCGTTCCCACCAGGAATTCGAGCGAGCGTTGATCGAACACTGCAGAGTCGGTGTAGAAGCGGTTGAGATAATGGCTGGGCGGATATTCACACTCACCACGCGCGACGGGATGATGATGCCAGGCATTTTCCAGCCGCCCGAGCAAGTATGCAAAACTCCCGCCCCCGTGCGCGAAACAGATACGGAGCGTGCTCGGCAGCCGGTCAAATGCTCCACTCAAAATCACCGCTACCAGGGAAAGTTGCGTCTCCGCTGGCATGCCAACCGTCCACGGCATCATGTATTTTGGCATGCGCTCGTGCCCAAACATTTCCCAAGGGTGGACGAGCATGGCTGCGCCCTCATCCGCGCAGTGCTCGAGAAAAGTCAGGATGCCGGCGTCATCCAGGTTCTTGCTTCCAACGTGGTTGCCGATTTGTACGCCGAGGTGTCCGGCCTGCATGCACCGTGTTAGTTCCTGGCAAGCCGCGTCAATATTTTGAAGCGGCACCTGGCAAAACGATTTCAATCTGCCTTTTCCCCGGCTGCAAAGCTCAAGCGCCGCATCGTTGAACAGCTGCGCACAATCCAACGCCTGTTCCGCCGGTCGTTCGTAGGCGAACAGCACCGGCGTGGCCGAGATGACCTGCAGGTCAATGCCGTCGCGATCCATCTCCTGGAGCCGAACCTCCGGATCCCAACACGCGGAATGAATCCGCCGGAAGAAGCGGTCCCCCACGAGAATGTCCGCTTTCCCCGGCTCCGTGTGTTTGATCCAAGGCCAGTTCGGTGTGCCGTAGCGCGCAGCCAAGTCAGGCCAGGAACTGGGGAAAAAGTGGTTATGAATGTCGATGACTGGCATGCTTCATTGGCCCGGATGAATCGTGCCGCAATGCTTACATTTGCGCCGGCTCTCGTTCGAGTAGAACTGGGCAAAAAGCGGCGGCAGATCCTTGACGATGCTCTTCAGCTTCACTTCCGCGCGATAGATCAACTGGTGGCAGTTCGGGCAGTACCATTCGAAGGCGTCCAAAGAGCCCTCCGGGCGGGGCACTTCAACCACCACTCCGATGGTTTCAGCCGGCCTCTGCGGTGAATGACGTAAGTGCTTGGGCAAAAGAAAAATGTCCCCTTCCTTGATCGCTATTTCGAGCGGCGGCTTGCCCGGCGTCTCCATGATGCGGAGAGATATGTTGCCCTTCAACTGGTAGAAGAATTCCTCCGTCGGATCGTCGTGATAATCGCGGCGCTGGTTTGGTCCACCCACCACGGTCACCATCATCTCGCCGTCTTCCCACACCTGCGCGTTTCCCACCGGAGGCTTCAGCTTCTCTTTGTTTTCTTCGATCCACGCCTGAAAGTTAAAAGCTTTCAGATTCTTGACGGACGCCATCGCGCCTCCTATTTCAGCGGCTTGTAAGCCCGGGCCGTGATCTCGATCAATAAATGTGGATGCGGCAACTGATGCACGGCCACGGTTGTTCTCGCCGGACCATCGTATCCGAAGAATTCGCCATACGCCTCGTTATAACCGGCGAAATCATTCATGTTTACCAGATAAGTGGAAACCTCGATCACATCCTGCAGTTGCGCTCCTGCACTCTCGAGAATGTCGCGGATATTCTCGATCACCGCTCGCGTTTGCACCCGGATGTCGAGCCGGGTGGTACCCAAGGGATCGACTTCGGCGCCGGCAATCGTATTGTCGGAACGGCGCGCGCTGGTTCCGGATACAAACAGAAAGTCGCCAGCTCGCTTGAGGTGCGGATACCTGCCGCGCGGCGCGGCTTTTCCGTCAACGACTCTGCTTTCTATCCCGCTCATCTCAATTATTTCGCGCGAACTCAAAGATCACAGCCGAACGCAGATATTGTTGAGCTCGGAGTAGAAATTCAATGAATGCATCCCGCCTTCGCGGCCAATGCCGGAAAGTCCCGCGCCACCAAACGGCGTTCGCAAATCACGCAAAAACCAGCAATTCACCCACGTGATGCCTGCCTTCATTTGCTGCGCCACACGATGACCACGCTTCAGGTTGCTGGTCCAGATCGACGCCGCCAGTCCGTACTTTGTGTCATTGGCCAGGGCAACGGCTTCCTCTTCCGCATCAAACGGCGCAATGTGGCAAACCGGCCCAAAGATTTCTTCCTTCACGCACCGCGCCGATTCCGGCAGTCCAGTATAGATGGTGGGTTCGACGTAGAAGCCGTGGTCGCGATTGTCGCCAAACCTCGGAACTCCTCCACCCGTTACCAGGGTCGCCCCTTCTTCCTCAGCCAGATGGTAGTAGGAGAGCACCTTCTCTCGGTGTTGTGCCGAAATCAGCGGCCCCAGGTCGGTCTTTTCGTCGTTCGGCCAACCCGCATGCAGGCTCTCCGCTTTCTGCTTCAACGCTTCCACGAAAGCGCTGAAAAGCTTCCGCTCCACATAAATCCGCTCAGCGCACAAGCAGACTTGCCCCGTATTAAGAAACACCGCCTCGGCTAACCCGTTTACGGCCTCGTCAAAATTGCAGTCGGCGAATACGATCGCCGCATTCTTTCCGCCCAGTTCAAACGAGACCGGCTTCACCGTGGGCGCCACCGACTTCATGATCGCCGCACCGGTTCTTGATTCGCCGGTAAATGTGATCGCGTCCACATCGTGGTGTTCGGTCAAGCATTCTCCCGCCGAGCCCGGTCCGAAGCCGTGCACCACGTTATAGACGCCGTTCGGAATCCCCGCATCCTCCATCGCCTCGGCCAGAAGCGTGGCGGTAGCCGGAGTTTCTTCCGAAGGCTTGACGACCACCACATTCCCGCAAGCCAGCGCTGGCGCCACCTTCCATGTAAGCAAAAGCAAGGGCAGGTTCCATGGCGTGATCACGCCGACGACACCCAGAGGCTTGCGTACTGCGTAGTTCAAAGCATTGGCTCCGTCTGGAGTTTCCGTCTGAAACGATTCCAGCCCAGACATTTTTACGAGATCGGCAAAGACGCGAAAATTCGCGGCAGCTCGAGGAACATCGAGTTTGGACGCCAGGGACACCGGCTTGCCCGTGTCGGCAACCTCGGCGTGAACGAAACAGTCGAACCGCTTCTCAATCGCATCGGCGACCCGGTGCAATCGCGCCGCCCGTTCGCGAACTCCGAACCGTCCCCATTCTCCTCGCAACGCACGCCGAGCCGCATGAACGGACTCGTCCACCTGTGCAGCGCCGGCTGCAGTGACCTGCGCAATCACCGTCCCGTCCGCGGGATTCACATCCGCGAACTCCTGCCTCCCTGACACGAAGCGGCCATCAATGTAGTTCTGGATTTTATTCACGAGAGCCCCAGGCGGGGACTCGGCAATCGTAGCAGGACAGCCGGAAGCGAGGCAATCCGCGCTAGCTGGTCGGCTTCCGCCGCTCTTCCAGGTAACGCGACAATGCGTCATGCCAGGAAGGCATCTTAATTCCGAGGGACCGCAAACGAGCCGGCGACAAAACGGAATATGCAGGTCGAGGCGCAGGCCGCGCCATCTGCCGGCTGCTTACCGGTCGCACCGTGGCGGGAAGCCCGGCGCTCCGGACAATCTCTTGCGCAAACTCAAACCAGGTGCAATCGCCGGCGTTGGTCACATGCACAACTCCGCGGGCATCATCTCGGCACAATTGAACGATTGCCCGTGCCAGGTCTACCGCATACGTCGGACAGCCGCGCTGATCATTGACCACGTCCAGTGCGGGACGGTTCGCAGCCAGCCTCAAGATCGTATCCGGGAAGCATTTCCCGCCGGTTCCGAACAACCACGAAGTCCTGGCGATGCAGCAATCCGGCATCAACTCCAACAGTCTGATCTCGGCCTCGGCCTTGGTTCGTCCGTACACGCTCTGCGGATTCCGCGTATCTCCAGTCTCATACGGCGTGGTCTTTTTTCCGTCGAAAACATAATCGGAACTGAGGAATACAAGCCGCGCCCCGAACCGTTTTGCCGCTGTCGCGACATTCACCGCTCCGTCACGGTTCACAGCAAAAGCCGGTTCCGGATTGGCTTCGCATCCGTCCACATCGGTGTAAGCTGCGGCCAACACCATCCACTCCGGACGTGTTTCCTCGACCACCTGCTCGACGCGCTCGGCATCGCGGATGTCTGCCTCGCGTGAGCTGAGCCCCGTCACCGCATCCCCATTCCACTCACGGATGAGCGCCTTGCCCAGCAGGCCGGAAGCGCCAAAGATTGTGATTCGCATCAGGATCTATTCGAAAGTCTCGGCGTCGCGGAAGGCGGCGCCGCGCTGGTCTTTGAGCGATACGATAGGCTCGCCGTCCAGTTCCCAGTTGATCTTCAGGTGGGGATCGTTCCACACGATCGTACGTTCGTGTTCGGGGGCATAGAAGTCGGTCGCCTTGTAAAGCACGTGAGCCTTTTCCGAAAGCACGCGAAATCCGTGGGCAAAGCCCAGTGGGATCCACAACATGCGCTTGTTGTCGCCCGACAATCGCACGGCTTCCCAGTGGCCGAAGCTCGGGGAACTCCGGCGTATGTCCACGGCGGCGTCCAGAATCTCGCCCTCGACAACGTGCACCAGCTTTCCCTGCGGCTGCTTCACCTGATAATGCAAGCCCCGCAAAACGTTGTGAGAGGAGCAGGAATGATTATCCTGAACAAACTTCTCAAGAATTCCCGCCTCGGCCATAACCCGCTCGTTGTAGCTTTCGAAGAAAAACCCTCGCTTGTCGCCGAATACCCGGGGTTCGAGGATGAATACTCCTGGCAGCGAAGTCGGGATTTTCTTAAGCGCATCCACCACCGGGTTAGCTTGAACTGTATCCATTAGAATACTTTCTCGCGCAAGAGTTGCAGCAGGTAAGCGCCGTAACTATTGTTCGTCATCGAGTTGCCGATTTTCTCCACCTGCTCTGCCGTGATGTAACCCGAGCGCAGCGCAATCTCTTCGGGGCAAGCTACCATCAGCCCCTGCCTCTTCTCGATGGCCTGAATGTAGAGCGACGCCTCCATCAACGACTCATGCGTGCCCGTATCCAGCCATGCCATGCCTCGTCCCATGACCACCACTTCCAATTGGACGCGGTCCAGATAGGCCCTGTTCACGTCGCTGATCTCCAACTCGCCGCGCGCACTGGGCTTCAGCGACTTCGCGATTTTGACCACTTGGTCATCGTAAAAATAAAGTCCGGTGACCGCGTAACGCGATTTCGGACGCCTGGGCTTCTCCTCGATACTGAGAGCCCGTCCGGCGCCGTCGAATTCCACAACTCCGTAGCGCTCGGGATCGTGTACGGGATAGGCAAATACCCGCGCACCCTGAGTCTTGGCTGCAGCTTCCCGCAAGTCCTTGGCCAAGTCGTGACCGTAAAAAATATTGTCGCCCAGCACCAAAGCGCAAGGGCTGGTTCCAAGAAATTTCTCACCTACCAGGAAAGCCTGCGCGATTCCTTCGGGCTTGGGTTGCACCTTGTATTGCAACTGGATCCCAAACTGACTTCCGTCGCCCAGCAGCGCTTGAAATTTAGGCAGGTCCGCCGGGGTGGTAATCAGAAGAATGTCGCGAATCCCCGCCAGCATCAGCGTGCACAGCGGGTAATAGATCATGGGCTTGTTGTAAACCGGGAGCAGGCTCTTGCCCATGGCATGAGTCACCGGATACAAGCGGGTCCCCGACCCTCCCGCCAGAATAATTCCCTTGTAACTCGTGCTGTTCGAAGGGTTCATCATAGGACGATGGTTTCGCTGCGCCGCAGCCGCATTTCAGGAAGAATAGTGGGTTTCAATCCACTGCCGGTAGCTCCCGCTGGTCACATCCCGGACCCATTCTTCATGCTCCAAGTACCACCGTACTGTCTTGCTAATTCCACTCTCAAATGTTTCCAGCGGACGCCAGGCGAGTTCCCGCTCAATCTTACTTGCGTCCATGGCATAACGCCGATCGTGCCCGGGACGGTCCTTCACAAATGTAATCAGCCCGCGACGCGGCGCCCCGCGGCGCCCCGCCATCTCATCCACCGTATCGCAGATTATCTCCACTATGTCGATGTTCCGCTTCTCATTCCAGCCACCGATGTTATACGTCTGCCCCACCCGTCCCCGCGCCAGCACCGTTGCGATCGCTTCGCAGTGATCCTCCACGTAAAGCCAGTCGCGAACATTCTGCCCGTCTCCGTAAACGGGCAGCGGTTTACCGTCACGCGCGTTCAGGATCACCAGCGGTATCAATTTCTCCGGGAACTGGAATCGCCCATAGTTATTTGAGCAGTTCGTGGTCAGGGTGGGCAACTGATAGGTGTGGTGATAGGCACGCACAAAGTGGTCGGAGGCTGCCTTCGACGCCGCATAAGGGCTGTTCGGCGCATAAGGCGTGGTTTCAGAAAAAGCGGCATCCTCGGGCCCCAGTGAGCCATACACTTCGTCCGTGGAAACGTGCAGAAACCGGAAGTCGATTCTTTCCTGTTCGGCCAGAGCTCCCCAATAGGCCCGCACTTCTTCGAGCAGCGCGAAAGTTCCATCCACATTCGTACGGATGAAATCATCCGGCCCCCGAATGGAGCGGTCTACGTGGCTTTCGGCTGCAAAGTGCACGATCGCCCGCGGCTTGCGGCGTTCGAGCAGGCCTCGCACCAAGCCGCGGTCCGCAATATCGCCGTGCACAAACTCGTACCGCCGCTCGTCGGCAATGGCTTCCAGGTTGCGCAGATTCCCCGCGTAGGTAAGCTTGTCCAGGTTCACAAGCCAAGCCGAATCCCGTTCCATCCGCTGCAGGATGAAGTTCGATCCAATGAAACCTGCCCCACCCGTAACGAGGATCGTGTTTTCCATATCTGTGGAACTTGCCTCGAATTCAATCGTACCGACCGCTCGCCACACCGTTGCCCGCGAACAAACATCCAATTGTAAACAAAAAGGACGGGATTCACTCCGTGCTCTTGGTGCATTCGGTTTTGTGCAAACTGCAGCGTTTCCGGACGGGCTGCGACGGTTGTCTTATGACACCGTTCGCCGCGCTGTCGGCGCAGGAGCTACTACGCGCCGAATCTGCTTTTGGGCCGGAATCTCCGCCAACTCCGAGACCATTATCGCCTTCGATACGTCATCGGCCGTTAACTGGGTTTGAGTGTAGTTCTGATTTTGCGCCGAGTCTTAGTCCTTCGGAATCGGCGACGCCTTTGGATCCAAATGAATCTCGCGCATCGTTCCAACATTGAAGTCTGCGGCGAATAACTTCCTGTTAGGCATGTCAATCTTGTCGAGCGCGGTTTCTATAGTTACCAACTTCTGTAAACGGTGCCTTCTCGTCGATAATGAGAAGAACCTCGGTGCTGCTGCCGCGGTCAGTGGCAATTTGCATAAGATTATTCAAAAGAGAGTTTTCACGCCGATCCTCCACGGTTTTGCCGTTTAGCCTGTAAACGGGCTTCCCGTGTTCTATCTGAACGGATAGTATGACCGGCTTAGACTCAGCGCTTTGAGCGACGCACAGAGTCAGAGGAAACGGATTCAGAACAATCAACATAGCCATCAGATGTTTCAACAAATGTTTCATAAGTTCAATCCCCCGTGGCGTGGTGCGATGGTCGGGGCGCCGGGCTGGGGGTACCGGTGTGATCGCTCCATGGACGACTTGGCTGCAGTGTGGGGACATTTCGGAATACAATCGTCCACAGCCTCCCGATTTTCCGCAATGTCGCTGCCGAGCCCGCAAAGACCAGCACCCAACTCATCCAACTCATCCGGCAGCAATTTGAAAACCTTCCCCCGCGCCTGTATAAATCTGGGAATGGACCTCCGTGCCTGACGACCATTCCAACCCCGACCCCAGCCCCACTCCCCAGCCGCGCGGCGCGACTATCGTTGCCGCCGGATTGCTGCTCGCCGCTCTTGCGCTGGTGGTGCTCTATACCGGCCGCGGCGCGTTCCTGAGTCCGGTGGCTTTGGTCGTAGTCGCTGCCATCGGCGTGGCCGCGTTGCTTTTGCAACTGCGCCTGCGTCCCGATCTTTCCTCCATTCGAGCGTCTTCCTCTCGGGGACCGCTTTGGCTCAATGCCTTTGGCGTCGTATGCGCCGTCGGAGCCTTATTCGCCGACGTTCTTCACCTCAGCGAAGGGTTCATGCTCGTGGCCGCGCTCGCCGCCGTAGTGTCGTTCGCGGTCGGCGGCATTATGATTCTGAGCACCCTGCGCAAACACCGTATTTGAACCCCGGCTCTCAAGGCTGAGGCCGGCTGCCGGGAGGCACGTCTCTAAGGTTTGAACTCCACCGCCACCGTGGTCTCCACCACGACCGGCTGGCCGTCGACGCGGTAAGGCGTGAACCGCCACCAGCGCATGGCATCCATCGCGGCCTGTGCCAGCACCTCCGGCCCATTCCGTGCGTGCATCTGCACCACGGAGCCATCGCGCCCCACTACCACATCCAGCACGATCACTCCTTTGAGTTTCGCCGGTCGCGCAGCCTCGGGATAGTCGGGATCCACGCGATGCGTCACCAGCTTCTCCATCACGTCGGCTGGAACCTGGGCCTGAGGCTGCGTCGGCTCCATCGTCTTTTCGTTATTCGGCAGGCTGGACTCCAGATCTTCCCATCCGCGATTCCAGTGCCACCACAAAACTGCGAATAAGATTGCTATCGACAGCAACAAGAAGGTCCATCCCCGCAGACGCCGCTTGCGGGTAGGAGGCTGCGCACCTCCCGATCCTCCACGCTCGGAACCTTTCCCGGCTGCGGTTTCGATGGGAATCGTCGCCCGGACCGTCAACTCCGGTTCCGCTTTCGCTTCTCCGGCCCAATCGAGAATTGCCCAGCGCTGCTCCGCCGAGAGCCCGACAAACTCCATCCCCGCGTGCAGCCTGTCGTGATGCCGCACCAGCGCCCGCGTGCGCAGCGGGTCCGACGCGAGCGGCAGCTGGATCTCCACTCCCACCGCCTCGCCCGGCAACAATTCTCCCGCCAGCACCGCGGCCACCCCGCCCTCGCCTAGGTTGACCGACCGACCCGGGACAGTATCCGGAATCCCCGACCGCAGCACCGTGACATCCAGCGGCGCCTGCACGCGATAACGCAGCGCCCGCCGCCGCGAGGGTTGATCCCATTCTTGTATTTCGGCCGCCGCTGCCATGCCTCACTCTGTCCTAAACAACAGTCAATTGACGTTTCTCCCCGATCTCCGTGACGTTGCTCAGGGCCCCTCTGCGATTAGGCCTTTGTTAGTCAGTCCTGCCACGCCGCAGCTCTACAATCTCGCTACCGCTGGCTACCAACACCACGTTCGCCATGCCAATGAACAGCCCGTGTTCCACCACCCCCGGCATATCGCTAAGCTGGCGCGCCAGCCCATCTGCATCCGGAATCTGCCCGAACCGGCAATCGAGAATGTAGTTGTTCTCATCGGTCAGGTAATGCCTGCCATCCGCTCCCTGACGCAATCCAACTTCCGCGCCCAGGGCGGCAATTTTCTTCACCACCACCGCCTGCGCGAACTTGATCACTTCCACCGCTAGCGGAAACTTTCCCAGCACCGGAACTCTCTTGGTCGCATCGGCAACAATCACAAATTGCTTGGTCGCCGAGGCCACAATCTTTTCCCGCAGCAGCGCCCCGCCGCCACCCTTAATCAACCGCAATTGCGGATCCACTTCGTCCGCGCCGTCTACGGTCACGTCGATCTGCTGACATTCATCCAGAGTCGTAAGCGGAATCCCCAGGCTGGCCGCCAGCGCGCGCGAACGTTCCGAGGAGGGGATGCACCGGATCCGCAGCCCGTTCTTCACTTCCTCGCCCAACAGTCGGATGAAGTACGCCGCCGTCGATCCACTTCCCAGGCCGACGATTTGACCTTCTTTGACGAACCCCAAGCTCGCCCGTGCCGCCGCCTCTTTTTCCTGATCGTTCGCCATAAGTTCTCGATGTCTGCGCCGCTCGCCTAACCTAAATTCTGTTCCACGTAAAGCAAATACCCTGCCAGCGCTAGTCCAAACAACGCCGTCAGAATCGTTACCAGATCCACAATGAACCCCGCCGGCTCAAACTTCCCCTGATCCAGCTGTGCTCGTGTCTTTCGATATCGCATGAGCCCGGCCACCACCATCACCACCCCTGCGAGAATCGAACTCATCCCCATCCAAACCGAAAGCCCCGTGGTCTTGGGCACGTGGCCCTGGAACTGCGCCAACTGCCGCAGGGCGATCGCAAACCGTCCAATCGCGAACCCAAACACCACAACGGCGACACTGGTCCGCACCCACGCCAGAAAGGTGCGCTCGTTGGCTAAATGGTCGCGGGCTCGATCGGAATTCTGAATCACAGAGTCTCCCCATGACGAAACAGCCACGACGGCAGCATTATTCCACAGCCTTCGCCACCAGCGCGCCCGCGACGGCAATATTCTTGATCAAGTCCTGCGGCACGCCGTGCCGCTGCTGCAGGTACTCCGGACTATTGTAGGAGACCCAGACCTTGCCGTTTTCGTCTTCCCACACCAGTGCCTTCAGCGGCAGATCGATGGCCAGCGTGGGCGCGGCCAGCATCACCGGCGTCCCTCCCTTCGGATTGCCGAAGATTACCAGCTTGGTTGGCCGCATCTTCATCCCGACCTTCTCAGCTTCGCCGCTGTGATCCACTACCGCGAACACCTGCACTCCACGCTCGGCGAGAACCGATTCCAGCCGATTCACGGTTTCGTCCACCGTATGCGGGCTTGCGACCTCGAAGAGACCGTTTCCTGGCATGTCCTCTCCTTCTGCGCTTGCGAAACTCCGATTCGGTTCCGCAACCGATAACCTAGTCATCCTGTCCTCACACCGCTCAAGTGTCAAATGTTAGATGCCAACCACTGGTTGCCGCTGTTCGCTGATTCTCGCATGAGTCGCGGACTCCTGCTTGTTACACTAGAGGATTAACCATGCCCTCGCGCTACGCACAATGGATGTACGACTGGGAGCACCGACTCACTTCGGTGGACAACAACCGCGTGGTGCGTCCGCTGGACTGGGGTGTCGAGTGGACGCGGGATTGGCCTTGCCGGAACGGTTGGCAGCCGGGGCAGGCCGCGGAGGATCCCGCGAAATTCCTTATCGATTTCAACCGGCGTATTGTTGCCTCGAGCGATGAGTTTTATTCCTACACGCGGCCCACCGATTTCAGGTTAGAGAAACGCCAGGTGCAGGTCTTCTCCACCCGCGAAGTTCCTGACCTGAAGCTCGAGGCGAAGGTGAAAGGAACGTTCGCGGAGTTCTTGCGCTTCACTGCGCCCGTTACAACGCCGTATCCGGAAAATAATCTGGTGAATGCGCGCTGGTTTCCGGCGCGAGGGCGTCGCGCCATCGTGCTCCTGCCGCATTGGAACGCGGATGCGATTGCTTACGTCAGCCTCTGCCGCATGCTGAACCTGCTGGGGGTTGCGGTGTTGCGGCTGAGCATGCCCTATCACGATATCCGCATGCCCGCCGAGATCACCCGCGCGGACTATGCCGTCTCCGCTAACATCGGCCGCACGCTCGATGCCGTGCGCCAGGGAGTGGTCGATATTCGCTGCTGTCTCGATTGGCTGGAACAGCAGGGCTACAGCAAGCTTGGGATCGTGGGCACGAGTCTGGGTTCGTGTTATGCATTCATCGCGGCGGCGCATGATGCGCGCATTCGAGTCGCGGCGTTCAATCACGCCTCGACTTATGTGGCCGATGTGGTGTGGCACGGCCAGTCAACGCGGCACATCCGGCAAGGTATGGAGTCGCAGATCACGCTCGAGACGTTGCGGCAGTCGTGGCTCGCCGTGAGTCCTATGGCTTACTTCCATCAATTCTCTCGCTGGCCAAGAAAATCGCTCATCATTTATGCGAAATACGATCTGACCTTCCTGCCCGAGCTTTCGCGGCAGGTGGTAGATGAATTCGAGCGCCGCGGACTGGACCACAAAGTCGTAGTGCTGTCATGCGGTCACTACACGATGGGCGAGACCCCGTACAAATACTTGGATGGATGGCAACTGGCTTCGTTCTTGCGAACGGCGTTTGAGGGATCGCGAACATAGCCGCCGCCGGCGACGGCACTACGGTGGCTGAGGAAGCGGTAGAATGTGGGCATGGCGATCGGTCGCACCCTGAATTCCGAAGCGCTGATGGAATACCGGCGCGGTGAGTTTCTGATTAGTACCAGCCGCGAGCGCCTGAGGTTGGATGTGGTTTACGGTTTTCTGAGCAATTGCTACTGGGCCAAAGGAATCCCGCGGGAACTCGTGGCGCGGTCGATTGAGCACTCGCTGTGCTTCGGCATTTATGACGAATCCCCATGTCTGGCAAAAGAGGCGGGACATGGGGCACCCTCGCAGGTTGGTTTTGCCCGCGTGGTCAGCGACTTTGCCACCGTGGCGTATCTGGGCGATGTCTTCGTGCTGGAATCCCATCGTGGGCAAGGACTGAGCAAGTGGCTGATGGAGTGCGTCATGAAACATCCCGCGCTCCGGAATCTGCGGCGCTGGATTCTTTTGACCCGCGACGCACACGGACTTTATTCACAGTTCGGCTTTACGCCGCTGCAGGCTCCGGAGCGGTACATGGAGTTTCACCGGCCCAACGTATACGAGACACCCTAGGAAAACGATATGAAGAACCCCGCCATCTCGAACATGTACCGTCCACTTTACGAAGCGGATCCGCAGATTGCCGCTGCCATCGACAACGAAACCCGCCGCCAGCACGAAGGTCTGGAGCTCATCGCTTCGGAGAATTTTGTCAGCGAAGCCGTGCTCGAAGCCGTAGGCTCGGTGTTCACCAACAAGTATGCCGAGGGATATCCCGGCAAGCGTTACTACGGCGGTTGCGAGTTCGCGGACGTGGTCGAGAACCTGGCGCGCGACCGCGCTAAGCAGTTGTTCGGCGCAGAGCACGCCAACGTGCAGCCCCACGCCGGCTCGCAAGCGAACATGGAAGCCTACGCGGCCGTGCTGCAGCCGGGCGACACGATTCTCGGACTGAACCTCGCCCATGGCGGCCACCTCACGCACGGGCATCACCTGAATTTTTCGGGGAAGACTTACAAGATCGTCCCTTACGGCGTGACCAAGGAGACCGAGACGATCGACTATGACGCGCTGGAAAAGCTGGCAGAGCAGGAACATCCCCAGCTGATCATTGGCGGCGGAAGCGCTTATCCGCGCATCATTGACTTCGCCCGCATGCGCCAGATCGCGGACAAAGTGGGCGCGCTCTATCTGGTCGACATGGCGCATTTTGCCGGACTGGTGGCAGGTGGCGTGCATCCTTCGCCGGTGCCCCATGCACACATCGTAACCTCTACCACGCATAAGACTCTGCGCGGACCGCGGGCGGGCATGATTCTTTCGAAGGCTGAGTTCGCGGCGGCGATCGATAAAGTCGTTTTTCCCGGGATGCAAGGCGGGCCTCTGATGCACATCATCGCAGCCAAGGCGATCTGCTTTCACGAAGCGATGCAGCCCGAGTTCCGGGACTACACGACGCAAGTCGTGGCCAACGCGAAAGTCCTGGCCGCGACGCTGGCCGCCGAGGGCTTCCGCATCATTTCCGGCGGGACGGATACTCACCTCATGCTGGTCGATGTGTTCTCCAGGGGCATTCTGGGCAGCGAGGCGGAGAAGTCGATGGATGCGGCCGGAATCACCGTCAACAAGAACGCTATCCCGTTCGATGTGAACCCGCCGCTGAAGCCGAGCGGCATCCGCATCGGCACACCGGCACTGACCACGCGCGGCATGAAAGAAGCCGAGATGCGGCAGGTCGGACGCTGGATCGCAGAAGCGCTGCTGCACAGGACCGATGCCACAGTGCTGGCAAGAATCCGAAAAGAGGTGCTTGGTCTCTGCGAGGCTTTCCCGCTGTATGCCGAGCGCAGGGCCAAGGCGCAGGCGGAAGTGTGACCTTAACTTTAACGTACCGGAATGGATTCCATTCCACCGGAATATGGGGTGCATGGCGGCCACCCGCCCTCTCGCGGTTGCACCCTCAGTCTCCGCGGCTGAACATGCGCGGAGGGCAGAAGCTCTTGCCCAACGCGACAGAGGGACCATGAGCGAACTCTTCCGCGAAGCTTTCGTCAGCTAGAGACCCATTCACTGCTCCCAGGTGGCGTTGGTATGGCTGAGAGCTCTTTTATTCGTGGCGGCGATTCCGTTTGCCCTGGACAGGTTCCTCCGCATTTCCAACTAGATCCAGCAACGGCATGTCCCCCTGTGTTAAATTTCCTTCCGTGAAGATCGCCATCGACATTCGCCGGATGACCGAGTTCGGCGTGGGCACATACATCCGGAATGTCGTTCGGACTCTGGGACGGCTGGACCACGAGACCACGTATTTCCTCATCGGCTCTCCCGCCAAGGTCAAGGAAATCGGCCCCCTGCCGCCGAACTTCCATACCGTTCCTCTAGCCGAGCCGGAGCGCTCCCTCAAGAGCTTTTGGGAGTTCCGCACCATTGTCGAGCGGCTGGAATGCGATCTGGTACACATTCCGAATCTATTCTCGCTCCCGCGCGCGCTGCCTTGCCCCTATGTGATGACGGTGCACGACATGCTGGAGCATCTGTCGCGGGCGCGCCAGCAGACCGG
>Ga0302326_10014326_pt1 | contig 16767 bp, 14 predicted proteins | sample Palsa_T0_3_FD_202264 | JGI IMG/M metagenome (GOLD analysis project Ga0302326, IMG submission 202264) | Peat permafrost microbial communities from Stordalen Mire near Abisko, Sweden - Palsa_T0_3 | ecosystem: Environmental > Terrestrial > Soil > Palsa > Peat permafrost | place: Sweden: Abisko...
CGCCACGCATTTGTTCTTGTGGCTAGGGTGGGATTTCACAAAAGTCGCGATCGTCTTGAAGGGTACGGGCTTCAGCCCGTACATCCATCGAACCCATCGAACGGGGCTTCAGCCCCCGAGGGAATGCTCTCCACGACCATGACCCGCCAAAACCTCAGCGGCAGCTCCCCCTACGAGCCGATCATCGGCTTCTCCCGCGCCGTCCGCGCCGGCAACGCCATCTACATCTCCGGAACCGGCCCCGTAGGCGCCGACGATCAGGACGCAGAAACGCAAACCCGTCATATCTTCAAAATCGCCGCCGAAGTCCTCGAGCGCGCAGGTTCCTCTCTCAGCGATGTCGTCCGGACCCGCATGTATCTCACCCGCGCCGAAGATTGGGAAACCGTCGGCCGCGTTCACGGTGAGATTTTTCGAGACGTCCGGCCCGCAGCCACGATGATCGTCGTGGCTCAGCTCCTCAATCCAAAATGGCGCGTGGAAATCGAGTTGGATGCCGTTATTCGATCAGCCGAGGTTTCCGCCAGCGCAGAAGGTCAGTGATTCCCATGCCCAAGCTTTCGATTCGCGATCTCGAACTCAACAATAAACACGTCTTCATCCGCGTCGACTTCAACGTCCCCCTCACCGAAGACGGCTCTGCCATCACCGACGACACCCGCATCCGCGCCACGCTGCCGACCATCGAATACGCCATTCGACACCATGCCAAAGTGATTCTCGCCTCGCATCTGGGCCGCCCCAAGGGCAAGCCCAACCCGAAGTACTCCCTGCGGCCCGTAGTCGACCGCCTGCGCGAGTTGCTCGACGAAGAGGTCAGCCTCGATGTCAACGTCGGCTTCTCGCCCGACTGCATCGGCGAAGTAGCCAGCGAATTGGCCAGGCAGTTGGAATCCGGCCAGGTCCTGCTCCTCGAAAACCTGCGCTTCCACCCCGAAGAAGAGGCCAACGACCCAGGCTTCAGCGCCGCGCTCGCCGCGCTCGCCGAAATTTACGTCAACGACGCCTTCGGCTCCGCCCATCGCGCCCATGCCTCCACCGAGGGCATCACCCATTTCCTCAAGCCAGCCGCTGCCGGCCTGCTCATGGAAAAGGAACTTACTTATCTCAGCAAAGCATTAGAAGCTCCCGAGAAGCCCTTCGTCGCCATCATCGGCGGCTCCAAAATCTCGGGAAAGATCGACGTCATCGACAACCTTCTTGATAAGGTAGACACGCTCGTCATCGTCGGCGGAATGGCCTATACCTTCCGGCGCGCTCTCGGCGTTACCACCGGCAAATCCCTCGTAGAAGAAGACAAGATCGACATCGCCAAAGATGCCCTCGCCAAAGCCGAAAAGAACGGCGTCAAGCTCCTGCTTCCGGTCGACAATATCCTCGCTGACAGCTTCGCTCCCGACGCCAAAACGCAGCCCTGGGATTCCTCCGTCAACTTCCCGCCCGACTGGCAGGGCCTCGACATCGGCCCCAAGACCGTTGCACTGATCACCGAAATCGTCTCCCACGCCAGGACCATCCTCTGGAACGGCCCTGCCGGCGTCTTCGAATTCCCTGCCTTCGCCGTCGGTACCAACGCTATTGCCGAAGCAGTCGCAGCCAACACCGCAGCGATCTCCATCATCGGCGGCGGCGACAGCGTAAGCGCTATCAACCAGGCCGGCGTAGCCGACAAGATCACCCACATCAGCACCGGCGGCGGCGCCAGCCTGGAGTTCTTGGAAGGCAAGAAACTCCCCGGCGTAGAAGCCCTCACTGATAAGTAAAAGAATCCTTTCAAATACAGAAGCCCCTCATCAAGAAGCGCAAAAGCGCGAGATGAGGGGTTTTCGTTCTCTGCAATTAACTGAGGGCCAGAACCTGCAACCTCCATACCACCCATCCGCCGCACGTCAGTGTAAAATCGCTCCGAGTCGAAAATGCCTCCAGAAATCGTTGCAAAACCGAGGCTGGCGGAAAGGGCAACATCATGACGACCGCAGCACTGATCCCCAATGCAGAGCGAGTAAAAGCCGCGTGTGAGCAGTTCGATCACGACAATGCGCTAGTCGAGCAAACCCTCGAAGAGCTTTTCCGTCAGCATCCGGCAAACAGCGACCCCCGACACGTCCTGCTGAAAGTGGTCGCAGTCAACGCCCTCTACCACACCTGCATCTTCGCCCTGGATGTAGTCGCCAGTCACATTCACGAGCATCACAAGGAAATCGAGGCCGCTCTCGCAGCTGGTTTGCCCGAGATCATCGATTTGATCGCTAAAGTAAAGGTGAGAGGCAAGATCTATAACTTCTTCTCATTTGCAACCAAATACTGTAGCTGGCAAAACCCGACAGCTTTCCCTATCTATGATACCCACGTCGATCATTGTCTCTGGACCCTCCAACAGCACAACCACTTCGCATCGTTTCTTCATCCCGATCTATGGAATTACCCTAAGTTCGTGAAGATCATGACGGGCTTTCGCAGCTTCCACGGCCTCGACTCATTCACCTTCAAAGAGATAGACAAGTTTCTCTTCCTGGAAAGCGCACCACGGGCAGCAGCATCGCCCGATGAGCCACGTTTGGGAGCCGGAGCTTTTGATTTCTACCCCACCGAAGAGCTAACCTCCTGACCGGCGGAAATCAAACCCGGCATAAGGCGCCAGACCGGCCTCAGCCGTGGCGTCGCGTCGACTTGCGCCCGCGCGGCGCCACCGTCGGCTCAAAGACACCAGGATTTGACCTCCATCTTGCTTCTTCCGACAAGCATACTAGCTTCGCAACGGCGATCGCATCCAGAGTTACCACTGGCGTAGCTTCATGGTCCGTGCTTTGCCCCCGCATATCGCGGCAGTTAACATACAGCATTTCCGATTCAACCGGCTCATTCATCTCCATAACTCCCATAACTCGACAACTGCTTCATGAGCCTAACTCGCAGCCGGCCGTCGTTGCTGTGCTGTTCGTCACTCATCTGCCACAATCCATTCCACTAAAATCAAATCCGAGGGACTAAACCAACAATGTCTCGTAAAGCGCTCATCGCCGCCAACTGGAAGATGTATAAAACCCCCGCCGAAGCCAAAATTTTTGTAGATGAATTCCTACCTCTTGTCGCAGGCCATGACCGCGACGATATCGCGCTCTTTCCATCGGTAACCTCTCTGGCAACTGTCGTCGAAGCAGTCAAAGGCTCCAAGGTAGCCGCAGGCCTGCAAAACATGCACTTCGCCGAAGAGGGAGCCTACACCGGCGAAACCTCCGCGACTATGCTGAAAGCGGTGGGCGCAACCCACACTCTTATCGGCCACTCCGAACGCCGCCAGTACTTCAACGAAACCGACGAGGTCGTCAACAAGAAACTCCACACCGCCCTCAAGCACGGAATCATCCCCGTCGTCTGCATCGGCGAACTCCTCCACGAGCGCGAGGCCGGGCATACCGCATCCGTGCTGCTCAAACAGCTCAAGGGCGCGCTCGAAGGCGTCTCAGCCGCCGCTGTCCACTCGCTGGTCATCGCGTACGAGCCGGTCTGGGCCATCGGCACAGGCAAGACCGCAACCCCCGAAATGGCCGTCGAAGCCCACATGATCGTGCGCGCAGAGTTAGCCAATATTCTCGGTTCCCACGTCGCCAACGCTACTCGGATTCTCTACGGCGGCTCCGTGAAACCTGAAAACGCCACCGCTCTGCTCGGTGAAGACGAGATCGACGGCGCGCTCGTCGGCGGAGCCAGCCTCAAACCCGACTCCTTCGCAGCCATCGTCAAGTATTAAGCGCCATTTCCGAACCGGGGCCATGAGCTCTCACTTTAGGCCCCTCGCTTATCTCCGCACATCCTGGTTTATTCCCCCTCGACACCTGCGCGACGTCTGCCGGGGGTCTGTTATTCAGGCCGCTCCAGAGGCCTCACCAGTAACTGCCCATCCCGGACGACCGCCTCATAAATCGGCACATGCGCATCCGGGTCGTGCAGAGCAGCTCCGGTCTTCACGTCAAAGGCCCAGCCATGATAGGGACAGACCACTCTTCCGTCTTCCACCATTCCCTGCCCCAGCGGACCCTCATTGTGGGGGCAGATATTACTCATCACCGCAATTTCCCCACCCACCCGGGCCACGCACAACGCGCCTCCGGCCATCTCACAAACCTCACCCTCGCGGGGCAACTCAGCCTCAGCGCAAACTCGAACCAATTCCCGCATCCTCAATCACTCCTTCCACAGCATCCATACTAGCCGGAACCAGCTTCAGGGCAATTGCATGAAAGTGCGGCCCTCGACCGTCAAAAAAGCGAACAAAAGGAGTAGTACACCCCGGGGGGGGTGCTATTTTTACGGCGTATCCTCAAGTAAATGTGATACTTACGAGCGATTTCTGGCGTGATTAGCCGGGGTTTTGTGCTGCTTTTTGCGCACTTTTTACCGCGAATCGTTGCCAATCTTTGGTGATACCGGACATCGCTGGGATGTTGCGGAGGGGCTGGCGCTCCCAGCTTCACCTCCAGTATGCGCCGACCAGGGAAAATTCCGCGCAGTGGGGCGAGACGCTGGAAATGGGTGAGCCTGGCATGGGTTTCGGATGAGCTCATTCCGCGTTGCTGAACATTCATGCAATTGCCCTGGAACCATTTCTGATCTCATCCGATCCTGCAAGGCTGCCGCGATACCATAAATCTGAACTCATCCAAATCGACCGCCAAAGATCCTCGAAAAATGTCCCGCGCCAAATCATCCCGTTCCACGCGAACACCGCTTGCAAAACCCCTACGACCTCATCCGCCAAAAACGCCATCCGCGTTTGAAAAGGCGATGCACGATCTGCACAACTCCCCTGGCGCATTTCCCAATGTCTCCGTTCGCTGGCTATTGGGCGCATCCGGAATCGTCCTCCTGGGCGCGATCTTCTGTGCCTGGCTCACCCTCTGCCTGCTCTACTGGCAGGGCAGCTGGCAGCTCCTCTACCATCCCAAAGCCGCCATCACCCGCACCCCAGCGTCCATTGGGATCCCCTTTGAAGCAGTCCATTTCGCCGCCACTGAAACCGGCACAACTCAACTAACGGCCTGGTGGATTTCCAATCAAAATTCCCGCTTCACCGTCCTCTACCTCCACGGCGCGGACGGGAATCTGAGCGACTGCGTAGACATTCTTGCCGCGCTCCACCGGCAAAACCTCGACGTCTTCGCCATCGATTATCGCGGCTACGGCCAAAGCGGGCCAATCCGCGAGGCGGGACACCCCAGCGAAAAACAGTTCCGCCAGGACGCAGAATGGGCGCTGACCTGGCTGACCCTGACCCGCAAAATCCCGGCCAAAAGCATAGTTGTCTTTGGAGCAGACCTGGGCGCGAACCTCGCCGCAGAGCTCGCCGCCGATCACAGCGAACTGGCAGGAGTCATCCTCGATCAGCCACTCCAGAACCCGATTGCCCCGGTCTTGCGTGATTCCAGAAGCAGACTGGTCCCAGCTCATTTGTTAGTCGGAGATCGATACGACCTCACGGGTGCAGCGACGAAACTGCGTGTTCCATCCCTTTGGCTGTTCGATGAACCTCTGCCCAAGGAACCCGGTACTCCACCAGAGGCCTATAAGTCCGTTCAGACCAATAAAACTCTGGCCTGGCTCAACCGGCCCGCCCTTACGGACCCTCACTTTGGAGAGACTCTCCGCCGTTGGCTGGATGACCTGTAGAAACAGGCTAACCAATTCGTCGTCGTTTTATTTCCCCGCCATCGACCGCTCGATCAACCGCGTAGTCGAGTGACCCTCGACAATCGGTACAATCGCCACTCTGCCGCCCCACGACTTCACTTCCTTCGCGCCAACCACCGTGTCCTCGTTGTAGTCGCCGCCCTTGACGATTACATCCGGCCGCGAAGCCAGAATCACCTCCAGCGGCGTCGGCTCGCCAAAGATCACCACGGCATCCACTGCCGCCAGCGCAGCCAGCACGCGTGCGCGCTCATTCTCGCCTACGACAGGCCGGCTAGGACCCTTCAGGCCCGAAACCGAGGCGTCGCTGTTGATCGCCACGATCAGCCGGTCCCCCAATCGCCGCGACTGCTCCAGCACCATAATGTGGCCGACATGCAGCAGGTCGAAGCACCCGTTGGTAAACACCACCCGCTCGCCGTTTGCCCGCCAGACGGACACCCGGCGCACGAGTTCTTCGCGCGTAAGCACCTTGTCTTCCGCATGCAGCGCAATATCCGGCGCAAGCGCTGCCAGCAACTCGTGCTTCTCCACCGGAACCGTCCCGACCTTGCCCACTACAATCCCCGCCGCAATATTGGCGAGTTGCACCGAAGGCTCAATCGCCAACCCCGATGCCAGACAGAGCCCCAGCACCGCAATCACCGTATCGCCTGCGCCGGAAACATCGAAAACCTGTCGCGCCACCGCAGGAGCCAGAAATCGATTGCCAGGGCGAATTACGGCAATTCCCTTCTCGCTCAGCGTCGCCGTCAGGTACTCAAGGTCAAACTCCGCAACCATGCGCTCTCCGGCAACAAGCATCGCCTCAAGATTGCGGACATCCTCCCGGGAAGCAACCGAAAGCTCCTGTAAATTCGGGCAAATCGTCGTCGCGCCCTTGTAGCGGCTGAAATCCGCAGTCTTGGGGTCCACCAGCACCGGAACCCCCAGCGCTCGCGCCTCGGCAATCACAGCCTGGCACAGCGCGGGCTCCAGAACGCCCTTCGCATAATCGGAAAGCACCACTGCGTGGCATCCGGGCAGCTCTTTCCGCACCCGCGCCAGCAGACGATCATAGTCTCCATCCGCCCGCTTGCCCAGATTCTCGCTATCGAGCCGAAGCATCTGCTGGCGTCCGCCAACAATCCGTGTCTTCGTAACCGTCGGGAAACCCTCGCAGGGAACAAACGCATGATCGATCCCATGCATGGCAAGACCCGCAGCCAGCAGCTTTTCATCCGCATCCGCGCCGGTAAAGCCTACCAGGACCACGCCCGCGCCCAGCTTCGCCAGGTTCATGGCCACGTTGGCTGCGCCACCCGGCTGTTCGCTCTGATGCGTCGCGCGAACCACCGGCACTGGCGCCTCGGGCGAAATCCGTCCCACCTCGCCCCAGATGTACTTATCCAGCATCACGTCGCCTAAAACCAAAAGGCGCTTCGACGGCCACTCCTGCTCGATCTTGTGGATCACCTCATGCAGCTGCTGAATCAACGCACACCCGCTTCCCCGGATACGATTTGAGACAAAATCTCAGGCTCGGCCTGGCTCTGCGAAGCAATCCAATCCAGCTCAAGCCAATCGCAAATCATGTGCCCAGCCAGAATGTGGGCCTCTTGAATGCGCGCCGTATCCCGCGAACCCACGGCAAACAGATGATCGGCCAGCGCACCCATCCTGCCACCGCCCTCGCCGGTAAAAGCCACCGTCGTCACCCCATGCAGTCTGGCCGTCTCCAGCGCCGAGACAACATTTCGGCTGTTGCCTGAGGTCGAAATCCCCACCAGCACGTCTCCCGGCTTGGCCATCGCCTCTACCTGGCGCGAAAACACAGCCTCATAGCCATAATCATTCGCTACCGAAGTCAGAATCGAAGTATCCGTTGTCAGTGCAATCGACGGCAGTCCGCGCCGCTCCCGGCGAAATCGCCCCACAATCTCTGCCGCCAGATGCTGCGAATCGCCAGCGCTGCCGCCATTGCCGCACCACAGGATTTGATTCCCTCGATGCAAAGCCGCAGCCATCGCCCGGGCTATCCCTTCAAGCAAATCCTGCTGCTCCTTGACGCCATGAATCACTGCGATGTGCTCGACAATCGCCTTGCCGAAAATAGTCTCTCGATCAGGATGGTTTGCCATGCGCTCCTTTGCCATGCAATCCGTTGAAAAACAAAAACAAGATGGCTGAACCTCGCTCACTCTGGCCCATAATCAACTTATTGCTATCATAGCCGGGTGAAGATCGAGCCAAAAGACCGTGGACAGACCGGTGCCCAAAACAGCACACAAACCGCCGATTTCCGCCTCACTCTCCGTACTATCTTTCTTGACCGCGACGGCGTAATCAACAGGAAAATGCCCGAAGGCCAGTACGTCACCAGCTGGCGCCATTTTGAACTGCTGCCCGGCATTCCAGAAGCAATTGCACGGCTCAATCGAGCCGGTCTCCGCGTTCTTGTCGTCACCAATCAGCGTGGTATCGCTCTCGGTCGCTATACGGCTGCGGACGTAGAAGACATCCACTCGCAGATGCAGAGAGTCTTGTCGGTCTCCGGAGCACACGTGGACGGCCTCTACTTTTGCCCCCACGACAAACGGCAATGCGACTGCCGCAAACCGCTTCCCGGTCTCTTCGAACAGGCGCAAAAACAATTTCCAAAGATCGCGGCAGCGAGCAGCCTTGTGATCGGCGATTCCCTCTCCGATATCGAATTCGGCCGCAATCTCAGCATGCACAGCATCTTCATCGAAGGCGACGAATCCCACCGCCGGCACCAGAAACCCGGCGCTCAAAAAGCAGCTGACCTGGCTGACCTGCGCTTCCCATCGCTCCCAGACGCCGTGAATTACCTCCTGGCATGATCGCCTATGCCTATTCGCCAATCGCCGCCAGTGTCGCGTAAGTCTCCGTAATCCCGGCCTCAAGTTCCGTCATCGGCCCGTCATATCCCAGCTCCCGCAGAGCCGTCAAATCGGCCTCGGTAAAGTGTTGATATCGGCCTTCCAGATCCGCAGGAAACGGAATGTACTCAATCGGGCACTTGCCATGCACCGTCATCAGCGCCTTCGCGACATCATTGAATGTCCGGCTCTTGCCCGAACCCGCGTTCGCCAGTCCCCGATACACCTTGGCTGACTCGCCCGCCTTGGGCGCATACGGCCCAATCTGCGCAAAAAACATATTCAGCCGCGCCAGATCCCGCACATAGACAAAATCCCGTCGCTGCTCGCCGTCCGCATAGCCGCCGGTACCGGCAAACAACCTCACCTTGCCGGACTGCTTCATCTGCTTCGTAAAATGATGGATCACCGAAGCCATCCGACCCTTGTGCTGTTCGCGTGGCCCGTACACATTGAAGTAGCGCAATCCGACGACCGTGGTTGGCACCTGCGCCAGCGACAGTTCCCTACGAAAATAATGATCGAAAACAAGCTTGGAATAGCCGTAAATATTCAGCGGACGCTCATTCTCAAGCGTGAGGGTAAATCGCCCCGGACCGCTCAGGCCATAAACTGCGGCCGTCGAAGCAAACACCAGTGGCGCGTTCTTTTCAATGGCAAAACGCAGCATCTCCTTGGTGTACTCGAAGTTGTTGTCCATCATGTACACGCCGTCGTCTTCCAACGTGTTGGAGCAGGCGCCCTGGTGCAGAATCGCCTCGATCTTCCCGATCCCGAGGGAATTCTCTCTTACGGCTCGCCGGAACTCGCGCTTGTCCAGATAGTCAACGTAAAGCGCCCCATGCAGGTTGGTAAACTTCCTGGCGTTGGCAAAATTATCCACAATCAGAATGTCGGTAATGCCGTGCGCATTCAACTCGTGCACGAGATTGCTGCCGATAAATCCCGCGCCTCCGGTGACTATGTACATGAACGAATCATCTCCTCAAAAAAATGATGGAAGAACACAATTCAGCGTTTCAGCACCGGAGCCAGCACAGACTCAACCGCCGCAACCATCTCGTCAACCGTGATCGAAGTCAGGCATTTCCGGCCTTCGACGATGCAGGTCTCGAGATTGCATCCAAAGCAATTGACCTTATGGTAAATGACCCGATGCTGCTGACCCGCCGGATACCAGACCCCCGGCAGCCCACGCGCCGAAAACGCAATCACGCAGGGCATCCCAGCGCAAGCCGCCAGATGCATGGGGCCTGAGTCTGGACCCAGAAAGACATTTGCTCCCTCGAAAACAGCCGCCGTCTCTCGCGGACTGAGCTGCCCACACAGATTCGCCTTGGCCCCGGGCCAGTCTCGCGCGACATACTCGCTAACCTCGGCATCTTCCTTCGCGCCAATCAGCGCCAACCCGAAGCCGGGGTAGCCCGCTGCAAGCTTCGTCAAGAGTGCGCGCCAGTTCTCCTGCCCCCAATCCTTGGCCTGCATCTTGGTGCCCGGCCCACAGACGATGAGCGGCTTGCCTGCAAGCTCCCCCAAAGAAACGTGAGCCGTCTTCTTTTCCGCCGCCGTAAGGCGCAAACTCCAGTTCTCAAGCTTTTCTGGTGCAGCGTCACCCATCGCCCGAACCGTCTGCGCCAACCGGACGGCCTCCGCCTGGTACATTCCCGTCGCCGCGTTCTGAATACGAACAAGGTCAACAGGCGCAGGCACGCCAACGATGCGCTTCACACCGCCCGCCAGCCGAAAGAACCACCGGTCGCGCTGCACTGCGCTGGGCTTCCGCAGTGGCATCAGATAGACCAGTACGTCGGGCTTAAAACGGCGAATCTCGCCTGCCAGCCGCAACAGTTCGCCGGGGCTGCGCGTGCCAACGGTGTAGCGCATATAACCGTGCACCAGACCTGACTCGCCCAGCACCGCCGCCGATGCCGGAGCCTTGGCATGTATAGGAAAATTGGTGAGCAGAACTCGCTCGGAGTTGGGATACGCCCGCTCAATCAGGTGAAAGCACGGCAGTGCGACCGTTGTGTCACCCAGGCTACCCAGCCTGTAAATCAGAACCCTCTTAACCGAAGTGTCTGGCTGCAAAAGGAGCGTCTCCCGAGTCAGTTCGCTGCGGTGGGTCGGAGCCGGATGCGGTTCAGCTCCGAATTGAATTCAGGCAATATCAGCTAAAACGCCCGCAACTCCAAAATCGTCCGCAGAAGATCCTCCGGCTGCGGCAGAATCGCGTCTTCCAGCTCCGGCTGATACGCCACGAAGCTGTCCATCGCCGCCACGCGCTTCACCGGCGCGTCAAGATCCTCAAAAAGCTCATCGGCAATACGCGCGGCAATCTCCGCTCCATAACCCCAGCTCTTCATATCCTCGTAAGCAACAATCACTTTGCTGGTTTTTTTAACCGAAGTGGCAATCGCCTCCCAGTCATACGGACTCAACGTGCGCAGATCGATCACCTCGGTCTGGATGCCGTGCTCCCGCTCTGCCTTCTGCGCCGCCTGCAAGGCCCGCGGCACCAGCGCGCCGTAGGTCACTATGGTCACATCGGTCCCGGATCGCGTAATCGCCGCCTTGCCGAACGGCACCATATACTCCGGCCCCGGATAAGGCGCGCGCCCGTAAGGCTCGCGATAGAGCCGCTTGTGCTCCAGGAAGAGCACCGGATCGTCGCAGCGAATCGCCGTGCGCAGCAATCCGTTCGCATCCAGAGCGTTGGAAGGAAACACCACACGCAGCCCCGGAATATGCGTAAAGATCGACTCACCGCTCTGCGAGTGATAGATCGAGCCGCCCGTCAGATAGCCGCCAATCGGCACGCGAATCACCACCGGCGCCCGGAATCCGCCATTCGACCGCCAGCGCATCAGCGCCAGTTCATTGCGAATCTGGTGCACCGCCGGCCAGATGTAGTCGAAGAACTGAATCTCCACCACCGGCTTCAACCCGCGAACCGCGTACCCGACCGCCCGTCCAACGATATTCGCCTCAGCCAACGGCGAGTTGAACACGCGCGTCGAACCAAACTCCGTCTGCAAGCCCGCCGTCAGACCGAAAACCCCACCCTTGCCCTTGGCTTCTTTGAGAGCATCCGCGCGCGTAGCATCGGCCACGTCTTCGCCATATACGAGAATCCGCGAATCGCGCCGCATCTCATCCCGCAGGCAAAGATTGATCAGGTCGGCCATCGTCCGTTCGGAATCCGGTTCGCCCACTTCGATCTTTCTAGGCTCGGTCGCCAGTTCAGAACGCGTCGGGTCAAAATCTTCTGAGTAAATGTGCCTGCGAATGCTCGAAATCGCAGGAGTCGCAGCAGCAACCGCCCGCACCGCAGCAGCCGCCACATGCTCGTCAATCTGCTGCTCCAGCGCATTGAGTTCGCTGGTGCTCAGAATGCCCTCGCGCAGGAGGCGCATCTGGAGTTTGTGCAGCGGATCGCGCATCGCGTCCGCTTCCCGCTCTCCGTGGAGGCGGTATTTCTTGTCATCGTCCGAGAAGGAATGCGAATAGACCCGAACACAATGTCCATGCACAAACGCCGGCCCGTTGCCCGCACGGCAGTGTTCCGCTGCGGCCACAAATGCGTGATAACTCGCCTCGGGATCGGTTCCATCGACTTCAGCAAAGAAGAAGTTGGGAAAGTTCGCCACCAGCTTCGAGATATTCCCGCCCGGCGTATTGACCTCCACCGGTACCGAAATCGCGTAGCCATTGTCTTCCACGCAAAAGATCACCGGCAGCTTCTGGTTCGAGGCAGTATTCAGCGCCTCCCAGAACTCACCTTGCGAAGTTGCGCCCTCGCCAATGCAGGTCAGCACCACCTCATCCGACTGGAACCGGACATCGTGAAAGGCGCGGTAATCGGCCTCGTGACCGGCAGGTTTTTCGGCCGCATCAGGAAAACGAGAGTAGTAGCGACCGGCCTCAGCCACGCCAACCGCGTGGAGCACCTGCGTAGCCGTTGACGAAGAGGTGCTGACGATGTGCAGCTCGGGACTGCTCCAGTGCGCCGGCATCTGCCGTCCGCCGCTGGCTGGGTCCGCCTCGGCGCCCACCGCCTGCAGCAACATCTCCTCGGCAGTCACGCCCAGCGTCAGGCAAAGCGCCCGATCGCGATAATACGGAACAAACCAATCGTGGCCTGGACGAAGCGCCAATCCTGCAGCTACCTGCAGCGCCTCATGGCCAGCCGCGGAGATCTGAAAAAAGATCTTCTGCTGCCGCTTGAGCAGAATCTCCCGGTCGTCAATGCGCCGCGAGGCGTACATCAGCCGGTAAAACTCAACCAGTTGGCTCGAAGTCAGCGGAGCCAGTTCCCCCTCCGATGCGGTCGCAGTTCCGGAAATTGCAGTATCTGGAGAGCCCGACGACTTCCCTGAAACGAATTCCCCTGCTCTGAAAGCAACACGAGCCATCTTCGCAACCTCCCCAGCAATCCTGCCCAACCGGCCTGTCTCCCCCAAAACCTAACCCTTGTCGATTGTATCAACCCCGCCCATCCTGACAATGATGTCCGGAATTGCGACCATCCACGCCCCCATTCGCCAGGGCATATTGACGATTGAATTGTTGCCGTGTTTCTATTCGTCGTACTGTGAAGACCGGATTAAGCCAGGGATCTGGGACTGAAGAAATCTGGGTAACGCCTGATTCTCAAGCTCCAATCCTGATCGGTAACAACAGGCAGAACCGGTTATTCAAACTTTCAGGAGGCATACCCCCTAATGTTCGTTCCGATTTCTGCACTTGCCACGCTGGCTGATCCACTCGCCGGCGGTGTTTCAGGCAATGACACCCTGTATCTTTGGATCGCCATCGCGACCGGCTTCCTTGCCCTCGCCGCTGCCCTCCTTTTCGCCCGCTCCGTCCTCGCTTCCGATCAGGGCACGGCCGAAATGCAGCATATCGCCTCAGCCATTCGCGAGGGAGCACAGGCCTTCATGGGCCGCCAGTACAAGACCATCGCCATCATGGCCGTTGTCCTCGCGGCTATTCTGTACGCCGGATACTGGGCGTTTCCGCAGGAATCAACGCCGGCTGTCAAAGTCGTCTTCAGCTTCCTCGTGGGCGCCGCATGTTCCGGAATATCCGGCTACACCGGCATGTTCGTCTCGATTCGCGCCAACCTCCGCACCGCCGCCGCGGCCCGCACCAGCCTGTCCAAAGCGCTCACGCTCGCTTTGCACGGTGGAGCCGTCACCGGCCTAATCGTCGTTGGCCTCTCGCTCCTCGGCATCGGCCTGCTCTTCCTTCTCTTCGGAGGAATCAACCATCCCCAGGCCGTCCCCTACCAACTCGTCGGCTTCGGCTTCGGAGCATCGCTCGTCGCCCTCTTCGCCCAGCTAGGCGGCGGCATCTACACCAAGGCAGCCGATGTCGGCGCCGATCTTGTCGGCAAAGTCGAGGCTGGGATCCCCGAAGACGACCCCCGCAACCCCGCCGTCATCGCCGATCTCGTCGGCGACAATGTCGGCGACTGCGCCGGTCGCGGAGCCGACCTCTTCGAGTCAAGCGCTGCCGAAAGCGTCGGCGCCATGATCCTCGGAGCCGCTCTTTATCCCGTATTCGGCATCAAGGGAATCCTCTTCCCGCTCATCGTTCACGCCATCAACATTGTTTCGTCCATCGTCGGCGTCTCCTCCGTGCGCAGCAAGGAAACCGACGACCCGATGCACTCGCTCAATCGCGGCTTCTACATCACCAGCTTTCTCGCCCTGCTGGGATTCGCCGCCGCCGTTCACTTCCTCCTGCAGGACCGCTGGTGGCTGCTCGGCGCCGGAGTCGTCGGCATCATCACGTCCTTCCTCTTCGTCTCGATCACCGAGTACTACACCGAGACACGCTACCGCCCGGTCCAGTCCATCGCCGAGGCCTGCACCACCGGCCCGGCCACCAACATCATCACGGGACTCGCAGTCGGCATGGAAACCCCCGCTGCACCGGTCGTCGTCATCAGCGGCGCATTACTGCTCAGCTACTACTTCGGAGTCCGCGGCCTCGAGGATGCCACCGGCATCGCCGAATACGCCAAAGGGATCTACGGCACCGCCATCGCGACCATGGGCATGCTCTCCAGCGCAGCCTACATCCTCGCCATGGACACCTTCGGCCCCATTACCGACAACGCCGGCGGCATCGCCGAGATGAGCAATCAACCCCACGAAGTCCGCGACCGCACCGACCGTCTCGACGCCGCGGGCAACACCACCAAGGCGCTGACCAAGGGCTACGCAATCGGATCCGCCTCGCTGGCTGCATTCCTGCTCTTCTCCGCCTACCTCGAAACCATCCATAACATCGTCAAGCATCGCGTCGAAGCCGCCGGATTCACCCTCCCGGTCGACTGGACGTTTTCCAACGTGAACCTCGCCAGCATCCCAGTCTTTGTCGGAGCACTGCTCGGAGCGATGCTTACCTATCTGTTCTCTTCCATGGCCATCAGCGCAGTCGGCCGCGCCGCAGAAAAGGTCATAGAAGACGTTCGCGCCCAGTTCAAGGAAAACCCCGGCATTATGAGCGGCACCAGCCGCCCCGACTATGCCCGCTGCGTCAACATCGTCACCGGCGCCGCGCTCAAGGAAATGGTGATGCCCGGAGCCCTTGCCGTCCTGATGCCTGTGGTGATCGGCGTCCTCTTCCGTCACCTCAGCACCCGCTTCCACCTGAAGAGCAGCACCGATCTGCCCGCCGCTTTCGGCAACATCGTCAATCTTTCCGGCGCGGAGGCAGTCGCAGCCTTCCTGATGGTCGGAACCATCAGCGGAATCCTGCTGGCAATGCTCATGAACAACGGCGGCGGAGCCTGGGACAACGCCAAGAAACTCATTGAAACCGGCTCTTATGGCGGTAAAGGCTCCGACGCCCATAAAGCCGCAGTCGTCGGCGACACCGTCGGCGACCCCTTCAAAGACACCGCCGGACCAAGCCTGCATGTCCTGATCAAGCTGCTGGCCACGGTCACGCTGGTGCTGGCGCCGCTCTTTGTGTAATCTGCGATTCGAATACACATGTGACGAACAGCGCTGTTCATGGCGCTGTTCGCACACCCGGAGCCTAAATCGGAAGTAGTCGGCATCCGGAAGACGTCCAGGCGAATCCTGTCCCTACGGAGGACACCTCACAAAATGGAAATTTATGTACGCTAAAGGCGCGCCGATGCCGTTTTTGGGTATTCGGAGGGGTTTGAATGCATCCACTTGGAGGGGTCAGAATTCATCCACTTATTGTGAGTCGGTTCCGATATAACCGTCTACAAGCGGCGGTGAATGCAGTGGGTGTCAGCTTCGAAGTTATGGCGTTATTGATGCTGGCTGGAATTTCGCGCAATCTCGACGCTCCTCATTATGCGGTTCTGATGATTGGCTGGATTACTGTTTTGGTGATCTTGTGGCTTGTACTGGTTGTCAGCGCCCTCTTTGTCGTTATAAGCAGGTATTCCCAGATAAGAGAGAGAACCCGGGAGTTTGCGATCCTGAAAACGCTGGGCGCCTCGGCAGGGTATATCTGCGACCTGCTGTGTCAAGAGACGGTATTAGTGGTTGCGCCAGGAACTGTTCTTGGAATTCTGTTGTCTTACGGTGGGCGGTACCTAATCAAAACTTCTTTTCCTGATTTGTTCTTTCTGCGTGCAGCGTATGAATGGTGGCCCCTTGCCTGTCTTATTTCTGCTGTGGGATTTTTATTCGCGGGGCTGCTGGCCGTCTGGGTGGCTCTCGGGAATGACCTGGTGGAGGCATTGGGGTATGAGGAGTAGCCGCTTAAGCTATACCTGAGGTTCATTATGTAAGTCCTATATTTTTAGCCATCGCTGACCGTGGCAGCACCGGCAGGCGCGTCGCAGGCACAAATGTGATTTCGCTGCCGCCTGTTTTTGGGAAGCTGTATCGTACATAAATTTCCGTTTGGGGAGGTGTCCCCCACGCGAGGCAGCATGGCAATTCCAAGCCTGGGTGTCGCAAGGGTGGACTCGCCTTAGTTGCCAAGCGACAACTTCATCTCTTCGCGGACCTTGCGCGCCAGCTTTTCCACCTGCTCAGATTTCCTGATTACGCTCAGAGAAAGCGTGTCTTTGGAGCTTTTGTCCATCTCGGCTTTCAGTTCGTTGGCCAACTGGAGCAGCTTCGCCGTATCGTCTGCCAGTTGCTTTTGCTGCGGACTTTGCGGGTCCAGTGGCTTCTGGCTATCCTGCGGAACCGCAGCA
>Ga0302326_10014327_pt1 | contig 16765 bp, 12 predicted proteins | sample Palsa_T0_3_FD_202264 | JGI IMG/M metagenome (GOLD analysis project Ga0302326, IMG submission 202264) | Peat permafrost microbial communities from Stordalen Mire near Abisko, Sweden - Palsa_T0_3 | ecosystem: Environmental > Terrestrial > Soil > Palsa > Peat permafrost | place: Sweden: Abisko...
CTCGAAGGTGCCCCGCGAGCAGCAGGTGGCGGAGGCGTCGCGCGGATTAAAGGCTCTTGCGAAGGAACTTGATGTCCCGGTCGTTGTATTAAGTCAGCTGAACCGCTCCTCCGAGAAGGAAAACCGCGCCCCAAGACTCGCTGACCTGCGTGAATCCGGATCGATCGAGCAGGATGCAGACGTAGTGCTTATGCTTGCCCGACCCAAGGACGCCGATGAAAAATACCAGGTGGCTGCCGACTCAGCGGAGTTAATCGTTGCCAAGCAACGAAACGGGCCGGTAGGAGAACTGCGGCTGACTTTCCTCCGCGACATCACACGATTTGAAAACTACACCCAGTAACCCTGTGATTTACAGGGTCCTACGAATTTTGGCGGCGGTTGGTGTGCTCGTGGGAGCGGGTGTTTCACGCATGGGTGCCCAGGATACGGGGGCCCCGGCGGTCGATTCCGGCGCTCCCGCGCCGACCTACAAGGTGGGCACGATCACCGTGAAGTTCGTGGGGACCGCGAGCGTCAACGAGCAGCTGGTGCGCGCCAACATCCAGGTCAGGGAGGGCGGCGACCTTGACGAGACCATGCTCGATCGCGACATCCGGGCCCTGTACAAGACCGGGCTCTTCGAGTTCATCGAGATCAAGCGCGAGGCGGTGGATGCCCGGACGTTCAACCTCACGATCGAGGTGACGCCGAAGTACCGCGTGCTCGCCATCAAGTACGTGGGCAACAAGCAAGTGAAGACCCGCCGGCTGGAGAGGGAAGTCAAGAGCTCCCCCAACACCGCGCTCGACGAGCGCCAGGTGAAGGAGGACTCCGAAAAGCTCAAGGAGTACTATCAGGGGCAGGGATTCAACCAGGTCTCCGTCAGCTACACGATCGCGCGGGACCGCGCGACCGGCCTGGGCACGATCACGTTCAAGATCCGGGAGGGGGCCAAGGTGAAGATCCTCGCCATCAAGTTCACGGGCAACGCCCACCTCAGGGCGAAGGCGCTCCGCAAGGTGATGGACACCAAGAAGTGGTGGATATTCTCATGGCTGACCGACACGGGGCGTTACAAGGATGACGACTTTCAGGACGATCTGGACAAGCTCCGGGACTACTACCGCGAGAACGGCTACCTGGACATCGAGATTCCGGAGGAAAGAATCGTCTTCAGCTACCCGAAGAAGAACGGCCTGGTCATCACGATCGCGGTCGTGGAGGGCCGCCAGTACCGGATCGGCGACATCACGGTCACCGGCAACAAGCTCCACTCCACGCTCCTGCTGAAGCGCGTCGCCGCGCTCTACGCCAAGCCCGGCGCCGTGTTCGCGCCTTCGAAGATCGACAAGGCGGCCGAGCGCCTCGAGGACTATTACGGCAAGGACGGCTACCTGGAGACCCGCGTCCACGTCACCCGCAGGCCCAACCTGAGGACGAACGACATCGACGTCGAATTCAAGATAGACGAGAGCGAGAAGTTCAGCGTCGAGTCGATCCAGATCGAGGGCAACGTGAAGACGAAGAGCGTCGTCATCCTGCGCGAGCTCGTCCTAGGGCCCGGCGACGTGTACGACACGGTGCGGGAGAAGATCAGCAAGAACAGGCTCGAGAACACCCGCTTCTTCGACGACGTGGATATCACGCCGCAGGACACCAACATTCCCGGAAGGCGCGACATGCGGGTGACGGTGAAGGAGGGCCGCACCGGGACCTTCACCTTCGGCGCGGGCTACAGCTCGCTCGAGCGGGCCACCGTCTTCGCGCAGATCCAGCAGACCAACTTCGACCTGTTCAACCGGCGCTCGCTCTTTCAGGGCGACGGCGAGAAGTTCAGCATCAAGGTGTCGATCGGCGAGCTCTCCAACGAGGCGGTCATCAGCTTCGAGGAACCGTACCTCTTCGAGAAGCAGCTCGCGCTCGGGTTCAGCATCTTCCGCGAGCAGTCCGACTACGTCAGCACCTACTACCAGGAGCTCCAGGAGGGCGGCAACGTGGACCTGCGCAAGCACCTCTTCGGCCTCTTCAACGGGACGCTGACCTACCAGTACGAGACCATCAATATCTACAACCTGAACCCGTCCGCGTCGCAGGTCATCGCCGCGTCCGCCGGCCTCCACGACGTGTCCCAGCTGTCCTTCGAGATCATCCGGGACACCCGCGACAAGCTGGTCAGCCCGACGTCCGGCAACCGCATCGACTTCATCACGACCGTGGCCGGCGGCCCCCTCGGCGGCACGGACAGCTTCTACGGGTTCGAATTCAAAGGCTCGCAGAACTTCAAGGTCTTCGAGACCCAGGAGCAGGTGCTCGAGCTCGTCGCCTATGCGGGCGTGCGCGACAACTACAACGGCTTCGCGGCGCTTCCCTATTACGACGCCTTTTACCTGGGCGGCCCCAACACCTTGCGCGGATTCCAGTACCAGGAGGTCAGCCCGCGCGACCAGTTCGGGGAGCCGATCGGCGGCAAGACCTACGGCATGTTCACGGCCGAGTACTCGGTCGAGATCGTGGACCCCATACGGTTCGCCTTCTTCTATGACGTCGGTTTCGTGAACACGCCTGCCTACGACTTCGACCCGTCGACCTACAATGACGACATCGGCATCGGCCTCAGGCTCCAGGTTGCGGGTTCCCCCCTCAGCCTCGACTACGGAATACCCATCAAGGGAGACCATTACAACAGGCAGGGCGGACAGTTCAATTTTTCGTTTGGCACCCGCTTCTAATTACGATCTGATCGTCCTTTTACACCCTTCGATAACAACCCATGAAGAAATCCATACAGTCCCTAGTCGCCGTTGCAGCCCTCGCACTGACGGCGCTGACGGCCCACGCCCAGGCAGCCCCTAAGATCCTTGTCGTGGATCTCGCAAAGCTTTTCGACAACCACTGGAAGACCCAGGAGCAGCAGGCGAAGCTCAAGGCGGACGGGGCGAAGGCGCAGGACCAGGTGGCCCAGCTCCAGAAGGACGGCAACGCGCTGGTGGAGGAGTTCAAGGAGCTCGACGAGCAGTCCAAGAACCCGACGGCGACCGCCGAGGCCAAGGCCAAGGCCCAGGCTGACGCGCAGAAGAAGTACGACGAGATCCAGCAGAAGCGCACCGAGCTCCAGTCGTTCGCCCAGAACACACAGAGCACGCTTCGCCAGCGCTTTGAGACCTTCAAGACCCTGATGCTCGAGGAGATCACAAAGACGGCGGTCGACATAGCGAAGCGGCACGGCGCCACCTTCCTGATCGACAAGTCGGGCCCGACCCTGGTCGGCGTCTCGAACGTCCTCTATTACGACCCGAGCCTCGAGATCACCGACGAGGTGATGGCCGAGCTGAACAAGGACCGCCCGGCGGCCAGCCCGACCGCCGCCCCCGCGTCGACCACGACGGCCCCGTCCACCGGCGACTCGCCGAAGATCACGGTCCCCGGCATCGACCCGGGCAAGTAAGACCCCAAAGCCTTTGATTTGAGGCCGAACCCCGCTTGCGTTGAGCAGGCGGGGTTCTTTGTGTAGCGGTCATGAAGGTGTCGTTCACACAGGCCGAGATTGCCGCGATCGTCCGGCCGAAGAGGACCGAGGGGGCGACCACCGAGGCCATTACGGGCATCGCCTCGCTGGGCACCGCCCAGCCGGGCGACATCTCGTTCCTGGGCAACGCCAAGTACAAGGCCTCGGTCGCCTCATGCCGCGCCTCGGTCGTGCTGCTGCCCTCCGACTTTTCCGGGCCGGCCGGCCCGAACCAGATCCACATGTTTGTGGACAACCCCTCGGCGGCCCTGGGCCGTCTCTGCTCGCGCATCGAGCAGGCGCTCTGGCCCAGGCCGAAGCCGGGAATCCACCCGTCCGCGGTGGTGGCCCCGGAGGCCAGGGTCGCGGCGTCGGCGACGATCGGGCCGTTCTGCGTCGTGGAGGCCGGCGCCTCGGTGGGGGAGCGGGCGCACCTGCAGTCCGGGGTCTTCGTGGGGCGCTCCTCGGTCATCGGCGACGACACGTGGCTCATGGCGGGGGTGGTCGTGGCGCCGGAATGCACCCTCGGCAGCCGGGTGAGGCTCCATCCGGGCGTCATCATCGGGGCCGACGGGTTCGGGTTCGAGCTCGTCGCGGGCCGCCACGAGAAGGTGCCCCAGGTCGGCACGGTCGTCCTCGGCGACGACGTCGAGGTCGGCGCCAACTCGACGATCGACCGGTCCCGCTTCGAGACGACGGTCGTCGGGGAGGGCACCAAGATAGACAACCTGGTGCAGATCGGCCACAACGTGGTGATTGGCAAGCACTGCCTCCTTTGCGCGCTGGTCGGGATCGCCGGAAGCGTCACCCTCGGCGACTACGTTGTCGTGGGCGGCCAGAGCGGACTGGCGGGGCACCTGACGGTGGGCACCGGCGCCATGATCGCTGCCCAGTCCGGAGTGAAGGACGACATCCCCGCCAAGACGTCCGTCTGGGGTTCGCCGAGCCTTCCGCTCCTCCTGGAGCAGAAGATCACGATCCTGAGGAGCCGCCTGCCCGAGCTCTTCAAGCGCGTCGATGCGCTCGAGAAGAAGGCCGGCAAGGGCTAGGCGATCTCGTCGAGGCGGATGCAGGCCGCCTCGCGGGAGGGACCGGCCGGGATCAGCGGGGGGACGGCCCGGCTGCAGTTCTCGATGGCAAAGGGGCAGCGGGGGTGGAAGGCGCAGCCCGCGGGGGGGTTCATGGGCGAGGGCGGATCGCCTGCCAGGACGATCCTTTGGCGGGTCCTCTCGATGTCGGGGTCCGGCACCGGGATCGCGCTCACGAGGGCCCGGGTGTACGGGTGCCTGGGCCGGTCGATAACGTCCGCGGCGGGCCCGAGCTCGACGATCTTGCCGAGGTACATGACGGCGACCCTGTCGGAGATGTGCCGGACGACCGAGAGATCGTGGGCGATGAAGACGAGGGACAGGTTCATCCCCCGGCAGAGCTGGGAGAGGAGGTTGAGGATCTGCGCCTGGATGGAGACGTCCAGAGCCGACACGGGCTCGTCCGCGATGATGATCTTCGGCCTGAGCGCCAGGGCGCGTGCGATGGCGATGCGCTGGCGCTGCCCCCCCGAGAATTCATGGGGGTATTTCTGGGCGAAGCGCGGGGCGAGACCGACCCGCTCCATGAGCTCGTCGACCCGGCCCTGGACCTCGGAGGGCCTGCAGATCCCGTGCACGATCAGGGGCTCGGCGAGCGTCGCATGGACGGTCATCCTCGGGTTGAGCGAGGCGTAGGGGTCCTGAAAGATCATCTGAAGGTTCCTCCTGCAGGCCAGCATCTGCGCGCGCGTCGCCTCGCCGAGGTTGCGTCCGTTCAGGATGACGGCGCCGCCCGTCGTCGGCACGAGCTGGAGTATCGTGCGCGCGAGCGTGGACTTGCCGCAGCCGGACTCGCCGACCAGGCCCAGCACCTCCCCCTGGGCGACGCTGAGCGTCACGCCGTCGACCGCGCGGACGGCGCCCACCTGCCTCTTCACGAGGAAACCCGAGTGGACCGGGAAATACGTCCTGACGTCCCTGAGCTCGAGGATGTTTTCGGCCATCTGTCTAGAGGGTCTCGACCTTGATCTCCCCGGCCCTCTCGCGGACGCAGGCGTGAGCGTGGCCGGGCGACGCCTCCTGCAGCTCGGGTCGCGAGGCCGTGCACGCGTCGGCCGTGAAGCCGCACCGCGGGGCGAAGGCGCAGCCGGGAATCGCCTTTGAGACGTCCGGGGGGAGCCCCGGGATCGTGAAGAGCTCCACGCCCTTCGGCTGGAGGGCCGGGATCGAGCGCTGGAGGGCCCGCGTGTAGGGATGCATCGGCGAGTGGAACAGCGCGCGCGCGCCGGCGGTCTCCATGATGCGGCCGCCGTACATCACCTGCACGTTGTCGCAGAGGCCCGCGACGACACCGAGGTCGTGGGTGACGAAGATGACGGCCATCCCGAGCTCGTGCTGGAGCCTGCGGATGAGCTCCAGGATCTGCGCCTGCACGGTCACGTCCAGCGCGGTCGTGGGCTCGTCGGCGATCAGGAGCTCGGGCCGGGTGACGAGGGCCATCGCGATCATCACGCGCTGGCGCATCCCCCCCGAGAACTCGTGCGGGTAGAAATGAATCCGGCGCGCGGCGTCGTTGATGCCGACGGCCTCCATCATCTCGAGCGCCTTGGCGAGGGCCTCCTTCTTCGAGATGTCCTCGTGGATGAGGAGCGGCTCGATCAGCTGGTCGGAGACCCGCAGGTAGGGGTTGAGCGACGTCATCGGGTCCTGGAAGATCATCGAGACGCGCTTGCCCCGGATCGACCGCGCCACCTTCGGGGTGCAGTGCAGCAGGTCGATGCCGTCGAACATCGCCGTGCCGCTCTCGATCCTGCCGGGCGGCTGGGGGATGAGCCCCATGATCGAGTAGCAGGTGACCGACTTCCCGGAGCCGGACTCGCCGACGATCCCGAGCGTCTCGCCGCGCTCGACGCTGAAGCTCACGCCGTCGACCGCGCGGTAGACGCCGTTGCGCGTGTGGAAGTACGTCCGCAGGTCGGTGACTTTCAGGAGCGGCATCGGCTGTGACAGGGTGTCGGCACCGGGGTGGTCATAGCAAGTCCCGCACCGCGGCGGCGACCGCCTCCGGCGCCAGCCCGCCGAGCGGGGCCCCGCCCGTGGGCGGGCAGCCGGGTGGCTGCAGTATCCGGCAGGGCGATGCGAAGACCGGCCCGGTCCGGATCGGGTTGGTCGGGCCGAAGAGCCCGACGACGGGGACGCCGAGCGCATTCGCCAGGTGCATGCCCCCAGTGTCGTTCGACACCAGAAGCCGGCAGGCGCCGAGCGCCGCCGCGAATCCCGGCAGGTCGGTCTTGCCGGCCAGGTCCCAGACGCGGGCCGGGTCGAGCCCGGAGGCGATCACCGAGGTGATCGGGGCGTCCGCGGGCGTTCCGAAGAGCACGAAGCGCTCGGCGGGAAACGCCTCGATGAGGCGGCGCCAGTGTGCCGCGGGCCAGCGCTTGGCGGGGTCGTTTTCGGAGCCTGCGATGAGCCCGACCGCGCCGGGCCGGCCGCCGGCCGGCGCCGGCGCGGGAAAAGGGCGGCGATCCAGCGGGACGTTGAGCCCAAAGTGGCGCAGGAAATTCTCCCAGAGCTCGAGCTGGTGGTGGCGCGCCTCCTCGAAAACGCCGGGCGGCCGGTAGGCCGCGGTCAGGAACGGCCGGCGCCTGCCCGGCCTCACGATGCCGAAGCGCTGCGGGCATCCCGCGAGCCGGGCCTCGAAGTCGCCCCGGAATGAGTTCGTGAGTAGGATCCAGACGTCCGGGTACGACGCGCGCAGTCCGGCGAAGTGCGCGAAATACCCCGGCCCGCGCGGGGGCAGCGCCCGGAGGGCGTCGGCGACGCCCAGCGAGGCGAGAAGCGGCAGGAAACCGGGCGCCGCCAGGAGCGTGATCTCGGCGTCGGGGCGCGAGGCGCGAAGCGCCCGCAGCAGCGGCAGCGCCATGGCGACGTCCCCGAGCCAGTTCGGCATGCGGATCCAGACCCGCGTCCTTCGGGGCATCCGGGAAAGGCCGCGGGCGCGCAGGTCCTCGCCGAGCAGGTTGCGCCGGGCCTCCAGCCGCAGGCGAAGGGACGGGATGTCCTGGTTTCTCCAGCGGTCGTGGGCCCAGAGCCACGAGGCGCAGAGGTCCTCGTCGGCCATCGCCCTCTCAAACCACCGGTTAAGGGCCAGCGTCGCTCCGGCCGGAGTGCCGTCGAACGCCACCGGGTCTGATTCAAACGTGACCCGCCAGAACCCGGTGCGCCGCGGGTAAAACGTCCGGAGCTCGGCGCCGAACTTTGCGGCGAGGACGCCGGGCAGCTCCGTCGACGAGCACACGCGGCCGAGGAGGAGCGTCAGGCCCCCCTGCTGGCCCGCGTTCTGGTCGAAGAGAACGCCGACGCAGCCCCGTCCCCTCAGGATGGCGAGCGCCTGCGCAAACCCCTCCCTGCGGGAAAGCAGCCGCATGCCGTGCCTCTCGCGTGTCCGCCTGACGAATGCGTCGGCGGCCGCGTTGTCGAGCGGCCGGAAGATGATGCCAAACTCCGGAAGGGGAGCCGGGCTCAGGAACTTGAGCCACGTCTGGCTCTCCCAGAGCGCGAGGTGGAGCGTCGCCAGGACGACCGGCCGGGGCTTCGCCGAGATGTCGCGGGCGAGGGAATCGACGGAGGGCCCCAGGCTGGCGATCCTGCGGATCCGGCCCTCGCCCAGGAACGGCGCGGCGAGGGAGAGCATCGTCGTCTCGACGAGCCTTCGCGAGCTCTCGCGGGCGATCCCGCGGCGCCAGGAGCGGGGGCGCTCGGGGAAGGCGTGGTGGAGGTTTGAGCGCAGGACCCTCCGCCTGCGGGGAGCCAGCCAGAGGATGAGTTCGCCCCCGCACGAGGCGACGGGGCGCAGGAGGGCCTCTGGCGTCAGGGCGAGCAGCCGGCCTAGGACATTCAGGGCGATGGGTATCAAGCGGTCGTAACCACGATAATGGGATTTGACGTTTGAAATTGGCGACAAAAACCCATGAAACCTTACGCCCTCGCGTCAATGACCGAACTCCTTATCATCAAGCCGTCTTCCCTCGGCGACATCGTCCAGGGGCTGCAGGTCGTCACGTCGCTCAAGGCGCAGCGCCACGACCTGCGCATCTCGTGGATCGTCCGCGAGATATTTGCCCCGATCGTGCGCGCGTGCGCGGCCGTGGACCACGTGTACGTTTTCGAGAGGGCCGGCGGCGCGAAGGGGTTCCTCAAGCTGATGCGCCAGGTGCGCGCCACGAAGTTCGACTATGTCTTCGACATGCAGGGCCTGCTGAGGACAGGCCTCATGACGAAGCGCGCGCGGGCCAAGCACAAGATCGGGCGCAGCGACGCGCGGGAGTGGTCCGGCATCTTCTACGACGAGAAGATCCCCCTTCCCCCGGACGGGCGCCGGAGCCATGCGATGGACATCCTGCTCCAGTTCTGCCCGGTCCTGGGCGCGAAGCCGCAGCTGCAGGGAACCCTCAGGTTCAAGGAGGTCGACAGCCTGAACCTCAGGTTCGCGGACGGCCGGGGAGGGGCCAAGCCCTTCGTCATGTTCCCCGACAGCCGCAGGGCCGACAAGAAATGGGGCGGCTTCAAGCAGCTGACGGAGATGATCCTTAGGGAGGACAAGTCGCGCAAGGTCGTGTGGGCCGGGAACAACTTCCTGCCCGACCGCGGCGCGTTCCCGGAGGCGCAGTTCATGAACCTGACGGGCAACACGAGCCTCGTGTCGCTGCCGGCGCTCGTGAAGAAGGCGGAATGGGTCGTGAGCAACGACAGCGGGCCCATGCACCTCGCTGCGGCCCTCGGCGTGCGCGTCTTCGCGATCTTCGGCCCGACCGACCCCAGGCTCTTCGGGCCGTATCCCATCGGCGGCCCGCTGAACCATGTCATCCAGGCGCCGGTGGGCGACCTGAAGCTTCTCTCGGTGCGCGACGTCTACGCCCGTTTCCAGAGGATAAGGGGCCGTTGACGACGGGGCGCCCCGAATAGAGGCTTGGCCCATGCTCGACCCCAAACTGGTCCGCGAATCGCCCGAACTCGTGCGGGCGGCGATCGCAAAGAAACACCTCAGCGTGGACCTCGACGCCGTCCTCGGTGCCGACGCGGCGTGGCGCGCGCAGCTCCAGGAGGTCGAGCACCTGCGCTCGCTCCAGAAGGCGGCGAACGCGGCGATGTCCACGCTCGCGAAGGGCTCCCCGGAATTCGCGGCGAAGCTCGCCGAGATGAGGGCCGTCTCGGGGCAGCTGAAGGAGAGGGACGCGGGGCTCAAGGCGGCCGAGGAGAAATGCCGCGAGGCGATGCTGACCCTGCCGAACCTCCCGCACGCGAGCGTCCCGGAAGGGAGGACGCCGCAGGATAACGTCGTGCACGCGACGCACGGCGACACGGCCTCGGTGGGCGCGCACGCCGTCGCCCACTGGGACATCCCCGGGTTCTCCAGGCTCTTCGACTTCGAGCGCGGCGCGAAGGTGACGGGGGCCGGATTCCCGTTCTTCATCGGCGAGGGCGCCCGCCTCGCGCGGGCGCTGGTCCACTTCTTCCTCGAGGAGGGCACAGCCGCGGGGTACGTGGAGGTGTCCCCGCCGATCTTCGTGAACGCCGCGAGCGCCACGGCGACCGGCCAGCTTCCCGACAAGGAGGGCCAGATGTACGAGACGACGCCCGACCGGCTGTTCGCCATCCCGACGGCGGAGGTGCCCCTCACGAATTTCTTCAGGGACGAGATCCTCGAGGAGGCCGCCCTGCCCGTCAGGCGCTGCGCCTACACGCCCTGCTTCCGCAGGGAGGCGGGCAGTTACGGCAAGGACGTGCGGGGGCTCAACCGCGTCCACCAGTTCGACAAGGTCGAGCTTCTGAAGTGGGTCCACCCGTCGGCGAGCTACGACGAGCTCGACCTGCTGAGGGCCGACGTCGAGCGGCTCCTGGTGAAGCTCGCGATCCCCTACCGCGTGCTCCTGATGTGCGGCGGCGACCTCGGGTTCACCCAGTCGAAGAAATACGACCTCGAGGTCTGGGCGGCGGGCCAGAAGCGCTGGCTCGAGGTCTCGAGCTGCTCGAACTTTGAGGCGTTCCAGGCGCGCCGCGCGCAGATCCGGTACCGGTCGAGCGAGTCGGGCAGGGCGGAGCTCGTGCACACGCTCAACGGCTCGGGCCTCGCCGTGCCGCGGGTGCTGGCCGCGATCATCGAGAACAACCTCGAGGCCGACGGGCGAGTGAGGATCCCCGGGGCGCTCGTCCCCCATTTCGGAAAGTCGCACCTGACGTTCGCCTGAGCGGGCGCCCAGCGGGTCCATGGCCATGAAGACGCGCGGCACCGCCGGATGGACGAGCGCCGCCGCGCGCGCGGCGAAGCTCCTGCCGCTTTCGGGGCTTCACCCCGCGGTCGTGGGATGGGCCGGCGCGCGCCCCCGGGCCGAGGGGTGGGCGGTCGCCCTTTCCGGCGGGTCCGACTCGGTGGCCCTCCTGTTGCTGCTCTGGGCGCATTGGCCCGAGCGCCGCGCGCGCCTGACGGCGTTTCATTTTGATCACCGCCTGCGCGGTTCCGAGTCCTCGGCCGACGCCGCCTTCTGCAGGAAGCTCTGCGCCGCATTGGGCGTGACGCTGGTCTGCGGGCGCTGGAAGGACCGCCGGCGCTCGCGCAGCGAGGGCGACGCCCGGGGCGCCCGCTTCAGCTTCATCGAATCGGAGATGGCCCTGCGCCGTCTGAGGGTGCTCTGGCTCGGCCACCAGCTGGACGACATCGCGGAGACGATGCTGATGCGCCTGGCCCGCGGCAGCGGCGCCGCGGGCCTCGCGGCCCCAAGGGCCGTCCATGCCCTCGCCGCGGCGCGCGCCGGGGGACGGCCGAGGATTCACGTGCGGCCCCTCCTCACCCTCAGGAAGGAGGAGATTGCAAAGGCGTTGCGCGTCGCCGGCGCGCCGTGGCGCGAGGACTCGAGCAATGCAGGGGGAGCCCATTTCAGGAACAGGCTCAGGAGGGACGTCATCCCGCGCTGGCGGCGCGCGGCCGGCAGGGATGCGCTCGCCGGGGCGGCCCTTTCGCGCGAGCTGCTGGAGGAGGACGAGGTGGCGATCGAGGCATGGGTGGACGCCCTGGAGCCCATCGGGGAGGACGGATCGCTCGCCGTTTTCCGGCTTGCGGGCCGACCCAGGGCGGTCCTGCGGCGCGCCCTGCACCGGTGGCTCCTCACCCAGCCGAAGGCCGGGGACCTGTCCCGGCAGGGATTTCAGAGCCTCCTGCGGGCGGTGGAGCTGGGAGTCCCGGCGAGGCACAGCCTTGGGAGGCATGGTTTTGCGGTTATCCGGGGGGGTCGGCTCCGTTTTGAAAAGATGCGCAAAAGCCGTACGTCTCATTGACTTGTAACGCAGGAACAACATCGTTGTTTGTAGAGTCACATAGTCACATAGATGCCCGACACCGAAACAAAGAAACCACGCCGGCAGCTTAAGAACATACCCCCTGATCGCTTTCAGCCGAAGGTGCTCATCTTCTGGATAGCTCTGGCCCTGGCCGTGGTCTCCCTGCTGTTCTGGTCCCCGGGCATCACCGTCTCCCCGGCGAGCCTGACCATTTTTGAGGTCGTGACCCACGCCGAGGCCTCCGACATCAAGAACGGGGTAATCCAGCCGGACAACACGGTCGGCAAGGACTGGGTTCTTATCACCGGCGAGCTGAACAGCGCCTCCCTGACCAACGAGCGCGGGATGAAGACCTCCGCGTTCCGGGCTTCCGGCCGCCTCACGGACTCGAACATGGAGCGCCTCCAGAAGACGAACAAGTTCGCCGAGCGCCCGACGACCACCGTCCTGGCCCAGCTCGCGATCAGCGTCCTGCCGGTCCTTATCATCATCGGATTCCTTTACTTCCTGTTCAGCCGGCAGCTCCGCCAGGCCGGCCGGGGGGCCCTCAACTTCGGAAAGAGCCGCGCCAAGCTGCTGACCCGCGACCGCGACAAGGTCACGTTCGGCGACGTCGCGGGCTGCGACGAGGCCAAGGAGGAGGTATCCGAGGTCGTTGAATTTCTCAAGGACCCCAAGAAGATCACCAAGATGGGCGGCCGCATCCCCAAGGGCATCCTCATGGTGGGCCCCCCGGGAACCGGCAAGACGCTGCTGGCGAAGGCCGTCGCCGGCGAGGCCGACGTCCCCTTCTTCAGCATCTCGGGCTCGGACTTCGTCGAGATGTTCGTCGGCGTGGGCGCATCGCGCGTGCGCGACATGTTCGAGCAGGGCCGCAAGAGCGCCCCCTGCCTCATCTTCATCGACGAGATCGACGCCGTCGGGCGCCAGCGGGGCGCGGGCCTCGGGGGCGGCAACGACGAGCGCGAGCAGACCCTCAACTCGCTGCTCGTCGAGATGGACGGCTTCGACACGACTGAGGGCGTCATCATCATCGCCGCGACCAACCGCCCGGATGTCCTCGACAGCGCGCTCCTGCGCCCCGGCCGGTTCGACCGCCAGATCTACGTGGACCTCCCCGACATGATCGGCCGCGAGCAGATCCTCAGGGTGCATGCGCGCAAGCTTAGCCTCGCTGACAACGTCGACCTCGGTGTCATCGCCCGCGGGACTCCGGGTCTCTCCGGCGCCGAGCTTGCCAACCTCCTGAACGAGGCGGCGCTCCTCGCCGCGCGCAGGAACCGCAAGAAGATCGACGCGCTCGACGTCGAGGACGCGCGCGAGAAGGTGCAGTTCGGGCGCGAGCGCAGGCGCCTGATGGATGACGACGAGAAGAAGCTGACCGCGTACCACGAGGCCGGGCACGCGCTGATACAGGGCGTCCTCGATGACGGCCACATGCCGGTCCACAAGGTGACGATAATCCCGCGCGGGCGCAGCCTCGGAAGCACGATGTTCATCCCGAAGAAAGACGTCCTCACTCAGGCGATGAAGCGCATGCTCAACCAGATCGCGATGGGCCTCGGCGGCCGCGTCGCCGAGGAGCTCGTGCTCAACGACATTTCCAGCGGCGCCGCAGGCGACATCATACAGATCACCGCGATCGCCCGGCACATGGTCTGCGACTGGGGCATGAGCCCCCTCGGGCCCATCGCCTACGGCGGCAACCACGACACGGTCTTCCTTGGGCGCGACATCACGCGGACCGAGAACGTGTCCGAGGAGACCGCGCGCAGGATAGACGTGGAGATCCAGCGCATCATTTCCGAACAGTACGAGCGTGCGAAGACGATAATCGGCGAGCGCCGCGCCGCCCTGGACAAGATCGCCGAGTCGCTCCTCGAGCACGAGACGCTTGAGGGACGGCACGTCCTTGAGATCCTAGAGTTCGGCGAGATCCGTTCGCCCATTGCGGCGGCGTTCATCGGGAGGCCCGTCGACAAGCCCGAGGAGAAGAAGGCGGCCGACAAGCAGGCGCCCTCCGAGGGACTGGGCGCCGGCCCGGCCCCGGCTCCAAACCCCGCCTGACGGGGACCGGCCCTTTGGCCTGTTTACTGCTAGGAGTCGCGGATCCTGGCGCCACAACGGGCGCCTCATCACTATGAAGATATGCTGCATTGGCGCCGGCTACGTCGGCGGCCCCACGATGGCCATGATAGCGCTCAAGGCGCCCGACATCGAGGTGAGGGTGGTGGACATGAACGCCGCCCGGATAGCCGCATGGAGCTCCGACACGCTTCCGATCTACGAGCCCGGCCTCGACGAGGTCGTCCGGAAGACCCGCGGCAGGAACCTGCATTTCTCGACGGACGTGAAGGGTGCGATCGCGGCCGCGGACATCGTCTTTGTCGCAGTCAACACGCCGACGAAGAGCTACGGCGTCGGCGCGGGGCGGGCCGCCGACCTGCGCTTCATCGAGTCGGTCGCGCGGACCATCGCCGAGTGCGCGACGACGCCGAAGATCATCGTCGAGAAGTCCACGATCCCCGTGAAGACGGCCGAGACGATCAAGGACATCCTTGCCGCGAACGGCCGCGGCATAAAGTTCCAGGTCCTCTCGAATCCCGAGTTTCTCGCCGAGGGCACCGCGGTCGCCGACCTTCTGAACCCCGACCGCGTCCTCATTGGCGGCGAGCGCACGGCCGAGGGCACCGCCGCGGTCGCGACGCTCACCGACGTCTACGCCCGCTGGGTTCCCCGCGAGAGGATCGTCACCACCAACCTCTGGTCCTCGGAGCTCTCGAAGCTCGTGGCCAACGCGTTCCTCGCGCAGAGGATTTCCTCGATCAACTCGATCTCGGCGCTGTGCGAGGCGACGGGCGCGGACGTCGACGAGGTCGCCAACGCCATCGGGAGGGATTCGCGCATCGGCTCGAAATTCCTGAAGGCCTCGGTGGGATTCGGCGGGTCGTGCTTTCAGAAGGACATCCTCAATCTGGCGTACCTCTGCGAGCATTTCGGTCTGCCGGAAGTGGCGTCCTACTGGGACAGCGTCGTCAAGATGAACGACTGGCAGAAGCACCGGTTCACGGCCAGGATCGTCCGCGCGCTGTACAATTCCGTCGCCGACAAGAAGATCGCCGTGCTCGGCTTCGCCTTCAAGAAGGACACGAACGACACGCGCGAGTCCGCGGCCATAGCCGTGTGCCGCGACCTCATATCCGAGCAGGCGAAGGTCGCCGTCTACGACCCGAAGGTGCCCGCGGACGAGATCCTGTGCGACGTGCTCGGGAAGGGCGCGAGCAGCCCGCTTCTCACTGTGGCGGCGAGCGCCTTCGAGGCGGCGGAGGGGGCCCACGCGCTCGCGATCGCCACGGAATGGGATGAGTTCAGGACCCTGGACTTCCCGAGGATCTACGCGGTGATGTGCAAGCCCGCGTTCATTTTCGACGGCCGGAACATCCTCGACCTGCAGAAGCTCAAGGAAATCGGCTTCCGGGCCTCCGGCATCGGCAAGTAGGCCGTCCCTCGCCCGCCTCAGGTCCCGAGGGCGGTCCTGTAGACGCGCGGCACGCGCTTCGTGACCGAGCAGAGCGTCTCCCAGGGTATCGTGTCGGCCCAGCGGCTGAACTCGCCGATGGAGATCTCGTCGGTCCCCTGGCGGCCGACGATGACGGCCTCGTCGCCGCTGGCGACCCCCTCGACGTCGGTGATGTCGACCACGGTCTGGTCCATCGTCACGCGCCCGAGCACCGGGCAGCGAACACCGTGGACAAGGATGCTGGCGCGGTTGCTGACTGACCGCGGGATCCCGTCGCCGTAGCCGGCGCAGAGGACCGCGACCCTCGAGTCCCGCGCGAGCGTACGGGTCCTGCCGTAGCTCACGGTCGTGCCGGCGGGAAGGCGCTTCACGATCCCCACGCGTGTCCGGAAGCTGAATACGGGCTCCGTCCTGACCTGGGACAGGAATGACCCGGGATGCGGGAGGATCCCGAACTGCAGGAGGCCGATCCGGACCGCGTTGAACGGGCTCGATCCCGGCATCGTCTCGAGGCCCGCGCTGTTGTCCGCGTGGACGAAGAGCCCCTCCGGGTGCGGGGCCCGCAGGCCCGCGGCCGCGAGGGCGCTGAGGAACCGCCGCCGCTGCTCCTCCGTGAATGCCGCGTCGTCGTCGGGGCTCGCGAAATGCGTGAAGATTCCCGCGAGCCTGAGGTGCCCCGAGCCCGCGATCCAGCGCAGGAGGGCGGGGGCCTCCTCGTGCCAGACCCCGAGCCTGCCCATGCCCGTGTCGATCTTGAGGTGGACCGAGACGGGCCTGCGGGCCGCCTGGCCCGCCCTGTCCAGCCGGTCGACCTCGTCCTCCGTGGAGACCGTGACGGCCAGGCCGTATTCGGCTGCGAAGCGGTCCTCGTCGGGAAGGAGCGGACTCAGGAGCAGTATGGGCCATCCCGGGCCGAGCTCCCGAAGCTGGGCGGCCTCGGTGATGTTGGCGACCGCGAAGAGGTCGGCGCCGGCGTGCATCAGCCGGCCGGCCACCTGCTGGAGGCCATGCCCGTACGCGTCGGCCTTCACGACTGCAACGTACCTGATGTGCGGCGGAAGAGACGCGCGTATGAGCCTCAGGTTGCGCTCGAGGGCGGCGAGGTCGATCTCGGCCCAGCAGCGCAGGGGAAGGGAGGAGCTCGCGGGATTCATGGGGCCCGGTGGATCTGCGGGGTCCATTTGGCGTACGCGGGCTCCTGGTGAAGGAACGCGTCCGGCCGCGGCGCATCGCGGAAGAGGTCGGCCCCCCTCACGGAGGGAAGCGCGAAGAGCGAGGCCAGGTCGTACGATGCGGCGCTCGCGCCCGCCGGCAAAGGTTCCCAGCGCCGAAATCCCTCCGGCATCATCAGTTCGCCCGTGAGCTCCGCCGCCGGGACGCGCTCGCGGGATCCCC
>Ga0302326_10014328_pt1 | contig 16764 bp, 18 predicted proteins | sample Palsa_T0_3_FD_202264 | JGI IMG/M metagenome (GOLD analysis project Ga0302326, IMG submission 202264) | Peat permafrost microbial communities from Stordalen Mire near Abisko, Sweden - Palsa_T0_3 | ecosystem: Environmental > Terrestrial > Soil > Palsa > Peat permafrost | place: Sweden: Abisko...
CGGACACCTCGTTGTCGATCTGTTTGAGGAAGTGGTCGAAGAACAGCTTCTGACGGGCGACGCTTGAGGGCTGGTGGTAGTACTCCCACTTCTTTCGACCGTGGACCTCCAGGAACTTCGGCTGCGAAGAGATGCGCTCGTATCCGATCAGGGTGCCGCGCGTGTGCAGTCCCTGGTCAGACCAGCTGGCCACCACATAAGCAGGCACCTCGACGCGTTCCAGGTCGGCGCGCTTACTCGCCCAGTAGACGTCGTCGAGTGAATGGGGACCCATCATGTCGGCCATCGCCTCGACCTGACCACACGAGTACTTCAGGCGGTTGGTCTGCCAGATCCGGGGAAACGACGAGTCGGGGATGCCTCCATGGAAGAAGAACTCGCGATAGGGGTCGGTGACCCCCTCGCAGGGGTTGATTGCCGCTAGGTGAGGCGGGTTCAGCGATGCGGCCCACCACTGGATCATCGCCAGGTACGAGGCGCCGGTCATCCCGACCCGACCGTTGCACCACGTCTCTGTGCCCGCCCATTCGATCAGGTCGTACACGTCGCGTGCCTCGTCCTCGCAGAGCAGGCGCGCAATGTCGCCGCCTGACCACCACAGCGCCCGCGGATCGACCTGGATGATCGCATAGCCGTCGGGGCACCACTGCGCGGGGTCCGGTCCCTCAAAGCGGGCGTATTGCGACATCCACTCGGGCCGGACGCCACCGCCCCTGACGCCGCGCTCGTCGACGAATAGCTGGTACATCTGGACGCCGTTGTGCTTGCCGTAGGGGCTCCAGGCGATCACGGCGGGCACGCGCTCGGCTTCCTCGGGCCGGTAGAGGTCGATCAGGATCTCCACCCCATCGCGCATCGTCACCGGACGATTGCGCTCGATCCGCATCCCGTCCGCGTGCGTCACCGCGTGCTCGGGCTCGGGTACTCCAGCCTCAGCGGGCGAGGTGCCACGCTGAAGCAGGACCTCGATCTCGGGGACATTGCGGGACATCGGTTCCTCCGCCTCCTCAACGACGCCGAACCCTAACGGGACAGCCGTCCTGACAGACAGGACACTATCAAGGGCCAAGGGCAGCGTCAATCGCCGGTCGGCCGCCTCGTGCCCCCCGCTGGTTGCAATGCTCAGAGGAACGAGCCGCCCGAGTTGACGAGGACCGTCTGCCCGGTGATCCATCGAGCCTCCGGCGAGACCAGCAGCGCCACGGCCGCCGAGATGTCGTCGGCCCGCGCGATGCGTTTGACCGCCTGACGACCAACCATGGCGGCGATGTGCTCAGGGCGCAACCCGGCGGTGGCCATCGGGGTGTCGGTGATCGATGGGCAGATCGCGTTGATCGTGATCCCATCCTCACCAAGCTCGGCGGAGAGTGCCCGGGTGAGTCCGATCAACCCCATCTTGCTGGCCCGGTAGGCGATCGACCCCGGCATCGGCTGCATCACCGAACCCGAGGAGACGTTGACGATCCGGCCCCACCCGCCACGGCGCATCAATGGGACCAGCGCCTTGCACATCAGCATCGGCCCGTCGAGGTTGACGGCCATCACCGCCCGCCACAGCTCGAGGTCCAGATCGTCGAAAGAGACGGACTCAAGCCGAGCCGCGTTGTTGACCAGGACGTCGCAGCGGCCGAGCTCGGATTCCACCCGGTCAGCCAGCGCCGCTGTCTCGTCGCGCGAGGTCACATCGAGCGAGACGAACTGGTGAGGAGCCCCGTCCAACCGATCTCGGGTCTCGTCGAGCTCGCGGATGTCAGCGGCGACCACGATCGCGCCGCGCTGCGCCAGGTCGACGCACACCTCCTGACCGATCCCACCGGCGGCGCCGGTGACGACCGCCACTCGAGCGGCCAGCGGCGAACTCTCGATCATCCGCGGTCGCTCCTCTGCACGCTGCTCCGCGGTCTCGTTCCGCGATACATGTGTCTCACAAGGTTAACGTCGCGGATCGACGAGCGGCAGGCGGCGCGGCGCTGTGGACGCGGTAGTAAATGACGTGGCGTTCGCCGTCGCCGATCCAGGCTGCGTCAGATCCTGCCCCCGGCATCATGACCCGGGGCGACCCGCCCCCGGCCGGCGGGGCCGAACAGACGTGTGCACACTAGTCTGGGTCGACGGTCTCGTAAAATGAACGTTCGCGGTTCGCGAGCAGCGGGATCGCATGCTCGAGTGCGTGTTGACGGAAGTGGTCGGACCCGGCGTGGGCGTCATACGCCGCGCGGTCATCGTAGATCTCCAGCAGGAGGAATACGCGCGGATCCTCGGGATCCTGTGTTGGCTGGTAGAAGCGACATCCGATCTCGGACCGGGAACATGGCGTCAACTTGATCAGAGCGGCTCGAACGCGCTCTTCCTCGCCGGCGCGCGCGGTCCATTTAGCGATCACCACGTAGCTCATCGGGCAAGCAGGGTCTCTAAGCGTTCACGAGCGACGATCGCCCTGTCGCCCGTGATGGCCGGGTCGGCTTCGAAGCGATCGGCGCGGCGCTTGGCCGCGGCAGGCGACATGCTGACAGACTGTCCAATGTCGGTGGCCGATGTGCGACCGCGCCCCGCCGACAGGTTGACAGTTCCACGGTCCAAGCCGTCAACATACGCGGATCATATCCCAGATACTCCACGAGCCGCTTGCGCTCATCGACCAGATCCGAGGTGCCTCATGACGACCGTGATTGCCTTCGACGTCAACGAGACCCTGCTTGACCTGCGCGCCCTCGACCCTCATTTCGAAGAGCTGTTCGGGTCGGCCGCGCTGCGCGCCCAGTGGTTCGCGCAGATGCTGCAGCTGTCATTCGTCGGCGGGCTGACCGGCCAGTACGTCGACTTCACCACGGCCCAGCGGGCGGCGCTGCGCATGCTCGGCGAGCGCCAACGGGTGGCGCTCGACGACGCGACCGTCGCCGCGACAGTCGACCGGATGCGCACGCTGCCACCGCATCCGGAGGTCGCCGAGACGTTGCGCACGCTGGCCGGCACTTCGCTGCGGCTCGTGGCGCTCACCAACTCGACCGCGGAGGTCGCCCACGCCCAGCTCACCCATGCCGGCCTGCGCGACCTGTTCGAGGCCGCGCTCTCGGCCGACACCGTGCGAGCGCTCAAGCCGGCGGCGGCCGCCTACCGCCACGTGGCCGAGCAATGCGGAGTCGCGCTCGCTGAGGTAAGGCTCGTCGCCGCCCACGCGTGGGACGTGTCAGGCGCGCTCGCGGCGGGCGCCCGGGCCGCGTTCGTGGCGCGCCCAGGGATGGTCCTGTCTCCGCTCGGCGCCGCACCTGACATCGTCGGAGCCGACCTCACCGAGGTCGCCGAGCTCATCATCGAGCGCGATCTCGGCTGACCAGTGATTCGTCAGGTGACGATGCGTTCCCGTGAGCGAGCCGCCCCGCATCATGACCTTGTGGACACGCGGGCCGGCTGCGCTCGTCGAGATATCGTTATGAGCGTGAGCAAGGCGGCTCACGGAGGCACCGTGCTTATCTCGCGGAAATTGACTGAGGAACGATTTCAAAAACCCACAGATATCGTGCTTCTCAGACGAGTCCGTCGCTATGGCTGAGATTGCCTCGCTGGGCGACGCGGTACAGACGCTGGTGAGCGACGGCGACAGCGTCGCGCTCGAGGGCTTCACCCACCTCATCCCGTTTGCCGCCGGACACGAGGTGCTCAGGCAGGGACGCACGGACCTCGAGCTCATCCGGATGACACCGGACATCCTGTATGACCAGATGATCGGCGTCGGCGCCGCACGCAAGCTCGTCTTCTCCTACGCCGGCAATCCTGGCGTCGGGTCACTGCACCGGATCCGCGACGTCGTCGAGCACGGCTGGCCGCACCCGGTCGAGATCGAGGAGCACTCGCACGCCGGCATGGCGAACCGCTACGCCGCCGGCGCCGCGGGTCTGCCGTGTGGGCTGATGCGCGGCTATATCGGCAACGACCTCGAGCAGCACACGCGTGTCAAGCGCGTCCCCTGCCCCTTCACCGGGGAGGAGCTCGTCGTCGTACCCGCGCTCAATCCCGATGTCGCGATCGTTCATGCCCAGGAAGCCGACCGCCGCGGCAACGTGCAGCTGTGGGGGATTCCCGGAGTCCAGAAGGAGGCGGTGCTGGCGGCGAAGCGCTCGCTCGTCACCGTCGAGCGGATCGTCGACGGACTCGCGCTGAGACCAGGCGGCATCATCATCCCCGGCTGGGCGATCGACGTGGTCGCCGAAGCGCCGAGGGGCTCGAGCCCGTCGTACTCGCACGGGATAGTCGAGCGCGACAACGCCTTCTACCGCGAGTGGGACCGCACCAGCCGCGACCGTGACACGTTCATCGCTTGGATGGATGAGCACGTGCTCACATGAGCAGCGCCACCGCCTCGAGCGGCGCCGAACAGCGCCCGGCGAGCGCCGGGGAGCTGCAGACGATTGTCGCAGCCCGGTCGCTGGCGGGCAAACATTCGTGCTTCATCGGCGTCGGACGGCCAAGCACCGCCGCGATCCTCGCCCGGATGGTGCACAATCCTGATCTCGTGCTCGTGTACGAGTCCGGCACGATCGGCGCGAAGCCCTACCACGTCCCGCTCTCAATCGGCGACGGCGAGCTTGCGGAGACGGCGGACTTCGTCGTGAGCGTCCCGGAGATGTTCAACTACTGGATCGGCCCCGGCCGTGTCCAGGTCGCCTTCCTCGGTGCGGCGCAGATCGATCGCCACGCGAACCTCAACAGCACGGTGATCGGTGACTACGACCATCCGACGACGCGCCTGCCGGGTGCCGGGGGCGCGCCGGAGATCGCCATGGGCTGCCCGGAGGTCGTAGTGATCGCGCCGCACAGCCCGCGGACCTTCGTAGAGAAGCTCGACTTCCTCACCACCAAGGGTGATCACACGACACTCGCGATCACCGACCTATGTGTCCTCGAGCGGATCGACGGCGAGCTCACACTCGCCACCCTGTACCCCGGCGTCACCGTCGACCAGGTGCAGGCGGCGACTGGCTGGGCGCTGAAGGTCGCCGGCGACCTGCAAACCACGCCGGAGGCGACGGCTGAGGAGCTCTCTGCGCTGCGGGAGCTTTTGAGCCGTGACTGATTCATATCTCTACGACGCGCGCGTCGGCCTGAGGGACGACCGCCTCCGGGCACAGACGAGGAGAGGAGGTGCGCGATGAAGTTCGTCCATGACACGCTCGGCCAGCGAGTCCGTTTCGGCTCCGGCGCGGCCGCCGAGATGCTTGCCTCCGAGGTGACCGAGCGCGGCGCTGCACGAGTGATGCTGATCGCCGCGCCGGCCGAGCAACGCCTGGCCGAGCGAATCACCAAAGACATCGACGTTGCCCTCAACCACCACGAGGTGGTGATGCACGTGCCGGTAGAAGTCGCCGACCGTGCTCGCCAGAGCGCAGTGGCCGCCGATATTGACTTGCTGGTCAGCATCGGCGGAGGCTCGACAACGGGTCTCGCCAAGGCAATTGCTCTGACCACCGGCTTGCCGATCGTCGCCGTGCCGACGACGTATGCAGGCTCGGAGGCGACCAACGTCTGGGGCATGACCGAGAGCGCGAGGAAGACCACCGGAGTCGATCCAAACGTGCTGCCCAAGACTGTCATCTACGACGCGGAACTGACCGTGTCGCTGCCGGTTGAGATGAGCGTCGCATCAGGGCTCAACGCGCTCGCCCACTGCGTCGACTCAATGTGGGCGCCGCGCGCAGACCCGATCAACCAGGCGCTCGCCGCGGACGGAATCCGCACTCTTTCGGAAGGCCTGCCACAGGTCGTCGATGATCCCGGCGGTCTACCCGGTCGCGAACTCGCCTTGTACGCGGCCTACTTGTCGGCGGTGGCCTTCGCCTCAGCCGGGAGCGGCCTGCACCACAAGATCTGCCACTACCTCGGCGGCGCCTTTAACCTGCCTCACGCCCAGACCCACGCGGTGGTACTTCCCTACGTCTTGGCGACCAACGCGCCGTCCGCTCCCCAAGCGGAGCGGCGGATCGCCGGCGCGCTCGGCTCCGCCGACGCGCTGTCGGGCCTGGCGGCACTGTACGCGAAGCTCGGTGCACCCCGCGCTCTGCGCGACTACGGCATGGAGCACGACCAGATCCCGACCGCAGCGGCCGCGCTTGTTAAGGTCGTGCCCGAGAGCAATCCTCGCACGCTGTCGACCACGGACCTCAGTGCGCTGCTCGAGGCGGCATGGGCCGGTGATAATCCCGGACACTCTTGGCGGACGTAACCGCGGCCGCTCGCAGCTTCAGCGGATGGCGCACGTTGGCGAATCCGGCGTGATGCAGTCGAGTTGCGCTACTCAGCTACTCGTCAGCCACTCCTCGCCCATGCCGAAAAGGGCGGCCGCCGCTTCGCTTCGGAGATGCGGCAGATCGGTTCGGACCGGGTATCCCAACGAGGATTGCAGGTAGGCAAGGTGCTGGTACGCGGTCGGAAAGCTAGACAGGACTGATTCGTCAAGCTCCACGTTTGCGTTGGGATCTACGGTGTCGAGCCGGTCTCTGTCAAAGATGGTTTTGCGATCAAGCAAGCCCCACCGGCCTTCCCGCATCTCCCACCGATCGAAGTGGCGGGCCTGTGCGGTGACTTCGCAGAGCGTGCCATGTAGTGGCGCCCGCTGTGAGATCACCATCTTGGTGATCGTCACCGCGCGGTCAGACTGCTCAGAGAGCATCACGACCGATCCACCGAGCTGGTGAAGAATGTCGAGGCCTTTGCCCCAGCCTCGCCGGTTGCCCTCGATGAATTCGTCGGCCGTTCCCTCTCGCCAACTTGCCGCCATCCGTCCGTCCGAATGCCAGATCTGGCGCAGGCGCTCCCACTCACCCATGTCTCGCCATACGACCCAGCTCTCAATGAGCTCGCGGATCTGAGCCTTGTCGTCACGCGCTGTCATAGTTGGCCCACAGCCGACGATGAATCGTTGGAATCGGTTGAGAATACACGTCTCCGACGTCGGCCGTGAGTTCTCCGGGGAGAACGTCCAGCGCGAACGCGTGACACTCCATGCAGTCACCAGCGAGAACGCTGACGTACCACTCGCGGTTGGTTTTAAACCGTTGGCGGTTAAGGTAGGACTGGACCGCCCGCTGGCGGCGGGGTTCGAAGAGGAGGAGATCCGAACGATGGCGGTGACCAACACGCCTCGGGTGGCGGGAGCGCAGCCATGGTGAGCGCCCTATGACCCCGGACGACGCCTGCGCCGAGCTCGCCCGGCTCGGGTCGGCGACCGTGTATGAGGCCGGCGGTCGACGCGGGTACGTCGACGCCGATCTGATCCAGGTGATCCCCGGCTCGCGGACAGCGGGACCCGCACGGACGGTCATCTGCAGCCAGGACGACAACCTGATGGTGCACGCGGTGATGGCGTCGGTGCAGCCCGGAGAGGTGATCATGTTGACGATGCCTGAGCCGCGCGCGGTGGCGGTCGTGGGCGACCTGTTGGCCACGCAGGCCAAGGCCCAGGGCGCCGCCGGGATGCTGATCGACGCCGCGGTCCGCGACCTCGAGGAACTCGCCGAGCTCGGGCTGCCGATCTGGGCCAGATGGGTCCGTGTCGAGGGCGCCACCAAGGACCTGCCGGGCACTATCGGCGAACCGGTCAAGGTCGGTGGCGCGACGATCCGCCAGGGCGACGTCGTCATCCTCGACTCCGACGGCGCGGCGGTCGGCCAGGCCGAACGCGTCGACGACGTGCTGCGGGCATCACTCGAGCGTGAGCAGCGCGAGCGGGTCAAGCGCGCGCAGCTGCAGGCGGGGGCGCTGTCCGATGGGCTCGACGGTCTCCGCGAGCGGATGCAAGGATCATCCGGTCGGTGATCCAGCCCCCGGATCTCGCCGACATCGCGCACGCGGAACTGCTCACGCTGGGACAGCGAATGGCGCGAACGCAGGAGACCCGATTTCGCTGATCCGGCCGGGGCCGCTGGATCGCAAACCGCCGCGACGGCGCCGTAGGTCCGGCTTGAGTCGACACGCCGGGACCGCTACGGTGGGGCATCCGAACGTTTACTGAAAGCCTCGTGTCGATGCAATTGTCCGCACAACTGGAGCCAACACGGATCTCACGTGCCGAAGGCCTGGCGCGTGCGCTCGAAGAGGAGATCGTCAACGCAGGCATGAGCTCCGGGTCGCGTCTCGGGACCAAGCACGAGATCCGCGAGCGATTTGGTGTCGCCACGGCAACCGTGAACGAAGCGCTGCGGGTCCTGGAGACCCGCGGCCTCGTCGCCGCCCGGCCCGGTCCAGGCGGCGGCCTGTTCGTCACCGCGCCTACGTCACGGGTGCGACTCAATCACCTCGTGCTGGGTTTCAAGGTTGGCGACGCCCCGTTCCGAGATTGCCTCGTGGTGCGAAACGCTCTGGAGCCACTGGTGATCCAGGAGGCGGCCAAACGGTGCGGTCGTCGCGACGCGACCATACTGCGGCGCTTCATCTCGCGGCTCGAGGAGCAGACTGACGACCCAGCCGGCTTTCTGCGGGTCAACTGGGATCTTCATCGGCGACTGGCGCGGATGGGAGCTAACGCCCCGCTCGAGACGCTCTACCTCACGCTTTTGGATTACGTCGAGGACGGTCTGCAGCGCGTGGTCGACGACGGATTCTTCAATGGCCAGACCAGCCTCGAGGTTCATCGCGAACTGGTGGAGGCGGTCATCGCCGGCGAACCTGCTCGAGTGGCGAGCGCGATCGAACGCCACACCCCGATGGCAGACCGCTGGGCTCAGGATCCCGCCTGACGTCCGCCGGGACGCAGGCGTCATCCGCCCTCGTCGTGCCTGATGACATGTCTGCGTGATGGATGTCTCGATCGTGCATCCCGGGCAGATGGGAGCGGCAGTGGCCGCCGCGCTTTCGAATCAAGGTCACACGGTGGCCTGTGCGTTGAACGGTCGTTCGCCCGCCACTCGAACCCGAGCCCGGACACTGAACCTGACCGACCTGCGGCGAGTCAAAGCGCTCGCGATGAACACTGAGGTCATGATCTCCGTTTGCCCGCCCGAGGCCTCGCTCGCAGTGGCCCGCGAGGCCGTCGGATTTCGCGGCGTGTACGTCGACGCGAATACGATCAGTCCGAGCACGGCGATGGAGGTCGCCGCCGTGGTGGAAAGCGCCGGTGCGACGTACGTCGACGGTTCCATCATCGGGCCGCCACCCCGGACGGCTGGCGAGACCCGACTCTACCTGTCCGGCGATGGCGCCCCTGGGGTCGCGGCACTTTTCGAAGGAACCCTGTTTGACGTGCGGGTCATGCCGAGCGGACCATATTCCGCCTCGGCTCTGAAGATGATGCATGCGGCATGGACAAAGGGAACCGCAGCCCTTCTGCTGTCGATCGATGCTGCCGCGCGGGATCTTGCGGTCCATGAGGCGCTTGCGGTCGAGTGGGACCAGTCCCAGCCTGGACTCCTCAGCCGCGTCGAGGGATCTGCCGCCGCGGCGGCCACCAGCGCCGGCCGGTGGTCGACCGAACTGGAGCAAGTCGCAAAGACCTTTGCCGCGGTGGGACTGCCTGAAATGTTGCACCAGGGCGGCGCCGAGGTGTTTGCGCGGGTGGCATCGAACATCGCGGTCGATGACCGACGGCCGCGGGAGCGGATCCGCGCTGCATTGACGGCGGCGGCCAATCCCACTCACCCGGAGCCGAGGCGTCTCCCCGGACCGCAAGTGGCGCCGGAAGGCCCGCTATCGCAGCTATGGCGCCCCCGGGAGACGATGCCGCTGCCCGAGATGCTCGCGTCATGGGGGATCGTCCTGGAAGCTAACGAAGCGGTGAGGTGGTTCGGCGCCTGCTCGACAAAGGGCGGCAGCGGATTCGTCGTCGTGACCGGCCACCGTCTGTGGTTCATCGGGCTCGACGAACCGGTGAGCGGCCAAGAGCGCCTGCTGCACACCATCGTCACGGTGGACGAGAGAGGTGGACTCCGGCGCCGTCTGTACATACAAGGTGATGACTGGGAGATGGAGCTGCGCAGCCTGAACCGAAGCCGGTCGCTCTCGGATCTCCGCGCTGTCCTCAAGCCGGCTTAGGTCTGTTCACCGGCGCGCTGCCAGTAATGTCGCGGTCCGCTTCCGCTACCGTGGCCTCGGCCTCGGCCACGCTGCGGGGACCGTTTACACCGCCGTAGACCGCTAGAGACGCAGCTTGGTCAGGGTCGCCCGAAACGGGCGCCCAATCGAGCACCTCACCGTGCACGAAGCGCCGCCAATCGGCGTTCATCGCAGTCGACACCGCCGCGGTCTGCGGCCCGGTGCCGGCCAGGCGGGCGGCGACGCCACCCTCGCGCCAGCTGCCGAACAGCAGCGGCACGTCGAGCGTGTGTACGGCGCCGAGGTCGTCCTCGGCCGCGTGCTGATCGAGCTGGTAGCGGTGGACCTGACCGCCTGCGCGCGCGCGTGCGCGCGCGTAACGGGCGACTGGCTCCGTGAACCAGGCTTCGGTGATTACCGCGCAGAGGAGGTCGTTGGTTGTGGGCTCGCGACCGGAGGCGGCGACTCGTTGCTGGGCACGACCGATGCGCGCGGCTGGATCATCACTGTGGGTCAGCCGCGCGACCAATCGTGCGAGCTCGGCCTCGTCGGGGTCCTGCCGCCGGTCGGCCGCCCGGAAGAAGAATGTCGCTTCGTCGGCGTTGGTCCCGATCAGCATCGGCACCTCAGATCGGGTTTCCGGTACCTGCGCGGGGTCGGCGGGAAGGGCCGCTGGGTCGACGGTTGGCAAGGCGCCGCCGCGGGGGCCGTACAGCGCTCCGGCAATCAGCTCTTCCTGAGCCACCACGATGGTCTCAGCCGGTAACGCGCGCAAAGCCGGGAGGGCCGCGCCCACGTCGTCGCCGAGACCGAGATGAGCGGCGAGCGCTTCGGTGTAACGGACGCCGAGCGAGGGATCGATGACCAGCTCGTGCAGCGTCGGCGACTGAGCGATTGCGCGCGCGAAGAGACCCTCGGCGCCCGGAGCGCCGAGCAGATGCAGCACGCTCCCGGCGCCTACCGACGCTCCAGCCAGGGTAACCCGGGCGGGGTCTCCGCCGAAGGCGGCGATGTGCTCGCCCACCCAACGCAGCGCGGCGAGCTGATCCAGCAGCCCCCAGTCCCCGATCGGAGCGCCGTCGTGCGCACTCAGCGCGGGATGATGAAGCCAGCCCAGCGCGCCCAATCGATAATTGAGGGTAACGACGACCGCGTCGAGGGCCGCAGCGAGGTGGCGTCCGTCGAGCAGAGGATTACTGCCCCACCCGAGCGCCCAGCCGCCGCCGTGCACGAACACGAACACCGGCCGGCCGGCGCCATCTCCGGCATCAGCGGGCATCCAGACGTTGAGGCTGAGACTGTCCTCGTCGGCGGCGGGCAGCGGGCCGTGGGCCCACTCCGAAAATGAGCGAGCCGGTTGCGGGCAGATCGGGCCCGGCGTCCGAGCATCACGCACGCCGGTCCAGGGTTCCGCCGCACGCGGAGGCGCCCAACGCAGATCCCCGACCGGAGGCGCCGCGTACGGGATCCCGAGAAACGCGAGACCCTCCCCCGGAGGCAGCCGCTCTCCGCGGAGCTGACCAACGCCCGTCACGAGAATGTCGCTCACGCGGCGCCGAACTCCGACTCGTCAGCGGTGAGCGCCCGAACGCCGGTCATGTCACCGCTCCAGCCGGCGGTGATCGTGTCGCGGATCCTCTCGGTGGGCCTGACAATCACGTGCCCGACATCTCCCCGCGGTGCAACGTCGGTGGAACTGAATGCATACGTCGAAAGTGTACCCAGAAGACAGCCGGGACGCACCGCTCGCCAACCGCGACTTGGGGCATGGGCGGTAGCGCTCGCGTTCGCCCGCGTCGTCTCGTCGAACCGCCTTCCCGAGCCCAGCGGCCACGCAGTGCGTGGAAGAGCAACCTCGGCGACCTTTGCGTCTCAGCGTCCAAATGAGTCGCTTTCTCGCTTCGCAACCGACACGCACCGACGATGGCGGAGATCCCGTGACCGGTGGGTGACGAACGCGGCGGTTGTGTTCCAAGTTCGTCATGGCGGCAACGTTGGCCGGCGTAGAGCGGGCTGGCCCGCGCTTCTACCCGGGCGGCGAACCAACACCAAGGCCGGCAGGCGGCAACCTCCCGGGTCGGCGCGCTCGCCGTTTCGCGCGCAGAGTACCAATCTGTATATACTTGACGACAGAGGGAGTCGAGAGGTATGGCGAGCACACTCAGGTACGCCCAGACATGCCGTGAAATCGTTGCGGTGCAGCGGCGCGGGCGTGATTGGCGCTCACATGTCGGCTCTTCCAATGCCTTCGGACGAACCGTTAACTCGACCGTGTGCTGAGACGGAAGTCCCACCTCGAGCGGAAAGGAACAACATGGACTCGACCAACGTGCATGCCCCGGAGGAGTTCCGAGGCCTGGTCGCGACTGAGAACACCGGTCCTGCGCGCGAACTGCCGGGCACGCCGGGCGGATTTTTCTTGGAGCAGGGATATGGCCACAAGAACAGTCTCTTGAGCCAGCTGATCACGACTCTCGTCAGCGGGCGCGAGACGGGCGGCAGGTTCTCGATGTTGCTGTTCGAAGGTCCGGCAAACGAGCCCATCCCGGCGCATTACCACACTCAGGAGGATGAGTGGTACTTCGTCCTGGAAGGGAAGGTGCGGTGGTGGCACGGAACCGAGCACCGACTGTTGTATCCGGGCGACTCCGTGTACCTGCCGGCAAACGTCGTCCACTGCTTCAAGCTCGAAGGGGGCTACAACAAGATGATCGGGCTCAACGTCACCGCTGGGTTCGAGGACTTCTTCGAGGTGATCGGCAGCCGCACAGAGGAGTTCTCGGCTCCGAATGACTATCAAATCCCCACCGAGCAACAGTGGCGCGACGCAGCCGACCAATTCGGGTGGCACGCGGTCCCGGACTACGACTACGGAATCTGACACGGCGGCTGGGGGGATCCGATGAAGCTTGTGACCTTTGATGATCAGCGGGTTGGCCGCGTCGAGGGCGAAACGGTGGTTGAGCTTGACGTGCCGACGATGCGCAAATATTTCGAGCTTGGCGGGCAGATCGAGCCCACGGGCCGGGAGCTGCCGCTCAGCGAAGTCCGATTGCGCGCCCCAATTGTTCCCAAGAAGTTCTTTCACACCGCGGGGAATTTCCGTGAGCATCATGAGGAGTCAGCTCGGGCCAACTGGTCGCACCCTGTCCTGCCGTGGATCGTGTTCTTTCAGAACGTCGACGCGATCATCGGGCCCGACGATCCCATCGTCTATCCGGAGGCGCTGACCAACGAGATGGACTACGAGCTCGAGCTCGCCGTCGTCATCGGCAAGGCGGGCAAATTCTTCTCGCCAGAGGAGGCAAAAGACTACATCGCGGGCTACCTTGTCTTCAACGACATCACCGCGCGGGACATACAGCGCGAGGAGATGAAGTCCGGCGTCTTCTGTCTCTCGAAGAGTATCGACACGTTCGTTCCGATCGGCCCATGGATCGTCACCGCCGACGAAATCGAAGACGCTCAGAACCTGGCCATGGAGCTCCGGGTCAACGGCGACGTGCGCCAGAGATCTCACACCAGTCGCATGTCGGTCACGATCCCCGAGATCATCAGCCACTACTCGGCGATGGGTTACAGCCCCGGTGACATCATTTCAACCGGCACGGTGTCAGGGGTCGCAGGCTTCAGCGAAGACGCCGCATCGCTCTACCTGACGCCCGGCGACGTCGTGGAAGCCGAGGTGGAAAAGATCGGTGTCTTGAGTAACCCGGTAATCGCCTGGAGCGAGGCGCATGCGAAGCCCTCACCGGTGACGCTTTGACCGTTGACCCCGCCAGCGCGGGCCCACAGCTGATCGATTGGGACTCGCAAACGTTCGCCGAGGTTCGCCCGGGCATCTTTGGAGCAACGGTACATACGCCCCAGCTGACGGCGACCTTATATCGCTACGGCCCCGGCACGAGTTGGGAGGAGCACCGACACCCACAGGACCAAATCACGACGGTCCTCGACGGCGAGATCGATTTCGTCGTCGCCGGCAGGCTGGTTCATCTCGGCGCCGGTCAGCTCGCGACCTTGCCAGGGGGGACGCCCCACTCGGCGACCCTGCCGGCGGACGGATCTGGAGCTGTGACCCTCAACGTCTTCACGCACCGCGATCGGGCACCCGGTGTCTGATTGGCTGGGACTTGACGGCCGGCGCGTTCTGGTCGCCGGTGGCGGAGGCACGATCGGGGGCGCACTCGTCGACGGATTCCTCGCGGCAGGCGCCACCGTTGCCGCGCTGGATATCAGCGACGAGGCGATGAGCGGCCTCGATCCCCGCGTCACCATCCGGCGCTCTGGCGATCTCAGTGACGCTGGCGTGGCGCGAGACGCTGTACGGACTGCGCGGGAAGAGCTGCAGGGCCTCGACGTCTTCGTCCATTCCGTCGGGATCAATGATCGACAGCCGATCGAGAGCTACCGTCCCGAAGACTGGGACCGGATCATCGCCGTCAACCTGACCAGCGCCTTCAACACCGCGACGGAGGCGGCGATCGGGATGCGCGAGCAGCGCTACGGCCGGATCGTGTTCTTCTCCTCGGTAGCAGGCCGCAGCGGGCATCGCAGCCACGCCCCGTACGCGGCTAGCAAGGGCGCGATCAACCAGCTGATGCGCGTGATCGCTCACGAATATGCCGAGCACGGCGTCACGGCGAACGCCGTCGCGCCGGGGTACATGGACACCGCTCTGACTCGGCAGTACCTCGCCGATCACGCCGAGACTCACCGAACGCTGATCAGCCTCATTCCGGCAGGCCGTTTCGGCACGCTGCCGGAGGTTGTCGATCCGGTTCTGTTCCTCAGCTCACCCCACGCGAGCTTCATCACCGGACAGGTCCTGTACATCGACGGCGGTCGGACGATCGTCTGAGGAGACCCCATGCAACGCAGATTTGAAGGGCGTCGCTTTCTCGTCACCGGGGCGGGAACCGGCTTCGGCGCCGCGCTCGCCCGGCGGGCGGCTCAAGAGGGCGCGGCGAAGGTCCTCGTGCACTATCGCAGCTCCGCCGACGGTGCCGAGAGGACCGCTGACGTCGTCCGCCAGGCAGGAGCCGAGGCGGACCTCATCCAGGCCGACATCACGTCCTGGGAGGACATCAAGCGAATGGCGAGCACCGCGTTCGGGCCGTTCGGTGGGATCGACGTACTGATCAACAACGTTGGCGACATGGCTTCTAGCCAAGCCTCGTGGACGGAGGTCACGGAGGAGGCGATCGACCAGGTCCTTGCCGTCGACATCAAAGGCACGATGTTGATGGTCCACGAAATCGGTCAGCGAATGGCGGCGGGAGACGGCGGCGTGATCGTCAACGTCGGCTCGACCGTGATCGTCCGCGGGAGCCCGCGAGCGCCCCAATACGCGGCCGGGAAATACGGTCTGCTGGGGATCACAAAGTCCTACGCGAAGGCGCTGGCGCCGAAGGTCCGGATCAACACGTTCGCTCCTGGCTTCATGGAGACCGAGGCGCTCCTCGCTCGCCCTGAATGGAAGGCGGGACGCCGAGACGTCGTGCTGTCCGGTACTCCCGCCGGTAAGATCCCGAAGCCGGAGGACATGACCGGGGCGGCCCTCTTTCTCGCGAGCGATGACGCACACCACATTACGGGTTCGTACATGATCGCTGACGGTGGATACAGCATGCTCGGCGCGTAAAGGTCAAGAGGGCACGATGACACGCAGCGGACAGAGCGCCGAAGACGTGTACGAGCACGTACGCGGGGCCATTCTTGACGGGGATCTCGCGGCTGGAACGGTGGTGTCGCAGGTCGCGCTAGCAGATGACCTGGGCGTGAGTCGAACTCCCTTGCGCGAGGCATTGCGCATGCTCCAGAGCGAGGGGCTCGTGCTTGGGGAGCCCAATCGGCGGGTTCGCGTCGCGCCTATGAGCACCGTAGACCTCGAGGAACTATTCGTCATGCGCGTCACGCTCGAGGCTGAAGCGTTGAAGCTGTCGGTGCCGAAGATGACACCAGAGGACATGGCCAGGCTCGAAGGGCTCATGGCGGAGATGGCCCACTATGCGGAGGAAAAGGATTACCGGCGCTGGAACGTGCCTCATCACCAGTTCCACCGTACCCTCACCCAGCACGCCGGCGCGCGCATCAACTTTGAGCTCGCACAGTTGTTCGACCACGCGGAACGCTACCGACGCCTGCACATCGGTCACGGTCCCAGCGCTTGGGCGACTCCCCAACATCGCGACATCCTTGAAGCATGTAAAGCTCAGGATCGGTCGCGGGCTGCTGGCCTGTTGGCTGGACACTTGGGGCGCACGGCGCTGGAAGTATCGGAGCTACTTGACTCCGACTTCGTACCAGAACAACTTCACGCAGCGGTCATCGACGCCGGCGGCGTGATCCCCAAGCGATCCAACCGACGGCGCACCTCCGCGAACGGGCAGCGCGCTCGCTCGGGAGTCACACCCAGATGAAAACCCGTGACCGGCCGCGAGAAGAGCGTGCGTCTCGTCATATCACCACGTGCCGTCGGCACCCCGAGAGGAGGGATCCGGGCGATGAAGAGATCTTCGGGGTACTTGGGAGCCGGAAGCCTCACGGCCGGGGGCTACGAGCTCCCCTCCACCGCCTAGATGAGTGATTCCATGGTCCGGCGAGGCCGCCAAGCAGTGTCCGCAGCCGCTGCGGTCCTGACCGAAGCGGGGATCGTCGCTGATCGACGCCGTCGGACTCGGTCCCGGCCAGGGTTGGTCGTTTTTGCCGATGGGAGGACGAAAAGAGACCAATCCTGGATCC
>Ga0302326_10014330_pt1 | contig 16764 bp, 17 predicted proteins | sample Palsa_T0_3_FD_202264 | JGI IMG/M metagenome (GOLD analysis project Ga0302326, IMG submission 202264) | Peat permafrost microbial communities from Stordalen Mire near Abisko, Sweden - Palsa_T0_3 | ecosystem: Environmental > Terrestrial > Soil > Palsa > Peat permafrost | place: Sweden: Abisko...
GACGGACAAGGGCGGTTGCTGATACCGCAACTGCTGCGCGAGGCGGCGCAAATCAAAGGCGAGGTTGCGGTTACGGGCAATCTTACGCACTTGATCGTGCGCAACCTGGATTCGTACCGCAAGCAGGTCGAGGAAGAAAAGTTCACGCCTGACGATGAGAAGACGCTCGACGAACTGGGCATCTAGTGGGCGAGGGTTTCAAAGACACCCCTCAGGGGGTTGGACATGGTGGTGGAACGGAAGCGAGCCAGCTTTCACCAAATCATGTTCCGGTTCTTTTAAAAGAAGCGATCGACTTTTTAAACGTGCGGCGTGGCGGGACCTATATCGACGCCACGGTGGGCTTGGGCGGACACAGTTACGAAATCGCAAAACGCCTCGGCGCACCGGGACATTTGATTGGCCTCGATAAAGATCCTGCGGCGCTGGAAAGAGCGGGCGTCAGACTGCGGACGTCAGACCTCGGCGAAGCTGAAAAAGATTGGCCGAGTGTGGAATTGAGGCACGCTTCGTTTGCGAGTTTGGCCGAGGTCCGACGTCCAATGGCCGACGGCATTCTCGCAGACGTCGGCGTAAGCAGCTTGCAGCTTTCCGATGCCGCGCGCGGATTCAGTTTTCAGGCGGATGGACCGCTCGATATGCGGATGGACCCGCACTCCGAGCGCACCGCCGAACAAGTGGTAAACCACCTCGACGAGCGCGAGCTTGCCGATGTGATTTACGAATTCGGAGAGGAAAGGAGGTCGCGGAGAATCGCCAGAGCCATTGTCCGGTCGCGGCCGATAGGATCTACCGCACATCTTGCGGACGTCATATCAGCCGCGGCCCGGCCAATGAATTCTGAGTCGAGGCGAATTCATCCGGCGACCAGAACCTTTCAAGCTCTTCGAATCTTCGTAAACCGCGAACTGGACGATCTGAAGGCGCTGCTGGAAGCGGCGCCGCGGATTCTGAAGCCAGGAGGACGTGTGGTGGTGATCAGTTTTCATTCCTTGGAAGATCGCATCGTAAAGGATGCCTTCCGCGAGGGCAGTATTAAGGGCAAGTACTTCCGGGTGCTGACCAAGAAACCGGTAACGGCATCCGAAGAAGAACAAGATCGCAATCCGCGGGCGCGCAGCGCGAAATTGCGGGCGGCGGAGAGAATCTAAAGGCGGCTTCCGGACGCCGAAAGCCGGAAGCCGATTTAGCAGTTTGATTCCGGAAAACCTGCCGGAGTCCCCGGCACAGCTGTCATGGTGTGCCGGGAGTTCATGCTCTGGAAAAGCGGACGAAGATCCGCAGCAGAAAAACTCCGGAGGCCGAAAGCCGGTCGCCGGAAAGGGTTCTGGGATTCCGTGGTAGGAATCCAAGGCTGAGGTTGGGAAATGTATACAGGAACATTGATTAAGGATCTGGTAGCAGCGGTGGAGCGAGCCGAACGAGGCGCGCAACGAAGGCGCATCGCCGAAGAAATGGAACTGCGGCGGCTTTTTGATTTGGAAGATCCGCAAATTCACAGAGAACCGGCTTACGCGGGAGCGGCATAAATGGCGGCAGCAGCGGCGGTAATGAACGGAGCAGTCCCGGCGGCACGGCGGAATACATTCTTTACGGGTACTCCAGAAATTTATTTCGCCAAGGCGATCGACAATTCACGCCTGGTAAAGGTGGAAGATCCCGGGCGCAACCGTGAGATGAAGCAGTTTGGTACGGCTCTGGCTTGCCTGTTCCTGTTGGTATTTACCTATGCCTGGCAGCACTTCCGGGCGATCGAATATGGTTACCAGGTGGAATCGGCAAAGCGCGAGCTCAACAACCTTACCGAGATGAACCGGGCACTGCGTTTAGAAGACGCTTCCTTGCGCGATCCGGAAAGAATCGACGTAATGGCGCGCCGCATGGGGCTGGTGCCGCCCGAACCCGGGCAGGTAATCCGGATGGATAGCGCTTCCGCCGACACGAACGCGCCGGTGATGGCGAGTGTCCAATCAGCGATGGTGCTGGCGGCGCAGTAGTAGCGCTGGCAGAAACAGCCGAGGTTTTTCGGCGGACGGATCAACCACCCCGTTCCCACACGAACGTATTTGGCGGGCCACCGAATGGTGGGCCGCCATGTTTGTCTAGAACAGCCACATGGTGACGAACTCCAACCTCGGCAAGAATTCACGGCTCTACTTGCTGGGCGCCATGCTCCTTGTGTGGTGCGTGGCCATCTGCGGCCGGTTGGTTTATCTCCAGATTTTTTGCTACGGCAGCTTTGTGAAGCAGGCCGAGCATCAGCAGCAGCGCGAGATTCCGCTCACCGCTAAGCGCGGGGTAATTTATGACCGCGCAGGCCACGAGTTGGCGATGTCGGTTCTTGTCGACTCGGCTTTCGCTGTGCCTACCGAAGTAAAAGATCTTCCCACCGCGGTCTCCCTGATTACCCGTATTACCGGCGAAGACCACAATGTGGTGCTCGCCGACTGCCGGACTCACAAAACTTTCTGCTGGGTGGCACGCAAAGCCGATGACGAGACCATTGAACGCATCAAGTCGCTGAACCTGCAGGGTATTCATTTTCAAAAAGAACCAAAGCGTTTTTATCCCGCACGCGATCTAGCAGCTCAAGTGGTCGGCACCGTGGGCATGGAGGACTCCGGCCAGAGCGGCATTGAGCACGCTTTCGACAGCGAGCTGCGCGGACGTGCAGGCAAGATGTACATCTCGGTGGATGCCCGCCGGCAGTGGTTCTCCGACGTAGAGAAGCAGCCGGAGCCAGGCGAGAGCCTGGTCCTGACCATCGACAAGAATATCCAGTACATTGCGGAGAAGGAACTGGATCAGGCGATTCACGATACGCAGGCCATCGCCGGCACCGTGATCGTGGAGAATCCGCACACCGGCGAGATTCTGGCGCTGGCCAACCGGCCTACGTTTAATCCCAACCTGCGCAAAGAGATCACGCCCAATGCGTTGACCAACCGCGCGGTGAGCTATCCCTACGAGCCGGGGTCGACGTTCAAGCTGGTCACAATCGCGGCGGCACTCGAAGAAAAGCTCACGAATCCGGAAGAAGTGTTCGACTGCCAGATGGGAGCGATCGTCTACAACGGCATGCGCATTCGCGATTCGAAACCGCACGGACTGCTGCCCGTGTGGGGCGTGCTGGCGGAGTCGAGCGATGTGGGCGCGATCAAAATTGCGTTGCGCCTCGGCGAAGACCGCTTCTACAAATACATTCGCGCCTTTGGATTCGGACAGCAGACCGGCATCGAGTTGCCCGGCGAGACTCGCGGCATGACCAAGCCGGTAAGCCGCTGGTCGAAGGTTTCGATTGCGGCGATCTCCATGGGCCAGGAGATTGGCATTACGCCACTGCAACTCACTGGACTGATCTCTACGTTTGCCAACGACGGCGTCTGGGTAGCTCCGCGCATTGTGGCAGGAAGAGTGGAGCCGCAAAGCTCGGCGGAGAAAGCCACGCCGCAGACGGTGTCGTTCCATCCCGCAGAATCGCATCGCGTGATTTCCAGTTTCACCGCGGCCGAGATGCGGGCGATGATGCAGAAAGTAGTCCTCGAAGGCACGGGCCGCAAAGCAATTCTCGAAGGCTACACTTCAGCGGGGAAAACGGGCACAGCGCAAAAAGTCGATCCTGCCACCGGGGCGTATTCGAAGACAAAATATATCGGATCATTCGCCGGCTTCGCGCCGCTGAACAATCCGCAGATTGTTGTGGCTGTGATTTTGGATTCAGCCGTCGGCCTGCACCAGGGCGGACAGGTTTCTGCACCAGTGTTTCATCGCATTACCCAACAGGTGCTGGAATATCTCCACGTGCCGCACGATTTGCCGCTCGCGCCGAAACATCAGTTGCTGCTGGCGCAGGCCAAGATGAAGGACAAAGATTTAGAGGAAGGCACTCCGGATCATCCTGGCGAACCGCTGGAAACGGCAGAAGTAAATGCAGACGCAGGCAAGGACCATGTGGCGCGGGCACCTATGCCCGCGACTGCGGGCGGTGAGGGAAATGTAGTGCAAGCGGCAATGCGGCAGACTGAAAGTGAGGCAAGCCCCCCGAGCGCGCCGAACCAGCCGCCGTCGAAAAGTCCGGATGCAACTTCATCCCAGCCGAAGCTGCCGCAGACCGGAACCGTAGTCCTCGACGTAGAGCAAGGTGGAATCGAAGTGCCAAGTTTCATCGGCAAAACTGTCCGCGGCGCCGTAGAAGCCGCTCAAGACGCTGGCCTCGAACTCGAGGCCATAGGCAGCGGCGTGGCCCGCCAGCAGTCTCCGCCAGCAGGCACGCACGTGGCCGCCGGTGCGCATGTCACGGTGCAGTTCGGGCGGTAGCTACTTCGCCAGAGTCCGGAATGTATCGGCGTACTTCTTCATAAACTCCCGGCCTTTCGCAAGCTGGCTCTGCAGTTCACGATCGCTCGGCCCACCGGGCGTGGTTTTGCGCCGCGTGCGCTTCTCAAACGTTGGTTTCATAGACGCTCCCTAGAGTAACTCATTATCCTAAATTCCAGATTCATCAGTGAAAGCACCTTTTCCGTGATTTGTTTTCGTGAGACTATTTATGACCGGAACGTAAGGACGGACATGAAAATCGCCAAAGTCGCTGCTATTTTGGTGCTGGGACCTCTGTTCGGTATCTTACTCGGCCTTATCGTCGGCGCTCTGGCGAGTCCGCCGGATCCAAATTTTGTTGCGAATGGGAGCCACGGGTCGCCCGGAGACGGCTTTCTCGTCATGGGCTGCATCGCCCTGGGTTTTGTCGTTTCCGTTTTCGTATCTATTGCGCTGGCGTCGAACGTTCTCCGCAAGCCGAAAAGCGTCGAAGCGAAATCCGACCAACTGTCCAATTGATTCCCTATCTCTTTATCTCCTTCCCGGTTTGACCCGCCGAAAAACCGCGTGATACGGTAAACAGTCACACCATCCCAGCAGACCAGCCGCTGCTCTCTGATTGAGGTTTGGATTTGTCTTCCGTTGAAGCGACGCCCGCCGGTAGCGCGACCACCGTCCGCAAGACCGCGCTGAACGCCGTCCATCGCCAGATGGGCGCGAAGATGGTCGACTTCAACGGCTGGGACATGCCAGTGGAGTATCCCGCTGCGATCGGTTGCGGCATTGTCAACGAGCACATGGCAGTGCGCACCGGCGTGGGTATTTTCGATGTCAGCCACATGGGCGACATTCGCCTCGCCGGCCCGCAGGCGCTGGCCGCGGTGCAGCACATTTCCATGAACGACGCTTCGCGGCTGGCGATAGGTCAGGCGCAGTATTCGGCGCTTCTCTATCCGCAAGGGACGTTTGTCGACGATGTGATCGTTTACCGCCTGGGAGATGAAGAATATCTGCTGGTGATCAACGCCGGCACGCGCGAAAAGGATTTCAGCTGGGTGCGCGATAACACGCGGCAGTTCGACTGCGCGGTGGAGAATCTGTCGGACGACTTCACCCAGATCGCCATCCAGGGTCCGAAGGCCGTCGACGTACTGCAAAAGCTGACCAACGCGAATCTGAGCGCGGTAAAGTTCTACTGGGTCACGCACGGAACGGTCTGCGGACTCAAGAATATTCTAATCGCGCGCACGGGATACACCGCCGAAGATGGCTTCGAGATTTACGTTCCGGCGGATGAGGCCACCAGCGCACGGGTTTGGAATGAGATTCTGAATGCGGGCAAAGAATTTGGCATTGTGCCCTGCGGTTTGGGCGCGCGCAACACTTTGCGCCTCGAAGGCAAACTGCCGCTCTACGGACACGAGATTTCAGATACGATTAATGTTTGGGAAGCCGGGCTCGACCGCTTCTGCAAGATGGAGAAGCTGGAATTCGTTGGTCGCGCCGCACTCGAAAAAGCGAAGGCCGAAGGCGTGACTCGGTCGCTGGTTGGTTTGGAGATGGTCGAGCGAGGCATCGCCCGCGACGGATATAAGGTTCTGAACGGCGACGGAGCCGGGATCGGATATGTAACCAGCGGGTCGCCTTCGCCCTTTCTGAAGAAGAACATTGCGCTGGCCTACGTGCCGGTGGAGTTCGCGGCGGTCGGGACGGCAGTGAAGGTTGAGATTCGTGGGCAGCGTGTGGGGGCGCAAGTTGTTCCGACGCCATTTTACAAGCGTCCAAGAAAAACGGCGTAGTCACAGACGGACCAGCCCGAGGATTTGCTGGCCGCTAAAGCTAGGAGCAAGACGCATCATGGCCTATCCAACAGATCGCAAATATACAAAAGAGCACGAGTGGATTCAGGCGAATGGAACGACGGCCACCGTCGGCATCACCGACTACGCGCAAGAGTCGCTGGGCGACATTGTCTTCGTCGAACTGCCCAAGCCAGGCACGGAATTGACGGCCGGCAAGACTTTTGGCACGGTCGAATCGGTGAAGGCCGTTTCGGATCTGTTTGCTCCGGTCTCAGGCACGGTGCAGGAGGCGAACGGCGATCTCGCCACGTCTCCGGAGAAAGTGAATAAAGATGCCCACGGCTCCTGGATGCTGAAGATCGCGCTGAAGAATGCGGGCGAGTTGGACGCTCTGCTTTCGGCTGCGGATTACGAAAAGTTCGTAGCCGAAGAGAGTGGGCACTAACAGAATTGAAGATCCAGGCGATTTCCGCGCGAATTCTGCCAACGGTTCGCGCTGCGGAGGCTGTCGCAATCGAACCGGCCTCGAGTGACATCTAATCAACTTCCTAATGCGCTATCTACCAAAATCTCCCGCCGATCGCGAGGCCATGCTGAAGGCGATAGGCTTACGTTCGGTCGACGATCTGTTTGCACCGATTCCGGCGGAATACCGGCTGACCCGCGACCTGAAGGTTCCGCGGCAGATGGCGGAGTCAGAAATTGTCGACTATTTCCGGCAGCGTTCGCGGGAAAACGGCGAAGGCTACACCAGTTTTCTCGGTGCTGGCGCTTACTTTCATTACCGGCCAGTCATCATTGATTCTCTGATCTCCCGCGGCGAATTTCTCACTGCCTACACCCCTTATCAGGCGGAGATTTCGCAGGGCACGCTGCAGTCGATTTTTGAATTTCAAACCATGATCTGCGAGTTGACCGGCATGGAAGTTGCGAACGCTTCCATGTATGACGGCTCAACCGCCGCCGCCGAAGCCGTGATGATGGCGGTGCGGCTCACTGGCCGGCGATCCGTGGTGGTGGCGCGCAGCTTGCACCCGGAGTACCGCGAGGTGCTGGCTACCTACGCGACGCATCAGGGAATGCCGCTGTCAGTCGCAGGTTTCGGTAAAGATGGGCGGGTGAACCTGGCGGAGTTGGAGAACTCGATCACGCCGGAAACAGCGTGCGTACTAATTCAATCGCCAAATTTCTTTGGCACGATTGAAGATGTTAAGGCCACCGCCGAAATCGCGCACAGGCACGGCGCGATGTTGGTGGTTTCGATCGCCGAGGCCGTCTCGCTGGGAATTGTGGAGCCGCCGCGCGAGGCCGACGTGATCGCCATGGAAGCGCAGTCGTTCGGCGTGCCGCTGGGATTCGGCGGCCCCTACTGCGGCGTGATTGCCACACGCGAGAAATACGTTCGGCAGATGCCGGGGCGGCTGGTCGGCCAGACGGTCGACAAGCAGGGTAAGCGCGGATTCGTGCTCACCCTGGCCACGCGCGAACAGCACATCCGCCGCGAGAAGGCCACGTCGAATATCTGCACCAACCAGGCGCTGGTCGCGCTGATGGTGAACATCTTCATGACGGTGTATGGCAAGGTGGGGCTGAGGGAGTTGGCCAAACAGAATATGGCAAAGACAGCCTATGCGGCTGGTCAGTTTGCGAAGCATGGCAAGGTGCTATTTGGGGACGCGCCGCGATTCAACGAGTTCGTGGTGGAGACCAGCGAAGATCCGCATGCCATCAACAGTCGATTGCTGGGACACAAGATAGTTGGTGGCCTGCCGTTGAAGAAGTTTTATCCTGAGCTGGGGAACGCGGCTTTGTGGTGTTGCACGGAGTTGACCACGCGGATCTCGATCGATACAGCGGTGGGCGTGGTCGCCGAAAATGAAGGCTCGGAGCCTTCGCCTAGAGAAGAAGCCGGGGTAGTTGAGGTGGCGCGATGAAGCACACCACACCCAAAGCCACCCGCCACGTGAATCAGAACGAGGGCTTGATCTTCGAGAAGTCTTCCCCGGGCAAAGCTGCGTGGAAGCTGGCGCCGCTGGATGTTCCGGAGGTTGATACTTCGAAGCTTCTCGGTTCGTCGGAACGAAGAGATCTCGGGAACATGCCTGAGGTCAGCGAGATTGAAATTATCCGCCATTTCACGCGGCTTTCGACGTGGAATTACGCCATCGATCTCGGGATGTATCCCCTGGGCTCGTGCACGATGAAATACAACCCCCGGGTGAATGAAGCCGTAGCGCGGGTCGAGGGAATTGCTAACGGTCATCCCTACCAGCCGGAGAGGATTTCGCAGGGCGCACTGCAGATTTTCAAAACCCTGAGCGAGTGCCTGATCGAGATCACCGGCATGGATGCGATTACCCTGCAGCCAGCGGCCGGCGCGCATGGCGAGATGACCGGACTGCTCATGGTGCGGGCGTATCACCACGCTCAAGGTCGTCCGAGAAAAAAGATCCTGATTCCGGATTCCGCCCATGGAACTAATCCAGCGACGGCGGCGATGGTCGATTACGCCGTCGAGAACTTGAAGTCAGACTCGCGGGGCATGGTCGACATCGCCGCACTGGCCGCGCAGATGAATGAAGATGTCGCGGCGCTGATGCTCACGAATCCCAACACGCTGGGTGTATTCGAGCAGGATATCCATAGGATAGCCGACATTCTGCACGCCAAGGGCGGTTTGCTCTACATGGATGGCGCGAACATGAACGCGCTGGTGGGCAAGGTGCGGCCGGGCGATTTTGGCGTCGACGTGATGCACCTGAACCTGCACAAGACTTTTTCCACGCCGCATGGCGGCGGCGGTCCGGGATCGGGGCCCGTGGCGATCAAGAAGATTCTCGAGCCGTTCTTGCCTACGCCGGTCGTAGTTACGAAGCCCGACGGTACTCTTGGTTTTGAATACAACCGTCCGCAGTCGGTGGGGCGGGTGCGCGCCTTCTACGGCAACTTTGGAATGTTCGTCCGTGCGCTGGCTTATATCCAGGCGAACGGGCCCGACGGTTTGCGGCAAACTACCGAGGACGCTGTGCTGAATGCCAACTACATTCGCAAAGGGCTTGAGGGTACTTACGATCTGCCGTATTCCACGCCAACTATGCATGAAGTCGTATTCAGCGACAAATTGCAGGCAAGAAAGGGCGTGCGCACCATGGATATTGCCAAGCGGCTGATCGATTACGGCTTCCATCCCTACACGACAGCCTTCCCGCTGATCGTGCCGGGCGCGCTGATGATCGAGCCCACCGAGAGCGAGTCAAAGGAAGAGATGGATTTGTTCGTGGAGGCGATGAAGTCGATTGCGGATGAGGTGGAAGAAGATCCGCAGACGGTGCTCGATGCCCCACACTCCACACGAGTTTCGCGTCTCGATGAAACCGCAGCCGCCAGGAAACCAGTACTGCGCTGGAAGCCGGCGGTGTAATTGCTGATTTCTGATTGTCGACTGACGATCCGTCCGCCTTCGCCGTAATCCACAATCAGAAATCAACGCCTCCCAACTCCTCGCTGCGTCACTTCGCCGAAATGTCCACCGACGCGCGAGTGGTCTCCCAATCAATGTTCATCGTGCAGCCGCTGCCAGTCTGGTCGTAGGAGATGGTGAAATTCTCTAGTGGCGAGGGAAGCGAGGAAACCTTCATGTCGATGCGAGCTAATTCGTCGCTCTCATACTTGTAAGGGATGCCCCATTCGCCGGTCTTCTTGTTGATGATCAGAGTCCATTTGTCGGCCGTGGGCACAGTGAAGATCGTATAGCTGCCTGCGGGCACGGTCTTGCCGCCGACGACCACACTGGCGCTGGTGACGAAAGTCGTGGCTTCATTGGCGCCAGTCCGCCAGACTTCGCCGAAAGGCACCAGGCCGCCGTAGATCTTGCGGCCTCTCATGCGAGGGCTTGAGTAATCGGTCTTGATAGTTTTGCCGCCGCCGAGATTGCACGTGGCTGAGGCGGCGGGGCTGGGCTTGCCTCCGCCCATCTGAGCGAAAGCCGCGGTGGCGAACAACATAAATATAAGAACAGCGGGAAGGGCGATTCGTCTTGGCATGGTCTCTCCTTTGAGCAATTCACGACGTCCAGGAATGTTAGACGCGCCAGCAAGAAAAATGTCCAGCGGACTGGTAATTATGCTCCATTCGCGACGGCAGTTACAATCAGCAGATGACGGTATTCGATGAAAAGCAGGAAGAACTGGAACACTACGAGACCATGATGGGCGTGCCCCGCGGACGGCTCGCTGTGACCATGGACACCATTACCGATGCGATGGCGCTGGTCGGACAGCATGGCGTCTATTGCCAGAGCCAGCGCTGGCCGGGCAAGCCGGTAATGGATATCCAGATCATCATGAAGAGCTTGACTGACGCGAAAGAATTGATCCAGAGCGTGATGAAAGAGCTGGAAACGAAGAGTTGAAGAATGTAACGAACCGCTTTGCTCAGGGCTTCAGTATCGCCATGACGATTCCATGCGAAGCGACCGGCGCGGAAAACCTTCCGGTGAAGCTGCCCAGATCCTTGTGCTGCCACAAGTCGCGCACGGAAGCGCTGAGGTGATTGGGATATCCCAGATATTCCCAGTTCACTGAGATTTCCTGTTCCGCACCTCCCCGGTTTAACAGCACGACTGCGCGGCTGCCATCTTTCAGTTGCTTCGCCCAAACTTCAAGGTCACCATTCTTCGCCACGCGCTCGCCTTCGCGACCAAGCGGATCCTGATCCACGGCGACGACTTCCTTATTCGTGAGAATGTCGTGAATCTCCGGCCGCATGTCGCGGAGATCGTTGCCCGCGATCAGCGGCGCAGCCAGTATTGCCCATAGGCTGAAGTGGGTGCGGTATTCGGTGTCCGTCATACCGCCGTTTCCTACCTCAAGCATGTCAGGATCGTTCCAATGACCGGGTCCCGCGTAGGATGCAAGGCCAACCTGCTGATCGAGGATTGCCAGCATTCCGTTCGAGCAGCAGCTGCCATCCGGCCATTTGATGTGGCCTTCCCACCGGTCCTGGATGTCGCCGGTAGTGCGCCACAAGTTGCCGCCGACTTCTTTGCCCCACAACCAGGGTTTAGCCGTGCCCCATTCGCAAATGCTAAGCACGATGGGACGGCCGGCGGCGTCGAGCGCCGCGCGAATATTGGCGTAAGAAGCCTTCGCGTCCTGGGTTGTTGTGTTGCACCAGTCGTACTTCAAATAATCGACGCCCCACGCCGCGTACTGGATCGCATCCTGGTATTCGTGGCCAAGACCGCCGGGACGGCCGGCACAGGTTTTCGAGCCTGCGTCGGAGTAAACTCCAAACTTCAGACCGAGCGAGTGAATGTAATCGCCGACCGCCTTCATGCCATGTGGAAAGCGCTGCGGATCGGCGACAATATTGCCTTGCGCATCGCGACTGACCTGCCAGCAGTCATCGATGTTCATATATTCGTATCCGGCATCTTTCATGCCGGATTTCACCATCGCATCGGCCATGCTCCGGATCAGATCTTCGCTGACGTTGCAAGCAAACTTGTTCCAGGAGTTCCATCCCATGGGCGGAGTGAGGGCGAGATTGGCGGATGGAGCCAGACTCTCTTGCGAACTCAGATCGGTGACCAACAAGAAAACGCCAAGCCCGATAGCAAGAACGACGAGGTTCTTTTTCATGCAGACTTTTCTAGCTGAAACGGCTTTAGATCCCGGAAGCAACCCACGGGTCGCCCACCAAAATGTCATGGGAACTCTACCAGATAAAATTCGGTTGCTTCCTTAAAGATTGGCCACTGCTTCTTCGATACTACCGTGCCTACTTCCGAATACTCGGTGACGTATAGAGCGCGTTCCTTATGCACGACGGCAGTAATGGCACCAATCGGCATTGTCAACTCCTTGTGCCGGCCTCAGATGCCACATCACGTCGTCCGATCCAAATAGAACTCCGCACCAAATTCTACGCGAGAGCGTATTTCCCACGCTCGATCACTTTCTGCGCGATCTGCCGCCGGAGTTCGATGCTATTGAACGGCTCATGCTTGGCCAATCGACGCAGGATAGCCATCTGAGTGCGAAGCATATCTCCATCCGCGACGGCAGCGATCGCTTTTCTGGCCGCGGATTCGATTTTTTCCATTGCCTGTGAAAGGTAGACGCGGGTCATGGCAATTGGGAGCGCGGCGGCGGCTTCGCCCTTCGTCTCCGCGATTTTCTGCGCGCGCAAAACAGCCGACTCCATGGCGTAGGTCTCGATAGTCATGTCGGCGATTGCGCCCATAATCTCCTGCTGGTCCTGCATCGCCTGCATGTATTTCTGCGTGGCTGATCCGGCGGCGAACAGGCCGAGTTTTTTGGCTTGCCCGACCAGTTTGCGTTCTTCAGCGAGCGGACCATCAGGCTCTTCGCTTACAGAAGGACCGGATAGGACCTCGTCCATCAGCTTCTTAATCGCAGGCATCAGCGGCAACTGCCCGCTCATGGCGCGCTTCAGCAAAAATCCAGTAATAATGAGCCGGTTAATTTCGTTGGTGCCTTCAAAGATGCGATTGATGCGGGCATCGCGGTAAGCACGTTCGGCGGGATACTCCTCGACAAATCCGTACCCGCCGTAGATCTGCAGCGTCTCATCGACCACATAGCCGACCATCTCCGAAGCCCAGACCTTGATGATGGAACACTCGACCGCGTATTCCTCAATGGCCTTGCGCGTTTCCCGCGCCGCGTCAGCCCCCGATTTATCGACCTCGCTGAGCGCGGTATCCATCATGCCCACGGTTCGGTAAACCAGCGATTCTCCAACAAAGAGCAATGTTGCCATGTTGGCAATTTTCTCGCGCACCAAACCGAAGTCGGCGATGACCTTGTTAAAAGCCCTCCGCTGCTTGGCATAAGAGATGGCGTGTTCGAGCGACACCCGGCCTCCGCCCACGCACATCGCGCCGAGTTTGAATCGGCCAATGTTCAGAATGTTGAAGGCGATGATGTGACCCTTGCCGATTTCCCCCAGCAGATTTTCCACCGGCACCTTGCAATCGTTAAGAATCACAGGGCAAGTCGATGAGCCGCGAATGCCCAGTTTGTGCTCTTCTCCCCCGATCGATAAACCAGGAAACGTCCTTTCCACCAGGAATGCGGTGAACTTTTCGCCGTCGATCTTGGCAAAAACCGTGAACAGGTCGGCGAAACCAGCATTCGTAATCCACATCTTCTCGCCGTTGAGAACGTAGTGTTTGCCATCGGAGGAAAGTTGGGCGCGGGCGCGGCAATTCAACGCATCGGAGCCCGAAGAGGCTTCCGACAAAGCATACGCGCCAACAATTTCTCCGGCAGCCAGGCGCGGCAAATATTTCTTCTTCTGCTCCTCGGTGCCGAAATAAACGAGCGGCAACAGGCCGATGCCGCTGTGTGCGCCCCAAGTAGTCGCAAAGCCCGCGTACTGGGCAATATGGTCTGCAATGACGGCGGCCGTGACCTTATCCATGTCGAGGCCGCCGTACGCCTCGGGAATTTCGACGCCACTCAGTCCTAGGTCGCCGGCTTTCTTAATCAACTCGCGTGAAATGGAGAAATCCTTGTGCTCCATCTTCTCCACATTAGGCAGAATCTCGTTGACGGTAAATTCTTCCGCTGTCTGCCCGATCAACTCCTGCTGTTCGGTGAAATCTTCGGGGGTGAAGACTTCGTCAGGCTGCCGGGACTCAAGCAGAAAGCTGCCGCCGGAGATTCTGGTCTTGGGAATCGTTGTGATTGTGGCCATGACTTATCCCTTCAAATGCAAAACTCCAGCACGGAGGCAGGAAGACAACTCGCAATTGTACGCGAGAATTTGCGCACAAGCGGTTTGTACTGCATGCGGCCGGTTACGAGAGATTCTCGAAAATCCCCGCCGCGCCCATGCCGCCGCCGACGCACATGGTCACCAAGCCGTAGCGGGCGTTGCGGCGCTTGAGTTCGCGGATGATCGTCGCCGTCAGCTTGGCTCCAGTGCAGCCCAAGGGATGCCCCAGTGCAATGGCCCCGCCGTTCGGATTCACCTTTTCCGGATCAAGCCCAGCCTCTTTGATCACCGCCAACGACTGCGCGGCGAAAGCTTCGTTCAATTCGATCACATCGATGTCACTGAGCTTCAGCCCGGCCATCCTCAAAGCCTTCGGAATTGCAAAAACCGGGCCAAGTCCCATTTCCTCCGGCTTGTATCCCGCCGTGGCGAATGAAACGTAGCGAGCCAGCGGTTTAATGCCAAGCGCTTTGGCGCGCTCGGCAGACATCACCACCGCCGCCGCGGCGCCGTCAGACATTTGCGAAGAATTTCCGGCGGTCACGGTCCCTTTCACGTGGAACGCAGGTTTCAACCCGAGCAGCGCTTCGAGCGAAGTGTCAGCGCGCGGACCTTCGTCCATTTTGAAAACGACTTCCTGCCGCTTGGGTTTGGCGCCATTCGGAGTAGTAAAACTCAGCGGTACGGGCACAATTTCCTCGTCAAACCTTCCGGCCTGGATCGCCCCCAATGCTTTCTGATGACTGCGTAAGGAGAACTCGTCCGCCGCCTCGCGCGTAATGCCGAAGCGCTGGCCGACTCGCTCAGCCGTGAGGCCCATATTCAGGTAAGCGTCTGGATAGTGGTCAACCAGCCAGGGATTGGGCGCAACCTTGTGGCCGCCCATCGGAATCATCGTCATCGACTCCGTGCCCCCGGCAACGATCGCCTCCGCGCCGCCACTCATAATGCGCTCAGCCGCCATAGCAATCGCCTGCAGGCCAGAGGAGCAGAAGCGGTTAATCGTAAGCGCTGAGACTTCAACCGGCAGTCCCGCGCGCAGCGAGGCGATGCGGGCCACGTTCATTCCTTGTTCGGCCTCGGGCATGGCGCAGCCGAGGATCACATCTTCAATCTCTTTAGGTTCGAGTTGCGGCACGCGCTCCAAAGCGCCCTTTATCGCAACCGCTGCCAGTTCGTCGGGCCGAGTGCCGCGGAGTGTGCCCTTGTAGGCCCGTCCCACCGGCGTTCGAACGGATGACACTAGAACGACTTCACGCATGACTATGCACCTTGATGTGTTCCGTTGCGGCGCTGGGCTCGGGCACTGGTTCGCCATGCCCGCGCTTGCCTTTCTCGTAGATTACGAGATACCTCACGTCGGGCCCGACTAATAGTATTGTTCAACGTTCCGGGCGGAATGTCTATCGACGGAGTTCGCGATGGTAACGCGGGTCAGTTTCACTTGGCTGGGGCGTAAAAGTAATAATCTGCGGAGTAACCGCTCTTGGTCTCGTTGCCTTTGTCTGACGCATCGCAGCCCTCGGCCGGGGGCTGGCCGCCATGCGTGTGAACTCGCTGGATGGAGGTTACGTTACTCAGCAGACCTTTGCCTGAATGACTCACAACATTCACCAGCAGCCAGGGAACGGACTCCGCGTCGAGTGAGTTGACGTGAGCCACAGCCTTGCCCGTTACTTCGCTGCCGTCCTTCAGTTTCCACGACGGCCCGGCAGAGTGCTCGCCGATTACTTTATCTTTGCGATCGTGAAGTTCTGCCTCAGGTGCTTTGAGCGTCCATGCGAACTTCCCGTCTGCGTCGGCCTGGCAGGCATAGATCTGCGATCCGGTGGCGTGCGCATAGAGAACAACCTCTTCTCCGGTGGGAGCCTGAATGCTATCCGGCACATCCGGAGGAACCTCCTGGGGCGGAGTATCTTTCTGTCCAGGCGCTTGGGCAATTGCTACTAACGTTCCCAGGATGAGAATGGTTGCAGCAGATAGCAGAAGTCTTCGCATGATTTTAGATTGTAGCAGGCGAGAATCCTAGCGAATCGCTAAGTGCCGTCAATTCCGCAGTGTCTTCCCCGTCTTCAGCGTGTATTGAATCCTCTCCTGCGTTTTCTTCTCGCCGCATAGGGATTTGAAGCCCTCGCGCTCCAAGTCGAGGATGTACTGCTCGCTCACGGGCGTGCCGGGGGTGACACTGCCGCCGCATAGGATTTCCGCGATCTTGTTCCCCAGTTTCACTTCGTAGTCGGTGATGTAGTCGCCCTGTCGCATCATGTGTACGCCCATCTTGAGCGTTGCCAGAAGATTTTCCCCGGGGGCGGGGATGTCAGTGCGGGGGACGGGCGGCTCATATGCGGCGACGGCCAGCTCGAGGGCTCGGGCTTTGGCGTCGGAGAGCACGCGCTCGCGATTCATGGTGATGCGGTCGCTCTCGGCAAGGAAGCCAAGGCCGCGAGCCTCGTGTGCGGAAGTTGCGACCTTGGCGGTGGCAATGGTTTCGAATGCGCGCTTCATGGCTTCGAGCATTTCGATCGAGCCCGCGAAAGCATCTCCGGAACCTTTGCCGCCACGCGCTAAGGCGGCCCCGTCCACGGCGCGCAGCAGCATCTCTTTGCAGCCACCGCCGCCCGGGAGCAGCCCAACACCGACCTCGACTAATCCTGTGTACAGTTCGGCATGAGGCTGACGCGCCGCGGCGTGCAAGGAGATTTCCGTGCCGCCGCCGAGGCACAATCCGAAAGCTGAGACCACCACCGGCTTGGGCGAAAACTTGATGGCTTGCGTCATGCCCTGGAATTGCCGGATGGCGAGGTCCACATCGTCCCACTCTTCTTCCTGCACGCTCATAAGCAACAGCATGAGGTTGGCGCCGACGGAAAAATTCGCTGCGTCATTGGTGATGACAAAG
>Ga0302326_10014331_pt1 | contig 16764 bp, 19 predicted proteins | sample Palsa_T0_3_FD_202264 | JGI IMG/M metagenome (GOLD analysis project Ga0302326, IMG submission 202264) | Peat permafrost microbial communities from Stordalen Mire near Abisko, Sweden - Palsa_T0_3 | ecosystem: Environmental > Terrestrial > Soil > Palsa > Peat permafrost | place: Sweden: Abisko...
GCAGCCGTAACGTTCGCCCCGGCATTGAACTCTTCCGGCTCGAATGCCGCACCGGCTCCGCCGCGCCGCGCCCCTCCGAACGCTTCTCGCAGGATGTCCTCGAAACCGCCGAAACCTCCACCGCCCCCGCCGCCGGCGGGGCCGCGCCTCGTGCCGCGGGTAAAACCCTCGGGGCCGAAGTTGAATGTCTCGAACTCGGTTTCCGGCGCAAAACCGCCCGGGCGGCCGCCGGCGCCGCCGCCGTATCCTTCGAAGCCGCGGAATCGCGGCTTGCCTTCGGCGTCGATCTCGCCGCGGTCGAACGCCTTGCGCTTGTCCGCCTCGCCGAGGATCTCGTAGGCGGCATTGATTTCGGCAAAGCGCGACGCCGCCTTCGGATCGTTCTTGTTGGCGTCGGGATGCAGTTTTTTCGCCAGGCGCCGGAAGGCGCTCTTGATGTCGCCTGCGCTCGCCTTGCGATCTACACCCAGCACCTCATAGGGATCACGCATCCCCACGAACTCCGCTTAAGTTTCGGGGCCGGCCCCGCCCGCCCATGCGCTTCAATGTGGGACTTTCGCAACCGTCCCGCAATGCAACGCACGCGCCGCGTGGCCGCGAGGATAACCCGGTCAGCCCCGATTGAGCGGCTTTAGGCTCCTGACCTCCCACTGGCCGTGCTCCGTGCGGCAGCCTTCGCCCTGTAGCCAGGACTGCGTTTGGCCGCGCACATAGCTCGCCAGGAAATCGCGGCAGGTGGAATTCCCTTCGGTATAAGCCGCGGCAAGAGGCGTGATATTGCCGCCGGCGCCGCTATGCGGGTTCTCCCAGGGGATGCTGATGTCCCTGCCGCCGCGCGCCAACGCGTCGGCTGCGACCGCGCGCGCATAGGCGAGGTCCACCTCCGATTGCGCCGCATTGTAATCGGCATCGACCGGCCGACGATTAGCCGCGGCCGTCGAGCCGGTGTGCTCGACGTCCGCTTCACCCTTGGGGAATATCGAGTCGAGCCGGAAGGAGCAGCCCGCGGCGGCCAACGCGCTGATCAGCGCGGCAATGGCGGCCAGCCGATGCAGCGGCCAACATAGGCTTAGCGCTCCGGTTCCATTATATAGAGACCGGCGGCGCACTTCCCGATCGCCGCACGCGAACACCTTTCAGGACTCCCGCGGAATGTCCGAAGCAGCGCAGATAGAACACCCGGTATGGTTAACAGGCGGTGACTTCGCCGAAGCCGACGAGCCGCTGCGCCTGTTTTCGGCGTGGTTTGCCGAGGCCAAGCGCGCCGAGCCGGTCAATCCCGACGCCATGGCGCTCGCCACCGTCGGTGCCGACGGGCTGCCCAATGCGCGCATGGTGCTGCTGAAGGGCTTCGACGAGCGCGGTTTCATCTTCTACACCAACCTCGACAGCGCGAAGGGTCATGAGCTGGCCGGCGCGCCGAAGGCGGCGCTGACGTTTTATTGGAAATCGCTGCAACGCCAGGTGCGCGTGCGCGGCGACGTCGAACCGGTTTCGGCGGAAGAGGCGGACACCTACTTCGCCACACGCTCGCGCATGGCGCAGATCGGCGCCTGGGCCAGCAAACAATCCGCGGCGCTGGAAAGCCGCCTGGCATTCGAGAAGGCGGTGGCGCGCTACACGGCGAAATTCGCGATTGGCGCGGTGCCGCGGCCGCCGCATTGGTCGGGCTATCGCGTCAAGCCGCAGGAAATCGAGTTTTGGCAGGAACGGCCGTTCCGGCTGCACGACCGCATCGCGTTTCGCCGCGCCGATGCGCAGGCGCCGTGGAGCAAGACGCGGCTTTACCCGTGACCGGATAACTAAAGATGCCAACAAGCAACCAGCCGCGCCGCACGCTTCTCCTCACCGGGGCGAGCCGCGGTATCGGCCACGCCACCGTCAAGCGTTTTTCCGCCGCCGGCTGGCGCGTGCTCACTTGCTCGCGACATCCGTTTCCCGAGAATTGTCCGTGGGAAGCCGGCCCCGAAGATCATATCCAGGTCGATCTCGCGGACGGCGAGAACACCGTCGCGGCGATCGCGGAAATCAAGGGGCGGCTTAACGGCGAATTGCATGCGCTGGTCAACAACGCGGCGATTTCGCCGAAGGCGGCGGGCGGCACGCGGCTCGGCTCGATCGACACGTCGGGGGACGATTGGCACCACGTGTTTCAGGTTAATTTCTTTGCCCCGATCATGCTGGCGCGCGGACTGCTCGACGAGCTCAAAGCCGCCAAGGGCTCGGTCGTCAACGTCACCTCGATCGCGGGCTCGCGCGTGCATCCCTTCGCCGGCGCCGCCTATGCGACATCGAAGGCGGCGCTCGCCGCGCTTACGCGCGAGATGGCGGCCGATTTCGGCGCGGTCGGCGTGCGCGTCAATGCCATCGCGCCGGGCGAGATCGACACCGCGATGATTTCGCCGGGGACGGAAAAGATCGTCGAGAATATTCCGATGCATCGGCTCGGCACGCCGGACGAGGTGGCCAAGATCATCTACGTGCTGTGCACGGAGGCTTCCTCCTACGTCAACGGCGCCGAGATCCACATCAATGGCGGCCAGCACGTGTAAGGGGCATGCGCGCCTTCGGATACCTGGCTTTTCTCCATTCGGGCGAACCCCGCTCACCAGTACAAGAAATCCAAAACCGCGGTCTCGGCGAGCACGGCTTGCGGAATACCGTGGCACGCGGAGCGGGCGCGCTCCTCGGCGCTTTGCGTCGCCTGCAAATAAGCACCGAGGTGCCGCGCGCGCTCGATGATGCGATGGCCCTCCGGCAGCCGTTCGGCCTCATAGCGCCGTAGCGCCGTTTCAACGTCGTCGGCCTCGAGCGCCGCCGCGAGCGCCGCCGCATCGTCGGCCGCCTTGGACACGCCGGCCGCCACATGCGGCCGCGCCACGAACGCGGCGTCGCCTAATATGGCGACGCGCCCGAAGGCGAGCCGCGGACTGGCCAGATCGTAGATCGGCTGCAAGATCGGTTCGTCGATCAGGCGCACGATCTCGCGCAATTGCGGCGCCAGTAACTGCTCGGCAGCCGCGCGCATAGCGGCGATGGCATCGCGGCCGATGCGCGGCGGCGGGATCGAGATGGTGTGGACGAAGCCGCTCTCGTCGGTCAGGAGCCGGGGAAGCTCACGCGCTTCGTCCGCCGGGCGGTACCAGATGATGTTGTAACGGCGGTGACCCTGCCGCAGATCGTTGTCGGGGCCGGCGACCGGGTAACCGAGAAACTGTTCGCCGGGCGGCAGGCAGAAAGTCATCGCTTCGAACACGCCGCGATGGATGGCTTCCGGCAGCGCGCTTTCCGGGATCAGCGCGCGCCAGGCCACGTAGCCGGCATAGAGCGGCGCGACGGCGGGAAGGCATTGCTGCCGCACGCTCGAGCGTAGCCCGTCGGCGCCGATCAGCACGTGGCCGTCCGCCGTGCCGCCGTCGCTGAAATGAGCGCTGACGCCGCGATCGTCTTGCACGAATGTCTTGAGCCCGCGCCCGCGGTGATAGCACTCCGCAGGGAACGCATCGCGCAGCAGGCGGTAAACGCGCTCCCAGGCGGTCAACACCTGCGGACATGCGATCGTGCCGGCCACGTGGCCGTCGCGGTCGAGCAATTGACGCGTCGCGATCTCCACGCCGAGATCGCGCACGTCGAGGCCCAGCGCGGTCAGCCGCGCGATCAGCTCGGTTTGGGCCACGATCCCGGCGCCGCGGCCGGCAAGCTCGTTCTCGACACGCTCGAAGACGTCGACCGCCCAGCCGCGCCGATGCAGCATGGTGGCGGCCAAAAGCCCGCTCATCGAGCCGCCGATGACCAAGACGCGCCTTTGGGCACGGCGTTGGCCGCTTTTTTGGGCGCGGCGTCGCGACATGCCAACACCTTGCAATTTGCCGAGACTATTTGCCAATAGCCGGGCGTTTTCTATACAGTGCCGAAAATCCCTGGAGGAACGCCATGGCCCTGACAATGCTGGACAAGACGAGCGACCAGGCCGCTTGCCATTCCCGATAAGGTGCGCGCCGCGGCGTAGAACTTGTCCAGCTCTGAGCGCGCTCGACAGCAGCTTTTTCAGGTGAAGATGCCGGCACGGTGTGCGGGCGCGAAGGGCTGAGGAATGATCTTTTCGTTCGATCTTCTCGTCAATGCCATCGTCTCGGGCATCCTCATCGGCGCGTTCTACGCCGCGGTGACGGCCGGCATCACGATATCGTTCGGCATCCTCGACATCGTCAATATCGCCCACCCCGCCTTCATCATCCTCGGCTCCTACATCGCCTACATCATCAACGCGACGTTCGGTCTCGATCCGATCCTCACAGCTATCGTGGCGATGCCGGCGTTCTATGTGCTCGGCGCCGGCATTTATCAGATCTACTATGTCTCGTTCGAGAAGCGCGGCCAGGAATCGATGCGCGGGCTGGCCTTCTTCTTCGGCCTGCTGTTCATCACCGAAGTGATGCTCGTGCTCTATTTCGGCGTCGACTACCGCTATGTCGAGGCGCGCTATATCGGTCCGACCTGGCACTTCGCCGGCCTCGACATTCCGCTGCGCATCCTGGTGCCCTGCCTGGTGTCGCTGTTGATGATCGCGGTGTTGCAGCTCATCCTCACGCGCAGCTTTGTCGGCCGCGCCATCATGGCAGTGGCGCAGGATCAGCTGGCGCTCAAGCTCATGGGGGTCGATCCGGTGCGTATCAAGCGCATCGCCTTCGGCATTTCGATCGCCACCGCCTCGCTCGCCGGCGCCTTCCTCATCATCATCCAGCCGGTCGAGCCGTCGGTCGGACGCGAATATATCGGCCGCGTGTTCGCGATCTGCGTGCTCGGCGGCATGGGCAGCCTGCCGGGAACGCTGATCGCCGCCATGCTGATCGGCATCTTCGAGAGTTTGACCGCGACCTTCTACGGTCCCTCCTGGGCGCCCGCGGTGTCGTTTGGATTTTTGCTGTTGACGCTGGCGGTGCGGCCGGCCGGCCTGTTGGGACGCTGAAACGTGCGCTCGGACATTTTCTTCGTCATTTGCCTTGTCGTCGGTGGCGCCGTGTTCGCCGCCGCGCTTGCGCTCGGCAACGACTATTATTTCTTCGCCGGTTACGTCGTGCTGCAATACGTCGTGCTCGCCACCGCCTGGAACATCCTCGGCGGCTATTGCGGCTATGTGAACTTCGGCTCGGCCGCGTTCTTCGCGCTCGGCGCTTATTCGACCGTCGCCATGCACCGGCTGCATCCGATGCCGATTCCGGTGGATGTCGTGTTCGGCGGCGTGGTTTCCGGAATCGTCGGCTTCGGCATGGGCTATCTGACGCTGCGGCTGCGCGGGGCCTTCTTTGCCATCGCGACGCTGGCGCTCGCCGTCGTCTTGCAGACCTTGATCGTCAACTGGGACTATGTCGGCGGATCGCGCGGCGCCTATATCGTGCGGCCTGAATCGATCGCTCCGTTCGGCAGCTACATTAAATACCTTTTCCTGATCATGATGCTGCTCGCGGTCGGGGCGATCACGGTCGCGCGGCTGATCGAGCGCTCGCGGCTCGGCTATGGCTTCGCCACCATTCGCGACGACGAATTGGCGGCGGAAGCCTCCGGCGTGCCGACGCTGCGGTTGAAGCTGATCGCCACGACCATTTCCGGGGGACTGATGGGAATGGCGGGCGCGCCGTTTCCGTATTACATCGGCTTTCTCCAGCCCACCTCGGCGTTCGGCCTCGAATATGCCGTCAACTCGATCGCCATGCCGCTGATCGGCGGCACCACGGGCTGGGTGGGTCCGCTGATTGGCGCCATCCTGCTTGGCTCGTTGCAGCAGATCGCCACCGTGACGATCTCGTCCGCGGTCAATCTCTTGATCGTCGGTTTTCTGCTGGTCGGCTTCGTGATCGCAGCGCCGAACGGCATTATCGGGTTGGTGCGCAAATACATCCGGCACAAGCCGGTCGGCCCGGTCGGCCGCCGCCGTGTCGAAGCCGATGCGCCGGAACCTGCGCCATGACGGTGCTGCTCGACGTCAGTAACCTCAACAAGCGCTTCGGCGGCTTCGTCGCATTGGAGAGTATCTCGCTCTCGGTGCAGCCGGGCGAGCGCGTCGGCCTCATCGGCCCCAACGGCTCCGGCAAGAGTACGCTGGTCAATTGCATCTGCGGCACGCTGCACAACGAGGCGGGCTCGGTGCATTTCGACGGTCATTTGCTCGACGGCTCGACCGCGCATCAACGCACCCGCCGCGGACTCGCCCGCACCTTTCAGCTGCCGCGGCCGTTTGCCAGTCTCAGCCTCATCGACAATTTGCGTATTCCGCTCCTCTACACCGTGGCGGCGCGCGGCGGCGCGCGCCGCGCCGCGCACGATATCGAGGAGCGATGCACCGACCTCCTGCGCGAAGTGGGTCTCGAGGCCAAGGCGCGGCACCTACCGCGCGACCTCACTCAAGTCGAGATGCGCAAGCTCGAACTCGCGCGTGCGATGGCGGCGGAGCCGAAGCTGCTGATCGCCGACGAATCCATGGCCGGGCTCACCCACTCGGAGGTCGAGGAAATCCTGACGTTGCTCAATCGCCTGAACGGACAAGGCGTCACCATCATCCTCATCGAGCACATCATGCGCGCGGTGATGAGCTTCTCGCAGCGCCTCGTCGTGCTGGTCTCCGGGCGCAAGATCGCCGACGGCGCGCCGAACGAGGTGGTGCGCGATCCGGAAGTGGAGCGGGCTTATCTTGGTCAGTAAACTCACCATCACCAGCATTCACGCCGCCTATGGCGCGGTGCGCGTGATCGATGACGTCACGCTCAATATCGGCGCGGGCGAGACCGTGGTGCTGCTGGGCACCAACGGCAACGGCAAATCGACGCTCATGAAGTGCATCATGGGAATCGTGCGGCCGAGTGCGGGATCGATCATCGCCGAGATCGACGGCGTCCATCACGATCTCGTCGGCCGCACTACCGAGCAGATCGTCGATCTCGGCATTGCGCTTGTTCCCGAGGGCCGCCGGCTGTTTCCCAAATTGACGGTGGAGGAGAACCTGCTGCTTGGCGCGTTCCGCCGCACCGCGCGGCGGGAGCTCGCGCGAAATCTGGAGATTTGCTTCGAAACCTTCCCGCGACTCGCCGAGCGCCGCGCCCAACTTGCCGGCAGCATGTCGGGCGGCGAGCAGCAGATGCTGGCGCTCGGCCGCGCTTTGATGCTGGCGCCGAAGATCCTGCTGGTCGACGAACCCTCGGTCGGCCTGGCGCCGATCCTGGTCAGCCGCACCATCGACGCCATCGCCGAGATGAAAGCACGCTACAGTCTAACGGTGCTGATGGCGGAGCAGAATTTCACCCAGGCCATCCGCATCGCCAATCGCGGCTACATCATCGTGCACGGCAAGATCGCCTTCGAAGGCCGCTCCATGGACGAGCTCAACAACAACGATTTGATCAAGAAATTTTATCTGGGATTGTGACTGCGGCCTCGCCGACTACTCCGGCGTCATCACCGGGCTTGACCCGGTGATCCATCTTGAATGGATAAGAAATTGGATTGCCGGGTCGAACCCGGCAATGACTAGGGAGGAATTTGGAGGTGACTTCCTCACCGCACCGAAAAATCGAAATAGGTGTCGGGGAACGGCTCGCGCGACAGCGTGAAATGCCACCATTCCCTGTCGTAAGGGCGAAAGCCGCGACGTCGCATCGCTGCGGCAAGCAAGGCGCGATTGGCTTTCGCTTCGCCGCTGACGCTAGCCGCGGCGGGCCATGAGCGCGGGCTGAAGAAATCGAACGGCGTGCCCATATCGAGTTCGCGGCCGTCGGCGCCGGCGAGCGTCAGATCGAGCGTCGAGCCGCGCGAATGGCCGGAGCGCGAGGAAATATAACCGTCCGCAAACAGCGTGCGTTTGTCGATCTCGGGATAAAACTCCCTTTTGCCGGCGACGTCCCCGATATCGCGCGCCCAGCGCACGAAATTCGCCACCGCCCGCGTCGGCCGGTAGCAGTCGAACACCTTGAGCACGAGCCCGCGCGGGGCAAGGTCGCGCGCCACGTCGGCAAGCGCCGCGGCGGCGGCATCGGTGAGCAGGCAGTGCGGCGCTTCGTAGCCGTCGATCGGCCGACCGACGAAATTGTGCGATCCGGAATAGCGCATGTCGACGATCAGCCCGGGCACTATCGCGGCGGCATCGACGAATCGCGCCGGCCTGTCCTGCGCCAGTGCCGCATGTAGGCCGAGCGCCGCGATGAGTGCTGTGAAGATCGTGTCCCTCAATGCGGACACGCGTTGACCTCGATGGTCACGTGCGACAGGCCCGCGAGGTCTTCAAGGCGTTGCTTGTAAACCACCGGGGGCTGGGGCGCATCGGAGACGACCGACGCCACGACCGCGGCATGCCCGGGGCCTAGCTGCCACAGGTGCAAATCGGTCACTCGGTCGCCGCCGGTCTCGATGCGCTGGCGGATCGCTTGCGCAAGCTCCGCATCGGGCACGGTGTCGAGCAGCACGCGGCCGGCGGTGCGGACGAGGCTCAGCACCCACGAGCCGATCACCATCATGCCGACGAGCCCGACCACCGGATCCATGAAATTCCAGCCGAACGTCCAGGCCGCCGACAGGTCGGCAATCGTCAGCACCGAGGTCAACGCGTCGGCCAGCACATGCACGTAGGCGGCGCGGTAATTGGCGTCGTGCCGATGCGCCGCATGCTCGTGTGCGCTGTGGTCGTGTGCGCCGTCGTCGTGCACGCCATGGTCGTGACCATGATCATGCGTCTCGCGCAGGAGCCAGGCGCTGGCGAGATTGACGCATAGACCCAGCGCGGCGATCGGAATCGCCTCGCGAAAATGGATGGTGACGGGATGGACGAGCCGCAACACCGACTCGTAGCCGATGCCGAGCGCGATCATGCCGAGGATGATCGCGCTGGCGAACGCGGCGAGTTCGCCGAACTTGCCGGTGCCGAGCGAAAAGCGCGCGTCGTCGGCGTGCCGGCGTGCCGGCGTGCCGGCGTGCCGGCGTGCGAACAGATAAGCAAGCCCGGCGATCGCCAATGCGGCGACGTGAGTGCCCATGTGCCAGCCCTCGGCGACCAGCGCCAATGACCCGAACATCGAGCCGCCGACGATCTCCACGACCATCATCACCGCGGTCAGCGCCACCATGCTCCAGATGCGCCGCTCACGCTCGCCGTGATGCTGGCCGAGAAAGGCGTGATCGTGCTTCCATGACGCGATGGAATGCGAATGGCTGCTGCACCTCGCTCGAACAACCGCCACAAAATACGATCAAATGAAATGTTATGCTATTACCGCGCGACCTTACCGGCACTCCGAGACCCATTGGCCCTCGAGCATATCCTGAGAGTCGATCATGGTCTTTCCCGACACGGCCGCCCGCGTCCGCATCGTCGCCGTATAATGCCGCGGGCTGTCGAAGGTAAATTCGCCGGTCTGTTCCATGTCAGTCTGGCCTTTGCACGTGATCCGCCATGTGAGCTTTTGGCCGTTGAGGCTGTGCTCGACCGGTGTGCAACTGGAATTCGCCGCGCCGGCGGGTGGCGCGAAGGTCGTCGCCACATCCTGCGCCTGCTCAGCCGTAAAGCAGCGCGAACTCTCGTGCGGCGGACCGATCACACCGCCGGTCTCGGTGCGGCTGACGATGCGCCACAGGCCCGGCGCGATGCCGTCGGCGAAAGCCGCCGAGGCGGCAAGCCCAAAGCCACCGGCAAGCGCGGCGACAAGCAAAGCAAGACGAAAAATCCCGGACATCGTCCCTCGTGGTACCCTTGGCGGCGCGGAAATCGCCCCTGACGCGATTCGCGTTATCCCCCGACGACCATATACCCGGCACATTTTGCCGGGGAGGTTCCACCCGCGGACGCGACCCTCACGTCGTATGCGTCCGGCGCGGCCACCCTCCAGCGGCGGTAACCCCGGAACCAAAAGGCGGTTCACTCGTTATCACGGTTGTTCAAGCTTCAGTGAACCCGCGTTTCAGGGGCAATCGCCCGCACGTATGTAATCGAGCTGAGAACCTTTTGCCCGACCGTCGCGATCGCGGCGAATAACCGGTAGGACGCCATGAATCATTCGATGTACAGCGCGGATCGCCGCACCCATCTGAAGATCGTGGTCATTGGCCTTCTGTGCGCGATTGTGGTCGCGGCGGTGGGCATTTTCGCCCGTGTCAGCAATGTCGATTTGGGCACGGCGCCGCTGGTCAAGGCCGGCCAGCCGACAGCCGTCAGCGGCCACTTGCCGGCAATCCATTAAGCTACTGGCGTCACGTCCTCGGCGTTGCCGGCTTCGGTGGCGATGCCGGCATCGATTCGATCGCGTTGCCGGTGAACAGCACCGGCCCGGTCGGCGCGCCGCTTTTTGAGCCACCCGCCGGCTCGAGCGAAACCGCGTAGGTCGCTGCCCGAAGCGTATTGACGTCGTAATTGGCCGGCAGCGCGCGTTGCGTGAATTCATCGGTGCCGACGATTCCAAGCGAATGTGGAGCGCCAAGGCCGCTCGAAATCAGCCACAGCTCGTAGCTCTTACCCGCTTCCGGCGTGGCCGAAACCCGGCGCACGAACAACGTCCGGTGCTGCGTGTCGAGCGTGAGCAGGAACGCCGGCGCCGTCGGCCCTTGCTGAAGCACGGCGACCAGCTGATCTTGCTGCATGCGCGCCTGACCGTCCGACCGCGCCATCATGTTTGTGCTGGCTGGGCGGAGTTGCGGCGGAATAAGATCGGGCGCGGTTTGCCAGACCGCGATGTAAAGCGCCAACAGCGCGGCCAGCGCGCCGAAGCCGAGCGTCATACTCCGCCAGCGCTTCACCCGATCCACCAGATAAATCACATCGGCGCTGCGCTCGATTGTTCTCGCCTCGGGCGTCGGCCACGCGGACGGAGCCGCGCCGGCGGGCGTCTCAGCTGCCGTTTCGGCCGGATGAATCGGCGCTTCCGCAACGGCTTCTATCGTCACAAGATCGGCGGTGAGCGCGGCGACGGGCGACGGCTCGTCGAGATCGCGCGGCAACGCAGGCTCGCCGGCCGGTTCGGCGGTTGTAACCTCGCCTTTGATCTTGCACCATAACTGCGGCGGCGGCTCGACCGCTTCCACCATGACGTTGAGCTCGCCGAGCCGGCCCTCCCACTGGCGCACGGCCGCCTCGAACCCAGGATCGAACGACCGCAACGCGTCGGCGTGCTCGCGCTCCTCGGCAGAGAGCGTACCGAGCACATATTCGGCGGCTAGCGTGTCCCGGTCCTCGTCAAACATGGCTGCCCAAGCTCCTCCTTCACATTCCCATACATTCACGGATCTCGACCAAGCTGCGACGCAACCAAGTCTTGATTGTATTCACGGGAATGTCGAGCTTCCTAGCGAGTTGATCGCGGCTCCAGCCGCTGTAATAGGCGAGCAGCACGATGCGCTGCTTTTCCGGGTCGAGCTTGCCGAGGCAGGAGAGAAGCCGCTTAAGCTCCTCGGTCATCTCGCGGCGCGCCAGCGGCGCCGGTGTCTCGGCCGCCACCTCCATCGCCTCCGGTTCGTCCTCGATCGAGAGTTCGCCTTTCTTGCGCACGATGTCGATGGCCCGATTGCGTGCGATCGCCACCATCCAGGTGATGGGGCTGGCGACCGTGGGATCGAACTTGGCGGCCATCTTCCATACCTTGAGGTAGGTTTCCTGCATGACCTCATCGGCCAATTCGGGCCTGCCCAAGATACGGAGGAGCACCCCGTACAGTTTCGCGCGGGTGGCCTCGTAGAGTTGTTCAAATGCGGCAACGTCGCCCTCGGCGACGGCTGCAAGCAGCCCAACCAGCTCTGCTTGCATCAACATCACTGCCCCCGGCCCTGGGTATCCACGGCTATTGCCTCGGGACCCTTACGCGGCATCCGATTATCGCCGCGGAAGCGGGCGCTCGTCGAGAGCGAAAGGAGAGCTGAATGGACGCGGCAGCAGGGAAGACTTGCTCAGCTATCGTCATCCTGAGGTGCCCGCGCCAACGGGTCCGGCCCGAAGTGGCCGGCCCGATGACAAGCTCCGCGCGGGCCTCGAAGGATGCTGGCCGAAGCGCTCGGGCCGGTCCCCGCCCTTCGAGGCTCGCCGACTGCGTCGGCGAGCGCCTCAGGGTGACAGGACGTGGATATCAGGCTGAAGCGCCGCCCCGCACGGGCATCAGGGCACTGGCGTCGATCTCGGTCTGCTCGGCAGGGTTTTCGGCCTCGCGCTCGCGCATCTGGTCGCGCTCGTCGAGCAATTCGACCTTCTTAAGCTCATCGAAGGCGTCGCCGAGCGCCAGTTTGGCGTCCTCGAGTTGGGTCCGTAATTCATCGGCCGAGCGATTGAGGTTCTCACGCCGCGCGATCGCGGCTTTGGCGTAGGTCGGATAGGCAAAATGCCCCGGATCGTGGATGCCGGCGCGATCCTGCTCGACCCGGATTTCCCGCTCCAGATCGGCCGCCATGCGCTCGAACTCAGCGATCATCGTCTCGATTTGCGCGACCTTGCGCCGTTTTTCGTCGACCTGAAACTTCTTCAGGCGAATGAGCGTCTCACGGGACTTCATCTACTGCTACTCCCCGAAGCCACGGCACCATGGCGCCGGTCGAACCCCGCCGCACGACGCCCCGAAACGCAATTGTGCGCCGATAACGTTAGCGTTCGGTTTCCGAGGCGGCCGTTTTCACGGCGCGGCTCTTCGCCGGGAGCCAATGGTTACCTCCTATGGGCCCGTCTTAACGGTGTATTTACCCGGGACGTTAATCATTGCGTCGTCCTTGGGAAAAGGCAGCTCGCCTCGGCGGTAACCGAGGGGCGAGTCTAAAGAGTCGGTTAGCGCCGAAACTTAACCTGAAACGTGAGCACCTGCGTGGCAAGAAAACTACTCTCTGGCAACATCTTAAGGCGATTCGCTCGAATTTGCCGAGGGAATGCTTGCGTAAGGGAATCAGGTTTTGTTAACCATATCGCGTTTACAGTCTCGAATCAGTTTGTCCCAAGGCGTTTGTCGGGGGCCGCCCAGGGGCGCGCCGATCTTAGGCCCGCGCGGCGAAGAAGGGGACTGGCATGCGCGTATTGCTGATCGAAGACGATAGCGCCACGGCGCAATCTATCGAATTGATGCTCAAATCCGAGAGCTTCAACGTCTACACGACCGATCTCGGCGAGGAAGGGATCGATCTTGGCAAGATTTACGACTACGACATCATCCTCCTCGACCTCAATCTTCCGGACATGTCGGGCTTCGAAGTGCTGCGGAGCCTCCGCGTGTCGAAGGTCAAGACGCCGATCCTCATCCTGACCGGCCTTGCCGGCATCGAGGACAAGGTCAGGGGCCTGGGCTTCGGCGCCGACGATTACATGACCAAGCCGTTCCACAAGGACGAGCTGGTGGCGCGCATCCACGCCATCGTGCGGCGCTCCAAGGGCCACGCCCAATCGGTCATCAATACCGGCGATCTCGTGGTCAACCTCGACACCAAGACGGTGGAGGTCAGCGCGGCGCGCGTGCATCTGACCGGCAAGGAATACCAGATGCTGGAGCTGCTTTCGCTGCGCAAAGGCACAACGCTGACCAAGGAAATGTTCCTCAACCACCTTTATGGCGGCATGGACGAGCCGGAGCTGAAGATCATCGACGTCTTCATCTGCAAGCTGCGGAAAAAGCTCGCCAACGCCTCGAACGGCAAGAACTACATCGAAACGGTCTGGGGCCGCGGCTACGTGCTGCGCGAGCCGATCGAGGACGAGGCGAAAATCTCCGCCTAGAGCTCTGCGGTTTCGCGAAAAAAACCCCGGCCAAGTGCCGGGGTTTTTGTTTACCAGCGAAATGCCGCGCTTCAGCGCCCGCCGTTGACCGCAACCAGGCGCGGCGCGGGCTTTGCCCCGGCCGCCGCCACCGGATTCGAGCCCCGCGCGTACGGCGCATATAGGCCGCGCATGTCCGGCACAATCCTAAAGCCGTCGGTGAGCCCCATCACAGTCTCCGCGGCGCCGAGCACAAGGTAGCCGTCGCGGGCGGTGATCGGACGCAGACGATCGAGCAAGTCGATCTTCTTTTCCTGGTCGAAATAGATCAACACGTTGCGGCAGAAGACCAGGTCGAACACACCGAGGTGGGAGAAATCGGCGAGCAGATTGAGCTGCTGGTATCTGACCATGGCGCGAATTTCGGGCGCGATCTGCCACATGTCGCCGACTTGGCTGAAATACTTGATCAAGAGCTGGATCGGCAGCCCGCGTTGTACTTCGAACTGGCTGTAGATTCCCTGTCGCGCCTTTTCCAGCACCTCATTGGAGAGGTCGGTAGCGATCAATTCGATGCGCCAGCCGGCCACGTCGCCGGCCATCTCCTTCAGCGCGATGGCGAGCGAATAAGGCTCCTGGCCGGTCGAGGCCGCCGCGCACCAGATGCGAATGGTGCGCGGGCTGCGCCGCGCGGCCAGCAATGCCGGCAACACCGTCGAGCGGAAGTTGTCGAACGGCGTCTTGTCGCGAAAGAAATACGTCTCGTTGGTGGTCATGGCCTCGACGACCATGGTCATCAGCGGGCCGGCATTGCCGTCCTTGAGCGTCGCCACGAGATTGCCGAGGCTGCCGAGGCCCATCTTGCGCGCGACCGGCAGCAAGCGGCTTTCGACCAGATATTGTTTGTCGGCGGAGAGCACGAGACCGGAGCGCTCCTTGAGGCATTTGCGCAGGAAATCGTAGTCGAGCGGCGTCATGCGCGTTCTCCGGCGAACAACCGATTGACCTTGGCCGCGATCTCCCCGAGCGGGAGCACAGCCGAGCACAGACCGGCCTGGGCGACCGAGCGCGGCATGCCCCACACCACGCTGGTCGCTTCGTCCTGCGCGATCACGCTGCCGCCGGCGGCCGCGATATCGGCGGCGCCGCGCGTGCCATCAGAGCCCATGCCGGTGAGAACGAGCGCCATGCTGCCCGCGCCCCACAAAGCCGCCGCCGAGGACAGCAACGGATCCACTGCAGGCTTGCAAAAGTTGATCGGCGGGTCGTCGCCGAGCGCGATCGCGGGAGCGCCGTCGCGGCCGCGCACGACGCGCATGTGACGACCGCCGGGCGCCACGTAAACGCTGCCGGCGACGACCGCCTCATCGTGCTCGGCTTCGCGCACGCAATGTCCGCTGACGCGCGTCAGATGCTCGGCCAAAACCGTCGTGAAGGTCGGCGGCATATGCTGGGTGATCAAAATCGGCGCGCGTTCGAGGGTCGTGCCCATTTGTCCGATCAAGGATGTCAGCGCTTGCGGGCCGCCGGTCGAAGCCCCGATCAGCAGCGCCCGAGGCACCGCGCGCGCGAACTGCCGCAGGCCGAGTATTGCGGCCTCGCCGTAGGGCGGCACGGCGCCGGGCCGGGCGGCGGCGGGCAAACGCTCACGCGCCGCCGGAATCGTGGCGTCTCGGCGCGCCGGCAAACGGCGGCGGCCGAGGCCGCGGATCTTGTCGATCAGCTCGCGGTGGAACGCCACCGACATTGCGGCGTCGAGCGCCGCTTGCGGCTTGGGAATATAATCGGCGGCGCCGAGCGCCAGCGCGCGCAAGCTCACTTCGGCGCTCCTGCGGGTGAGCGTCGAGGCCATGATTACAACCAGATCGGGCTTCTTCCGCAGCAGCAGCGGCAGCGCCGAAATGCCGTCAAGCTCGGGCATGTCGACGTCGAGGACGATAACGTCAGGATCGCATGCCTCCACCTGATCGACCGCCTCGCGCCCGGTGCGCAAGCACGCCGCGACGATCATGTCGTGCTCGGCGCCGATCCAGCGCGTCAGCAGGCGGCGGGCGACAATCGCATCGTCGACGACCATGACGCGGATGGGCCGCTCGACGGCGGTCGTCGGGCTCGCGGCGGCAAGGACGGTACTCATGCACTCAACACTTTTGCACTCGACACTTTGGGCACCAAACTCATTCCACCCGGACGTTCGCCAATTTACGCTCGACCGCGGCTTCGAGCGCTCAGATCAGTCCGACTTCCTGGAATTTGGCCTCGACGATGTCCTTGTCGAACGGCTTCATGATGTATTCGTTGGCGCCGGCATGCAGCGCTCGCGCGATGTGCGCGACGTCGTTTTCGGTGGTGCAGAACACCACTTTCGGCTTGTCGCCGCCGGGAAGGCGGCGCAACGCCCGCAAGAAATCATAGCCGTCCATTTTCGGCATGTTCCAGTCGAGCAGGATCGCGTCCGGGATTTGCCGGCGGCAAGCCTCGATGGCCTCCTCACCGTTCTCCGCTTCCGCGATCTGAAACTCTAGTCCCTCGAGAATTCTCCGCGCGACCTTGCGGATCACGCTCGAGTCGTCGACGACCAAGCACGTTTTCATTTTATCCTCGCTTCACGGTTTGCGGACAAAGCCCGCTTCGATGTTTTGCAGTTTCCAGTTCCACATAGCGACGTGCGTTCCTTGTTCATGCCGCAGCCGCCGCTTCGGCACGCAGGTCGAGCACCCGATCGATGTCGAGCGCGACAAGAAGCTGGCCCTCGAGCCGGTAAACGCCGGCCGATAGCGCGGCGAGCTTGCGGTCGAGATTGATCGGGTTGGGCTCGCGGTCCGCCTCCGGCAACTTGAGCACCTCGCCGACGGCATCGACCAGAAGGCCGAAGGATTCGCCCTTCGCTTCGATGCCGATCGCCATCAGCGCATCGCCGGCTTCACGGCGCTTTACTTCGAGGCGGTGGCGCATATCGATCGCCGTCACGATGCGGCCGCGCAAGTTGAGCACGCCGGCGATCTCGGCACCAGCAAGCGGCACGCGGGTGATGCGCGCCGGCTTGAACACGTCTTGCACGCGCGCGATTG
>Ga0302326_10014338_pt1 | contig 16759 bp, 13 predicted proteins | sample Palsa_T0_3_FD_202264 | JGI IMG/M metagenome (GOLD analysis project Ga0302326, IMG submission 202264) | Peat permafrost microbial communities from Stordalen Mire near Abisko, Sweden - Palsa_T0_3 | ecosystem: Environmental > Terrestrial > Soil > Palsa > Peat permafrost | place: Sweden: Abisko...
AGCCACACATCGTCGGGATACGAGAGAAACACTTCCACCACCCGCGGATCGAATTGCGTCCCCGAATATTTCTTTATTTCCTCGCGCGCCGCGCGTATCGGCAGCGCCTTGCGGTAAGGACGGTCCGAGATCATCGCGTCCAGCGTATCCGCTACCGCGAATATTCTCGATCCCAGCGGTATTTCGTCGCCCTTCAAGCCCTGCGGATACCCGGAACCGTTAAAACACTCCTGGTGCGTCAGCACGATCTCCGCGGCTTCCTTCAGGAAAGGAATGCGCTTGACCATCGCAAACCCCTTCGCGCAATGCGTGCGCATCACCGTGCGTTCATCGTCCGTCAAGGGCCCCGGTTTGCGCAAAATCGAATCGGGTATCGCCATCTTGCCGATATCATGCAGGAACGCGCCGCGCACGATTTGCTTCAACGCCGATTTTTTCAGCCCCATCGCCCGCGCGATGTACATCGTGAACGCCGTCACTCGCTGGCAGTGGCCCTCGGTTTCCGCGTCCTTGGCGTCCAGCGCGGACCCCAGGGCCTCCAGCGTGTAGTCGTAGGATTGTTCCAGGTCGCGCATCGCATCGGAAAGCTGCTGCGTGCGCTCTTCCACCAGTTCTTGCAGGCCGCTCTGGTAGGTCCGATTTTCCAGCACCAGCCGCCGGTGTTCCAGCGCCCGGCCCACGCTCAGGTACAGCTGATCCTTTTCGAATGGCTTCAGGATGTAGTCGTAAGCGCCGGCTCGGATCGCTTCCAGCGCGATCGAAATATCGTGCATCGCCGTGACCATGATTACCGGCGCATCCGGGTTCAGCACCCGCAGGTGTCCCAGCAGTTTCAGGCCATCCATTTCCGGCATCACGATGTCGCTGAGCACCAGGTCGTAGCTGTCCGCCTGGAACTGATCGAGCGCCAGGCGCCCGTTTTCGACAATGGTGCATTCGTATCCGCGCGCTTCCAGCAGCGTGGATACCACTTCGCGGATCGCTTCTTCGTCGTCGACGACCAGAATTTTTTCGCGGTTCATGTCAGTGGTTCGGGAATGAGTTCAAAGATAGCCTACAACGAGCAGGGCACAGCGGGGACCCCTATTTCGAGCGGTGTGCTAAATACTGCAACGTCAAACTTACTTTTCCGGCGCATGTGCCATAACGGCTCAATGTGGACCGCCGGCATTAATCTTGAAATTACCCCTATCGGCACTGAGGTTTACGATATGGTATGAGGGATTGAATCGCCGAAATCGAACGCCCTAACGGGCTCCTACTAGCTCCACCTTCGCAGCCCGCTCCAGGTCGCCCATGCTGCCTTCGAGTTGATAGGACAGCATCCCCAGCACGCCCGTCAGCCGGGCGATCGATTCGACCGGAACCAAACCCTCGACGGCCAGCCGCGTCGCTACCACCCGATAGAGTATTCGGAAGCGCAGGCCCAGCCAGATGCGCTGCAATTCGTGTTCGCGCCGGATGTGCGGAGACAGTGCGGCGAACCGGCGGCTCAAGTAATCCAGTCGGGCATAATCTTCGCCGAGTGCGGCGAGGAAGCGCTTCAACACTTGCCGCCGCTCCTGGCCCCAATTCGAAATGTCGCTCGCGGGCAGCCGTCCACGCAGAAAATGCTGATCGGCTGGCCCAAGCACCTGCCGCATCTGCGCGAAGTAACGGCAATCCAATACGAACAAACTTTCCAATTCCGGTTTTGCGGCACGCGAAACCGAAACCTGCGCTGCCAACGGCCCAGCCACCAGCCAAATAATGGCTGCCAGCATCAGCGACGAAATGCCGCCGAAGATGAGCAGAGAAGGATTCATCGCAACATCTCCTCCAAACGAGCGTTGAGCTCCCGGAGTCGGCCGATTACCCCAAAAGAAACGGCATCATATTGTTCTGCACCCAACAACGCAGGGATCGCTTGTCTCGCCGGTATCGGTTTCCACAGCGCACCGATCCACAGGAGGAGCATCGTAAAGAAGCCGGCATAGCGAACCTCCCGCCATATTGGTACATCGAATAGAGGTATTAGAGAAGACGTAGTACTCACTACCATTACCAAAGAATACACACACAAGCCCAGCGCGATCCTTCCCACGAATTTCTCTACCGAGATTCGATAGAACCGGTAGAACAGGAAGGAGCTCACGAGTAAGCCCGCAATCGCGAATTCCAATCCTCGCTCGACGCTAACTACGAAGAAGTCGAGGGGATCAATCTCCTGCCGCGACACGATGAAGGCCACTACAAGAAGGACTACCGCAAAACCGAACAGAATATCCCGGCAGAATTTCCACAGCCCGCGGTACGAGCCCAGAATGTCAAAACAAAGGCCACCCACGATGGCGCCGCGCAAGGCGACCAGCAGTGCCTGCGACCCCCAATAGACGACGAAATACGCGTTGGAGCGAAGGCCGTAATGCCACAACACCGCAGTACGCAGCATTCCAAGCACCACCAGCGACACCGCGTAGGTGACAAGGACCGGCAATCGCCGCTGCACCCCCCTCTGCAACAAAATCACGCAGAAGAGGATCTCAGCGATTAAACCGGCCACCACTCGAATCGTAGCAGGGTCCAATAAATGCATGCGTTGACCGGGCACATCTTAGCATTGCGTCCGCCCTGCTAACCACAGGTGATTCCAGACATGCCCGGTCGCTGCGATCGACGCCCTAAGCCGCTTTGGTAGGCGGTGGCGGGGGCTTTGGCGGTGGGGGCGTTGGGAGTATCGGAGGTTGGTCAGAGCCATCCGCGAGCATTGTGGGTGTGTTTACAAAATGAGAGTTGCCGTTCCCGGGTACTGAGAGTAGCATCACCGACGCAAGAGCTCCGCCGGCGATTAGCACAGCAAATTTTTTCATGGGTGCTGTACCTCCTGCGGAGGAGCCTATGGCAGGGGTTGAATCTTTGGTGAGGTCTGCCGTTATGGACGTGTCGTAAGCGTTATCGCCCCTTATGGAATCGCTCGAGACCTTTCACCAAAACCGGCGGGTCATCGAAGCATTTACACGCCGCAGCCTGGCCACTATCCCCACCCAACTCGGCCGAATTTTCTACGTCGCGAGCTTGCGCGACCCCGCTGCCGGAACCTACCGCCACCCGGATCTGGAGGCCGCCTTCCCCGCCGGGTCGGTGCAGGACGCACTCGCGTATTGCCATCGCGAGCTCTTCGACCGCGTTTTGGAGTTGTCGCTGGAAGAACAAGAGAAAGACGCGCGCCGACTTTTCGAGGAGATGAGCGGACCGCCAGAACGAACATCCCGCCGCTGGTTGGAAGAAGAAGCCTATCGATCCATCGCGCCACCGGGCGCGCCGGCTTACCTCAGTGATCTATTTGAATCGAATATGCGCGTAGTTCTGCGGCTGATTGCGGGCAGCCCGCCCAGCGCCTCGCCCGCCCCGTAACTCGCTGCATTCATTTATTTTCTCGGGATCGTGGCCACCGATCCGTCTGAGGTTGACGCTCGCGCGCCGCACTTCGCGCATTTATCCGCTGCCCCGCTGGAAACCTGTTACCCTGATTTTACATCCTAATTAACAGAGGCATTCACTGGTGACCAAACGGCTTTCCGTCCTGCTCTCATTTTTCTGCGTTTTGGCGTTGAGCGTCTTCGTAACGGCGGCTTGGCCGCAGCAAGCAGCGCCGCCGCCCGCCAACTCCAGCTCCCAGATACCCACGGTGCGTTCCCCGGGAGCGCCGATCATCATTGCGCACACCAGTCCGGAATTCATTCGTGCCGCCGACGAAGTGCTCGCCGAAATGAGCCGCCTGCTCGATCTGCCCATCAAGGAGCCGCTCAAAAAAAGCCTGCGCTCCAAGCAGGAAATCCGTGAATATCTGGTCCGCGAGGAAGAGGACGACAAAGACGCCCCGCAGCGCTACGCCGACGACAAAGCGCTCGAAGCCTTTGGCCTGATTCCCAAAGACTTTCCGCTCGATTCCTTTCTACTGGACGTGCTCACCGACCAGGTGGCCGGCCTCTACGACGCCAAAACCAAGGAATTCTATATCGCCGATTGGATTCCCATCGACGAGCAAAAAGAAGTCATGGCCCATGAACTCACCCACGCTCTGGAAGATCAATCCTTCCACATCGATCCATGGATCAAAGCCGCGCGGCCCAACGACGATGCCGAACTCGCGCGCGATGCCGTCAGCGAAGGCTCGGCACTTGCCGCCATGATGGACTACGGTTTGCGCGACCAGAAAGTAGGCGTCCGCGACATTCCCGACGTCACCCCGGTTCTCCGCAACGGCGCTCTCGGTGAGATGGACAAAGACTCCCACCTCAAAGACGCACCGCGCATCATCCGCGACGAGCTGATTTTTCCGTATCTCGCGGGCACCACTTTTTCCCAGCAATTTCTGAAAGCCAATTCTGGCTGGGTAGACTTGAAAAAAATCTTCGACAATCCTCCGGTATCCACCCAACAAATCATCCATCCCAATCTGTATCTGGCCGGCGTCAAGCCCTACCCGGTGACCCTGCCGGTGTGGAAAGACGTGGTCCCGGCGAATTGGAAACTGCTCGAAGAAAACGTGCTGGGGGAATTTTGCCTGAACGAGGTACTCACGCAATTCCTGGGGCCCGATCGCGGAACCACTCTATCCGCAGCGTGGGCCGGTGATCGCTACGCGGTATTCGAGGAAGAAAAAACCAAGCGCACGCCGCTAGTTTTGCGCCTGCATCTGGACAACGCCGATGACGCGGCCCGATTCTTCGGCCAGTACAGCGAACTGCTGGAGAAAAAATATTCCGACCGCACCGAACTTTTCCGCCGCCCCAATTTCTTCCAGTTTCAGACCCCAGATGGCGGCGTCTTCCTCCACTGCGTAGACACTGGTTGCCTGGTAGTCGAACGCTCCAGCCGCGAAACCTACGATCGCATCGAGCACGCCGTAGGCTGGCCCGCGCCACCCAACCCAGAGCCCGAACACAAGCAAGAAGTAGCCGCCACCCGTCCCTAGGCCTTACGGTTCTGCGTTTTATCTTTTCCGGTTCTACGGTTTGACGCCTTTATCTTTTCCGGGTGCCCCATTCTTCCCGGGTTTTGGGAACGGTGGGCGTCTAGACCTTAGCGTACGTAAACGTGAGCGCGACAGTCTGGGAAGTTAGAGTGCGCGCGGAACTAAATCTTTACGCCGTTCGCTCCAACATCATCAGCGTCAAGTCATCCGTCCGACTGGCGACCGAAGAGAAGCTCTTCCAATCTTCCAAACAAGCCGCGGTAAGCGCCGCGGCCCCCACCGCCTTCTTCTTCTTAAAAAATTCCATCAGCCGCGCTTCCCCATATTCCGTTCCCCCGCCATCCTGCGCTTCAGAGAGCCCATCGGTATAGAGCACCAGCGTCTGCCCCTCGTTCAGTTGCAGTTTCGTAGATCCGTAAGTGCTGCTGCAAAACATCCCCAGAGGCAATCCATCCGCCGGAAAAAGTTTCACGCATTCGCCGCCGACTAGCAGCGCCGGCAGATGCCCCGCCCCAGTCAGCTCGACGCCGCCAGCCGGACACGCCGGCCCCGCAATCAACGTGGCGTACTGTCCCGCGAGCGAACTCTCGTACACCACGCGATTCGCAGTTTCCATCATCCGTGAAATGGTCGCGCCCGCGGTGGCCAGCGACCGGAACATCCCGTGGAGTTGGGTCATCATCATCGATGCCGCCACACCCTTGCCGGACACATCGCCAATCAGAAAAAATATCTCCCCGTCGCCCTCTTCCGGCACGATCAAATCGCAGTAATCCCCGCTGACGATACCCGCCGGCTGGTAGTGATGGTGCACGTGCCAGCCGTTGGTGTGGACGCTCCGCGGCGGCAATAACTTGTGCTGCAGGCGAGCCGCTAAGTGCAGATCGTCTTCCAGCGCGCGCGCCTGCGCTGGCGTGAAGTGATCAAGGCACACCCTCACCAAGGGATCCGTGATCAACCGATCCGCTTCAATGGTGTCGTGGCAGACCTCGCAGATCCCAAACGATCCGTGCTTGAGCCGTTCGAGCGCGGAGTCCACTTGCTGCAGCAAGCCAGAGAGGGCGGCATCCCGACTCGAATATTCAATCGTTTCGAGCAGCCGCGTACGCCGTACCTGCAATTGTTCCTGAACAAAAGTTTCGCTGATCGGCGCCATTATCACTCTCCTGCCATGCACTGTAGCGGGCTCAACCGCGGCACGCTATCCGGTTTCCACTTGCAAACTTCGCTCAGCACCGGAACCGTTACTTAGATTCGCCAGCAACACCCGAAGATTCCACCAACATCGAGTTTTGTACCGCCCGCCCAGCCTTCCTCCGCACCCGTTCCAACCGCCGGTGAAATCGCGCCTGCCAATCGCGATACGCCGCGGTAGCGATCAAACGTGTGCGATGCGCGATACGCAAATCCGCCAGCGCCTCCTCCGCCACTGCCGCCGCTCGCATGGGTTCTCGCGCTTTGTGCTCGAAGTAAATCGCTAGCTCCTCATAAGCACAAAGCCCCTCCGGCGAAGGCCCGCGCAATTCATGCCACAGTGTTTGCGCCAACGTGTAATCACGATCCCGCTTGGCCAGTCCAGCCAGTCGCTGCCGCGCGGAGCGGTCCAGCACTCGCGGCAGACCGCCGCCATCCAGCGCCGCCGAATAAAGCGTCCGCGCCCGCGCCGCCTGCCCGCGCCGATCGAACAATCGCGACACGCCAAACAGCTCCAGTGAATCGATCCGTGAAGTCTCCGGCTCCGCCAGCAGCGTAAACATCCGGCAAGCCAGCGCCGCGAGCCCACAAAGGTCCATTTGATTGTGCCGGAACACGTGCACCAATAATTCCGGCGACTCCCCGCGCAGAAAATCGAAGTACGCCTGCGGGATCAAATCGGAAGCCACATCGAACCCGCGCTCAAATCCCAGCACCTGCCGCTCGAGCTCGCACAGTCGCACCGAGCCGAGCCGCGGCCGCCACAGATGCCGCGCCGGATGCAACAAGTCGATGTGCGCGATAGGCAGCTTGGGTTTGATCGACCGAGTCATGCGGAAGCGCGTCTCCAGCAGCGGCCAGTCGAACGATTTGCCGTTGAACGTAACCAGCACCCGCCGCTCCGCCATCCGCTCGGCCAGCGCCAGCAACACCGAGTGCTCCTCGCTGTGGTCGCGCATAAAAAATTGTTCCACCTCGAGGCCCGCCCCGCCCCACCACGCAACCCCCACGAGAAATGGATACGTGCCGGTCCCACCAGCAAGCCCGGTGGTCTCGGTATCCAGGAACAACCAGTTCAAGGGATCGGCAGCCTCGGCCGCGGCGCCCGGCGCCAATAGCTCAAGCCCCATAGCGTGAGGCACCGCCGTATCCGGCTCCGCAAACCACCGTCGCAACACCATGTGTTCGCCGTAGTGATTGCTCTGCGAAGTAGCGCCAAGAAATTTTTCCAGGTCGAGCGCATTCTGAGGCACCGGCGGCACGTACCCGAGCGGCTGCGTGCCACCCACTCGCGCCGCCGCAGTAGTTGCAGTCACGCCGGACCGCGGCGCATCTTCGTGCTCCGCCCCAGCCCGCGGCGCAGGCCGCAGTGCCTTCAATCTCGAAAATTTATCGATGACGCCCAACCCCGCTCCCAATCATTATTCTCGCCCGCCCCAATTGCCTTTACTACTTCCACCGCACTCAAACCCCAGCAAAAATCTCAACTCATCAGCAACCCAAGCATCGCCAGCGCCGCTTCCTTAGTGCTCATATTCTTCTCCCCCGCCGGACCTACGCAAGAAGGACATCCCTTCTCGCAAGCACAACGCACGATCAACTCCCGAGTCTGCTGCAGCAGCACCGCGTGAATCCGAAATAGCGGCTCGCTAAATCCGATTCCGCCAGGGTAAGCATCGTAGATATACAAATTAGGTTCGAAAAATTCCTTCAGCTCGCCGCCAGCCGCCAGCTCCAGGTCCGCCACCTCCGCGGGTTCCTGCCACTCCGGATCGATCCCCGCAGTCGGCGGCCTCTCGCCGATCGCCGTCCCCAGATCGCGCCGGTCGCACATCAGCAGCAAGCAAGCCATCGACTCCAGCGCGTAAAGCAGCCCGAACATTCCCGACTGGCGATCCGAAAGCGCGAAGGGCAGCGCTTCCACCAGCGCCCGCTCCAACGTGATCCAATACGAAGTGGTATGCATCTCGTTCTCGGGCAGTTCAAGTTTCCCCGCGCCGATATTTTCATTGGTGAAGAATTTTATTTTCTTCCACCCGATCACCTGCGACCGCACCAGCACGTCACCATGCACCTTCGCTGCGTGCGCCGCCACCCGCTCTTCCTCAGCCACCTCCAGCACCCGCACCTGCGTATAACGGATGGCGTCGGTGTAGTGATCCACATTCACGCGCTTGACGTACGCCTTGCGCTGCGTAAAGTCCAGTCGGTCGACGTGATATTGCTGCCCCTGATGAATGTAAATCGCTTTGGGGTGCACGGTAGTCAGCGCGCTGGAAAAATCTACTTCGCCAATCACTTCCGGCTCCCCGCTTTCGCCGTCATCGCCGCCGCTGACGTCCCCACCGCGCAGATCGATGATGATGAAATTGTCGGAAGTCACCGAGCGCAGGCTAACCGTGTCCGCCGGATAAGCCTCCTGCACCCAGTGCCAGTGATCGCCGCTGCGATGCAGGAACCCAGCATCGGCCAGCCGCTCGCACATCGCCGGCAAATCGATATCCCCCAATTTTTCGTCGGGCCCGAGCGGCAACTCAAATGCCGCGCACTTCAAATGGTTCACCAGGATTTCCAGATTGTCCGGCTGGATGTAAGCATGCTCGGGATTGCGCCCAAAAAAATAATCCGGATGCTGCACGATGAATTGATCCAGCGGCGACGACGACGCGACCATCACCGCGCATGACGTCCCGCTGCGCCGCCCCGCTCGCCCCGCCCGCTGCCAGGTGGATGCAATCGACCCGGGATACCCGGCCATCACCGCCGCGTCCAGCGAACCAATATCGATCCCCAGCTCCAGCGCGTTGGTAGACACCACTCCGCGAATCCGCCCTTCGCGCAGCCCGCGTTCGATTTCCCGCCGTTCCCCCGGCAAGTACCCGCCGCGATATCCGCGAATGGGCTCCGCGCCGCCGATCGGCGCAGGATACGCCTGCCGCAAATAGGTCAGCAGCACCTCGGTATGCAGCCGGCTGTTGGCGAAAACGATGGTTTGCAGTTGGCGCGCGAGCAGCTCTTTGGCCACCCGCGTAGTCTCATTCAAATAGCTGCGGCGAATTCCAAGATTTTTGTTCACCACCGGTGGGTTGTAAAAAACAAAAAGTTTTTCCGCCGCAGGCGCGCCGTTTTCTTCGAGCACCTCAACGTCCCGTTCGATCAAGTGCGACGCCAACTCGCCGGGGTTAGCAATCGTAGCCGAGCAACAAATGAATTGCGGATGTGAACCGTAGAAATTAGCGATCCGCCGCAACCGCCGCAGCACGTTCGCCAGATGGCTGCCGAAAACCCCGCGATACGTGTGCAACTCATCGATCACGATGTATTTTAGATTTTCAAACAACCGCGTCCACTTGGTGTGGTGCGGCAAAATCCCAGTGTGCAGCATGTCCGGATTGGTCAGCACCAGATGCCCGCGCTCGCGAATCGCCTTGCGCGCGTCGGCAGGCGTGTCCCCGTCATAAGTAAAGACGCCGAAGACATCTTCCAGCCGCGCCGCCAAATCCTGCAATTCCGCAAGCTGGTCCTGCGCCAGCGCCTTGGTAGGAAAGAGGTAAAGCGCGCGCGTATCCGGGTTCTCCAGAATCGCATTCAGCACCGGCAAGTTGTAGCAAAGCGTCTTGCCCGAAGCCGTAGGCGTAACCACCACCACATTCTTGCCCGCATGCACGCTCTCCGCCGCCGCAGCCTGATGCGTGTAAAGCTCCTCGACGCCCTTAGCCCGATACACCGCCGCCAACTCTGGCCGCACCCATTCAGGGGTAGGGGCAAACTGCGCCGCCCGCCCCGGAATCTGCCTGATGCAAGTCAGCACCTCGCCAGCAGGGTACTGCGCCGCCAGCCGCTCCACCGCCTCGCGCACCTCGACGCCAGCGTCCCGCCGCACGCGAGCGATCGCCGTGGCCGCGCTACCAGCCACAGTAGTGCCAGCTGTCCCACCAGTGTCAGCTCCGCCACCAGCGCCAGTTGTAGCAGCGATGCCGTCGGTGCCACTGGTGCCAGCGCCACCGAGAGTACCCGTAGTGGCAGCCGTGCCGGCATTCCCCGCGCGCCTAGGAAGAGACGTAACCATGCCCACCTCTCCAATTTCGCCTTTTGTTCGCTGAGACTAACACGGTGCCCGGAGTCGAAACAAGTCGAGATTCGCAGTTTGCCAAACTGAGGGTCGGCGGATGGGGGACGAAATCGTGCGTTTTTTCGATAGGTGCGAAATGTAATTGGCCAGTGTTCGGCGATTTTCTGGGTCCCGTTTTCAGCGAGATACGCGGGGGTATCCTGGCGATGTCGCGATTTAGATTTCCCCTGCCTTTCCAACCGCGACGGGTGTTTGAACCGGGGGCAGAAGGTCCGGTGGCGGGGTTGACAGATTCCACCGCGCAACCTGGGGCTGAGGCGGTCGACCGAGAGTCTTGTTCGATCTTGCGAGCACCCCCTTTTCTGCCGGAAATTAGCATGGTGCGGGGAGGCACGGAAGAGATGATTCCTGTGGACTTTTCGGAGGGCGCCGACTGCCGCGCGATAAACGCGACAGCGATGTGAGACAACCTTGTGCGTCAGGGCTTTAAGGTACCGTGTCGACCTCACAGTTAGCCCAGGGCCGAACGCCCGAAACGACCACGGTGAACAGCCTACTGCCGCCTCGTTCCGTCAAGCATCGATCCGGCTTCCTCGGCCATGATTATTCCATGCGAATCGCCTCGAACCGAGAGACAAGCGCGTTCTTTGCGGCTTTTCTATTCCCCGCTCGGGTTAGGCTGTAATATATTGAAAATAAATGGTTTCGTTCCAAAATCCGGGGCTTGAGCGGGAGGTCTTTGGCTCCCAATGCGAAAGGGATTGATAGCAGGGCAGGCGGCGGCGTATTCTCGCGTGGCTCCGAACGCAAATTTAATTCCGGTTGAACGGACATACGCAAATCGTCGGAGGGTTGTGATGGCGAAGTTCTTGTTTACGATGGTGCCCGCGAACGACCTTGGGTTGCCGACGCGGATGGTGCCCATTGCGCGAGTGCTTGCCGATCGCGGGCACGAGGTCGCGGTATTCAATCCTGCTCCGGCTCCTGCCAAGTTGATCGAAGATGCCGGCTTGAAGAACCTTCCGATGCCATCGCGGCCTATGCCCGCTTGGGGGATTGACCTGGGTCAACTGAGCTCGGCCTGGGACATCGAGCAGATGTTTGGCACGCTGTACGGAGATGAGGAATATACGAGGGCGGCGACGGCGCTGCATGTCGATGTGGTGCGCGACTACGATCCCGATGTGGTGGTCGATTCATTTGGGCTGATGACCTGCTTCGCCGCGCGCATTCTCTATGTGCCACTCGCCAGCGTGCTGCAGGGAAATTTTCACCCGGCGAGCGATGGGTTTCTGTGGTGGGTAGGGAAGCGGCCGGCCGGATTGCCGAACGCGGCGCCGGTGATCAACAAGGTGGCCGCGGAATATGGCGTGGCGCCGGTGGAGCGCTGCGTCGATCTATTGGCGGGCGATCTTTCGTTGATCGTCGGCACGCCGGAAACGGATCCGCTGCCGGCGGCCGCGGGCGTTACGTATGTGGGGCCAATTGTCTGGCAGCGCGGTAATGCCACTCTGCCGGACCGGGTGGTTGCGCTGCGCCGCGATCAGCCGGTGATATGGGTCTACTCCGGCAATCCCCGGTACGGCGGCACCACTAGGACTCCTATCGACTCGATCGTGGTGATTCGCGCGGCCATTGCGGCTTTGGGTGATGCGCCGGTGCAAGTGGTGCTGACCACCGGGTACCAGGAGGTGCCTGAGGAAGTTGGCACGTTGCCATCGAACTTCCATCATGCTGCCTATCTGCCAGGTCCAGCGATGGCGGAGCGCTGCGACCTGATGATCCATCATGGAGGTCACAGCTCGGTGATGACCGGGTTGTCTGCAGGCACGCCGGCGGTGATCATCCCGACCATTACCGAGCGCGAGAGCAACGCTCGTCGCCTGAGAGCATGTGGAGCTGGTGAGATTGTGATGCCGGTGGACGGGGCCGACGGCGAAAAGCAAATCGATGTAGCTGAGTTCAACGCGAAGGTACAGCGCGTGTTGAACGAACCCAGCTATCGCAACTCGGCTCGCCGGGTGGCTGAATCCATGCGCCAATTTGGCGGTGCGCAGCAGGCCGCCGATCGAGTCGAGCAGCTCGCGGCTGGTAACACCTGAACCGCCGAAAGTGCGAGGCTCAATTGACGCGGCCGGTAGGGCGGACGCGCTGGCCTCATCGCGGACCCGCGATGTGACCGGGCACACCCGTGAAGACGACGACCCGAGAGGGCTTCAACGGCACCCGCGATCAGGAGAACGCTGGGCGCGTCAGTGTTTCCCAGATCCAGACGCCCGCAACGGCGACTAGCAGCGTCCCCGAAACGACGGCTAGCGTGATGATCGGGCGGCTCAACTTTTCGATGCGCGCGACGATCTCTCGCTGCTCGGCGGCCATTATGTCGCCTGCGGAGCCGAGGAAGAGTTGGTCCTCCTCGCGTGTCTCGAGGGTGCTGCGGTAGATCCAGATGAAAATCAGGATCGTAGTAACCAATGCCCAGCCCACGGCTAGCACCAACAGCGTGGTATGAATCGTCTCGATGCTCATGGTATAGACCTCCCAGACCCGGCGGGGCTAAGGTCAAGGAGCGGCCCAGCACGGGCCTTCGGATGGAGCTCGTTGGGCGGAGTATAACTAAACCGGGGATGGGAATCCAGAGGTGTTAGGTCAGTAAATTGTGACCGCGAAATTCAAGAATCCGGTCTTCGCGGCGTGTATTGCCGAGACACACGCGATCTGGAATCCGTGCGGGACATGCCTTGCTGCGATGCTGACGCTACGTCGGATCGGTCGAGGAGCTACTTGCCCCATTCAAATGAAAGCTCTGGGGTGCAGCTTGCGCTTTTGAGTTTGACGGCGGTTTTTCCTTTGGTCTTACCTTTCACGAAGGGCAACAGGGCGGAGACGTAGTCGCCGTTGGCGTCGGCCTTTCCCTGAAAGTTTTGGGGTTCATCGTATGACTTCGCGGCAAACCCCAGACTCTCGTTGGGTTGGAGCCCTTTGGCGCGAAGCAAGGCCAGCTCGAAACGTGGGGTGAGACGAATGACTTCCAGTGAACAGCCGTGGCTCTTTTTGATAATCGGATCCGGGACGACGGAAAAGTAGACTTGAGTTTTATAGTCGGCGGACTCTAGCTCCAAACGAAAAATTTCGCCTGGGACGGGAGAAAAAGCGAGCAGCGAGGGATCGTCGAGCTTGGTGCCGGTGCATTGCATCGGCGAACGGCCACCGCAGACCAACACTCCCGCGGTGGTTATCGACAGGCCGTCGGTTTGGATTTGAGGGTCGTTGGCGGTGATGGGCCAAGCGATCAACGTGTAAGTCTGGTCTTTGGGCGCACCCTTAACATGCACCTCGTACCGTACGGAAAATGCGCCCGGGTCGCTCAACACGGCCGCTGGACGCAGTTCGACGCTGGTTCCCGGAGTGGAAAGCTTGCCGCTGATCCAGTCGCCGGTGAGATTGACGATTTTGCGGGCCAGGCTCATGGGATCCGCTTCGCTGGGCGTTGTTTGTTGGTCGGGGACCTGCGCATGCGCTGGGACCTCACCAAAGCCGAGCAGGGCCAGGGTAAGAGCGAGTGTCGAACAGTGCAGTCGCTTCGCCATAAAACGAGCGGGATATTACCATAGGAGGGTAACAACGCTGTCTACTTCCTACTCCGTGATTGACGCGCTCATCCGGAAACGAACGACCGTCCTAAGCCCGGCGGACTTGACACAGGTGCCATCGCGCCGCTATAGAAGAGGGATGGCCCAAACCTACATGATTTTTGATTTCGGCACGGATGAGGAGTTGGCGCAACAGGCGCGCCACAAAATCGAAGGCTGGAAACAGGGATTCCGGCTAGGCGAAAAGATGTCTATGAAGTTCCATCGCGTGGCAGCGGAGGCTTCTTCGGAGGGCGGGAAATCTGCGAAGAAAGCGAAAGAGGGGAAAGAGGCGGCGGAACATGTGACGCTGCTGGTGAAGCTGGCGTTTTCCGACCACGAGAAATTGTCGTACCAACGATGGGTGGATCGTATCCCCACCGAGGAGCCATTCCAGAGCGCGAAGGGCGAGGTGGTGCGGGCGGGCGACGGACCCGAATTCGAAAAAGCCGCCGAGCACTTCGACTCCTTGGACTGACGCGGGGGCTGACGCCGGTGCGATCCTTGTGATTTTGGCGATCGGAAGCGCCACCACGCTTCCTTTTCTCATACCTCCCGCGATTCGTTTATACTGAAACAGGCCGTGCGGCGCTGGGGCTGAAGTACCTCTCCCGGCCGCGGAACGCTAAGGGTGGATGATGCCTTCCTCGACGCGGATCAAGACCGCCAGATTCGATGCGGCGAAATATGGTGGGCTGGACCGCGATGCGCTGATCCGCATCTTCCGAACGATGCATTTGTCGCGGCGGCTGGACGACCGGGAAATCCAACTCAAGCGTCAGAACAAGATTTACTTCCAGATTAGCGGCGCCGGGCACGAAGCCATCAGCGCGGCCGCCGCGATGGTCCTGAGGCCCCGGTACGACTGGTTTTATCCCTACTATCGCGATCGAGCTCTGGTGTTAGGTCTCGGCGTCTCTCCCTTGGACATGTTGTTGCAGGGGGTCGGCGCTAAGGCCGATCCCGCTTCCGGCGGCCGGCAGATGCCATCGCATTGGAGCGCTCCGGCGCTGAACATCGTTACGCGTTCCTCGCCTACTGGAACGCAATGGCTGCAGGCCATTGGTTCGGCGGAGGCCTCGCTGTACTACGAAAAATTTCCGCGGGCACTCCAAGCGGCGAAGGCCGGGCAGCGCGGCGAGTTTGCCAACGACCATCCGGATGCGGTGACTTACGTTTCCGGCGGCGACGGCGCGACCAGCGAAGGAGAATTTTTCGAAGCGCTGAACGCGGCGTCGCTATTGAAGCTTCCGGTGCTATTCGTAGTTCAGGACAACGGATACGCCATATCCGTTCCGGTGAAAGTGCAGACGCCGGGAGCCAATGTTTCCAAGCTGGTGCGGAATTATCCCGATCTGTTGGTGGAGGAATGCGACGGTACCGAAGTGCTGGAAAGCTATGCGGTGATGGAACGCGCGGTGGAGCATTGCCGGGCGCGGCGCGGACCCGCGCTGGTGCATGCGCACGTCACGCGGCCCTATTCGCATTCGCTTTCCGACGACGAGAAGCTGTACAAGCCGACGGAATTTCGCGAAGGAGAAGCCCAGCGCGATCCGTTGCCTAAATTCGGGCTGTTCCTGGTGCGCGAAGGAATCCTGGACGAGCCGGAAGTGGAGCGAATTGAAGCGGAAGTGGACCGCGAAATCCTGGAAGCTACCGATCGCGCGCTGGAAGCGGAGCTGCCTTCGGCCGATACGATTTACGTGTCGGTCTATTCGAGCGAAGTCGATCCCACCGGCGCCGCTTTTGAAACCGAGCCGAAACTTACTGGTGCGTCGAAGACCATGGTGGAGATGGTTTCCGCGACGCTGGCCGATGAGATGGCGCACGACGAGCGGGTGCTGGTTTTCGGCGAAGACGTAGCTGACTGCAGCATCCCCGAGCATATTGAAAAGGTGAAAGGGAAGGGCGGGGTCTTCAAGGCAACCGCGGGATTGCAGCGGCGCTTCGGTTCCGAACGAGTTTTCAATACGCCCATCGCGGAGGCCGCGATCATCGGGCGGGCCATCGGCATGGGCACGCGGGGACTGAAGCCCGTTCCGGAAATTCAGTTCTTCGATTACATCTGGCCGGCGATGATGCAGATGCGTTCGGAGATGGCCACGCTGCGGTGGCGGTCGGCGGGCGGGTTCAAGTGCCCGATGGTGATTCGCAGCGCGATCGGCGGCTATTTGACGGGAGGAGCGATTTATCACAGCCAGTGCGGGGAAGTGATCTTCGCGCACATGCCGGGGCTGCGGGTGGTGATGCCGTCTACGGCGCTGGATCTTTGCGGGCTGCTGCGCACGGCGATTCGTTCCGACGATCCGGTGCTTTTCCTGGAGCACAAGCATCTGTACCGGCAGCCATACAATCGTTCGGAATATCCCGGCGCGGACTTTACGATTCCGTTCGGCAAGGCGCGGGTGGTGCGCGAGGGCAGCGACGTGACCATCGTTACGTATGGCGCGGTGGTTCACCGGGCGGAAGTAGCCGCGCAAGAGCTAGCGCGGGAAGGAATTTCTCCGGAAATTATCGATTTGCGTTGTTTGAGTCCTTACGATTGGGGAGCGATCGAGAGTTCGGTGCGCAAGACGAATCGGGCGATCGTCGCTTACGAAGACACGCGATCCTGGGGCTACGGCGCGGAGATCGCGGCGCGCATCGCCGACGAGCTTTTTGAGGAGTTGGATGCGCCGGTGCGGCGGGTAGCGGCGACCGACACGTTCTGCGCGTATCAGCCGGCGCTGGAGGATGCGATTCTGCCGCAGTCGAAAGATATCGCCCGGGCGATTCGCGAGCTGAGCGCGTTTTGAGCCGGCCGCGGCGACGTGGAACCTTGATGGACTGGATTGCGTACTATAAGACAGGCTAAGGTGCAGTGCGTCCGGGATGGTGGAAACAGCAAGCTTTGGAGGGAAATGT
>Ga0302326_10014340_pt1 | contig 16757 bp, 14 predicted proteins | sample Palsa_T0_3_FD_202264 | JGI IMG/M metagenome (GOLD analysis project Ga0302326, IMG submission 202264) | Peat permafrost microbial communities from Stordalen Mire near Abisko, Sweden - Palsa_T0_3 | ecosystem: Environmental > Terrestrial > Soil > Palsa > Peat permafrost | place: Sweden: Abisko...
TCGTGAACGTATTCATGAAGAAAAGGCCGAGCATCGTAAGCAACGCGATGCGAACGCCGAATTCCTCGCGTATGAGTGCCGAAAGCCCTTTGCCGGTGACGACGCCCATGCGCGCCGCCATCTCTTGCACGACGATGAGCGCGACCGCGATCGGAATCAGCGGCCAGATCGCCTTATATCCGAACTGCGCGCCCGCGACCGAGTAGGTAAAAATGCCGCCGACGTCGTTTCCGGCAGACGCGGTGATGAACCCGGGGCCAAGGACCGCGGCGACGAACAGCATCGAGCGCCACAGTCGCGAGCGCCGCGGTGTTACAGCCGGGGTGTCGTCGCCGTGGGGGCCGGGGGCGAGGACCTCACTTTGCAACGGACTCTCGTCTGGGGTGATGGCGTACCAGGCGCGGCAGCGAATTTGCGATCTTCTCGGGAATGATCGCGTCGATCGCGTCGTCGACCGTTACGATGCCGAGCATCCGGGCATTTTCGTCGAGCACGGGCACCGCCAGGAGGTCGTAGCGGGCGATCGTCGCGGCCACGTCCTCGGCGCTGGTGTCGGGCGAGACGCTCACGAGGTCGGTGTCCATCAGTTTGTGGATGAATGCCGTCGGGAGGGCGAGCAGCAGGGTGCGCAGCGAGATCGTGCCGAGCAGCTTGCGGTTGTCGTCGGTAACGTAGAGGTAGTAGATGAATTCGGATTCCGGACCGATCTCCCGGATCTTGGAGATCGTCGCGGCCGTCGTGCGATGCGGGAAGATCCACACGTAGTCCGTCGTCATCAAGCCGCCGGCCGTATCGGGCGCGTATTCGACGAGATCTTCGAGCTCGTCCGCGTAGTCGCGATCTTCGATCTTCGCGAGGAGTTCGGCGCGCTTCTCCGCGTCGAGTTCGCCGAGCAAGTCCGCGGCGTCGTCCGAGTCCATCTCCTCGATGATGTCGGCGGCCCGGTCCGCGCCGAGGTCGGCGATGATCGATTGCTGCACGTCGGCATCGAGGTGTTCGAACGCGTCGGCGGCCGTTTCATCGTCGAGCGATTTGACCACGCGCGCGGCGTCTTGGGCCGACAGTTCGGTGATGATGTCGGCGAGTTCGGAGGGGTGCAGCCGCGAGAGCCTCGAGCCCGCGACCGACAGCTGAACCTGCGACGGGTTCACGTCGGTGATCGGGGAGACGTTGTCCCACGCGATCAACGAGCGTGGAACGCGGTCGAGCAGGTGTGGGGCGATTCGGCCGACGCCCAGGCGCCGGAGCAGGCCGCCGACCCCAACGTCCGCTGCGACCACGCGCAGCGTCCCGCCGGTATTTGCGACCTCGAGATCGTTGATTCGGACGACCTTGCGCCCGTTGACGTCGACGATCTGTTTATCGAAGAGGTCCTTGATCAGGTACAGCGCCAGATCGTCGGGAACGCACGGCTCGGATGGAGCGGTGCGCAGGACGATAGCCCCTTTCTCGTCGACGTCGATGACGTCGCGCACCGCACAGCAGCGCTCGCCCTCCGGCGTTCGTACGACGAGCCCGTCGATCCGCGGGAACGTGTCGTCCGGTTTGCGGACGTAGAAATCGACGACCTTGCCAAGCGTCCGGCGTTCGGGATCCGCCTGCAGCACCGCCGGCCGCCCGACGAATTCGGAGAGATAGCCGTCCTTGAAAGCCACGGTTGTTCACCTCCTTAACATCGGGGCGGCGTGCCCCCCGATGGCCCCCAATACATCGGGGCGGCGTGCCCCCCGATGGCCCCCAAGCGTCTGTCCGAGGACCGCGCCTTCGACCGCGATAAGAAAATGCCCCGTGGACCCGCTCTCGTGCGCGATCGAAACGGCCCAGGCTGCGGGGGCGCTGCTTCTCGAGCGCGTCGGGAAGCCGCTTGAGTTGCGCGAGAAGAGCTCGCGCGGCGACCTCGTCACCGCGTCGGACCGCGCGAGCGAGGCCTTGATCGTCGCGCGCCTGCTCGCCGCCTTTCCGCGCGCGGCTATCCTCGGCGAAGAAAGCGGCAAACATGCCGGCGAAAGCGACGAGCGCTGGATCGTCGATCCCCTGGATGGAACGACGAACTACGCGCACGGCTATCCGCTCTACTGCGTCTCGATCGCGTACGAGCGCGCCGGCGAGCTGCTGGCGGGCGTCGTCTATGCGCCGGCGCTTCGCGAACTGTATGCGGCCGCGCGCGGCGCGGGCGCAACTTGCAACGACCGCCCGATCGCCGTCACGGACGCCGGTTCTGTTGCCGAGTCGCTCGTGTGCACGGGCTTCAAACCGGCAGAATTCGATCGCAATGGCAAATATTTCGAGCGCCTATCGCGCGTTGCGCAGGGCGTCCGTCGCGACGGCGCCGCCGCGCTCGACCTCGCCTTCGTCGCGGCCGGCCGCTTCGATGCGTTTTGGGAATTCGACCTCGCGCCGTGGGACATCGCCGCGGGCGCGCTCATCGTACGCGAAGCCGGCGGCACCGTCACCGCCATCGACGGCGGTCCGCTCGATCTGACACGCGGCTCGACCCTCGCCACCAACGGCCACGTGCACGCCGAAATGCGTGTCATCCTGAGCGGAGCGCCGTAAGGCGCGCAGTCGAAGGGCCAACGGAGGATCGCCAAATCCCGTCTGTGCTTCGACTTCGCTCAGCGTGACACGGGCGGAAGCGCACGTAGCGGGAGAGGTTCGGCAGGATTTTCCTTCGGCCCGCGGAGTTCGCGTTGCATCCAGATCGTGTCGTGCCAGGCGCCGAGCTTGTAACCGGCGTTGCGGTAGATGCCGACGTCGCTGAATCCGAGGCGGTGGTGGAAAGCGACGCTCGGGTCGTTGGGCAGGGCGATGCCGGCGAACGCGTTGTAGTACCCTTGCGCGCGCAGGATCTCGAAGAGTGCCTCGTAGAGTTGCCGCGCTCGGCCGCCACGGCGGAAGCCGTCGGCGACGTAGACGGACGTGTCGATCGACCAGCGATACGATGCGCGATCGCGATGCGGGTAGGCGTAGGCGAACCCGGCGACCTCGCCCGCGCGTTCGAGACACAAGAAGGGCCAAACACCGCTCGCGCGATCGATCCGGGCGCGCATCTCGGTTTCGTCCGGCGCCGTCTCTTCGAACGAGATCCAGCTGTCGGTGACGAACGGCGCGTAGATCGCCGCGATCGTCGCGGCGTCGCCGGGACCGGCCGTCCGGATGCGCTCGCTCAGGATCCCGCGATCTCCCGCACGATGCGATCGGCGTGATAGACGCTCGTCAGCCCCGCCAGCAGGGCGCGGCTGTCGACCGCTACCGCGCGGTTCGTCGATCCGTCGTAGCCGAAATCGCCGCCGAGCGAGAAGATGTTCCCATCGAAAATCAGCCCCACGATGTCGCCGTTCTTGTCGATGAGCGGGCTTCCGGAGTTGCCGCCGATGATGTCGTTCGTCGTACAGAGGTTCATCGAGATCGCGGAATCGAGCGAGGTTTTCGCCGCGAGCCAGGATGGCGGCAGGGCGTAGGGATCGCTGCCCGTGGCGCGCTCGAAGAGGCCGCCGATCGTCGTGTACGGCGTGACCTGATTTCCCTGGGCGTCGATGAATCCGCGAACCGCGCCATAGGTCAGGCGCGGCGTGAACGTCGCGTCCGGATACACGCTGGTTCCGAAAACGGCAAAGCGCGCTCGCGCGATCGCTTCGCCGAGCTGATTCTCGGGCGCCGTGACCTCGTCTTCGTACTGCTTGCGCGCCGCGCGAGCCGCGGGGTCAATGCTCGCCACGAAGCGAATCAGCGTGTCCTGCGACGCCGCGACCGCGGGAGCGCCGCCGTCCAGGAGGGCCTTGCGCACGGCGGGGTCGCCGAGTTTGGTTCCCGCGATCAGGTCGCTCGCCCAAGCTTCCGGCGACTTCGTGCCGAGAACGCTCTTCACGAATGGATCGTCGGGCCCGAGGTCTTCGCGCATTTTCTTGGCCCAGTAGCCGAGCATCAGACGCTCGGGCCCGGGATACGTTGGTATCGGCGCGAGCACGCGCTGCGGCAAGGTCACGAGCGCAGCGTCGGTATATGCCGGAAGGCGCTGTCCGTCGGGCTTGGCCTTTTCGACCGGTAGCCGCACCAAGATGCGAGCCCAACTGAACAGCTGCGAGTTCGGTCCCAGGCCCGTGTAGCTGTAGCGGAAGGCGAGTTGCGCCTTTCGCCGCTCGACTGCGGCGAGTTTGTCCCAGTCGGGCCCGACGCTCTGTTCCAGATCGGATCGCTTCGCGACCGCGGTGCGCAGCGCGCTTTCCTCTGCGACCTTCACGGCGAAGAATTTCGGATCGAGCAGCGCCGCCTCGCGACCGAACTCGGACTTGTAGTCGTTCTCGAGAAAAAACAGCGTGTCTTTCGTTTCGCGCGTTTGCTCCGGGCCTTCCGTTTGGTATTCTTCGAGCAAGCCGCGCTCTTCTGCAAGATACGGAAGGAGATGCGGGTTCTCGACGTCGCGAATGTAGGCGAGTTGGGCAACGGTCAAGCGGCGCTGCGTCCCGCCGGGATTGCCGGAGGCGAAGACGAGGTCGCCCGCCTTGCTGCCGCCGGCGCTCCAATGCAAGTATTCCGGTGTCGCCGCGGGCGCGCCGTCCACGTAGGCGCGCATGAAAATTACGTCGTAGTCGTAGCGCGGGAAGTTGAAGTTGTCGGGATCGCCGCCAAATTGGGCGACGCCGAACTCGGGCGCGAATACCAACCGCACGTCGGTATAGCGCGCGTAGTGGTAGAGTTTGTAGAGGCCGCCGTGGTACAGCGAGACGACGTCGCAGCGGATCGCTTCGGACTTGCCGCAACTGCTCTGGAGTTCTGCCTCCTTAGCCTGTAGGGCATCGAGCAGCGCGCGGCCCGATTTGCCCGCCGTCACGCCGTGGATGACGGCGGTGACGTCGTCGATGGCGTCGAGGTGGTCGAACTCGAAACCCGGGCACTTGCGCTCGTCCTCGGGCCGCTTGGCGTAGAAACCGGCGTCGACGTAGTCGTTCTGCGGGGTCGAAAACGCTTCGACGCAATCGACGCCGCAGTGCTGGTTGGTCATCACGAGACCGCGTGCCGAAACGAATGAGGCCGAGCAACCGCTGGCGCCGCTCGTCATGCGCAAGCTGCTCGCCCGGACGTGGTCGAGCCAGCTCTTGCTCGGCCCGAACCCGTAGATCTTCGCGACCTTCGCCGACGGAAATGCGTCGAACGTCCACATCCCTTCGTCGGCGCGCACCGGCGCGCAAGTCGCGACGAACGCGGACACCGAGAGAGCGGCAAGGATTTTCTTCATCCTCGAAACGTGCGACGCGCTCGGCCCCAACTCCGCCGGACCTTGCTAGCGCACGTTCGGGGCGTCGGGCGGCGGCACGAAGCAATCACCGGTGGCCAAGCCGTCCCCGATCAGGACGCTGAACGGCGTGCCTTTTGCGATGACGACCTCTTTGCCGCGATGCAACGCGTTGTAGCCGCCGACCGCGAGCCCGATCCCGGGAACGAACGCGAACGCGCCGTTGAGATTTCGCGTCGAGCCGACGACGAAGTCCTCGGCAAGCTGCGGATCGCCGATGACTTGGACGTGGGTGCCGCCCGGGAGCCGTAAGAAGCGTGGTTCGACGACCATCCGTCCCGGCGTGCCGCTGCCGCGCGCGTGGTCGGCGAAGGCGACGATTCCATACCCCCGCGTTCCGGGCGTGATTGCCGGGGTCGTTGCCGTCGCCGGGACGCTTTCGGTAATCTTGAACGTAAACGAATCGCCCGCCGTGGTGACGGCGGAATCGAGCCGCGTGAGGATCATGGCGTCGGCCGACGGGCAGCGTGGTAAGGATGGCGCGCCGCCCTGCGCACCGGCTGCAGGGCACGACCCCAGCGACGCCGCGACGACCACGAGCAGCCGGCGGCCCTTAGATGTCGTGGCGCACCTCGTCGAGGACGCGGAAAAACGTTTTGATGTCTTCGTCGCTCGTGTAGAAGTGCGGGCTGACCCGAATGCCGCAACCGTGCCGGTAGTCGATGAAGACGCGGCGCGCGACGAGCGCCGCCGCGGCTCGTTCGGCGCCGGGGAAATCGAGGCCGATCCAGCCGGTCCGGCGCTCGTGCTCGAGCGGCGTCGGAACGATAAACCCGCGCTCGAGCGCCGCTTGCGCGATTGCGTCGGTGAGCCGCAGGTTATGCGCCCGGATCGCGGTCACGCCGACTTCGAGGATCGCGTCGTGTCCGGGGCGGGCGGCGAGGTACCCCGGTACGGTCGGCGTTCCCGTGTTCCAACGATGAGCGGTCGACGCAAGCCGGATCGGCGCGGGCTCGAATGCGAATGGATCCGCGTGCGCCATCCAGCCGGTCACCGCGGGCGCGAGCGCGTCGCGCACCCCGGGGCGAACGTAGATGAAGCCGCAGCCCGGGCCGCCGCACAACCACTTGTGACTTCCCCCGACGACGACGTCGACGTCGAACGCGGTCACGTCGTACGGGTAGACGCCCGTCGTTTGGTACGCGTCGAGGACGAAAAGGGCGCCCGCTTCCCGGCAGCGCGCGCCGATCGCCGCGACGTCGAGGATCGAACCCGAGAGGTATGCGGCGTGCGAGAGGACCACGACCGCGGTGCGTTCGCCGATCGCGCTGCAGATGCGATCGGTCGACATCGTGCGCCCATCATCGGAGGGTACTTCGACGATGCGCGCTCCGAACCGTCGCCACGCATCCCAGACGTAGGTCACCGTCGGAAACTGCAGCGCTTCGATGACGACTTCGTTGCGCGCGCCGCGAAAATCGATCGCCGAGCCGATCGCAGCTTGGGAGAGCGAAACGTTTGGCGTCAGCGAAACGCTGCCCGCCGGCGCGTTCACGATCCGTGCGAGGTTGTCGGCGATCGCGACCATCGCCGGGCGCCAGCGCTCCCACGCTTCGGGACCGTCCGTCGCCCAGTCGGACCAGTACGCATCGAGTGCGAGCCGGGCTCCGAGCGGCGCCGCTCCCATCGAATGCGAGACCAAGTACGTACTGGTCTCGAGCATCGGAAAGCGATCGCGCAGCTGCGGCGCCGTTTTTAAAATCGGGGCGGCGTGCCCCCCGATGGCCCCCAACGACATCCCTGCGCGCTTTCCGCGACGAAACGCTGCTCTTCCTGGGTGGTATCATGGTCGGCAAGCCGCCCGTGCGTCCGAGGTACTCCATGGCAGCCACCATTCGCAACGATTCCGACGTGCCCACGCTCCCCGCACTTCTCTTGCTCAAGAACCTTTACGGCGACTTTCCGAATTTTCTGCGCGAAACGTCGGCCCGATACGGACCGATCGTGCGCTTCAAGGGCAGACTGCGGCTAACGCGACAGAACGTCTACTTCGTCAACGAACCGGCAGCGATCGAAGAGATCCTCGTCTCCAAGGGTACGGCGTTCGAGAAGTCGCGTGGGGCGCGCCGGCTGCGGCAAATCGTCGGCAAGGGGCTGTTGACCTCGGATGAACCGCAGCATCTCGCTCATCGCCGGTTGATTCAGCCTGCCTTTCATCGCAAGCGGCTCGAGGAGTTCGCGCGCGTCATGGCCGGCGCGACGGCGCAGCGTGTGGAATCGTGGCGCGAGGGCGAGTCGATCGACGTCGACGCGGAGATGAACCGGCTCGCGCTCGAGATCGTTTCGAACGCGCTCTTCGGTGTCGATCTTCGCGGCGACATGGACGAAATCGCGCGCTCGCTCGATGTCGCGATGGGCATGTACCACTTTTGGCAGAGCCCGTTCACGGAGTTGCTTGACGACTGGCCGCTGCCCAACGTCCTGCGTTTCAAGGCGGCGCGCAAACGGTTGCGCGACGTGGTGATCCGGATCGTCGCCCAGCACCGGGCCGAACGCATCGAACGCGGCGACCTCGTCTCGATGCTGCTCGCCGCGCGCGATGAGAACGGGCGCGGCGGCTTGTCGGACGAAAGCGTTCGGGACGAAGCGTTGACGATTCTGCTCGCCGGACACGAGACGACCGCAAACGCCCTCGCCTGGACGTTCTATGTCCTGCAGCGCCGGCCCGACATCGAAGCGGCCCTGCAGCGCCACGTCGAACGCGTGCTCGGCGATCGCCCCGTGACCTTCGACGACGTTGCGCGTCTCGATTACGTGCGCGCCGTGTTCGCGGAGACGATGCGGCTCTATCCACCGGCGTGGATCACGTCGCGCGAGGCACTGGCACCGGTCACGATCGGCGGTGTGGTCCTGCGCGCGGGCGACCTCGCGATCGTCTCGCCGTATGTGACCCATCGCGACCCGCGCTTTTGGCCCGACCCGGAACGCTACGACCCGTCCCGTTTTTTGGGGGCCATCGGGGGGCACGCCGCCCCGATTTCAACGGGGCCTGTGGGGGAGCGCGAGCGCTATGCGTACTTCCCGTTCGGCGGAGGATCGCGGATGTGCATCGGTGACTCGTTCGCGTGGACGGAGGGAGTCATCGCGCTCGCGACGATCGTCCAGAGCGTCCGGCTCGAGCGGATCGGGACCGGCGACATCAAGCCGCTGGCGCTCGTCACCTTGCGGCCCCGCACGCCGATCGCCGCGCGGGTCAGGCGCCGCCGGCAGCCCGCGGGCTCGCTCCCTTACGCGCCCGCCGGTCACTTTGAAATCCAGGCATGATTTTCGCCCGCCGGCGGGCTATGTTAAGGAATGACCCGTCGGCGAATCGACGCACGCGTCGAGCTGGAGTTTCTCCGCGCAACTGAAGCGGCCGCTATCGTTTCGGGCAAACTCGTCGGCCGGGGTGACAAGAACGGTGTCGACCAGGCGGCCGTCGATGCGATGCGCGGTGTTCTCGGCGAGGTCGACATCGACGGCGTCGTCGTGATCGGTGAGGGTGAAAAGGACGAAGCGCCGATGCTCTACATCGGCGAACACGTCGGCACCGGTGACGGCCCGAAGATGGACGTTGCGGTCGACCCGATCGACGGCACGACCCTGGCCTCGAAGGGCGGTCACGGCGCGATTGCGGTCGTAGCGGCGGCCGAGCGCGGCTCGCTCTTTCACACGCGGGTCGCCTACATGGACAAGATCATCGTCGGCAAGCAATGCCGCGGCGTCATCTCGATCGAAGCCTCGGTCGAAGAGAACGTTCGCGCGGTCGCCAAGGCGATGGGCCGTCCGGTCAGCGAGATCACGGTCGCCGTGCTCGAGCGCCCGCGCAACGACGAGTACGTGCGGCGCCTGCGCGAACTCGGCGCGCGCGTCCGGCTCTTCGGTGACGGCGACATCGCCAACGGCCTGATCGCCGCGCTCGAGGAGCGTAACCGCATCGACATGCTGCTGGGGATCGGCGGCGCGACCGAGGGCGTCGTCACGGCCTGCGCCGTGAAGTGTCTGGGCGGCGACATGCAAGGCCGCTTGTGGCTGCGCGAGGGCGCGGGCGAGGAGGAGATCGTTCGCAAGGAAGGGATCGACCCGTCGCGCGTCCTGACCCTCGACGATCTTTGCCGTTCGGATCTCTCGATGCTCGTCGCAACGGGTGTGACCGACGGCGAATTGCTGCAGGGCGTCAGCTACGTTCGCGGCAGCGCGTATACGCAGTCGATCATCATTTCATCGCTGACCAACACGACCCGCATGGTCGACGGGAAGCATGATCTCGCGGCGTTCGTCAACCTCTCGCAAGCCAATGCCAACGGCATTACGGCAACCACCCTGCTGAAGGAGCACGTTACCTGATGAGCAGCCAACTCGCAGCGGTCGCGAAAGCGATGGTCGCACCGGGCAAGGGCATCCTTGCCGCAGACGAGAGCACGGGTACCGCAAACAAGCGCTTCGCTGCACTCGGCATCGCCCAAACCGAAGAGATGCGCCGCGAGTACCGCAACATGCTTTTCACCGCCCCGGATTTCGGGTCGTTTTTCAGCGGCGTCATTCTCTACGACGAGACGATCCGCCAGCAAGCGAGCGACGGCAGGAAATTCGTCGACATCCTCACGTCGGCCGGCTCGATGCCGGGGATCAAGGTCGACACGGGCACGACGGCGCTTGCGCTCGCGAAGCCCGACGAAAAGATCACCGAAGGCCTGGACGGACTGGCCAAGCGCGTCGACGAGTACGTGAAACTCGGCGCGACGTTCGCGAAGTGGCGCGCGGTCATTACGATCGACACGCAGACCGGGATCCCGACCGACGCTTGTCTTCACGCGAACGCGCACGCGCTCGCGCGCTACGCGGCGATCTGCCAGGCCGGCGGGTTGGTGCCGATCGTCGAGCCGGAAGTGCTGATGGACGGCGACCACGCGACGCATTCGATCGAAACGAGTTTTGCGGTCCACGAGCGTACGTTGCGCGCGGTCTTTGCCGAACTTGCGGCGGCGAACGTACGCTTCGAGGAGATGATCCTCAAGCCGAGCATGGTGATCCCGGGGCAAAAATCCGGCCAGAAGGCCGCGGTCGGCGAGGTTGCGGATCAAACCCTGACGGTGTTGCTGCGCTGGGTCCCGGCCGCAGTAGCCGGCGTCGCGTTCCTCTCCGGTGGCCAAGCCGACGAGGAAGCGACGGCGCACCTCAACGAGATCAACGTGCGCGCGAAGCAGCGCAACGCTCCCTGGACGCTGACCTTCTCCTACGGCCGCGCGCTCCAAGCATGCGCGATGCATCTGTGGATGGGCCAGGAAGCCAACGTTGCCGCGGCCCAGTCGGCGCTGCACCACCGCGCTCAGATGAACGGCTTGGCCGCGCAAGGCAAGTGGACGCCGGACCTGGAGAAGCAAAAGGATCTCGTCCTGAGCGGCTAGCAATCACTTTCACGCCTCCTTAGGGCCGGGCGCGAAAGAATTTTTGCCAGCGGGGTAAAAGAGAACGAGCCTTGCCACCCCCCTTTGCCGTGGAGGTGCACGTTGTCTCGATTTCTTCTCTCGTCGGCGCTTGGCGCCGGCCTTTTTGTCGCTGTCCTCGCCCCCGCCGGGGCCGCCAACTGGGCGGCTACGCCGACCAGGGCGTTTCCGGCTTTGCGCGGGGCAGCTGACCTCGGCCGCGCCCCCGCGACCCTGCCGATGCATGTCGCGGTGGGCTTAGCCGGCCCGGCCCGAGCCCAGGTCGACCGGATCATCGAGCGTCAGGCGACGCCGGGCGATCCGCTCTATCACCGGTATCTGTCGACGGTAGGGGCGCGCGCGCTCGTTTCGCCTTCCGGTGCGCGGGTCGCGGCGGTCGCAACCTACCTGACGCACAGCGGCTTCACAAACGTCCATGTGACGCCGGACAACCTCCTGCTGCTCGCCGACGGCAACGTTGCTACGGTGAGCCGTGCGTTCGCGACCGAGATTCACGTGCTTTCGACTGCCGGGGGCCGATTCTACGCGAACACCAAACCGGCGCTCGTGCCCGCGGCGCTGCGCGATACGGTCCTCGGGATCGAAGGCTTGCACGACTTCAGCATGCGTCCAATGCTCGTGAAAAAGAAGTCGGTGCAAAGCTGCACGGCGGTTCCGGTGCTCAACATCTGCGCGCTGAGCGCATTCGGCCCGGCGGATTTCCAACAGGTGTACGATGCGACCGGCGCTTCGACCGGAGCGAGCACGGCCATTGCGATTTTCGGCGAAGGCGATCTGACGCAAGTTGTTGCCGACCTGCGCACCCAGGAGAAGTTGTCGGGTTTGCCGGCCGTCCCCGTCTCGGTCGTGTTGACCGGACCGCAATCGGGCGACACGTCGGGCGCCGACGAATTCGATCTCGACACGCAGTACAGCACCGGGATGGCCGGTAACGTCGCACAGCTGACGATCTACGATGCGCCCTCGCTCAGCGATGCCGACACGACGACGGAGTTCGACCGCTTCGTGACCGACGACTCGTCGAAGGCCGCGAGCGCCTCGTTCGGCGAATGCGAAGTCCTCGCGGACCTCGACGGTTCGACCGCGACGGACGATGCGATCTTCCAGGAAGCGGCGCTGCAAGGCCAGACGGTCTTCGCCTCGAGCGGCGACACGGGCACGGGATGTCTTGGCGTGGAGAACGGCATCCCGCTCGGCGTCCCCGGCGTCGAATACCCGGCTTCTTCCACGTACGTCGTCGCGGTCGGCGGGACGACGTTGCTCGCGAATGCGAGCGGCGCGTACGATGCCGAGATCGGTTGGTATGCAGGCGGCGGCGGGACGAGCCTGGTCGAGGCGGCCGGCGCGTGGCAAAGCGGCGTCGCGCCGCTCGCGGCTCTCGGCCGCAAAGCGGTACCGGACGTCGCGATGGACGCCGATCCCGACACCGGCGCGAACGTCATCGTCTCGGGTTCGGCCGAGGAGGTCGGCGGCACGAGCCTTTCGTCACCGCTCTCGCTCGGCGTGTGGGCGCGGCTCGAAACGGCGCATGCGAATGCACTTGGGTTCGCAGCGCCGATCTTCTACAAGGAGTTCTCGGACGAGGGCGGGACCTCGCTTCTCCCGAGCGGCTTGACCCGCGCCATCGGCGGCTTCCACGACATCGAGTTCGGCGGCAATCCGCTGCCGGCCACCCCCGGTTACGATTACAGTACGGGACTGGGCACGTTCGACGTCGGCCTCTCCGTTAGCGACATCCTCAAGTAGCGGCGGGATACGGGACGGCGTTCATGCAAGGCCCGTAGGCTAAACGAAAGGCCGACCATGATCGCCGTCACCAACCGCCAATTCAAACTTGCCGCGCGCCCGATCGGTTTGCCCAAACGAAGCGACTGGGACGAAACCTCCGCGCCGGTCGTGGGCCCGAGCGACGGCGAGGTTCTCGTTGCGGTGCTGTATCTTTCGCTCGATCCCGCGATGCGTGGTTGGATGAACGAAGGGAAATCGTATATCGCGCCGGTCGGTATCGGCGAGGTCATGCGCGCGGGTGGCGTCGGGCGCGTGCTCGAGAGCAAGGATCCGGCGTTTTCGAAGGGCGATTACGTCGTCGGCATCCTCGGCGTCCAAGAGTACGCGACCGTCCGCGCAAAGGGACTGACGAAGGTCGATCCTTCGGTCGCGCCGCTACCGGTATTCCTCGGGGTGCTGGGCATGCCGGGGATGACCGCGTACTTCGGCCTGTTCGAAGTCGGGGCGGCGAAAGCCGGCGAGACGGTTGTCGTCTCCGGAGCGGGCGGCGCCGTCGGCATGACCGTCGGTCAGCTCGCCAAGATCAAAGGGTGCCGCGCGATCGGGATTGCCGGTGGCCCGGAGAAGTGCGCCTACGTTACGGACGAACTCGGCTTTGACGCCGTAATCGATTATAAGTCAGCGGACTTGCTCGCCGGCTTGAAAGCGCACTGTCCTAAAGGCATCGACGTCTACTTCGACAACGTCGGCGGCGAAACGCTCGACGTCTGCCTGACGCGCCTGGCACCGCACGCACGCGTCGTCATTTGCGGGGCGATCTCACAGTATAACAACACGACGCCGGTCAGAGGCCCGAGCAATTACCTCTCGCTGCTCGTCAACCGCGCGCGCATGGAAGGGATGGTCGTCTTCGACTTCGCCGACCGCTACGGGATCGCGGTTCGCGAGATGGCCGGCTGGATGAAGGAAGGCAAGCTCAAGTCCTGCGAGCACGTCGCCGAAGGCTTCGAGACATTTCCGGAAGCGCTCCTGAAATTGTTCAAAGGCGAGAACCTCGGAAAGCTCGTGCTCAAAGTCGCCGACTGAGGGCGAAAGCACGACAACGATGCACGCGATGCGCTTAGCCGCCCGCACGCTCGCGACGGCCGCCTTGGTGTCCGCCGGCGCCGTCGTTAGCGCAAAGGAGGCGCCGCGCGTTCCGCCGTGCTCGGCTAGTCACCTCGCGGCAGCCGACGCCGGCACGAAGACGTTCGACGGCCGGCGCGTTACCACAATCATCGTCGTCAACAATTCCGCAAGTACCTGTTCCCTGGGCGGCTATCCGCAGATCCGATTCGCGAGCTTCTCGCAGGTCGCTCCGCCGGTGGCGCTCAACGACACCGCGGTCGACGCCGACTATAAGACGCCCGGCCCGACGTCGATTGTCCTGGGTTCGCTGCGGCGCGTGAGCTTTCTCTTGGGATATTCAAATACGAACGATCCAAAAAATCCGTGCGCGTCGATCAGCACCATCGACATCGTCGTCGGTCCGCCCGCGCACTCCGGAACGGTTACCCTCCCGGACACGATTGCTCCGTGCGGCACGCTCGACGTGTCGCCGTTCTTTCTTTCGAGGTAGGTCGACGTGTCGATTCGGCCGGTCAAGCGGCTCATCAAAGCGAAGCCGACGTTGGAAGGGGCGGGCGTGCACTTGCGACGGGCCTTCGGCTTCGACAATACCTCCGAGTTTGACCCGTTCTTGCTCCTGGACGATTTTCGCAACGACGTTCCGGACGATTATCTTGCCGGCTTCCCGTGGCACCCCCATCGCGGCATCGAAACGATCACGTACGTCCTCGCGGGAACGGTCGAGCACGGCGACAGCATGGGGAATCGCGGCGTCATCGCAGCCGGCGACGTGCAGTGGATGACGGCGGGAAGCGGCATCATCCACCAGGAGATGCCCAAGGGCGATCAGACCGGCCGCATGCACGGATTTCAGCTGTGGGCGAACCTGCCGGCAGCGCTGAAGATGACGGCTCCGCGGTACCAGGAGATCAAGGCCGCCGACATCCCGGTCGTCACCGACGACGACGGAACTGCGGTCCGCGTCGTGTGTGGAAATTTTTGGGGCACGTCCGGTCCCGTGCAAGGTGTCGCATCCGACCCGCTCTATCTCGACGTGTCGCTCGCTCCCGGCAACAGCAGGACGCTTCCGGTGGAGACGAACCGCCACGCCTTCGCCTACGTTTTCGCCGGTTCCGGAAAATTCTGCAACGCCTCGGAGCCGCTCGCCGTTCCGACCGAATCGATAAAATGGCTGGACACGGCGCCCCCGTCCGCGGCCGACAATCGGTCGCTCGTCCTTTTCGATCGCGGCGACGAACTTGCGGTGCACGCCGGCGAGGACGGAATTCGCTTCTTATTGGTGGCGGGGAAGCCGCTCGTCGAGCCGGTCGCGTGGTACGGGCCGATCGTCATGAACACGCAGGCCCAGCTTCGCGACGCTTTTACCGAGCTCGAACAAGGGACGTTCCTGAAAGCGTGACGATTCTTCGACGTCTGTTTACGGCATGCGCTTTGTGCGCGAGCGCTGCGCTGCCGATCGTTGCGGCCGCGTCGCCTCCCGAACCGAACCCGATGCTTCATGCATCCGGAACGAGGCTCGTCGACGGCTTGGGAGCGCCCATCCGGCTGCGTGGTGTCTTTCTCGACAACTGGCTCTTGTGGAGCGGCAACGGATTCGGCGCGGGCTTCGCTTCGGAGACAACGATAAAACACAGACTGGCGGAGGCTCTTGGCGATGCCGGAGCGCTGCGCTTTGAAGATGCCATCGAAGACTCGTTCGTCGGCGAAGCCGATATCGCTGCGATTGCAAAGATGGGCTTCAATACCGTTCGGGTTCCATTCAGCTACCGGGTGCTCGAGGATGACGAGCATCCGTTCGCCTACAAAAAGTCGGGCTGGGCCACGTTCGATCGGCTCATGGGCTGGTGCGAGACGCACCACGTTTACGTGGTTCTCGACATGCATTCGGCCCCGGGCGGCCAATCGCGCGCGTTCGTCAACGATCCGGGACCCGTGCTGCTCTGGGACTCCGACGAGGAACAGAACCGCACCGTGGCCCTCTGGCGAGCAATCGCAGCGCGTTATCGCGACCGGAGCATCGTCGCCGGCTACGACCTGCTCAACGAACCGAACGTGCGTGACGGATCCAAGCTGATTCAACTCTACACGCGCATTGCCGGCGCGATTCGCGCGGTCGACCGGAACCATCTCATCTTCTTCGAGGGCAACGTTGCGGCAACCGACTTCTCGGCCTTCACCAACCCCATCACGAGCAACGAGGCGTACAGTTTTCATTCATACGCCTTGTTTGGTATCGACCGAACCCCGGACCAACTGCAACATTTGCAGGCGTTGGCGAAAACGCAGGCGGTGCCCATCTGGAACGGCGAGTTTGGCGCCAACACGCTGGCCTGGGTAACGTCGACGGTCCAGCTCTTCGACGCGCCATCGAACGGTGTGACCGGCTGGATTTTCTGGCCCTGGAAACGCGTCTCCAGCGGCAACGAAACCCAGTACCGCGACCTCCTCACGATCGAACCGGGCGCCCTTTGGCGGCGCCTAGCACGCTACGTGGCCGGCCTGCCCTTCAAGCCGTCGCCCGCAGATGCGGAGCAAGGCGCCCAGGACTTCCTGCGCGCGATGGCGGTCGAGCGTTGTACGGTAGACGCGCAGATCCAAGCAGCGTTGAAATGATTCCGTTGCCGGCTTAACGCATCGACAGGCGCTGCGCGACGCCGCGAAATACCTTCTCGTCCTGGGGTGTGAATTGATACGCCCTCAGGTAATCGTCGAGCCCATAGTGCGGGCGAGTCTTACGAATGGACGCAACATACGCGCGGCCTTCGTCAAGCCGGCCGTCAAGCGCAAGCGAAAACGCTGTGACCGCGAGGATGTGCGCGTGCGCGTTGGGGCGGGAAGCGGCTTTGACGCCAAAGTCCGCGGCTTCTGCGAATCGCCCGAGACGCATAAGCGCGAGCGCACGGGTGGCAAGCATGCCGAACAGCAGCGGATCGCATGGACTGAGATCGCGCGACCTGTCGCCGAAGGAGATCGCCGCATGCGGATCGCCCGATTGACAGTGAACGAACGCGAGCGTGTAGTGACCGAGGGCAAAGTTCGGGCTTAGGTCGATCGCCTGCTCGAGTTCGACGACCGAGCGATCGAATTGGCCCTGCAACCACAGTGCTCGGCCGACGGCCCAATGTGCGGCAGGGTCGCGTTCGTCGGCCATGATGCTTTGCCCGGCGGCTTCGAGAGCGCGA
>Ga0302326_10014343_pt1 | contig 16754 bp, 8 predicted proteins | sample Palsa_T0_3_FD_202264 | JGI IMG/M metagenome (GOLD analysis project Ga0302326, IMG submission 202264) | Peat permafrost microbial communities from Stordalen Mire near Abisko, Sweden - Palsa_T0_3 | ecosystem: Environmental > Terrestrial > Soil > Palsa > Peat permafrost | place: Sweden: Abisko...
CTGCTTTTTGGCGTTGTAGTCGGGCGTGATGCGGAACCTCGGGGCCTCAGCGACGCCGTTGACGTGCAGCATCGGCTGCTGGCAGGGGAAGGCCAGCCCGACCGCCCAGTCCAGCAGCACCGGTTGCGTTGAGCCGACGTACTCTTGCAACGAGCGCAGCTCGGGCACGCGCGGCGGGGTCACCGCGACCCAGTCGTCCGGCGTCAGCGACAGGTCTTCGGCCACCACCCGGACTGCAATCGCATCCGACGGCATCTCGGACCGGGCAAAGCGCAGGTTGCGCCAGACCTTGGGCTGCTCGCCGTAGAGGTCGAAGGGCACCTGCCGGCCGGCCGGCAGCACGGAGCCGCCGGGTCCCGGCCTGCCGAATTCCAGTTCCACGGTCTGCCCGTTGGTGTGGTGATGCAGGATACTGTTGCCGGCGATCGTGCCCGCGGCGGTCACCACCACCAGCGGGTGTCCGGCGTCGGGCTTCGGCAGCTGATACCACGCCGAGGTCAGCCTGCTCTGCTGCTGGGCGCCGCTCGTAAAGCTGCCGGCCAACGAAATCCGTTGCGGGTCAAGGCCGTAGGGCAGCGGCACCGTCGACCCGTTGATGCCCGGTGTCTTTAGCTTGGTCGGCGCATCCCAGTCGTAGTCGGTGCCGGGTTGTGCCACCGAGGTCTCCTTGACCGACTCGGCCAGAGTGCGGTCCGGTACGCCGTTGGGCGTGAATCCCGTTGGGTTGGTCCCCCCTAAGGGGCCCAATGGGCCCCAAGGGCCGTAATTGTCGGGTAGGGGCGGCATAAAGCCGGCGTTGCTGTCCGGCTCGACGAGCACGTCGTCGGCCAGGCCGCAGCCTCCGCTGAATTCGCGCAGGTTGTCCCAGGCATTGGAATAGGTGGGGTACTGACGAACGACGCCGGCCACCATCGACGCCACGAATACCAGCGCCATGAAGCCCGCCGCGAGAGGGATAGGCGCCGCCGTCAGCGCGCGCGCCAGCCGGCCCTCGCCATGGGTCGTGTCCGCGAAGTGCAGCCACGCCGCGTACGCGGCGGTAATCGCGAATAGCGCGAAAAATATTGTGCTGATAGAGATTCCGCCGATTTTCGGTATGGAGCTGTTGAACGGCACGCCATAGCTCGAGACGTACCACCAACCATTGGTGGTGGCGAAGCACAGTGCCAACACGAACATCACTGCTGCCACGAATGCCATCCGGTTACGCGACCAGCGCAGTACCTTCGGCGACACCAGCACCGTCGTCAGCGCGGCCATCGCCGCGCCCACCGCAGCGAACAGCCCGAAGTGGTGCACCCACTTGGTCGGGGTGAACATCAGGAAGAACATGGTGCCGAAGATGACACCCATCAGGCGCCACGCCGGTCCGCGGGCCACTCCCGGAACTCGCTTGCGCCGCAACATGATAAACAGCGCGGTGAACAGACACAGCGCGGTGATCAAGAACCCGAACCGGCGCGACAGTGAACCGTCGACGGTAGGCAGAATGAGGTAGTAGTAGCGCAGGTTCTCGGTGTACCAGGCCTGGCTGGGCCCGATCGCGGTGCGAATCCTGGTGGCTTCCAACACCGTTGACAATGTCTGGTCGGCGAACACCACGGTGAGGATGACGAAACCGGCGGCCAGAATCGGGGCGACCAGCGGCCAGGTCCCGACCAGGCGATGCCGCCGGACCAGAATTCGCAGGATTGGCCGGCCACCGGCGACCAGCGCGGCCACCGCGATCAGACCGGTGGGCTGCACGCCCAGGGTGAACGCGGCGGTCACCACCGCCAGTGCCGCCGGGGTCAGCCGAGACGCGCACATCGAGCGCTCGATCAACACGTAGGTGATCAGCGAACCGACCGCGATTATCGGCTCGGGCCGCAGACCATTGTCGAACGGCATCCACGCGGTCAGCAGGACCAAACCCGCCGCCCAGTTCGCGGCATTGCTTGATGTCACAGCGGGCCCCAACCGGGGCAGCACCTCACGTGACAGCAATAGCCAGCAGACCAGCCCGGCGACCAGGTCCGGCAGCCGCATCCACAGGCTCGCGTCGCTGACGTGGGTCATCAACGCCAGCAAGTTGTAGTACCAACCGAACGGGTCCTCCGGGCTGCCGAACCAGCGGAAGTAGTTAGACATGTAACCGGCGCGGTCGGCGACCCTCGCCATGCCTTCGATGTAGCCGTCGTCGGAGGAGTTCGCCCCGATCACGTGCCACAGCACGAACCCGAAAATCACCGTGGCATCGGCGAGCGTGAACTTTTTCCAGCGAGTCGGGATCAGCCGGTGCATCCGGCGACCGTCCAGCTGATCCAGTCGCCACAGCGCGATCAGCGAGACGATGGTGGACAGGATGGCGCCCACCATCGCCAGCAGCTTCAATGTGGTTGGGGTGGTGGAGAATCGAGTGTCGATGGTCGCGGAGAATCGCAATCCGGGCGGGGCGGGACCGGTCAGGTCGGTGAACACCCCGACGATCTGCGGGCGCAGGTTGGGGTCGGCGAAACCGCCGGACTGAGGTTTGCCCGCGGGGTCGCTCAGCCCGACAAAGGTGCCGAAAGTACCGGCGCGCGTGGAGGTGATATCGATGCTGGAACATCCGGGGGCACCTGGGCCCCCCTCCGCTTGCTCCCGCGACACGCTCGCGATCACCACGTTGCGGTCGGTGACGTCGACCCGCTTACCGTTGACCACGACGAACAACGCATTGAGCGCCGCGTCTTTGCCCTTCTTGGGCGCGGTGCTCAGCACCACGCCACCCTCGGGGGGCAGATCGCGCACCACGGCGCAGGGCACGCTGGCCGTTACATCCACCGGAGATAGGGAAATCAGCGGTGCGGTAACGCTATTCAACTGACCATTCTGTGGCCAGTTGAGCATCGCCGTCGTCTGCACCACCGGCAACAGCGGGGTTGCGACGGACAACAGAAAACCGATCAGCCCGGCGATGGTGGCGACCCAGCGGGTCACCCGGATGCCGTCGCGGGTACCGCCACCGCCGGTGGCTGTCTGTTCTTCGTGGTGGATGACGCTCATGGCAGTGCCCGAATCGGTCCTTGTCGGCTCCACCCGTTCACGGTCATCGCACCCTGTTCGACGTCGGCATTCGGCGCCTGATCAGTGGGCACCAGGGGGTAATACTGCTCGACCGATCCCCAGTCGCGATACCAGTCGCCACGCAGGTAGGTAGAGATCGTCGACGTCCGCAGCAGCACCTGGGTGAACAGGAAGGGGCCGCCGGTCTCGCCGGCCTCCCAGCCGTTCGACGACGACGCCGTCTGTTTGTGGTCGGGAAGGATGCGGTACTCCGGAAGCTCGGCAACGCCAAGGTGTTCGGAGAACGGCCGCTGGCACGGGAAGTTGGCCGCGGTGGCGATGTCCATCAGCACCGGCGTCTGCGAACCGATCAGTTGTTGCAGCGTTTCCAGCACCGGGACCCGCGGTGGCGTGAACGCGAACCACTGATCTGAGCTCAGGTTCGGGTCGTACGCGACGATGCGTGCCACGTTGGCCTCCGGCGGCGCCCAGGTCAGCGGGAACCGCAGATTGCGCCACGCCGGCTCAGGCCCATTGTCAATGGGCTGCACCTCCCCGAGTGGCTGGGTGGTCCCGTCGGGGCGGGTGGCACCCCATTGCAGTTTGAGCGACTGACCGTAGGTGAAGGTGCCGTCCTCCTTGTACGACCAGATGGCACCGGACGCCGACACCACGACGAGGGGCCGATCGGGGGTCCGCGGCGGTAACTGATACCAGGAGGACGTGGCGGTGGCGGCCAGGGTGTTCTCGCCGTAGCTGCCCATCATGGGGGTGCGGGCCGGGTCGAGGCCTAACGGTAGTGCCACGTTCGACCCGTTCACCCCGACCGGGCCTTTCCCGCCGGCTGTGCCCGCGGAGTCGCTCATGGCGGCGTTGGGCTTGTTGGGTGACGCGTCGGAATTCACCACCCCGGGTTTGGTCACCACCGGGTACGACCTCAGGTCATCACCCACCCCGTTGGGCTTGAAGCCGATGGGGTTGACGCCCCCGAGCGGGCCGTCCGGGCCGGAGTTTTGCCCCGGAATCGGTTGCAGCAGGCCAACATTGGGGTCGGGCTCGGTCAGCACGTCGTCGGCCAAAGCGCAGCTGGCGGGCGAGAGACCGGACTCCAGAGCCGCCATGTTCGCCTTGCCGATGGTGTAGAGCGGGTAGCGGAACACCGCACCCTTGGCCAGCGAGCCGACTTCGCCGAGGACCATGATCGTCGCGACCACCAGCAGCGGGGTCGACGCCAGGATGCGGTTGCGCCGGTTGTCCTTGACCTCGGTATGCCCGGCGTAGTCCATCCGGAAGTGCTGCCAGGCGCCCAGTAGCCCGGTCGCGATCGACAGCGCCAGGAACATCGATGTCACCGGGTGGCTGGCGATGACCGGCTGGATGTCGAACCACGGCACCCCGTAGTTGCCGACGTAGAACCAGCCGTTGACGCCCGAGGTGGCCACCGCCAGCACGAACAGCAGCGCGGTCACATACAGCGTCAGGTTGCGGCGGCTGTGCAGCCCGATCCGGGCGAACGCGAACGCGGTGACCGCCCCCAGGGCGCCGGCCAGACTGGCGAACGCCCCGAACTGCACGGCCCATTTCGTCGGTGTGAACGTCAGCAGCAGAAGACCGATCGCGGTGGTGCCGATCAGCCGCCAGGCCGGACCGCTGGCAAGCCCTTGCACCCGTCCGCGGCGCAGCATCACCACCAGCATGCCGAACATGCACAGCAGCAGCACCAGCACGGCGAACCGCCGCGCCATCGACCCGTCGGGGTTGGATTCCACGGTGAGGAAGTAGTAGCGCAGCCAATCCTGGTACCAGGCGATCGTCGGCCCGACTTTGTATTTGATGCGGGCCGACTCGGCCACCGTCGCCAGCGTTTGGCTGCGGAACACCACCACCAGGATCAGCGACAAGGACGCCGTCAGCACCAGCAGCGGTGCCAGTAGGCCGTCGGTCGCGCGACGGCGCCGGATAGTCGACGCGATGGCCCGGGCCCCGGTCAGCAGCGCGGCGACGGCGATCAGCCCCTGCGGCGCCAGCGTCGCGGTGAGCATCGCGACCACGATGGCCATCGCGGCGGGAGCCAGCCGCTGCAGTGCGATCGCGCGCTCGACCAGCATCCAGGTGGCGATCACGCCGAGGGCGATCAGCGGCTCGGGGCGCAGGCCGTTGTTGAACGGCAACCATGCGGCCACGAAGACCACACCCCCGGTCAGCACCGCGATGGTGTTTGATCCCAGGCCGCCCTTTCCGGGTCCCAGCCGGCGCAGCGCCCAGTGGCTGATGATCAGCCAGCATCCGATGCCGGCCAGCGTGGCCGGCAGCCGCATCCATACCCCGGCGGTGCTGATCGAGGCTAGTTTGGCCAACACTCCGAGGTACCAGTCAAACGGGGCCTCGGTGGTGCCGAAGTAGCGGTAGTAGTTGGCCACGTAGCCGGCCTTCGGCGCGACCCGGGCGATCGTCAGGTTGTAGCCGTCATCCGACGAGGTCGCACCGATGACGTGCCAGACCAGCAATGTCGCGATCACACCCGCATCGGCCAGCCAAGGTGCCCAGCCGGTCCGCCAGCCGGCGTGACGCTGACTCGGGCGATAGCGGGACAGCCAGCCGACGGGCGAGCGCCAGTTGATCAGCGTGCCGCCGCGTCTGTGGCGGTCCAGCGCGGCCAGCGCGATGATGGCGACCAAGACGGCCAGCGCGCCGATGGCCATCACCAGTTCTTTGAGGGCGGTGGGCGCCGTGATGAACCGGGTGTCGATGTCGATACGGGCCGACAGTCCCGGCTGCGCGGGCACCTTGAGGTCGGTGAAGATCCCACCCACTTGGGGTTTCTTCTCGGCGGACAGCAGGCCCGAAGCGCCCGCTATGCCGACGAAGTCCGCTCCCGCTCCACCCGCGTCAGCCCAGGTGTGCAGGACGCTGCAGGCGCCGGCGGCCACGGCCGAGCGCTGCGCCACGGCGGCCACGGTATCCCGGAACGCGACGACCACGACTTCTTTGTTGGCGCGGACAAAGAGCCCGTTCTTGCCCGGATCGACGCCGCCGGTTGGCAGCGTCGAGACCACCAGTCCGCCGTCGGCGGGCAGCGTCGCGATCGCACTGCACGGAACAGAGATGTCCAGCGCCCGCGGCGCGCCGGACACCAGCGGAGCAGTGATGTTCCAGACGTGCCCGTCGGCGTTCACGCCCTGTGGCCACAGGATCGTCGCGGTGGTCTGTTTGACCGGTAGCAGCGGAACGACCGCGCACAGCAGCGCCCCGGCGATTCCCGCGACAATGGCGATCAGCCACGCAAGCCGATACGGCGATCGCGCACTGTCGTCATGGGGCACGAGGCACGATCGTATGCGACGAAGTCAGGTCGGCCGACGATGCACGCCGTGGAAATACGCCGGCGGTTGATTCAAATCGAAAGCGAATGAAATCAGCCGACGACGATGCAGGTCAGTGCACCGCCGCGACCGGTGCACCCTTTCCGACGAGGCCTAACGGACTTTCGGGCGCCGTTCGACTCATATGTTAAAACGTGGTTAACTGCCCCTCCGTGGTGAACTTGACTGAGCGACAAACGAGCACCACCGGCCATTGGCGGGAGTTGTGGAGTTCCCCGTATCTGCGAACGTCGGCAGTGGTCGCCGGGGGCGTGGTGTTGTATTCCACCAATGAGTTCCTGACGATCAGCATGCTGCCCAGCACGATCAACGAGATCGGCGGCGAGCGGCTCTACGCGTGGGTGACGACTCTGTACCTCGTCGGGTCGGTGGTCGCCGCAGCGACGGTTAATACGATGCTGGACCGCGTCGGCGCGGCCATCTCCTATCTATTGGGATTCGCGGTGTTGGGTGCCGGCAGCCTGGTGTGCGCGGCGGCACCGAATATGCAAATTCTGCTCGGCGGGCGACTTTTGCAGGGTCTGGCTGGCGGGCTGTTGTGCGGTCTCAGTTTCGCGGTGATCAACGCCGTGCTGCCGCGCTATCTCTGGAGCCGCGCGTCAGCCCTGGTGGCCTCGACGTGGGGCGTCGGCGCCCTGCTCGGCCCGGCGCTCGGCGGTTTCTTCGCGCAGTTCGGCGCCTGGCGGTGGGCGTTCGGTCTGCTGGCGATGCTCAGCGTGGGGATGGCCGCGCTGGCGCCCGGCGTGTTGTCCGCGGACGGCGGCGACCGAGACAGCGAGCGCGCTCCCGCGCGGATTCCGGTGCCGTCGGTCGTCCTGCTGGGTGCCGCCGCACTTGCCGTGAGCGTGGCTTCCCTTCCGCACAACACTCTGGCGACCGCCGCCCTGCTGACTTTGGGTGCGCTGCTGATCGGGGTCTTCTTGATCGTCGACCGCAGGATGCCCACGGCGGTCCTGCCGGCCAGCGTCTATGGCTTCGGCCCGCTGAAGTGGGTCTACCTGACGCTGGGGCTGCTGGTCGCCGCGACCAAGGTCGATCTGTACGTGCCGCTGTTCGGTCAGCGGCTGGCGCACCTGGGACCGATGGTGGCCGGGTTGTTGGGCGCGGCGCTGTCGTTGGGCTGGACGATCAGCGGACTGGGCAGCGGATCGCTCAACAGGACCCGGACGATCGTCGGCGTGGTGATCGCAGCGCCGGTGGTGATGGCGCTCGGTCTGGCGCTGGCCGGGGTCACGCATGTCCAAGATGCGACGGCGGGGATCATCGTTGTGTGCGCGCTGGCGCTGCTGGCCGTCGGCGTCGGTATCGGCGCGGCCTGGCCGCATCTGTCGGCATGGGCGATGAGTGACGTCGACGATCCCGCCGAGGGTAGAGCGGCGGCTACCGCGATCAACTCGGTGCAGCTGATCTTCGGCGCGTTCGGCGCCGGGCTGGCCGGGGTCGTGGTTAACATCGCCGACGGCGGCGGCCAGGGAGCAGCCCAGTTGGCATTCGCGGTTTTCGCTGTGCTGGCGCTGAGCGCGTCCTTGACCGCATTCCGCGCCGGCCGCAGGCAACTCGCCTAGTAGCGACGACTAGCTACGGCGAAGCGGGGCAGGACTCCACAGGCCGCTGCGGGTGGCCGAACCAAGGTCGAGCCGGGCGGGCTGTTCACTGGGGTAGTACGGCGTCAGCTGCTGCAGCGCGCCCCAGTCGCGGGACCAGTCGTCTTTGAGGTAGCTCGAGACCGTGTTGGCGCGCAGCAGCAACTCGCTGATACCCAGCGGGCCGCCACCGTTGTGATCCATCACCGGCGAGTTGGCCTCGGCGCCGAACCGATCGGGCAGGATCCGCCACTTCGGCACCTCGACGACGCCGTTCAGATGCCCGAACGGCCGCTGGCACGGAAAAGCAAGTCCGACAAGCCAATCCAGCAGCACCGGCTGGGTCGAGCCGACCACGTCCTGCAAGGTGCTCAGCAGCGGGATTCGCGGCGGCGTCACCGCGATCCAGTGTTGCGGCGCAAGGTCGTCGTCGGTGACCATCACCCGGACCTGGGTGGCCTCGCTTGGTACTGCGTCAAGGGGCGCGCGCAGGTTCCGCCACGCGGGCGATGCCCCGACATCCGCGAATCCCATTGCGCCGCCGGGCTTGTTGGCCTCCGCCTGCTGATCGGTCGCCCACTGCACTTGTACTTCACCGGGGTTGAAGCGGCCCGCCGCCGACACCACCAGCAGCGGCCTGGCCTGATCACGCTGAGCCTTGTCGGGAAGTCGATACCAGGCCGACCGCAGCTGAGACGGGACCTGTGGCCCCGAACGCCAACTCCCCAGCACCGGCGTGTGTGCCGGGTCGAGGTTGTAGGGCAGCCGTGCCCGTGAGCCGTTGATGCCCGGCGCGGGCGTCGTGCCGCCTTCGGTGCCGGCCTCGCTGCCGCTGGTCAAGCCGTCGTCGTAGACGAAGCTGCGGTCACCCGGCCGCTCCATCACCGGGTCCGCCGAAACGTTGGCCGGAATCCCGTTGGGGTCGAACCCTTCCTCGTAGCCCGCGTCGAGAGCGTCTTTCGTCGGCACGCTGACCGGCTGCAGGATACCGGCATTGGGGTCTTGCTCGATGAGCACGTCGTTGGCCAGCCCACAGGTCTTTCCCGTCAGAGCCTGCAGGTTGGACCGTCCGACCGACCAGGCCGGATATTGGTCCGTCATGCCCAGCGTCAGCGACAAGACCTCGAAGATGACCACCGCCCAGGCGGCAATACCTAACGGAGAGCTGATGATTCGGGCCAATCGGGATTTACCCGGCGGCCGGTCGTCGTTGCCATAATTGACGAAGTGGAACCAGGCGGCCAGCAGCAGCACCAGTACCGTCAAACCGAGCGCCAAGGTGGTGAAGCCGAAATGCCACTGCGGGAACGCATTTGACCACGGGACGCCGAAGTTCGACACATACCACCAGCCGTTGACGCTGGCCAGCGACAACGCCACCATGAACAGCACCAGCGCCGCGAACATCGTCCGGTTCCGTCGCGAACGCATGGCCGCCGCGGTCACCGCGACCGCGGCCAGCGCCCCCAGCGAGCCGGCCAGACCGGCGAACACACCGAAGTGGTGCGTCCACTTGGTGGGGGTGAACATCATCGCGATGAACGAGATGATGGTGATGCCGACGATGCGGCGGCTCGGCCCGGCCGCGGTACCGGGAATCCGGCCCTTGCGCAGCGACATCGCGACCGTCACCGCAAGCGCGACCAACAACGCCAACAGCGCGAACCGGCGGGCAACGGATCCGTCCGGGCTGGCCATGAACAGCCGCTCGTAGCGCAGGTGTTCGTCGAACCAGCTCAGGCTGGGGCCCAGAGCACGCTTGAGCGCGGTCGCCTGCAGCTCACCGGCCAGGGTCTGGTCACGGAAGATCAGGATCGCGGTGACGGTGGCCGCGGCCAGAATCGGCGCCAGCAGCGGCAGCACCCCGAACTGTCGGGAGCGGCGGTGCACGATGGTGCGCAGCGGGCCGATCGCCACCAGCAGCGCACCGATCGAGGCGATGCCGGTCGGCCCGGAGAACAGCGTCAGCGCGCCGATGATGCAGGCCGCCGCCACCGGCAACAACCGGCTGGTGGCCACCGCGCGCTCCACCGAGCACCAGGCCAACAGGATGCCGACCGCGATGATCGGCTCCGGCCGCAGACCGTTGTCCAACGGCAGCCACACCGCCAGGAACATGCCCGCCGCGGTCCATGCCGCCGCTCTGCTGGTCTTGACCGCATGCCCCAGCCGCGGGATGACTTCCCGGCTCGTCACCCACCAGCAGGCCAGCGCCATGAGCAGGGTGGGCAGCCGCATCCAGATGCTGGCGGTGGTGACGTGCGCCCATAGTGCCAACAGGTCGTAATACCAGCCGAACGGCGCTTCGGGAGTCCCTAGCCAACGGTAGTAATTGGCCATGTAGCCGGCGTGCTCGGAGACCCGGGTCATGGTCAGGATGTAGCCGTCGTCGGCGGTGTTGGCTCCGACGAAATGCCACCACGCCAGCACCAGCGTCACCAGACCATCCAGCCCGCTGATCGACCACCAGCGCGACGGCAGGAAGCGCCGGTGCCGGGTGCCGTCGGAGGTGTCCAGCACGTGCAGCGCGATCAGGGCTATAGCGGTCAATGCCACCCCGAGCACCATCGCGGCCATCTTCAGCGTCGTCGGCGAGCTGCTGTACCGGGTGTCGATGGTGGCGGAGAACGTCAAACCCGGTGGGGCCGGCCCGGTCAGATCGGTGAAGACGCCGACGATCTGCGGCCGGAAGTCATAGCCGCTCTTCTCGCCGCGCAACGGTGAGCCGGGGTGCTCGGCGTTGGGTCCCTGGGTCAGCCCGACGAATTCGGCGGTGACCCGGTCGGCGTGTGCGGTGAACACCACCTTCTGGCAGGCGTCGCTGAGTACCTGACTCAGTGGGGCGACGACGACCGGGACGTTGCGCACGATCAGCACCAGGTCGTCGTTGACCCGCTCGATCAGCAGACCCCGATCGATGGCCTTGGGTGCCTGCTTGGGCACCGTCGACAGCAGTACCGTCTTGCCCGGTCCGTCCAGGCCGGCGGCGGCCTCACACGGAATGCTGATGTTCAGGTCGGTGGCCACGTAGCCGATGAGCGGGGCCTCGACGCTGTTGAGCACGCCATTCTGCGGCCAGTTCAGCTGAGCGGTGGTCTGTTTGACCGGAAGCAGCGGTGTCGCGAGCGCCAGTAGCGCTCCGAGCAGACCGGCGACGACGGCGACGACTCGGGCGGTCCGGTACTTCGTGTCCGCGTCTGTCGTGAGGCGCCGCTCCTCCTCATTGCTTCGCTCTGCATCGTCGCCGTCGCGCACCACAGCCCTAGATGCTAATTGCTCGGTGTCTGTCGCCTCGGTAGCCATCAGGGTTTGCGGACCGCCAACACGAACGGGCCGATCTTGGTCACGGCGAACCGGGGATCGGCGAACATCGCGGCGTTCAATTCCACCGTGTAGCGCCGCACGTTGGGCTGGTTGGGGTAGACGTCTTCGGCCAGCCGCAGCGTGTAGGTGCTTGACTCACCCGCCGAGCCGCCGTGCCGCATCAGGAACACCGTCGGCGGCGCCCACGGCAGCGTGTCCAGGGAGTGGACGAACGCATCCGCGGCTTTGAGCGTGGACCAGTTCTTGATCGCCGCCGCCCGGTGGTCGAATTGCGCGAGCGGGTTGGCGTAATGCGACGTCAGACCCTGGAAGCCGTAGTAGGGGTAGTAGGACAGGAAGCTGTAGTCCGCCGTCAACACGACGGTCTGGTCGCGCGGTTTACCGGTCGCCCGGGTGATCGCGGCGTCGATCTCCGGGTAGAACTTCTCCGAGTTCGGCGGGCGCCGGTCGCCGCGCTGGCCGTGGCCGTCGGTGTCGGTGTAGGCGATCGTGAGGTCGGGCCGCAGCACGTCGGGGATGTCCTGGCTGAACGCGATCGCCGCGGCCAGCCCGATCGACGCTGCGACGGGCAGCACGGCACGTCCCCAGGCATGCTCGCGTCCGCGCGCGGCTAAAGCTTGAGTCAGCTCGACGAAGCCGAAAACGCCGGCGGTGGCCAGCAGCACGGTCAGGGTCGGCTGTAGCCGGAACGACAGCAGCGTTGTGCGGGCCAGCGTCGCCAGCATCGACAGCAGCGACCAGAGGTAGACGGCGAGCACGCCCATCGCCAGGCCGGCCGCCCGCACCGATGAGCGGGCCCGGACCACCAGCCACAGCGTTCCGAGTATGCACAGGGCGCCGAGCAGGGTGAACTGCAGCATCGGGAAGGTCAGCTCGGCGCCGTCGGCGGGCAGGTAGTGCGAGGCGCTGCCGGTGTTGCTGACCGGGTCGCGCATCGCGCGCAACAGGAACGGGAGCCAGGTCGTCAACGCGATGGCCAATGCAATCACGGCGATCACGGCCAGCCGGACCAGCGGATCCAGCGCCGCCTTGCGGCCCTGCTTCCAGCGAGCCGCCGCCAGCGCCGCAGCCATCAGCGTCACGGTGAATGCGCTGTAGAGGAACAGCAGCGTGTAGGAGGTCGCCGCGACGCCGAGCAGGATCCCGGCGCCGATCACCGCCGCCCAGCCCTGGCGGCCGAGCGTCACTGCGGCGTCACGCTGGCGGGCAGCTGCGCGCAGACCCGACCAGGTCAGGATCAGCACCGGCGGCAACAGTACGGTGATGATCGCGGAGTACGGCTCCGGCGAGCTGTAGGCCAGCGTCACCGCGGCCGTCGCGATGGTGACCATCACCGCGTACTCGAAGCGGATCATCCGCCACCACAACACCAGGGCCACCGCGATCGCGATCGTGATCGACGTGATTGACCACGGCTTGCAGATCTCCCAGCCGGTCGTGTGGCTCAGCGCCGCGGCGCGGCCGCCGAGCCAGAACCAACTCGGCGGGTAGAACGGCGGCAGCCCGAGGTAGGTCATGTCGTGCAGCGACGCGCTGTCGGTGAGGCGGGTCAGGTATTCGGTGCGGAATTGCTGGTCGACGGAGATGCCGAACAGGTAGAGCTTGGTGGCGCCTAGCGGCATACCCAGCGTCACCACCGAGAATGCGGACACGAACACCAGCGCTATCAGCTGAGCCAGCCAGGTGTTTCGGACATCGCTGGTGCGACCGCCTCGTCGCCAGATCCAACCGGCGAGCAGCAGCCCGACCATGCAGCCGACCTGGCCGACTGTGGTCAGGGCATGCAGTTGATTCGACGACGGGAACGCCGGCCACTGCACTCTGGCGATAGCGGCCAGCGAGATCACCGAGACCACCGCGGCGATCGCCACCGCGATCACCATGTGGCCGGCGGTGGCCAGTGCATTGCGCATCTAGACGGGCAGCTTGCGGAAAATCGGCCGCGGGATGTGCCGAAGCACCGTCATCACATAGCGGAAAGTGCCTGGCGCCCAGACGAGTTCCTTGCCCTTGGCCGCCGAGGTGACCGCCAGCTCGGCGACGTATTCCTTGTCGACGGTGAAGGGTGCTTCCTTGGCGCCGGTGGCCTTCCAGTGCTCGATCGTGGTCGAGGTGCGCACCTGACCCGGCCGGATGACCAGGACGCGAACACCGCTGGGCCGCAACGCCTCTCCGAGTCCGAGGTAGAAGCCGTCCAGACCGGCTTTCGTCGAGCCGTAGACGAAGTTGGACCGTCGCACCCGCTCGCCGGCCACCGAGCTCATCGCGATGATCTGGCCGAAGCCCTGCGCGCGCATCTTCTCGCCGATCAGCACACCGACGGAAACCGCTGCCGTGTAGTTGATCTGGGCGATCTGGACTGCCTTCCGCTGGTTCTGCCACAGCTCCTCGGCGTCACCGAGCAGGCCGAACGCGACAATCGCCACATCTATATCTTTTGCGGCGCCGCCGCCCCAGGCCGCGTCGATCACCTTCGGATGGCTGTCGGTGTCGACTCCGTCGAAGTCGATCCACTCGACGGATTTGGCGCCCGCCGCCGTCAGCTGCGCTATGGCCTTGTCCTTCCCCGGATGGTCGGGAAGATCGGCCAGCAGAATCCGGGCGTGCGCGTTCTGCAGGTAGCGTTCGCAGATCGCCAGCCCGATCTCGGACGTGCCGCCGAGCAGCAGGATGGTCTGCGGATTTCCTACGGCGTCAAGCACCATTTACAACAGCTCCAAGCGTCGGGCCATGTCGGAGACGAAGACTCCGGTGGGGTCGACCTTGCGGCGCAAGGCAATCCACTCGTCGATACGCGGGTACATGGCGTGGAAGTTGGCGGCGCTGACCCGGGAGTCCTTCGCGGTGTACACCCGGCCGCCGAATTGCATGGCGCGGGCGTCGAGTTCGTTGAGGAACGCGTTGACGCCGGGCTTGTTGGGGAAGTCCATCGCCACATTCCAACCGGCCATCGGAAAGCTCAGCGGCGCGCGGTTGCCCGGGCCGAACAACTTGAAGACGTTCAGCGCCGAATAGTGGCCCTGGGTCTGGATCCACCGGATGATGGCCTTGAACTCGTCCAACGCGTCCGGCGGCACCAGGAACTGATGCTGCGCGAAACCCGTTGGGCCGTAAGCATTGTTCCACCCGCTGACCAGGTCGAGCATGTGGTAGAACTTCGACAGATTCTGGATCTTGTCGCTGTATGTTCCGCCTAACCGGTAGTAGACCTCGCCGATCGCCGTGAAGGACAGCTTGTTCATCGCGCTGACCGGAAAGATATTCGGCACCGTAAGCAATTGCGGCGCATCGAATTTCAGCGGATTCTTGGCGAGCTTCGGCGGCAGTTGATCCAGCTTGGCCAGACTGCCGCGGCTGATCGCGGCCCGCCCGAGTTTCGGCGGCGGGCTGATCAGGTCGAACCAGGCGCTGGAGTAGGTGTACTTGTCTTCGCTGCCATCGAGGTGGACGGCGACCGTTTCGTCGAGGTCTCTGGTGGCCACGCCGTCGGCGATGAAGTACGCCGTCTCGGTCGGCGTCATCGCGATCGAGGTCCGCAGCACGATGCCGGTCAGCCCGTTGCCGCCGACGGTGGCCCAGAACAGCTCGGCCTCGTCACCGTCCGGGGTCAAGTGGCGGATCTGCCCGTCGGCCGTCAACAGCTCCATCGAGACGACGTGGTTGCCGAAGCTGCCCGCGCTGTGGTGGTTCTTGCCGTGGATGTCGCACGCGATCGCGCCGCCGACGGTGACCTGTCGGGTGCCCGGCAACACCGGAACCCACAGGCCGAACGGCAGGGCCGCCTTCATCAGCTGGTCGAGGCTCACGCCGGCGTCCACATCGGCCACGCAGGTGTCGGAGTCGATCGAGTGGATGTTGTGCAGCACCGTCATGTCGATGACCAGGCCACCGCCGTTTTGCGCGTTGTCGCCGTACGAGCGGCCCAGGCCGCGGGCGATCACGCCCCGTCCGCCGGCGTCGGCGACCTGGGCGACCGCCTTCGCGATCACCTCCGGGTCAGGCGTGGACAGCACGTCGGCAACCGACGGCGCGGTCCGGCCAAAACCCATCAGCTGGGTTTTGGTCGTGGGAATGTCACTGCTCAACATCGTCAGAAAGGGTACCCGTCCCAGCGCACTGGTCAGCGCAGCCGGAAGATCACCGAGCGTTGCACGACGAAGTTGATCACCGACGCGGTGCCCTGCGCGATGACGAAAGCGACGGGTACGGCCCAGGCGCGGTAGTGAAACAGCGCCAGCCACAGGTGGTTGAGCCCGACCTGCACCGCGAACGTGACGCCGTACAGCGCCATCACGGTCAGGAAGCGGGCAGTGCTGGGCGCCGCCTGAAATGTCCACCTGCGGTTGATCAGGTACGCAGTGATCGTGCCGACAATGAAACTCAGCGATTTGGCCAGGTCAACCTGAATCCCAACGACCTTGTAGAGCAACACGTACAGCCCGAAGTCCACCACCGCCGACAGCCCGCCGGTGACGATGAATCGCCACGCCTGCGTCTTGAGCGGCAGCTGAACGCTCGCCGCGATCTCGGCCATCGGCGGAAAGTCTACGGGTGCTTGATGTCGAGCAGTTCGACCTGTTGTTCGCCCTGCGGCGTGGTGTAGCTGATCTTGTCGCCGGCTTTGCGGCCGACCAGCGCCTGGCCCAACGGGCTGCTCGCGGTCAACGCCTCGGTCGCCCCGTCGAGGGAGGCCTCTTCGATCACCGAGATGACCTGCATCGCGATCACGTCGCCGTCGGAGAACCGGAGCTTCACCTCGGTCCCGAAGGGCAGCTCGTCGCCGCTGGTGGGCCCAGGACCGGCGTGCAGCAACCGGTCGAGTTCGGCAACCCGCTCGTCGAGGCCGACCAACTCATCGGCGCGCTGGATGGCATCGGCGGCGTCGGCGTGGTCGCTGACGGCACCGCGGTCGTTTCGCACTTCGGCTTCCAGCCGGTCACGTCGTTCCCGCAGCCGAGCCAACTCGCCTTCGACGCGTTCGCGTGACTCACCGGAGAGCCCGGAGGGCTCGACTTCTGCGCTCACCTTTGAGGCCTGTCTGCTTGATGGGGTGTGGCTACCGGAAGTGGGTTATTCCCGGGTGTTGAGGCAGGTTAAACCCAGTACGCGACGCGCGCCCGGTATTGGCGCATCGCGAACGCGGCGCAGAGCCAGCCCACGACAGTCAGCCCCGCCACGACCACCCAGTGCCTCAGCTCTTGATGCGCTCCGAGCAGCGGCGCTCGGACGATGTCCAGGTAGTGCAGCAGCGGGTTGAGTTCGACGACCTTCGCCCACGCTCCCGCACCCTGCTGGCGCAGGGTGTCGTCGTTCCAGATGATCGGCGTCATGAAGAACAGCAGCTGCACGACGGAGAACAGCAGCGGTCCGATATCGCGGTAGCGCGTCGCCAGGATGCCGAAACACAGCGACACCCAGACGCAGTTCAGCACGATCA